>FWWL01009486.1_pt1 | contig 11767 bp, 12 predicted proteins | sample 2228331 | NCBI WGS metagenome assembly FWWL01 (sample SAMEA103939775, study PRJEB20133) | metagenome
TACGGAATACAATTCGCTTAACTTTACATTAGGCTTTCTAATAGGCTGTATGATCAACTCTTCTAATATTATCTCGAATACCTCTGCTGGGATCCTTGTCTTTGCTAATTTGTCAAAATAATACTTCTTGTTATCTTTATACTCTTCAATGTATCTATCTGGATCTAAGCGTATAACATAACGATTCTTATCCTTATCTCCTACATAAAAAATGAATGAGTCTTTGCTCATATTGCCTTTAACTGTTTTACTATTGCTGGCCTAACTTTCTTGAATACTCTAAAGCCACAGATACATTTTATCTCTGGTAATCTACTCAATTCCTCAGAATCTGTTATAGTACCACATCTAACACATTCATACCTAACTATGTTACTCATGATCAGAGATAATAATAGACTCTCATTTATTCTTAAGCATAAAAAATTATTGATTCATCTTAACGATACCTCTATGTATACTTCATCTGGTATCTTTAGTCTCATCAACTGCTTCATTGCTCTCTCATCAGCAGTAAGCTCTATTACTCTTCTATGTATACGCATATCCCACTTGTCAAAAGTCTCTGTACCATTACCACACGGGGATTTCCTAGTTACTACCCTTAGTCTCTTAGTTGGTAATGGTTGAGGACCATTAAGCTTTATGCCAGCCTTCATCCCTATACTCTTTATCTCACTACATACCTCATCCAGTCTCTTTAGATCGCTACTTGTCAGCTTTATCCGTGCTTTCTGTACCATATTACTCACTTAAGCTTTAGCAGTTGCCTTTTCCAACGTATACTTTTCAGTTATCTCCTGCACTATACCCGCTGCTATGGTTGTACCCATGTCTCTCAATGCAAACCTTCCTAACTCTGGGTATTCTTTGAACTTCTCGATGCATAAGGGCTTTACTGGTCTAATCTTTACTATAGCAGCATCACCACTCTTTAAGAATTTTGGATTCTGCTCAACTGTTTGACCGCTCCTTGGATCTATCTTTGCTACAAACTCTGACAATGTTGCTGCTACTTGTGCTGTATGAGCATGTAATACTGGTGTATAACCAGGTGCTATTGCTGTAGGATGGTATATTACTATTATCTGGGCCTGAAACTCCCTTGCTACTGATGGAGGGTTATCTACAGGGCCTATAACATCTCCTCTCTTCATATTCTTCTTCTCAACGCCTCTAATGTTAAAGCCTATGTTGTCTCCTGCAATAGCCTCTTGTAATGGTGTGTGATGAGTCTCTATACTCTTCACTTCTCCTACAATGCCTGAAGGCATGACTATAACTTTATCACCAACCTTCATCTTACCAGTCTCTATCCTTCCTACTGGAACTGTTCCAACACCAGTAATGCTATATACATCTTGCACTGGTAATCTTAATGGCTTATTTACTGGTTTTTCTGGCTCTTGTAATGCATCTAACGCTTCGATTAGAGTTGGACCTTTATACCAAGGCATGTTTTCTGATCTCTTTGTAAGGTTATCTCCTTTCCATCCAGAGGTTGGTATGAATGGTATCTTGCTTATATTAAAGCCAATTGGCTTTAGTAAGTTCTCTGCAAGTGCTCTTGCTTCATTATACCTCTTCTCATCATAGTTTACTGTAGGATCATCCATCTTGTTTATTGTAACGATCAACTGATTAACACCTAAAGTCTTTAATAAGAATGCATGCTCCCTTGCTTGTCCTCCTGGCTCTATCGATGATTCTGTCTCTCCCTTCTTAGCAGAGATTACTAGAATTGCAGCATCCGCTTCTGATGCTCCAGTAATCATGTTCTTTACAAAGTCTCTATGGCCTGGTGCGTCAATTAATGTGAAGAAGTACTTATTGGTCTCAAACTTTTGAAACGATAGATCAATTGTAACTCCTCTCTCCCTTTCCTCCTTAAGCCTGTCTAGAACCCATGCAAACTTGAATGTGTCTCCCCTTCCAGTCTTCTCTGACTCTTTTGCATACTCTTCTATAGTTCTACTATCTATAGCGCCCAAGTCATACAATAGATGACCTACCATGGTTGACTTTCCATGATCTACATGTCCTGTAACTATCAAGTTAAGATGTGGTTTTTTACTGCTCATATCACTTAGAGATATCAAATGCTTTATTTATATTTTAAGATGGGATGATGATAAATATAAGTAAGGCTAGATAGTAGCAGAATGTAATGATAACCATAGTAGGCTCTGGCAAGGTAGGGAGTTCAGCAGCACTACAGATTGCCATGAAGGAGATAGATAGAGAGATACTATTACTCGATATAATAGAAGGTCTGCCGCAGGGTGAAGCGATGGATATAAGCCATCTGTTATCTGAGAGAGGCATCTCTACAATAGTAAGAGGTTCTAACGATTACTCTCAGATGGAGGGTTCTGATATTGTGATAGTAATAGCAGGGGTTGGTAGGAAGCCAGGGATGACTAGGATGGATCTATTGAATACAAATTCATCGATCGTTAAGAGCGTAGCAGAGAAGATCAGAATGTATGCTAAAGATAGTATAGTAATTACAGTTACAAATCCTCTAGATCCCATGACATATGTAACTTATAAAGTAACAGGATTTGATAAGGAGAGAGTCATGGGAATGGGCAATCTCTTAGATCTCTCAAGATTTAAGAGTTTCATAGCAGAGAAGCTAGGAATAGCAAGGGAATCCATACAAGCATTGGTAATTGGAGAGCATGGAGAGAATATGCTACCGTTGGTTAGATACTCCTCAATCTCTGGAATACCATTGGCACACTTCCTAAATAGCGATGAGGCAAAGAGTCTAGTAGAAGATACTAGAAGGGTAGCAGCAGAAGTCATAAGACTGAAAGGTGCAACCATATTTGCTCCAGCAAATGCCATAACAGAGATTGTAGACTCCATAGTAAAGGATAAGAAGTCAGTAATACCTGTAGCATCCTATCTAGAAGGAGAGTATGGTGTTAAAGATATCTGCATAGGAGTTCCAGCAATAATAGGTAGGAATGGTATAGAGAAGATAATTGAGGTAGAACTTAATGAAGAGGAGAAGGATATATTTAATAAAGGTGTAGAGAGTATCAGGAGTGCTATAAGTACGTTAGCACTCTAACTTTTATTATCGATGTTAGCAACAATGCAGAAGATGTATATAGCATGAGCATCAATACAAACTAATGCAAAGGAAGGGTATAATGGAATTACCATTACACCATGGCAAGGCACCTGCATGGTTAACTGAGAGAATGAAGAGATTGGCATATTGTATATCTAAGATAATCATTGAAGAGCATGGTCATAGAGAATTCCTTGCAAGATTGTCAGATCCATTATGGTTCCAAGCATTTGGATCTGTATTAGGTTATGATTGGCACTCATCTGGTGTAACTACAGTAGTTACTGGAGTATTAAAGCAAGTCTTAAACCAAGAGATGGGTATGATGGTAGCAGGAGGAAAGGGGAGAAAGGGTAACAATACTCCATACGAGATAGCAGATATCTGCAATAGATTTGGTATCAGCAATAAGATAGATGAGATGGTATATGCTAGTAAGATTGCAGCAAAGGTAGATAACATATTGTTACAAGATAATCATACTTTATACCATCATGCCTTTATAATAGCAGAAGATGGTTCATGGGCAATCATACAGCAAGGCATGGATCTAAACTCGCTAACAGCAAGGAGGTATCATTGGTTATCAACTAATCTCAAAGATTTCATAAACGAGCCTAGAAATGGTATAATAAGTAGCGATATTAGAGAGAATGTACTCGATCTATCATCAAAAGATTCTGAAGAGTGTAGAAAGGTAAGTTTAGATATAGCAAATGATTATCCTAGCAATACCATCTCATCAATCTATAGATTAAGGATAGATACACTAGATAGATGGATCTATGGCAATTGTATAGAAGCATATGGCATGCCTAAGAGTTTAGATTGGAGTATATTCAAGAAGATCTATGATATACATCCTAGCAGTTATGAAGAGTTGATATCAATAAGAGGGGTTGGAGGAGCAACTGTAAGAGCACTAGCCTTGATAGCAGAACTGATCTATGGATCAAAGCCATCATGGAAGGATCCAGTAAGATTTACATTTGCACATGGTGGCAAGGATGGAGTACCGTATCCAGTTGATCGTAAGTTATACGATAAGAGTATCAATATCCTTAAAGAGGCTATAGAAGGCTCAGAGATTGATAGGGATACAAGGCTCAATATGCTAAGGCGTTTAAGAGTCTTACTATAAATTCATATCTTTCCATCTATAATAAGTATAAAAAGAGTTTTATAGCTATGCTAAGCATTTAGCATAGGTATGGGAAGGAAGATAGTACTCACTGCTGATCGTAGCCTTATGACAAATTATAGAGGTAACTTTCTATATGGTTTCATAGCCTGTGGCCCTTATGAATTAGTGCCAGAATGGGTCTTTGATAAGGTCTTCTGTCCTCCCGTAGAGACAGATCCAGTTACAGGGGAGGCAAAGGTAGCACAGTGTGGCTTGAGAAGGATAGAGAGTGCTCTATTGAAGGGGTATAAGAGGGAAGATATATTCATAGCAAATCCAGATATGCTTGAAAAGTGTATAGATGAAGATACTAAAGTTGTTGGAATAAATGTCATGGATCCTCTAGGCATGGCTCCCGTTACAACAACCATGTCTCCAGAGAAGTTATCATACATAGCAATGAAGTTCAAGACGATGTGTGCAAAGATCATACAATTAAAGAAGAGGTATAGATTCAAGGTTTTGGTAGGGGGAAATGGAGCATGGGAGCTAGCCAAACCAGATAGGATGCGTATACATGGCATAGATACCGTAGTTATAGGTGAGGCTGATGAGATAGCTCTGGATCTATTCCAAGATGCTGAGAGAGGAGATGTTCCTCCATTGGTACATGCATTTGTTAGGAGCATAGATAACATTCCATTGATCCAAGGTCCTACGATAAACTCATTGATCGAGGCTATGCGAGGCTGTGGCAGAGGCTGTGACTTTTGTGATGTTAATAAGAGGAGCAAGAAGGATTTCACGCTGGAAAGGTTAAAGGTAGAGGCAAAGATAAACTTGGATTATGGATTTGATTCTATATGGCTACAATCTGATGAGATGTTACTATATGGCTGTACTGATAAGAACTTCATCCCTAACAAGGAAGCTCTAACCGAACTATGGGCTGGATTAAAATCGTTAGGAGCAAAGTTTGTTGGTACGACTCACATGACATTATCAGCAGTAGTGGCTGCTCCAGATCTAATCGCAGAATTGTCAAGGATAAATGGTATGAGTAATGAGAGATGGCTTGCTACCAATCTTGGATTAGAGACAGCATCACCAAGGTTAGCAAGGAAGCATCTAGGGATGAAGACAAAACCATTCCAACCAGAAGAATGGCCTAGAGTAATTAGAGAAGGTTGTAAGATACTAAATAAGAATTACTGGTTCCCTGCTTTAACACTCATAGTAGGATGGCCAGATGAGACCGTTGACGATACAAGGGATACTATAGATATAATTGAAGATCTCTCATCATGGAAGATGCGTGGCTTGATAGCACCATTACTGTATCAAGATTTTAGTGAGAAGAACTCTATGCACTTTGGAAACCTTAACGAAGCACAATTTACACTGTTCTGGAGATGCTGGGAACATAATTTACGAGTCATAAATGATATAATACCAATCATAGTTAGGAACAAGTCTTACGGGCCTGTGATGAAGATATTCATGAGGATGCTTATCAAAGCAGGAACATGGGCTATAATGAGGTATCTAAAAGGTTTGTGTAAAGAATTGTTTGGGGAATTACCAGAGGATATAATAAGTAGATACTCAAAGAAGAGTATGGCTGTATCTGTATAAATAAAATAAAATTATTGTTTATTTACCATCCTAATCTTATCATATTCTTCCTACTTGCTATAACTATAGTTCCTACTGATGCTGCTAATATCAGTAATGCAATCACACCAAATTCTGGTACCATGCAACTTCCTATTACATCTATAGTAGTGGTTCCAGCTGGTACATTGATCATTACAGTCCTTGTACCATCAGTACTACTCTCTTCTGGAAACTCATCTTGACCATCTATCAATACTACAAAGACATCATCACTACCACTGCAGCCTTCAGTAAGTGAATCCATGAATTGCCTATCTAATGTTAGAGTAAACATACCATCATCACTCATCTCAACATCAAATGTTAGTGTAGCAATCCTTGGTTCTGCATTTACGCTTTTAATAACTCCGTTTGTTAACTCTGCATCTATCTCATATCTCTTACCATCAATTGTAACAAACAAGGCTGTTGGCATAACCATGGCTTCAAACTCAAAGCTAGTCTCTGCTATCTCATCTCCATAGGCTACCCTAACAGTCCATGTACCACTTGGACCAAGCCTTGCCTCACTCCCTGTAAGTCTGAATACCTTTGAGAATGAACCGTCTGCTGCTATCTCATTTGGCATGACTTGATCTAGATCAAACCTTGCATTTTTAGCATTGATTAACTGGATGGTTATTGCTACTCCAGGCTGTATGGTTGAGACCTTGCCGCTAACTGTTACACTCTCTCCAGTCATATATCTTGCTTTATCAACCTTTACAGTTAGAGCTTGTGCATATATCTCTACTGGCTTTGCTATCATCAATGATGCTACTAGCACTAATACAATCCCATATGCTGCATAACTCTTAGCCTTCATACTCCTATAAGATTACATAACATTAGTATATAACTTTTTATTCATAACCATTAACAATTATATACATAGATAAGAAGATGGTTACTTTTAGTATAATTTTATTTATCTTATATGTCCAATTCATTTACCATCATGATTAAATCTATAAAATTACCAATGTAACATCCTAGAGCCTTTTACCCTTCTAAAAGCACCCATGCTATTGACATAATTCTCATATAATCTCTCAAGTGCTGAGATCTCTTCTTCAATCCTTGCTATCTTCTCCATATCAGGATTATCACTTGCTTCCAATTCTCTAAGCATATTACGCTTCTCAGTAATCATCCTTCTTATATTATCTTCATATAGCGTTGCCATACTAAATATCTCACTCTAATTGAATTTTAACCTTTGCAATACAAATTCTTTATAGTTCTCATAAGCATCGGATCTGCTTAGGCATTCATTACAGATGCATAGATCTGATGCTCTACTACACATAGATGCATATTCACACTCTGCACAGCCAGCACCCTTTGAGCATATTATACATTGTAACTCAAGTATTATTTGTTCATTCAATGCAGCCTTTAGTATGGATGATACTGTTGTTAGATCAGTCTCTTCAGTTATCTCAAATGAACCATCGTTCTTATCATACTTTAACTTTGCACGCATGAGTTTAGCAAATACATCCTTACCCAATCTTGGAAGCCTAAACTTTTTACCTCTGGATAATACGATCATTTCTTAAGCCCTTCCATCTCTGCTTCTAGAGTAGAGGCAATGGACCTATCTATAGAATTAGCCTCCAAGAACTCCTTCATCCTAGGCTTTAATATCAGCAATAGATATGGAAGAGATAATGCTATCTCTCTCCTAGATGTGTGCAATGCTTTAGCAAGTATAGAGTTAAATCTGTTGATTACTCTACCATCAGTGAATATCCTATTGGCTAGAGCATATGGAATGCTATACTGATGATAAGTAAAGCCACGTGTATACTTGAATAATGAGTTTGCTAGGATATAATCAATATATCTGAGCATCCTCCACTCCCTAGTATTGTTCATCCTTCCAATTAGCATATCTATACATGATAATATGTTAAGCATCTCAGCAAGCATATCTATATCGCTCGTATTATTTACTATACTAGCAAATAATGCTTCCAATTTATCTAGATGCTTATCACTAGCAAATCTTGGATCGTAGTAAAAGCCTTCAGCGTATCTCAAAGCCTCTACAGCATCATTTACATCCTTTGCATTAAAGAATCTATTGATAGCAATAGCAATATCAAGGCTGCTCTCCTGCTCTTCTCCTTTAGAACTGAGCAGTATATTAGCACTTGCTGCATTTAGCATGCTCCTAATATCATTATTGTTATGCTTTACTATCTCAATTTTGCTATCGATATCTATGCTAATACCTTCTTTACGCAAGATATGCTCTAGATATAATTGCATCAGTCTAGGTGGTATCTCCTTAAACCTTATCACTCTACAGAATCTACCAAGTTCTTTGATGTTATCATCTTCAACGTTAGCAGCCATAACTATTGGTATACTAGCCTCCTTTGCAAATGAGATGAGAGTTGCCAAGCCTCCTCTATCAGCATTACCATGAATACCATCTACCTCATCCAAGAAAAGAAGTATCTTTCTACCTAATATGCTAGCATTCTCTAGCAAAGGTTTTATTATCTCTTCCAATCTCTCTTTAGTTCTCTTATCACTGGCATTTAACTCGATTAGATCAAATTGGAATTGAGATGCAGTAGCCTTTACTAGGGTAGTCTTACCTATGCCTGGAGGGCCTAGCAATAGTATAGGCTTTACACCAACCCTCCAAGTTAATAACCATTTAACAAACTCTATCCTAGCATACTCATTACCAACCATCTCCTCAACTCTAGAGGGTCTATGTTTGATACTCCACATATCCTAAGATATGCTAAGGAATAATAAAAAGAATTGGATCATAACAATCGTTTTGCAAATGCATCAAGATTATTAATTATCTTGTTATACCAATACTCATTATAATGCCTTACTGTTAGGAACAAGAACTCTAGGAATGGCTTTGTCTTTAGTTCATTAGGAAGCATCTCCAATGCCAATCTAGCATCCTCAAGATATAGTTCTGATCGCTTTAGTGTTAGATCAAATGCATGCTTTACATCATTAGTTAGTATAGCATAGTATAATGGCCATGATGGAACCTTTATCATGAGATTCTTTAGAGAATCCTCCATCTCATTACCACAGCCTACAGACTCTCCAGCCTTTGCCATACCATAGTAGAATATCTCTCCTAGAGGATCCCTTGCTAGTGCCATATTCTTACCAGCAGTCCCCATTATTGCTCTGTACTTCTTATATGAGAGATCCATCAATTCATAATTCATGCTCTTAATATCGCTCTTTAATTTATGATCTATATGCTGTCCTACTCTAGCATCCTTGAAGCCTTCCTCAAAGGTATTAAGAACATGCTTGCCAAATCTGCTAATCTTATCTCTAGCAATCTTTAATATATAAGGGCATAAGAATCTGTAATGATCTAGATACTCTAGATCCTCATCCTTATCAATGATCCTATCCATAGGTTCGCTTAGATCAATTGCTATCATATGGGCATCTAAAAGATCATTCTTCTCCTCTCTGCTCAAGCCTAATGAGAGATACTCATCTGCTCCATCCAGCAATGCTGTAAAGACTGGATAAGTCATCTTTACAAAGTTTGAATTGGTTATTCTATTAACATCATCCCTTACTACACTCTTATCTAGCATCTTCTCCTTTATCTCTAATATCTTAGCATCATCTAGCAATAACTCTTTATCTCCTACCTCTTTTACAAATCTATTTAGTGTATCTATAGGATCTTTATCATCTATAATATTATTGTAAACTTCATTAGCAAATCTATCTATGAACTTGTCTAGATTATACTCTGCATACTCTTTATAATACTGGAACTGCCTATACTGCTTGCTCTTGAACATTGCTTGCTTAATCATCTCCCTCCCAGCATGAGTACTCATCAAACCTTCCTTACTAAATATGCTATCATCTTTACTGCTCAAGTCATGATATAAACTTTAGAATTATATTTAATCATTGGTGTTAGGTTAACTCCTCACCAGTCCTTATCTTGATAACCCTCTCTACGGGTGTTACGAATATTACCCCATCACCTTCAGTGCCAGTGCTAGCATTCTCTCTTATAATCTTTATAGCCTCATCTACTCTATCATCATCTACTAACATGAGTATGTATGTTCTAGCAAATAGATCATACGTTACTTCACTACCTATTGCTTGATCAAACCTTCTCTCCTTTTGATCTCCCCTTCCTATAACAGTCCCTAAAGACATTGCAGTAAAACCTTTTGCAATGAGAGCATTCCTAACATCAATAACCTTCTCAACCCTAACTATGGCTTCTAATGCCTTCATAATTCTATGTTCTATTATATCATATTTAATCATATCTTAAGATTGATCATCTAAGATAGGATCTTAATTGTAACTTTTTTAAAGTAGTAATTGATAGATATAGTATGTTTAAGAACGAACTTACATACTACAATGCTATTGCAAAGAAAGAAGAGGATATCTTTCATTCAAGATACGAAGATGCCATAAGGAGTATAGAGAAAGATCTAGGAGATAAATACCCTCTTATAATAAATGGCAAGAGGATCATAAGTGATGGTACATTTCCAGATATATCTCCAATAGATACTAGGATTGTAGTAGGATATGCATCTAGAGCAAGGTTAGAGCATTTGATTGATGCTATAAAGGCATCAAAGGCTTCATTTAAAGAATGGAGTAGACTAGATTATAGGGAAAGGGTAAAGATAATGCAAAAGGCTGCTGATCTGATTAGTAAGAGAAAGTATGAACTTGCTGCATTGATAACATATGAGAATGGTAAGAATAGGTATGAAGCATTAGCAGATGTTGATGAGGCTATAGACTTCCTTAGATACTATGCTGAAGAGATGAATGATAATGATGGCTATACTAGGAAGATGAATTCTTGCTACTCAGATGAAGATAGCTATAGTGTAATGAGACCTTATGGAGTGTTTGCTGTAATATCTCCATTTAACTTTCCACTAGCATTAACTACTGGCATGTGTGCAGCAGCACTAATAACTGGCAATAGCATAGTATTGAAACCATCAAGTGAGACACCAATAAGTGCAGTGAGGCTGGTAGATATATTTGAAGAGGCTGGAGTTATTGATGGGGCTATAAACCTAGTTACAGGTTATGGAAGGGATGTTGGGAATGCATTAGTAGAGAGCAAGGATATAGATGGTATAGCATTTACTGGCTCTAAGGATGTAGGCTTGGAGATATACTCAAAGGCTGCCTTAGTAAAGCCAAAACCTGTCATAACAGAGATGGGAGGTAAGAATGGATGTATAGTTAGTAAGCATGCTGATATAGATAAAGCAGTAGTAGCAGTTGCGAAGGCAGCATATGGATACTCTGGACAGAAGTGTAGTGCGTGCTCTAGATTGATAATTGATAAGAGCATCAAGGATGAGTTCCTTAGTAGATTCATAGAATTCGTAAGAAGGCTAAAGGTAGATAATCCTATAGAGAGTGATACATTTACAGGCCCAGTAATAAATGGTAATGCTTATGAAAGGTATAAGAAGTATATAGAGATAGCAAAGAGGGATGGCAAGATACTCCATGGAGGTAGCATTATAGATAAGGATGATCTCAAACATGGATACTATGTAGAGCTTACATTAGTAGACAAGCTTGATAGAGAGCATCAACTCCTTAAGGAGGAGATGTTCCTGCCTATACTAGCAATGATAGCATATGATTCATTCGATGAAGCGATAGATATACTTAACGATACAGAATATGGTTTGACTGCTGGTATATTTAGTAATGATAAGGATGAGATAGATAGATTCTTTGAAGAGGCAGAGGTAGGAGTATTGTATGCAAATAGGGAGAGGAGTGCTACTACTGGGGCTATGGTTGGCGCACAACCATTCGTTGGTTGGAAATATTCAGGGATAAGCGGCAAAGGCACTGGTAGCAAATACTATCTA
>FWWL01009487.1_pt1 | contig 11767 bp, 12 predicted proteins | sample 2228331 | NCBI WGS metagenome assembly FWWL01 (sample SAMEA103939775, study PRJEB20133) | metagenome
CCGCCTTGAGCGAGAGCGCAGCGCCCCCGCGTGCATCGCCATCCATCTTGGTAAGGATGACCCCTGTGAGTTCCAGTTTCTCGTTGAACGCTTGCGCAACATTCACTGCCTCCTGCCCTGTAGTCGCATCCACCACGAGCAATATCTCTTGGGGTTGAAGTAGTTGGCGCAGGCGCGCCAGCTCTTCCATCAGCGGTTCATCGATTTGCAGGCGTCCTGCAGTGTCCACGATGAGCACATCGTAACCCTGAGAGCGAGCGTAGTGTAAGGCGCGTTGAGCAGTGCTGATGGGGTCGGTCGTGCCTGCCTGGTCAGGCGTGAACACAGGCACACCCACTTGCTGACCCAGCACTTCCAACTGCTTTATTGCAGCAGGACGCTGGAGGTCGCACGCCACCAAGAGCGGGTTGCGCCCCTGCGAGCGTACCCAGCGCGCTAACTTGGCGCATGTGGTGGTCTTACCCGAACCTTGTAGACCGCAAAGCATAAACACTGTGGGGGGCTGAGATGCCCAGCGAATCGGTTCCGCTTCCCCACCCAAAAGGGCAATTAGCTCATCCCGCACAATCCGAATGACCTGCTGGTCGGGGGTAAGGCTTTTAATCACTTCATCGCCTACCGCCTTTTCACGCACGCGGGCGATAGACTCCTTCACCACGCGGAAGTTGACATCGGCTTCCAGCAGGGCGAGGCGTATCTCGCGCAGAACCTCATCTACGGTCTTCTCGTCCAGACGCCCCTTACCCCGAATGCGGTCGAAAATGCCCTGTAGTTTATCGGTCAGGCTCTCGAACATGGCTCAGGGGAAGTATACCCTGCTGATAAGGGTTCACAGTCTTGGTTCCACTTCAAAAGCCCTCGTGCATGGTTCAGAGCGAAAACCCTTCTCCCTCCGCCTCGATAAATCCTCACCCACCCCGCCCCTTCTTCTCCCACAAGGCTGACAGGGGTACAAAGAGCGAGTTCAAAAAAAGAGCATGGTTGGCGTGGTTTGGGGGGTGGTTGGCGTGGGATGTGGGGAAATTTTGGGGGAAGCACGGGGAGGTGAACTCAAGTGATGTACCCTTATCAGGAGGGTTGGGGTGGGGTAGAATGCTACCCCCTCCTGCAGGTTCCCCCCGTCAACGGGGGGAACCAAGAACAACCCTCACCCCCGACCCCTCTCCCACGCTGTGGGCTTACTGCACGACAGTTTTTCGAACTCGTGCCTAAGGTGGGCTTCTCTTTAGAAGGGCAGACACGGGGGTCTGCCCCTACAGGCAAGGCGGTTGAGTAGGGGCGCACCCCCGTGTGCGCCCATTTTCTATTCTCCCTCAAAAAAGTGTCGTGCAGTAAGCTTCTCCTTGTGGGAGAAGGGGGCTGGGGGGATGAGGGCTTGAAAAGGGAGGACACGGGGTGAGTGCAGACCTCAGCGACTCGTCCACTGATGTCCGTGACTCGTCCACTGATGTCCGTGACTCATTCCCTGATGTCCGTGACTCGTCCACTGATGTCCGTGACTCATTCCCTGATAGGCGCATCGAACAGGTAAAATGAACGCATGCGACGCAGAGACTATATTCCTGAGCGGGATGCCGACTTTGATAGTTGGCAAGCGAACTTTCGGGCGTATGTGAACGCGAACCTCACGGGGCTGGTGGGGTGAGGAGGCACTTTATTGGGCGTTGGGTGAACAGTCGGGGTGAGGCGGGACCGCTGAGCGAGACGGTGTCGGCGACGATACCGGGCTAAATGGGCAGGGATGCCCAAGCCACGCTCTGCACGGGCGGGAATGCCTGTGCTACGATGGGGCTTGTACATCTCGCTCATCAAGCGGTAAAAGGCATCCTTACCCCCTATGAGCCACTCGCACGAACGATTCGGGCAATAAAACAAAGAGTTGAAGACAGGTATAATCCTCAACGGAGGCAAAAGGAATGCAAACCGAGGCACTGATTGTGGCTGTCGCACGCACGCCCATCGGCAAAGCCCCGCGCGGGAGCTTCCGCCACACTCGCCCCGACGACCTCGCCAGTATTGCCATTCGCGCCGTGTTGGAGCGATGCCCTGCCTTAGACCCCAACGAGATCGAAGATGTCATTCTGGGCTGTTCCACCCCCGAAGGCGAGTCGGGGATGAATGTGGCGCGTGTCTCTGCCCTGCGCGCCGGACTGCCCATTACCACCCCCGGCGCAACTGTCAACCGATTTTGTGCCTCAGGATTAGAGGCGGTGGCGATTGCCTGTGAGCGCATTCGTACTGGCGATGCCGAAGTAATCATCGCAGGGGGCGTGGAGAGCATGAGCCGTGTGCCCTTTTTAGACATCCACACCCACCCGAATCCCACCCTGTTTCGCAGTGCCCCCAACACCTACCTGAGCATGGGGCTTTCGGTGGAGCAACTGGCGCGCAAGTACGGGATTACGCGCGAGCAAAGCGATGCGTTCGCTTTAGAAAGCCACCGCAAGGCAGTGCGTGCGCAGGATGAGGGGCTGTTCCAGCAGGAGATTGTGCCTGTCTCCACCGAGATTCAGGAAGTGGATAAGCACGGGCGTCCTGTGCGTGTGCCCATCACGGTAGAGCAGGACGAAGGTCCACGGCGCGACACCAGCCTCGAGTCGCTTGCCAAACTCAAGCCCGCTTTTCGTGCTGATGGCATTATCACCGCAGGCAATGCCTCCCAGCGCAGTGATGGCGCCTCCGCTGTGCTGGTGATGAGCGAGCGAAAAGCGCAGGCGTTGGGGGTTAAACCGCTGGCGCGTTTTGTCGGCTCCACAACCGCCGCGCTCACACCCGAAGATTTCGGGGTCGCCCCAGCCTATGCTATTCCCAAACTGCTCAAGCGGTTCCAGCTCCAGCCCGCTGATATAGACCATATCGAGTTCAACGAGGCGTTCGCAGCGCAGGTATTGGCATCGAACCATGTCTATCCTCTGCCGATGGAACGGGTGAATCCGCTTGGGGGCGCAATCGCGCTCGGACACCCGCTGGGTTGCACGGGCGCACGCCAAGTGGCGACGCTCGTGTACGCGCTCCAGCGCACAGGCGGACGCTACGGCTTGGTCACGATGTGCGCCGCGCTCGGAATGGGCGCGGCAGGGCTATTCGAGCGAGTCTGAACGCCTATGGAAAACCTGTTCGTGAAGGTGGCAGGGCAGTCTCCCATTATGCATGGACTGATAGCGGGGCTGTTCATCACCCTCACGAACGCACTGGGCGCCCTGCTGGTGATGATATGGCGCAAGCCCCCCGAACGCACCCTCGATGCGCTGTTGGGCTTCGCTGCGGGCGTGATGTTGACCGCCAGCTTCACCAGCCTCATCCTGCCCGGCATTGAACATGGCGGACTGGTGCCCGTGCTGATAGGCATGGTGTTGGGAATCGCCCTGATGGACATAGCAGACCATTTGGTGCCCCACTTCCACCAGCGCATCGTCCGCTATGAAGGCATTCTGTCTAAGCGGGTGAAAGCAGTCTGGCTATTGATTTTTGCGATTACGATTCACAACGCCCCTGAAGGGCTGGCGGTGGGTGTGGGGTTTGGTTCTGGCGACCTTCCAAATGCGCTGAAGCTGATGTTTGCGATTGGCATGCAGAACATCCCAGAGGGGCTGGCGGTGGCGGTCTCAGCGTTGGGAATAGGGATGGGGGTACGGTGGTACGCTGTGTTCGTGGGCATACGCGCAGGGCTTATCGAGCTTCCACTGGCAGTGCTGGGCGCAACAGCAGTCTACCTGATGAGCGCAATCCTACCCTATGCGATGGGGTTCGCAGCGGGCGCGATGCTCTATGTGGTCAGCGATGAGATTGTGCCCGAAACCCACCGCAAGGGGCACGAACGGCTCGCAACCTTTGGCACGATGATAGGGATTATCGTGATGCTCAGCCTCGATATCGCACTGGGCTAACCACTCTCGCTTGCCCGACTAAGTGCCAAACTCTTGCCAAAATACCAAATCATAAATGCTCCCGTTGCGAACATAATCAGGCTGTAGACCGCTGGCGGAATCGACATCGCAGGCTGTTTTAGAAGCGTGCTTGCGATAAAGATGGCTAAAGTACCGTTCTGAATGCCCCCCTCGATAGAGATGGTCACCGCTTGGCGCTTCGGCAAGCGCAACAGAAGAGCAATTCGGTATGCCAGCCACATCGTTGCCACATTCAAGATAAGCATCGCCAATCCTGCCTGACGAAAGTGAGACGGCAGATTCTCGCGGTCTTGCATCACAGCACCCAGCACCGCAATCGCTAAGAATAGAAGCGACAGCACACGCAAAGGCGGTTCCACTTTGAAAGCAAGGTCGGGCTTGCGCGCACGGATAAACATGCCAATAGAGACAGGAATAAGAATAATCGCCCCCACCGTGATAATCGTCCTCAGCACAGGCAGTTGGATTTCCTGACCCTGCCCGATAAAATAAAGTAGGGAGAGATTAATCAAGATGGGGGCAGTAATAATCACGACGAGGCTGTTGACCGCAGTCAGGCTAATGCCCAGCGCCACATCGCCCCGTGAAAGGTAGGTAATCAGATTCGCTGAAGCACCAGCAGGACACACCGCCAGAATCATCACGCCCACCTTCAACGCAGGCTCCATCGGGTAGACCAGCGCAAGCACAAACCCTGCCAGTGGCAACATCACCATCTGGCAGAAGAGACCGACTGCAAACGCCTTGGGGAACACCACCACACGCTTGAAATCGTCTACCACAAGCCCCATCCCCATGCCCAGCATAATCACCGCCAGCGCAAGGGGAAGCACGACCTCCGTAAAGATGTTCGCTTGCATTGATGCCTCCTTCTTATAAGCGAATGCCCCCTCCGCAGGGAGCAACCTCCTGTTTCAGCACAAACTTTAGCCCTCCTGCTCTGTTTTGAGCGTTTCATCAAGCCACCAGATGAGCTCACCCTCAGTTGGGCGCACAAGACCCGCAGGCAAGGGAACCCCAGAGAACACTTTTCGTATCGCCTCCCGTTTATTGGTGCCCGTCACCAAAAACCACACCCGCCTTGCCGAGTTCAGCACGGGCAGGGTGAGGGTGAGGCGGATGTGGGGTTCTGTAGGCGCGTGCCCAACCACCACCCACCGCGTGCACTCCTCCACTGCCGAATCACCTGGGAATAGTGAGGCGGTATGCCCATCTTCGCCCATGCCCAGCAGAATCAGGTCAAAGCGTGGGTATGGGGCATCGGGAAACAGCGCGCGCAGGTGCTGTTCATAGCGTCGGGCGCACTCATCAGGCTCTGGACAGTCAGTCGGCATCGGATGTATCTGGGAAGGCTCTATCGGCAGTCGGCTCAGCCAGAGGCTATACGCCATCTGATAGTTGCTGTAAGGGCTGGAATGGGGCACATAGCGCTCATCGCCCCAGAAAAAGTGAACCCGAGTCCACAGAGGTGGCTCTGGGTCGGCTTCGGCTAACCGCTGATAGAGGGCGCGGGGAGTATTACCCCCACACAGCACCAGCGAAAAAGTAGACTGCTCTTGTAGCCCTTGCCGAACAGTCATCACCAAACGCTCTGCAACTCGTTCTGCAAACGCTTCAGCAGGCAAATAGACTCGCTCCATCAGCCAAGAGAGTACCCAATACGGCTTAACACACCCTTAAAATCGCTCTGGGTATAAAGCAATCCGGAGGTGTTCCATGCGAAAAGGCTTTACGCTGATAGAGCTGCTGGTGGTCATAGCGATTATCGCCATTCTGGCGGCGATTCTGTTCCCCGTGTTTGCCCAGGCACGCGAGAAGGCACGCCAGACAGGCTGTCTCTCGAATGTCAAGCAGATTGGCACGGCTTGTCAGATGTACGCCCAGGATTACGACGAGTACCTTCCCCGCAATGCTTATGCAGACCCGCCCCGTGTGCAAGAAGGCGACCACTTTATCAACTGCTCCTCGCCCCGCTGGATGGATGTCATCTACCCGTATATCAAAAGTGTCGATGTATTCAACTGCCCAAGCGACCCGTTTGCTCCCATCACGGGCACACTGCCTCACGAGGGCGGACGCCAGCACACCATCATGGCGAATAAGCGATATGTGTACCAGCCCTACTCGCCCGATGGTCGGAATGTGTTTCGCGAGGCAGATTGTGGCGACGCGATGGGCACTACCAATGTAGGACGCCGATTCGGAAGCTACGCCATCAACAATATGTACTACGCCAGTTGTAGCGCCACTATCCCCTGCACCCCGCCGAACAATCAGCCTCTGGCTCGCGTCGCGCTCCCCGCTGACACCGTGCTGATTGCAGAAGTGCAGGGCTATGGACAGAGCGCAGACTTCTACCGACGCGACCTCACCGACCCTCAGCCCACCGACCCCGTGGAAACCTTCCCCTTCCCCGCCCTGCTCAACCGACGCAACAACGGCGCAATTCTCGGACGCCACATGAAGCACGCCAATGTCATCTGGGTTGATGGGCACGCCAAAGCGACCCCCTTGAGCTATCTGGGTGAGACGCGACGCAACATTCCCGGACGCGAACGCGTGATGTTCCGCTTCACCTGCGAAGAGGATTAAGCCTCCCCTCCTCTATCGGTCGGTCATAAGCAAGAGCGGGGGATTCAAGAGGAATCCCCCGCATCGTCTCGAACCGAGTCGGCATGGAGGTAGAACGATGACTGTTCTCGGCTACGATGTGCTTGCCGAACAGATTGCCCACCGTGGGCTGGATGTAGAACAGGTCAAGAGCCGACTCAAGAGCCAACAGATAGAAACCCCTTCTTGGGGCTACGGCAACTCGGGCACACGCTTCAAGGTGTTCCCCTACCCTGGCGCTGCGCGCACCCTCTACGAGAAGCTCCAAGACGCAGCGACCGTCCATCGCTTCACGGGCGTGTGCCCCTCAGTCGCGATTCATATCCCATGGGACAAGGTGGACGACTGGCAAGCGCTCCGCCAGTATGCCGAATCGCTGGGCATCCGAATCGGCGCGATCAACCCAAACCTGTTCCAAGACGATGCCTACAAGTTGGGGAGCCTCTGTCATCCTGATGCGGGCGTACGCAAGCAGGCATTAGAGCATATCCACGAGTGCATCAAGATTGCGCGCGCCGTCGGCTCGGATATAATCAGCCTGTGGCTTGCCGATGGCACAAACTACCCTGGTCAGGACGACTTCCGTGCGCGTAAACACCGCCTGCAAGAGTGCCTCCACGAGGTCTACCAGCAGTTAGACCCACCTATGCGCCTGCTGATAGAGTACAAGTTCTTCGAACCCGCTTTCTACCATACCGACCTGCCCGATTGGGGAGTCGCCTATGCAATAGCAGTGCGTCTGGGCGAACGGGCACAGGTGCTGGTAGACACAGGGCACCACCCGCAAGGCACGAATATCGAGCATATTGTGGCGTTCCTGCTGGACGAAGGCAAACTGGGCGGGTTCCACTTCAACAACCGTAAATATGCCGATGACGACCTCATCGTCGGTTCCATCAACCCGTTCGAGATATTTCTCATCTACAACGAGCTGGTAAGTGCCAGCGAAGACCCTCACACGCGCGCCTGTGCCGAGCAGGTCGCCTATATGATCGACCAGTCCCACAATATCGAGCCGAAGGTGGAGGCGATGATACTCTCGGTGATGAACATTCAGACCGCCTACGCCAAAGCACTCATCGTCGACCGTGCGCGACTTCGCTCTGCCCAGCATGCGGGCGATGTGTTGGAGGCGCATCGCGCGCTGAAAGAGGCGTACGAGACCGATGTGCGTCCCCTACTGGCGCAGGTGCGCATCGAGATGGGTTTAGACCCCGACCCCTTTCGCGCCTTCCGTGCAAGCGGATACGCCGAGAAGGTCGCCCAAGAGCGCGGGGTGCAAACACCTTCAGGCAGTGGCTATCCGGGTTGATGAAGCTCTCTTGTAGCACGGGCATCCTGCCCATCAGCCACTCGTCACCCTGAGCGAATGCGAAGGGACGGGCGTCTCGCCCGTGCTACTTTATGGGCAAGATGCCCAAGCCACGCTCTGCACAGACGCTCCTCGCTTCAGGTATACTTCAATTGAAGTCTTATGGCACGCAAGCGTGGAACCGTATTGTTGGCGATGAGTGGGGGTGTAGACAGTTCGGTGGCTGCCGTTCTGCTTCAGAAGCGTGGCTACGAAGTGATTGGCGTCACGATGCAGATATGGCAGGAGTCGCACCCCGACCCACGCCATGGAGGATGTTGCTCACTGGGCGCTGTGGAGGATGCCCGGCGCGTGGCGCGTCGACAGGGCATCCCGCACTATGTGCTCAACTTCCGTCGGGTGTTTGCCGACACCGTGATTCGGGACTTCATTCAGGAGTACCGACGCGGGCGCACCCCGAACCCGTGCGTGCAGTGCAACCGCTTCATAAAATTCGATGCGCTCTTGCAGAAGGCGAACGAACTAAGATGCGACTATGTCGCAACAGGACACTACGCCCGCATCCGATGGAACCCCCACACCCAGCGCTGGAACCTCTTGCGTGCCCGCAATAAGCAGAAGGACCAGTCGTATGTGCTGTACATGCTGAGCCAAGAACAGTTAGCGCGTACCCTGTTCCCGTTAGGGAATATGCTCAGCAAGGAGCAGACTCGCCAACTGGCGCGCGAGTGGGGACTGTGGACAGCCGAGAAACCCGATAGTCAAGAGATTTGCTTCGTAGCCCACTTGGGAGGCTATCATCAGTTCCTGCGCGAGGTGGCGCCCGATGCTTTCCAGCCCGGCGAGATACGCGACCGCCACGGGCGCATACTGGGACAGCATCAGGGAATTGCCCTCTACACCGTCGGTCAGCGCAGACGACTCAACATCCCCACGGGAGGAGTCCCGATGTATGTCCTGCGCATCCTTCCCGAAGAGAATGCGATTATCGTGGGCACAGAGGAAGAGCTATACGAGCGCGAGGCACTCGTGGGCGAGGTCGTCTGGAGCAGTATCCCCACTTTGGAGCGACCGATGAAAGTGCAAGCCACTGTTCGGTATAATATGCCTACTGCTCCTGCAACTCTCTATCCCACAGAGCGGGAGGATGTCGTACGGGTGGTGTTCGACACCCCTGTGCGCGCGATTACGCCAGGACAGATGGCGGTCTTCTACAAGGGCGAAACGGTGGTCGGGGGAGGGACTATCCTTTCCGCTTCGAACCCTGAGATAGACCCCGAAAGCACCGACCGAGCCGTTCGGCGCGCCCTGCAACTGGTGCAACCGTTCATGCTGGAGGTGGCGCCAGAAGTCAACAAGGAGCAGAACATGCTCGTGGGAGTAGGCGAATGACCGATACGCTATTGATTATCCTCATCGTGTTGATGGTGATTACGCTGGGAGCGCTGTGCTGGTCTATGATTGCGCTCGCAGTGGTGCTTCGTCAGCAGGTGCCCCAAATCCGCCAGCGCGTAGACGACCTTCACCTCCGATTGGCGCAGGTCTTAGAGGAGACCATCCCAACCCTGCGAGGAACTGCCAAAACGCTCGACGAGGCGCAACGCACCTTGCACGAGCTGGCAGAAACCGCCGAGAACCTCCATTATGTCTCCGACAACTTGCGCCATAAACTGGAGGTTGCCGACCAGATTGGGGCGAAGGTGCGTCGCCTACCCGAAAAGACCGCACGGCTCTTAGGGCGAATACTTCATACCAGCATCCAGTTCGGAGGGCAGGTGCTTCTTCGTCAGATAGAAAAGCGTCGACGCCCGTCGCGTCCCACTGTCTACGAAGTGGAGCCTGCACACTCCCCAAACCAGATTTCCGCCGAACCAAAGGCGGAAAGAAGCGCGGGCATCTCGCCGGCGCAAGAGACTGATAGTAGCACGAGCGTTTCGCAAAGTGAGCCATCCGCTCAGGCTATGAGTAGCACGGGCGTCTCGCCCGTGCAGGAGACCCATAGTAGCACGGGCGTCTCGCCCGTGCAAGAAACCGCCTCTCAAGGGGAGGCAACCGACACAACCCACAACAAGGAGGGATGACCGATGCAAAATCACGATGAACGCAGTGGACTGCTGTATCTGCTTGCTGGAATCGGACTGGGCGTGTTGATTGGTGCGCTGATTGGTCTGCTCTTTGCCCCCAAATCTGGGGAGGAGCTTCGAAGTGACCTTAGCCAGCGGATGCACGACCTGTCTGAGAAGGTGCGCGAACTCGCCAACCAGGTCTACGAGCGTGGGGGCGAAACGGTGCGATCGGTGCGCGAACGGTTCGCTCGCAAAACCAGTGAGGACATTGGCACAGAAGAGGGCTAAACCTCGACAGGGCATGGAACTCCGTGCCCTGTCTTTCAACAACTTATGCAGACCGTTGAGGTGCGTCTTGAGTGGCTCTACCTCTTAGCGGGGATAGGGCTGGGAGTGCTGTTTGGCGGAATGGTAGGCGTTGTGCTTGCCCTACGCTCAGGTGCTGTGGGGGGGCGCGTGCTCGGCTGGGCGCTTCTCGTGGCGGTGCTTCTCTACTTCCTCTATACCGTGCGAGGGGCGCTTGTGCCCTTTATGATTGGAGGAGTGATTGCGCTTCTGCTGAATCCACTGGTGGAGGCGCTCTGCCGACGCGGGATGTCGCGCATTCGCGCCATTCTGAATGTGTTCTTGTTATTCCTGCTCTTTCTGCTTGCGCTGGGCGTGCTGATTGTGCCCTCTTTCTATACCCAAGCGCGCCTCCTAATCGACACCTTCAGCCAAGCCAACAACACACCCCTTAGCGAGACGGTAAACCGCTGGGTAGAGGATGCGCGGGCGGTGCTTCAACGGGAGATACCGAAGCGTGCCAAATGGATCGAGAACAACAAGGAACTGCTTGCCAGCTTGGGATTGCCCTCGGACCCGAAGGAGTTGCCCGATGCGCTCACCGTCAATCTCCAGAAGCGTGCGAACGAGTTTCTGATGGAGAACGCTTCGGGCTATGTGCGCGCCCTCCTCAACACCCTGTTAGGTGCGCTCTCGAAGGTGCTGTGGATTATCCTGATACCGCTCAGCGCCTTCTTCTTCCTACTGGATATGCCCAGAGTGCGTCAGGCGTTTCTGTTTATGGTGCCTCCTGCCCAGCGGGAGGGCGTGGGTCGTCTGATGAGCGAGATTGGCGGTGTCTTCTTCCGCTATATTCGTGGACTGGCGACCGTCGCGCTCACCTACGGGATGGTGAGTATGGTGTTTTATTGGGTGATGGGTGCACCGAACCCCGTGCTACTGGGCGTGCTGGCGGGCTTGCTCTACCCGATTCCTTATGTCGGGGCGTTCTTGATAGCCCTCAGCTCTGCAGGCTTTACGCTCATCTTTGGTCCTGCCCATCCGCTCCTATTCCTGTTCTCCCTATCCAAGGTATGGCATGCAGTGGCGATAGTGGCGGGCGCGATGGTGCTGAACACAGCGTTCGACTTGTTGATTACACCCCGCATCGCTGGGGGTGCGGTCGGTTTACGCCCGCTTGCAGCGCTGATAGCGATTGTGATTGGCGCCAGCGTAGGCGGTCTGTGGGGCATGCTCATCGCAGTGCCGTTGGCAACCAGCATCAAGCTCGTCGTGGAGCGATTATTGCTCTACTTCTATGGCGAGGCAGAGTTCTTGGAATCGGCATCGACCGATACGAAAACCAGTGAACCCGCACATTCCCCACCTGAACCGTCGCCTGCCACCGCCGAATCCTCCGACGAGAAGCCTCTTTTGGCTGGTCGGGAGAGCAACCGCCCCAGCCACGAGAAACAAACGGTAGAAGAAGGGTAGCAACCCTTACCTTCCTTCGGTAAGTCCTCTTTGGAGGGTACACTTTAAGCCACTATGGAGGCAACACCGATGTTGAGATACCGACGCTTATTCGCATGGCTGTTTCTCTTGCT
>FWWL01009488.1_pt1 | contig 11767 bp, 8 predicted proteins | sample 2228331 | NCBI WGS metagenome assembly FWWL01 (sample SAMEA103939775, study PRJEB20133) | metagenome
CCCAATCGGAACAGATTCAGCGCGTGCTGTGGCAAGCCAAGCTCTACTTGGTGGGAAGTGCGCTCTTTATCACAGCGGGGGTAACGGGAGTCATGCTCTATTTCTTGCGTCGGCAGGTGCGCCACTTCTTGTATGTCGTCAATATGCTGGCAAGCGGAAACTGGCACGCGCGGGTCGCTTATCCCGCTAAAGATGAGTTTGGCGAGCTGGCGCGCGCCTTTAATCAGATGGCAGACCAGCTTCAAACCGCCTTTGAAACCCAACTCACTCACCAGCGCGAGATTCTACGCCAAAAAGAGGAGCAGGACAAGCTCTATCACCAACTGCAACTTGCCAACAGCGAACTGGAGCGGTTGAATCAGGAGCTACAGGAGCATAATGCCCTCTTAGCGCAAGCGGCGATGACCGATTCGCTTACCGGCTTAAAGAATCATCGGGCGTTCCACGAAGCGTTGATAAGCACCGTGCAAATGGCGGAGCGATTTCAGCAACCGCTCTCGCTGATTATGCTCGATGTGGACTATTTCAAGCAGTTCAACGACCAATACGGGCATCCTGCTGGCGATGAGGTGCTGAAGATGGTGGGCGAGGTGCTTCGCAAGAACTCGCGTGCCTACGATGTGCCAGCACGCTATGGGGGAGAGGAGTTTGCGATTCTCTTGCCGAACACAGGGCTTCAAGAGGCAGTACGGATTGCAGAACGGCTTCGCGGGCAGATCGAGTCTCTTGAGAACCCCTATAGCCCGCTCACTGCCAGTTTTGGGGTCGCCGAGTATCGCCATGGCACGATGCCCGCCACTCTGCTCTATGAGGCAGATTCGGCGCTCTATCAGGCGAAGCAGGCGGGGCGCAACTGCGTACGGGTCTATCAGGCGGAGCTTGAAGAATCGGCATAGAATCTGCCCCTTCCTCGCCTACTCTTCCGTTTCGGGAACAGGGGTGGCTTGAGTAGATGCCTCCGCTGGAAGCGACACCACTGCTTGAGTGAGTTCAGCAGGGATTCGGGCACGCACACGTTCGATCCAGGCAAGTAGCGCTATAGGAAGCAAGAAGAAGCCTACCAAGAGCATCCCATCCCAGCGAAGGCTCTCGATTCCTGTTATCCATGCAGAGGGGATGTCAGGTGCCAGCATAGCCAGGTAGAAAAGCGCTGCCCATCCGAACAGGTTGCCCTGAAACCCCCGACGGCTAAGCCAATATCCCCCTATTAGCAGAGCAAGAAACCACCCCCAATAGGTCAACAGTTGAGTCTGGAGCTCGTACCAAGAGCTTGCGCCAATCACGCTCACGGGCGCAAAGAGTAGCCCTCCTATGAGCCACCTTTGCCAAGTACGCACTACCACTGCATGCAGGCTTATTGCCATCAGCCCTAAAAGACCCCATAGAAAAACACTCGTTCCTGCACTTTGGAACGCATCAAGACTGTACGAACGTACCTCGAATGAGGGGGTAGAGGGTAAGAAGAAGGCTCCTACCAGCATTCCGCAGGCTATCAAGTAGGCAATTCCAAACGCTTGACGCATCGCTAAGGGATGACGCAAGGGCGATTCGGGCGGTGCAAAATACCACTGGCGCGGGCTAAGCCATACCGACAGAGGCACTAAAAACGGCACCCAATACCTCCACCACTGGGGTTCCATACCGCCATAGATAGCGAACGCTAACACCGCTAACACCAAGACCCCTACCACCGCAAAACTCAACACTTGCGAATAGTGAAGATGGAGGGGGGTCGAGGTGTCGTAGTCTGCCCAAAGCGTCTGCTCCCAGCGGTTGAGTTGGTCTAACGCCAGCAAAGGTAGCGCTAAGAGCGCTACCTTTAGCCCCAACCGCCAGGAGAACGAGGAAATCGTTCCTGTGCGCCAGCTTAAGTAGAGGAGGTAGAAGGTGAACGGGATGAGGAGCGCAAGCCCCCACACCCCTCCTAAGATTGTCCAACTTCGAAACTGGCGTCGCTCAAAGAACCACTTTTCGGGAATTTCAAGGTATTGTGTAGGACCAACGGGAATATCTCCCAGTACGCCCACACTCAGTCGCAGGGGAGCCTCGCCATAGCGCTTTGTTTGATGTTCATAGACGAAGGTGTAGTCATACCGATTGGGGCGTTCGGTACGGTCGCTCTCGATAAGGCGCCATTCAGCACGCGCGATCCTGCGTTCCTGTGCAAGATAGGCTTCTGCAACTCGGCGTGCTTCCGATTCCGAAAGGCGCGCACCTGCCTTTTCTTCGGGCAGGAAGGCGGAGTACGACCACACCTGTCCCTCTAAGGTGAGACTCACCACCCACTCCTCGCGCTCGCCTGGCTTGAAAAAGCGCACCGACCAGTAGGCAGGCACGGTCTCGGTCGTCAAAAACTGCGCCACTGCAGGCTTGCCCACCTGCTCGCGAAGGTAGTCAACGGTGCGCCCTGTGCGGTTGTCGATAAAATAGACATAGGTTTGGTAGCCCACTAAGTTGACACCTTTCGCTCGGAGATATTCCCAAGCCTTCTGCTCGGCTTCTGCTCGTGTAGTTTTGATGAGGGGTGCCAACGAGATATGATCAGGTTGTCGGCTTCGGAACCAGTCTACTCCTGCCAATGCCACTGCTAAAACCGAGGCTACAACCCAATCGAACCGCTGGAGGGGGCGATACGGTTGCACTGGCACTTCGGTTTGGGTGGGCTGAGGAGGGTGGAGTTCCTGCGGAGCGCCAAGCTCCGATACAGAGGGCAAACTCCTCGTGCGCAGGTAGGTGAAGAGCGCAGGAATGAACAGCAAGACCACCCCAAAGCCAACGATGAGCGCAGACCATCGGAGGTAGGGTAGGTACATCTGCCAGAAGGTGTAGGCACTCAGTAGTGCGTTGTAGGTGTAGTGCGCTGCAATAGCAGAGAGAATGCCATACCGAAACGCAATCCAAGCGAACATGACGCCCACAGGCAGAAGCTCTACTCCACGAAGGTAGACGGGGTCTACTGGGTAGTTGGTGTGTAGAAATGCCCACAAGGCACTACTTAGCAGGATGCTCAACCACAGTTGGCGCGTCACGCGCCACACCATATAGAGAATTGCCACACGAAAGAGCACCTCTTCCCAGAGGGCAGGCTGAAGTCCTATTAGCAAGGGTTCCAAGAAAGGAAAGGGGGTCGCCACTGCGTTCGTGTAGGGTACTTGGAGCGGTACCCATGCTCCTACCATTAGGGCAACACGGTAGAACACCACCACATAGCCCAGATGCAGTAGCCCAAAGCACAGCCCTACAAAGAGGGCTTGGAGTGTTTCACGAGTTGTCCAAAAGCGGGAAGTACCTACCAGTGCTAACCGAATGCCTGCGGGCGGACGCTCGCGCGAGAGCGCATCGGCGCCCATCACCCAGAGGAGGGTGACAATCCCTGTGAAGAAGAAGGCTCCTACAAGCGTAAGAGCAAAGCGGCTGATAATAAAGGTTGCTTCCGCACTGGCAGGGCTGTAGTCAGCCCACCAGAGCGGGATGCTATTCAGCGCGCCTGCCAAACTGGCAACTGCAACGAGAAGCGCAATCCAAAGAACAGGCTTCAGCGCCATCAACTGGCGTTTCACCAATAGCCAAACAATTACTCCTATCAGGGCAATCTGAAAGACGAGGTAAACGGTTTCCGCTGAGCCTTGAACCAGGTTGCGTAAACTTTCGTTCCGCTCTTGCTCAAAGTGCCACTTTTCAGGAGTATGAAGCCAATTCAGGTAATAGCTCAGCACCTTATCACCAAGCACCCGCACGGTCATCCGCACGGTTGCAGGAGTAGCAGAGTCGGCTGGATAGCGAAGGGTGCGGTGCTCCCACACGAAGGCGTAGTCTTTGCGTTGAGGGCGTTGATACTCATAGTCGGAGTGAAACCGCCACGCTTGCATATCGGTCTGAAGGGTATCTCGAATAAAGGCAACAGCAACCTGTAAAGCCTGCTCCTTCGGGAGTTGGGCACCGGGCATCTCCTCGGGGATTTCGATCGATACCCCGACCACGCGTCCCTCAGGAGAGACCCGAGCGGTATAGGTGGTGCGCTCTCCTTCCTTGACCCATCGGCAGACATAGTACCAGACGGCTACCTGCTCGCGCATCACTTGGTCGGCTTGCTCTAAGCCGAGCGTTTTTTCCAGGTACCACTTGGCATTTGAGTCGGCACTAAAAACGACGGAACGGCGCCAACCATCCAGGCTCAAGTCAGAACCGACAAGGGTGCGGAGGGCTTGCTCTGCAATCGTAAGCGCCTCTTGACGCGAGACCTGAAACCTCAGGTTCGCCTCAGGAAAGGCTCGAGGCGCCTCGCGCAAGAAAAGTGCCCCTCCGATAAGCGCCAACAGAAGCCAAACGCCTACTGTAGTTGCTCGCATCACGACACTATTATAACCCAACTTTCCTGTCGCGCCCTACCTTTCGTTATCCTGAGCGAAGCGAAGAATCTCCCCCCTACCCTCACGGTCTTCCTCCCAGCGAAAGGGGAGCAGACCCTTCGCCAGCGCTCAGGATGACGAACAGTAAGGCACGATAGAATTTCCTTAGCACCCACTGCCGAAGTGGAACAGCACCTGCAACAGGTCGGCATCGTCTACGACCCCGTCGCGGTTCAGGTCGGCTTGGGTGTCGTCCGTGCCGAAGGTGAACAGCACTAGAAGCAGATCCCCTTCATCCACACACCCATCGCTGTTCGCATCGCCGGGCAGGCGATAGAGCGGGTTGCGCGCTACCGAGACCGAGGAACCATCGCCGAGCGCAATGTACTCACCCGAAGGCGAGAACTGCAGACTCGCTCCTGGAGTAAGTCTTGCAAGCCGATAGGTGCCTAATGGTGCCCCATCCACCATGCGCCAGAAGCTGAGATGGGCGTTATCTGCGACCGCCAGTACCCCATCGGGCGAAGTTGCTACAGAGAACGCAAACTGGTTCGGATAGGTAGGCAGAGTATAGGCAAGCGTGCCCGTTTCCACATTCCACACCTCGACCCGAGTAGAGTAGCTGAATGCCAGCAGTCTGCCATCGGACGAGAATGTTAACCTATAGGCTTCCCCAACCCCATAGTGTTCGCTTTGGAGTGAGGCGAGCGGTTCTCCATCAGAAGCGCGGTAGAGCAACACCGCACCTTCCAGGTCTACCACCGCCAGCAGGTCGCTGTTTGGTGAGAACGCGAAGGAGAAGATAGTCTTGGAGGTGGGGAATGTGAGCGTGTATAGGGAATTCGCAGAAGGCATCTGCCAGACACGAATCTCGTTGCGGGAGGATTGCTGGTTGCGCCCTAATGAAGCGAAATAGGCTCCATTTGGTGAAAACGCGAGTTGCAGGTTCCAGTCGGAAGCAGTGAGCGTGTTCAGCAGAGTGTTTGTATTCAGGTCCCAGAGCAGTATCGGACCACTTCTTTCGGCAAGTGCCAGCAAACTGCCATCGGGCGAAACCGCAATCTGGCTTGCTCCTTGCGCAAGAGTGGCAGATATAGTCCCTTGCTGGGCGTTGCGGAACAGGGTTTCGTCCTGACTTGCACACACAAGGGTGGTACTATCGGGCATCCAAGCGAACGCCTGCTCGGCTTTGTAGGCGTCTATCAGCGTGCCTTCAGGCACCTGCCAGAAGCGAATGCCCCCACCATCAGAGACCAAAGTGCCCTCGGGGGTGAACGCAACCGAAGTGGCACTATGGGGAATAGTGTTGATGAGACCGCCCGATGGGACTGCTCGCAAGCGTATCTCCGTGCTGGTAGCGATTGCCAACTCCGCCCCACCGGGGGCAAAAGCAATCGGCACTCGGAATCCGTTCGGTTCCATCCACTGAGCGATTGGCGTTTCTCCTGCCACATTCCACACGATGACCTGACCGTTTTCACTTGTGGATGCCAGCAGGTCGCCATTAGGCGAGAAGGCGAGAAAGCGCACAGGGGTTGTATGCCCTATGAGTTCGCGCGCAATCCCTTCGCTGAGTCGCCATAGAGTGACCTTGCCAGTGCTATCACCCACTGCGATTATCTCCCCGTTCGGGGAAAAGGCGAGTGCATAGGCATATCCAGACAGAGCCAGCTCGTTGAACGCCGTCATCATTGCGGGATCCACGAGATAGACTTTGCTGGGGCGCCACATGCCCGTTGCAACCGCAAGCGTCGTGCCGTCGGGAGAGAACGAAAGGGCATGGACTATATCGTTCGCTGAAAATTCACCAAGCAGAGCGCCGTTGCTTGCCCGCCAAAGCCTTACATGGGCATCAAAATAACTCGTCGCAATCAGGGAGCCATCGGGTGAAACCACAATCGCCTTCGAAACATCGTTGCCGATGGAGAGTATCCCGTTGAGATTACCGTCCGAAACACGCCAGTACCAAGCGAATTCGCCTTCCGATGCTACAAGCGTGGAGCCGTCTTGGGAAATCGCTACTTGCGCCTCTCGAGGTGTCGCACCACGCGTCCACAAAGGCTCTAATAGCGTCTGGGAGTCCCCAAGTACGGGCAGGGTCAACACGCTCAACCACAACACTGCCCTCCAGATGCATGAGGGCGCACTCAGGCTTCTCACTTTACCGCCAGTTCGCATAGGAAATCCCTCCTTAGACTATCTTGATTATACCCCAAATGCCTCCCTCTTGTGGACTGCTATAGCAGTTGACGAATCTCTTGCTCCATTTCTTGCCCCACCTCCTGGTATAAATGGAGTAGTTCTGTATAGGTACCCTTGCCTCCGATTATTTCCCAAAACTCTTCTCCTATTAGCAGAGCTTCATCGGGGAGATAGCGTCGGGCAATACTCCACCGATAATCCTCACGCCTGTTGCCAAAGGGATTATAAGGCAAGGCAAAGTATGCTTGCACCTTTGGGTGCTTCTGATTGCGTATCAAGTGGATGTAAAGAATTCGACGAATTGCCTGCTCGCACTGGTCTTTATTCGGTTTTGGAGATTTTAATTCTACAAAAATCTCATCGCCCGATTTCGTCAAAAGATAAAGGTCAGAGTTAGCAGAGATTGTTTGAAATGCTCCCAAAGAAGGTCCCGCTTGAATTTGGAGGACTTCGTCAATCATCGCGGAGAGGCTCTGAGATACACCCGCCGATTGTTGTCGTATTAGAAACGCCACACGACTGACTGCTTGTTCTGGTACTTCTGCACTCATTGAGTATCCGCGTCGACAATCTCTGTGACGGCTTTGGGCTATGAGGCGTGCACACTCTTCAAAAGTAGTGCCAAGAGCTGTGCTAAAACTTCGCTCAAAACTGCTTATGCGGGCGATTGTTCGCCCGAGCAGGGCTTCATGAAAGGGTTGCAGTTCCCCCCTACTTGCGCGTTGTCCAGCGGAACTCTCCGATAGGTTATGAAGTGTTCTGCGAACAGTCTCTGCTAAAAAACGCTTAATCTCGGCTTTGACCTCCGCCTTGATGGGCATATCAGGGCTTCCTCCAGATAAAGACCGATTCGAAGAACTCAGAGCCTCTAAGCCCGGTGCGCCTGTTCACATGACGCACGACCACGCCTTCCACTTCCACGCCCAATCGATCGCCAATTGCAGGGTAGAGCTGGTACTTGTCATTTGCCACTACAATCAGATAACCTCCACTACGAAGGGAATCCAAGACATTTCGAAAGACCTGTACGATAGACTCCACATACTCTTGGCGTGCACGTTCGGATGAACCGTTCAAAGCAGAGCCTATCTCTTGATCGCTTAGGTCTTGAAGTCCTAATAGTGCGTAAGCATAAGCATGCTGGGCGTGGTAATCAATCAACCCCACATAAGGAGGGCTGGTGATAACTCCGTCCGCAGGTGGGAAATGGAAAGTTCGGCTATCTGCATGGAACACTTCGACACGGGCATCGGTACGAACGCAAGCAAACTCTGTTATGCGTCGTATGGTGTCGTGGCTGTACCGAACAAGGAACTTCATCGCTTCTGTGGTCGGTTCACACACTCGGCGATGTTTATAGCACCAATAGGGTTCTCGCTGAGGCACTTTAGGGAAGTCTAACTCATAGTGAGGGGTCATACGCGCTGAGCGTGCAGACCTACAAAGAATGACTCGCAACAGGTCTTTGTACTCATAGTCGCTTTGCTCTACTATCTCACGGTAGGTAAGGAGTTCCCTCAACGCTTGGGGGGCATACCAAGTGTTTAGGTACTGATTGTATTCCTCTTGATGGGTGGTCGCATACTCCGCACTGCGTTCAAACAGCAGTTCCAGCTGGGGCTTTTCCTCGCGTACAGCCTTACGAGTGCGCTCTAATGCGTCCAATACTTCACGACGCATGCGTGTGAGGTCGTACTCAGCGGTCTTAGCACGGCAGATAAGGACATTGAATGCCGAAATATCGCATCCGATAGCGTGGATACCAAGCTCTTTCGCCTGAACCAGAGTTGTACCTGAACCGACAAAAGGGTCTACTACTGTTTGCCCAGGTGCAAAATATTTGCGCAGGAATACCTCCACCAGTTGCGGAATGTACTTGCCCAGATACGGGTGGAGGCGATGGACATGCTTCGTGCGTATCCGTTCGGGTAGGTCGCGCTCTGTCCAGTTTAGGTTGAGCGCTTCCAAAGGGGTTTCAGGTGTCACACTCTCTGGACGGATGGGCTTGTTGTTCTCGTAGATTCCCACCCGTCTCTCGGCATTGGTGAGCATAATGGTCTTTTTCGCCTCTCGAGGGCATAATCCTACTGGTTCGCTTCTATACTAAGGAGTAGCTCGCGTAGTTTTGGGATAGCCTTGCGCATGACCTTGGCACGGTGGCTGATGCGGTTTTTGAACTCGGAGGGCAGTTCTGCTACTGTGCAACCGAGTTGGGGAAGATAGAAGATGGGGTCGTAGCCGAAGCCTGCCTGCCCACGCGGAGCGTGAGCGATACGCCCCTCTAAGGTGTCCTCGAAGGTGTACACCTCCCCTGTTGGGGTCGCAATCGCTACGGCACATCGGAAGCGGGCAGTGCGCCTTTCGTCGGGCACTTCCCTCAGTTTTTCCAAGAGAATCGCCATCTTCACGGGGAAGGGGGTCTGCTCGCCTGCAAATCGGCGTGAGTATAAGCCCGGCTGCCCGTCCAGCGCATCGATCTCAAGCCCTGCATCGTCTGCAAGCGCAATCTCACCTGTGGCTTGGGCACAGGCAACCGCTTTGATGATAGCGTTCCCAACATAGGTATCGGCGGTCTCATCGGGTACTACCCCATCGGGATAATTCGCCCAAATCGCTATCTCCACGCCCAAGTCTGCCAATCCGCGCTCTAACAGCAAGCAGATTTCGCGGGACTTGGAACGGTTATGACTCGCCACGACCACACGCCTAACAGGAGTCATCCTCGCACAGAAGTCGGTTCACCAACGCCTTCACACGGGCTTCTATTATGTCGCGTATTCTGCGGAACTCGTCCATCGGGAGCCCAATCGGGTCGGGGATGTTCCACTGCTCTTTGACGCCCATATAGACGGCAGGGCAGAGGGCGTCGGTATCAGCCTCACAGAGGCTGACGACCGCATCGAACTGCATGAGGTCGAACTCCTCTACTCCTTTAGATCGGTGGTGAGAGATATCGATCCCCTTTTCGCGCATCGCGGAGATGGCACTGGGATGTACGAAGCCCGCAGGCACGGTGCCTGCGCTGAAGGCGACCACCTTGCCCTTGCCGTAGTGGTTGGCGAAGCCCTCTGCCATCTGGCTCCTGCAAGAGTTGCCCACACACACGAATAGTATCTGCTTTGGTCGTTCCATCTCAATAGCCCTTTTGCTTGTAGCGTTCGATGCTTTGGCGGTAGCGTTCCTGTCCATCGGGACGGTTGATGCTGGCGAAAATGGTAGGTGAATGCCCTCTTTCCACCATCCGTTCGATGATACCCGCTACGACAGCCCATAGCGCTACTGCGGCACCGATGCCAGAAGCAGGGCAGAACGGCTCCTCTGCACCCGGATGGGTCATCATGGCGTCGCCATAGGGTGCAGAGTTGTCGATAACGAGGTCGGCTACCTCGAAGAGGCGCTTACCCGACTCATGCTCCGATTGGAGCCGGGAAGAGTAGTCCAGTGCAGTGAGGGCGACCACGAAGACCCCACGCTGGCGCGCTTGAATCGCCAACTCCACAGGGAACGGCGTTTTACCCGACACACTGCCGATAATCAGCACATCGCCCGCTTGTATCTGACTGCGCTCGAGTGCGGCGCTGACGATATGGCGCACTGTGTCGAAAGTGGTGCGATTGCCTATCCCTTGCTCGGCGCGATAGGGGTTCGGGTTCTGCACCTGCAGGTCGAAATGGAAGGGAGTGAAGCAGGCAAGCCCGCCTGCGCGATTGATCAGCTCACGCGAGACCAGATGCCCCGTATCATAAACATGGATAACCCCACCGTTGAGGAGACACTCGGCACATCGCTCTGCCACCTGTTCGATGGCGCCCAGCGAGCGTTCTTCCAGCAGGTGCAGTTGCTGGCGAATGCGTTCGAGGTAAGCCTTCGGTAGCTCCATCTCCCTTCTATTGTACCGCTTCAGGTAGGCGACTTGCCAGTACACGGTGAGGCGCATATGCTACGACTGCCTACTCCCCCTCAAAAAGTTCGCCAGCAACTGCTTGCCCGCCTCGCTCAGCACCGATTCGGGGTGGAACTGCACGCCCTCAATCGGGTAGTGGCGGTGGCGTACGCCCATAATCTGCCGGTCATCCTCGCTCTCGGCAGTAATCTCCAGCTCGGTGGGGCAGGTCTCGCGCCGTATCACCAGCGAATGGTAGCGAATGGCAGTAAAGGGATTCGGCAACCCTTGAAAGACCCCTACACCTTTGTGGTGGATGCGCGACTCTTTACCGTGCATCGGCTGAGGGGCACGCACAATCTCGCCCCCAAACGCGGAACCGATGCACTGATGCCCCAAACAGACCCCCAACAGAGGAATTGTGCCTGCGACTGCTCGAATCATAGGCACGCAGATGCCCGCTTCGTTGGGCGTACACGGTCCGGGCGAGATCACGATTTTGTCTGGCTTTAGTGCCAGCACCTCATCCACCGAGAGCTGGTCGTTGCGCACGACTGTGATCTCTGCCCCCAACTCGCCCAAATATTGCACGAGGTTGTAAGTGAAACTATCGTAGTTGTCGATTACCAGGATCATCGCTTCCTCACGAGTAGAGTGTTTGGGTAAGCATTTCGCTCAGGTTCTGAGCAACCTGCTGAACGGTGGGCAGGGCACGGTCGTAGTCCATGCGGGTGGGACCGATAAGCCCCACGATTCCGCTGGGTCGCTTGCCGGCATAGTAGTAGGTGAAAACGAGGCTAAAAGGGTGGAGTGCGGACAGTGGATGTTCTGCGCCTATAGTGACTTTGGGGGTTGCGCTGGCTTGGCGTTCGAGCCAGCGATAGAGTGTTCTACGCTCCTCTAAGAGGCGCAACAGTGCCTCCACAGGCTGAACTTCACGCTGAAACTCAGGCTGGAGTAGGATGGAGCTGATGCCCATATAGAGGAGTTCTCCTTCCGACGCCTCTTGGGCGATATTCTGAACTACTCGGAATATCAGGCTCAGGGTCTTGCGCTCGGCAGGCGATTCGAGGGGAGGCACCAGTTCTGGGCTACGCTCCTGCAAGGCACGAATGGTCTGACCTTCCACCAGCCCTGCAAACACACCCTGAAGACGCTCCAGCGCACGCAAGGAGGTAGGATGACCCAGGTCCACAAGGCGGTTCTCCACATAGCCGTGCTCGAACAAGGCGACCACCAACACACGGCGCGAGCCACAAGGAGTAATCACGCACTTTAGCAGGCGTAGGTTCTCGTCGCGGGCGGTGGTAGCAAACCCAGCGTAGGGAGTGGC
>FWWL01009495.1_pt1 | contig 11763 bp, 9 predicted proteins | sample 2228331 | NCBI WGS metagenome assembly FWWL01 (sample SAMEA103939775, study PRJEB20133) | metagenome
CCGACACCTGAGCGGCTGCGCTCCGCGGCGAACATCCGGCGACGTGGTATGCGCGCCTGTCTCTGCTCATAGTTCATAGTCCGCGCGAGCCGCTGCCGCTGCCGCAACAATCAGGTTGTGGCGATCAACAATCGGGCCGCTGCTCTGCAACGGCCCGGCGGCGCGTATTTCGGCATTCCTATCGACCCCGCAGAGAGGCGGCGGCAGGCGGCTTCTACCGCGCCAGCACATCGCGCAGTTCGCGAATGGCGCGTTTGGCATTGACCCACACCGCGCCGATCTTCGAGCTGGCGACGCGCTTGTTGAAGATCAGCACCAGCAGAAAGCGTTGCGCCACATCGAAGCAGTAGAGGTCAATGTTAACGCCTTCGTGGATGTAGACACTGGTAGCATCATCTTCACGCAACTGGCGCGCCACTTCGCCAGTGGTTGAAAAGCCGGTCGAGAGCAGGGGCAAGACAATCATCAGCGGCAGATTACCCTTGTCGCCGGTCTCGACCAGGATCATACCGGCGCGGTCGGTCAACATAATACTTTGCGTGCCCAGGTCTTGCCCCAACTGGCTCATGATGTTGCGAATTGCCGCAATATTTTGCTCGGTGACGATCAGATTGCGACCATCGCTGCGCCAGGTGACTGGGGGCTCCGCCGCCGATGATGGTGTCGATGCTGGCGGGTGGGTGGCGCGGCGTTCGGCGGCGGCGCGCGAACGGGCAGCCAGCCCGCCGCCCTTTGCGGGCGTCGATTCGTGCGCTGCTTCCCGCTCGGCGGCAGCGCGAGTCGCTGCTTCCCGTTCGGCAGCAGCCCGGGCTGCTGCCTCCCGTTCGGCTCGCGATGGCAATACCACGCGGGCCGGGGTGAACTGGCGACGGGGCGATGATGGTTCTTCGGGCGGCGTGTCTGCCCGTGGCGCAGCGGCTTCCGGTGCTGGCGGCGCGCTTGTTGCCGCAGGTTCGGCCACTGCGCGGCTCGTCTCTGGCAAGGGCGCTGGCGCCGGTTCCGGCGCAGACCGCGGCGCATCAAGCGCCGCGCTCAACGCGCCACGGAGTGTATCAAGACTAACATCACCGCTCAGCACTCGTGAAACGCCAGCCGCCGCGGCGCGCGCGCGATCAGCGCTGCTCGGACCGGTTCCCCACAGGATCACTCGCGTGTGCGGGTCGAAGTTGGGCACAATTTCGGCCAGATCAAGCCCGCTCATTTCGTCAAGGTCGATCTCGCTTAGCACGATATCGGGTGGCTCCGAGCTGATCGACCAGAGCGCTTCATTCGCTGAGGTGAATAGTTTCACCTCGGCATCACCGGCCATGGCGTCGGGCAGGCTGCGCAGGATTGGATTATCACGAGCGACGACGACGATACGATAGGTCATTGAATTCTCTCACAGTATCGCTCAGCGTTATGACCACGTGCTACTACTGCTCAATAGTATACTCGAAAAGGTGACATGCTGAGCACCAACGATGCTACGCAATGACTTCCACACAACTGCGTGGCAACCAGATCGCTTCACCGCTCTTCGTCACCACTTCGACAGCGGCAGCCCGATTGCCCGCTGGCAGACGCTGCGGCAGGGCAGGGAGGCTCCGCACCTGGCCGATCTGACCGAGATGATCGTAATCGAGCAGCCGCACCTGCGCGCCGGGTCGGAGCGGCGGTCGGTGAGGTTCGAGCGAGGCGCCGCTGCTGCGCGGCAACGGAATGATGATCCGCGGACGCTGATGGGGATGGCGCAGACTGGTGCCGCTTTCGATGAAGGCTTCGCGGCGATCGTTGGCGGTCAGCAGGTCGAAGAGCGGCGCCGCCATGGCTGCCTGTCCGATCCCTTCTGTCAACACGATTGTCAATGGTGCGGCGATGCTGGCTGGCCATTGCCAGTTCCGATGACCAATGTTCCAGACCTGTCGGTTGACCCATTGAAAGAATTCGCGCAGGTCACGCTCGCTGATACTGCCAACAATAATGCCGCGCACCTGATGCTCGACCGCTTTTCGCAGCGCGGCTGCGCTGATCCCGCTGCCTCCGATCACAATCGCGTACATACTCTGGGCGTCAATCTTCTTCTCAGTGATCGGCTCGGCTGGATCAAGCGCGAGTAACTGGAGAATGCCATTGCACGTCGGCCCGAATCCGCCGACGCCGTAGATCTGCGCTGCCGGTGTTTCTATCACTACCCGCTGGTTGGCAATAATTTCGGTCACAATGCCGCGAATACCAGCGGTCAACGTGATCTGGCGCGGCTCAGGGGTGACAATGGCGTAGCCGGTGGCCGGATCGACAGCGCGAAGCGTGCCATTGACCGGACTCAGCGCCCGGCGACTGAACAGGCGTCGTTGTCGGGCCAGCACAGCGCCGGCGCTGATCGGTTGACCGATCGGCGCGACCACCGCGCGCGCGGCCTGCGCCGGGGGCAGACCCAGCGCCCGCGAGAGATTGATCATGAAGGGAGGATCAACACTCATGCCGCGGGCAACAATATCTTCCGGCTCAACGCGCCCTCCCTGACGAACCAGGATCTCGCCGGGTTGGGGGAGGGTGCGCTCAACTCGCGCCAGCGTTCCTTTGACTAATGGCGGAACTCCATCAGGGACATAGAGCATAACAGCGTCCGTTGAATCGTCGTGGACAGGTTATTCCCCGTCATTATAGCACGTTCGTTGCCCAGATTGGCGCTTTGCAGCATTGCGATGCCGAAACTAATAGATTCTGACCGGGACGCCGAGATCGGCCCATTCGTATAGCCACTGTGCGTCATCGATGCGTAAATTGATGCAACCGTGCGACATGCGCGCGCCGCTGCCGTGGGCATTGTGCCAGTAGGTGCCATGCAGCGCGACGCCGCCCACAACATACTGCACCCAGGGCACGTTGGGCACGTACCAGCATTCACCGCCCATGCAACCGGTCATGGTTTGTTCAGGGAGTCGGTAGTAGATGGCGAATTCGCCGCGCGGCGTGTTGAAGCCATCGCGACCGGTGGCAACCGGCGCGCTGTACACCAGCAAGTCGCCTTCAAAGGCGAAGAGGTACTGTTTGCTCAGATCAACTTCGATCCGGCGCGGCCACAGGGCCGGACTCCAATCAACAGCGCCTTGCAGGCGGGGCGCGGGGGCAGTGTTGATACCGCGAGCTTGCGCCAGAGCGCTGCCGAGATCATCAATCTGCACTTCATGCAGCGAGTCGAGATCGAGGCCGTAGACGCCCTGTTGCTGGCGCAGAAACAGGTTGAGCGCGTCTGGCCGGTAGCGGAAGCGCGCTCGCTCGAAGTATTGCACAATGGCGCCATCTGCCTCGAGTTCGGCGCTGATCGGAAAGCCGAATCGTGACAATCCGCCAAACCGTTGCCAGAACTCAAGAAACTCGCCGCGCAACGTGTAGCCCGTCTCAGGAAAGAATATCCCGTCGCCTGTTTGCGAACCTGAGGGCGGGATCATTGATTGAACTTCCAGCCATTCTCGTCCGATCAAACCGAGCTGAACCTGGAGCGGGGCGCCAACATATTCGGGGTGGTATTCAAAGCGGGCGCGCTGGAAGTACTGCACGATTCGGCCATCGATAATCAGTTCTTCGCTGATCGGCATGCCGAAGGTGAGGAGCTGGCCGTTGGCGCGCCAGAAATCGAGAAACCCGGCGCGATTCGAGAGGTGATGGCCGGTGGTTGGGAAGTAGACGACTTGCGCCACCGGCAACTGGTTGAGCGTTAGGTCCGGTTGAGCAGCGACACGAGACCAGCCGAGCCAGGTGATCAATGATGCCAGCAGAACAACAACGATGATGTGGTCATACCCCAGAGCGGGACGATGAGGCAACATAACGTGTCTCGCGTCATATTCAGCAGGCTTTGCACTCATTATAGCGAGAAGGGATCGTTATCCCAAGGGGATTCTGGCATTATAAATACGCAAGATTGCCGCTTGCAGAAGTTTCTTTCCTCTGCATATACTACGACAAGAGATCGTGATCGACGAAATGACATGGTATGCCCGATCTGTTTACTCCGCTGCTCATCGGCGGTCGCCAACTGGCTAATCGGATTGTCATGGCGCCGGCGCCGAGCGGTCTGGCCGGCAGTGATGGTTTCTGTCATGCAGCCCTTACAAGTTATTACGAGCGCCGAACGCGGGCTGGCACAGGCCTGATTATCACCGAACCGGCGCTGGTGTGTCCACCGGCCCCGCCGGTAGCCCATCTCGGCATCTGGCACGACTGCTTTATTCCCGGTTTGCGCCGGCTGGTCGCAGCGGCCCATGCTTTTGGCAGCCGATTGATGTTTTTGCTGGAGGCATCGGGCAATGTGCCGTATGGAGATGGGTTGCGCGAGGCATTTACGCTCGCTGCCTGGCGCGCGCTGGCCGCCGGCGCTGATGGGGTCTTTCTCTCGCTGGCAGATGATGGCGCGCTGGCCAGGATCCTCTCACTGCGCGCGCCGCAGCAGCCTAATGGTCTGGAGCGGCCTGTCGGCGAGCGAATCCTGCCAGTATTGAACCTGATTGAAAGTATGCGGCGCCTGTTCGGTCAACGGCTCTGGCTGGGCTTGCGCATGCCGGCAGCCGAACTGATTCCTGGCGGGTTGAGTCCGCAAGATGCGCGGATCGTCGCCCGGCGCGCAGTGGCGGCAGGCGCGCAATTGCTTGATGTGACGATCACTCGTTACACGCCTGATGTAGCGCGGTTTCCCGGCTGGACGATTCCGCTCATTGCCGGGATCCGTCGGATTGCCAGCGAGGCGATTGTCATTGGTTCAGGGCAACTCAGCGATCCCTGGCTGGCCGATGCCGTCATTCAGGATGGCAGCGTCGATATGATTATGCTCTGTTCAACGTTGCGTTACCTGCCGCACTGGCCGCAACTGGCGCGCCAGCTCTTGCTGGCGCCTAGCGCAAAATAACCAGCAATACTCCCGCGGCGACCGCTGAACCGATCACGCCGGCCACGTTGGGGCACATGGCCTGCCAGATCAGAAAGTTCTGCGGGTCTTCGGCCTGAGCGATTGAGTGGGCGACACGGGCTGACATTGGCACCGCCGAAACGCCAGCCGCCCCGATCAGCGGGTTAATTTTATTCCTGGTGAAGAGGTTGTAGAATTTGGCAAACAACACGCCGCTGGCGGTTGAGATGGCAAATGCCACCGCGCCCAGGGCGAAGATGGCGATCGAGCGGGGCGTGAGGAAATTGCTCGCCTGCGTGCTGGCGCCAACTGTTAACCCCAGCATAATCGTCACACTGTCGATCAGTGCGCTGCGCGCGGTGCGCGCCAGCCGCTCCGTGACCCCGCTCTCCTTGAGCAGGTTGCCAAAGAAGAGCATGCCCAGCAACGGCAGCGTATCGGGCACGATCAGCACACAGACGATCAGGCCGATGATCGGGAACATCATCCGTTGCGCGCGGTTGATCTCCGGCGGCGGCGGCATACGGATCAGCCGTTCCTCACGCGTCGTCAGCAGCCGCATGATTGGTGGCTGGATGACCGGAACCAGCGCCATGTAGGAATAGGCGGATACGGCAATCGCGCCAAGCAGATCGGGCGCCAGCCGCGAGGCGATGAAGATGGCTGTGGGGCCATCAGCGCCGCCGATGATACCGATCGCTGCCGCGGCGCGCAGCAGGCGAAGGGGATCATCAGCGCTGGCCAGATCGAGAAAGGGCAGGCGCGAACCGAAGATAATCGCGATCAAAAGCGTGAAAAAGATGCCAACCTGCGCCGCGGCGCCGAGCAGAATCAGGCGTGGCTGCGCGATCAGGGCCGAGAAGTCAGTCATGGCGCCAATGCCAAGGAAGATCAGGGGCGGGAAGACGCCGGCGATGACTCCGAAGTAGATGTAGTTCAAGACACTGCCCTCATCGTAGACTCCCTGACCCATGCCCGGCTCGAACGGCAGGTTGCCGAGAATGATGCCAAATCCGATCGGCACGAGCAGTAGCGGCTCGAAGTTATGGACAATCGCCAGATAGACAAACACGCATCCAACGGCGATCATCAGCAGATTGCCCCAGGCGAGGTGGGCAATCCCGCTCGATTCAAAGAAACCGATCAGCCATTCCATTACTCAAACTCCAGCAATGGTTGCCCCTGGCGGACCGAGTCGCCGACTTTGATGTTGATCGATCGAATCTTCCCGGCTACCGGTGAGCTAACGTTGGAATTCATCTTCATCGCTTCGATCACAACCAGCGGGTCGTTCTCTTTCACCTGATCGCCCACTTTGACCTTGATGTCAGCCACGATCCCGGCAATTGGCGATGCCAGCACGCCGGGGCCTGCTGCCTGCGCATTCGGCGGCGGGCTGGAAGCGGGCGGCGGAGGTGAGCTGGCGCTGGGAGTGGATTTGCCGGGCGCTACTGCGGTTATACCGATAGGCGCACCGATCGTCGGTTCATCGTCGTCCGAAAGAACTTCAACTTCGACTTCATACGTTACGCCGTTGACCGTGATTCGTAAGCGTTTCATAACAACTCCGCAGATACAGGCTCAGACCAATGCTGGCTGGTCGGATGATGCGTCTCAAACATCGCCTACTTACGCAACTGCCGTGAGGCCATCACACTAATCCGGCCAAGCCGGGTCCAGGTTGCGGCTGGTTGCTGGTAATAGCGCACCCGGCGCACGCGCACCGGACGTTCGAGCGCAGCCATAGCGGCGGCAGTCAAGATGGCGATGAGTTGCGGATCAAGCTGGCGCTGGTCAGCGATCACTGGCGCGTTGGCAGGTTCAGGCATCGGAGCGACGTTCTTCCGCGGCTGAAACAGGTTCTGGCTGGCGCGCAGCGCGCCCAGAACGAGCGCGACGATTGTCAGCACGATGAAGACGATGCTGACCCCGGTAATAGCAATCTGGATACCGGTAATCACGGGATCGACAGAGGTATCGATCATCGTCACGAGCCTCCTCTCAGATCGCTGTCGTTACATTACATTGGCACCAGGCCATGCTTCTTCTGAGGACGGAACTCGCGCTTTGTGCGCAGCGAGGCGAGTGCCAGGCTAAGATAACGACGGGTTTCGCTGGGCACGATGATGTCGTCGATCAGGTTGCGAGCTGCGCCAACGTAGGGCGAAGCAAATTCCGAACGATACAGGTTGACGAACTCAGCCCGCGCTGCCGCTGGATCTTCGGCTTGCTTGATCTGTTCGCGGTAAATGATATTCACCGCGCCTTCTGGCCCCATCACCGCAATTTCACAGCTCGGCCAGGCGGCTACCCGGTCGGCGCCGAGGTCTTTGCCGCACATCGCCAGATAGGCGCCGCCGTAGGCTTTGCGCAGAATAATCGAGATTTTAGGGGTGGTGGTTGCGGAATAGGCAAACAGCATCTTCGCGCCATGCCGAATGATCCCGCCACGCTCCTGGGCGACGCCGGGCAGGAATCCGGGCACATCGATGAAGGTGACCAGGGGAATATTGAAGGCGTTGCAGAAGCGCACAAAGCGGGCGATCTTATCCGAGGCGTCGATGTCGAGCACTCCGGCCATGACCATCGGCTGATTGGCGACAATGCCCACCGTGCTGCCATCGATGCGGGCGAAGCCGATCACGGCATTATCGGCAAAACCGCGCTGCACTTCGAGAAAATCGCCGTTATCGACAACTCGTTTGATGATCGGAATGACATCGTAGGGTTCGCGGGGATCATCGGGAATGATTGTATCGAGGGTCGGATCGGTAAAGATGCGCAACTCGCCATCGCCATATTCCGGCGGATCTTCGAGATTGTTCGCTGGCAGGAAGCTGAGCAGACGCTTGCAAATCTCGATCGCCTCTTGATCGTTGTCGGCGATAAAGTGGGCCACGCCGCTACGCACCTGGGCCTCCGGGCCGCCCAGCTCTTCGCCGGTCACCTGCTCGCCGGTCACCTGTTTGAGCACCTCTGGGCCGGTGATAAACATCTCGCTGCCGCGTACCATAATGATGAAATCCATCAGCGCAGGCGAGTACGCGGCGCCGCCGGCGCAGGGGCCGGCGATAATGGCAATCTGCGGCACGACGCCGGAAAGCAGCACATTGCGGTAGAAGATACGACCATAGCCGCTGAGCGCATCAATCCCTTCCTGGATGCGCGCGCCGCCGCTGTCGTTGATCGTGATGAAGGGTGAACCACACTTGAGCGCCAGATCCATGGTCTGGCAAATCTTGTCAGCATGCACTTCACCAACCGAGCCGCCGGCCACGGTGAAATCCTGCGCCGCCACAAAGACCTGGCGTCCGTTCACGCTGCCGCAACCGGTAACCACTCCTTCGCCGGGCATCTCCTTGCCGGCCATGCCGAACGCTGTGCAGCGATGGCGCGCGAAGAGGAAGAACTCCTGAAAGGTTTCTGGGTCAATCAGCAACTGAATCCGCTCGCGCGCCGTCAGTTTCCCGGCCTGATGCTGACGCGCAATCCGGTCGGGACCGCCGCCCTGCTCAAGGTGACGGCGTTGCTTGCGCAGCGCTTCGATGCGCGCGCGGATCGAGCCGGGCGCGCTGGCGCCTGCTTCCAGATCGCGTTGAGCCATAACAAGCTCCTCCTCATATACGACATGCCGCTCACGCTCGCTGCTGGCATGCGCTGAGCGACATGGGCTGATACAATACGGGCAATGGCGTGGATGGAAGGTTGACAGTTGCCAGTATAGCACGCGCAACGGTTGCGAGTCGTAAAAAACGGTCGTTCTTTGGCAACCGTATTTCGTTTGATACTTCACAGAAATAATCTCAATGGCAACGCTCGCTATGCCTGGAGTTTGCGATGAGTGTTGACCTGCTTACCCTCTCAATTGCGCTGAGTCTGGCCAGTGTGTTGCAAACAGCAGCGCTGATCGGTCTGGCAACGGCCAATCGGTCACGTCCAGGACTGGTCTGTTGGGCAGTGGGCATGGGTGTCCTGGCTGTCGGGTTGAGCCTCACCGTTCTGCGCGATGTTACCGAGCCGCCACTCTTGCTGCGCGCAATCAGCAATGCCTTGATCGCCGGGAGCATGCTCTTGATCTACCAGGGAGTGCTGCGGTTTTTCGGCGCTCCCGGTTATCCGCGCCGCCTGTTCGCAATCTGGCTGGTCATTCTGGCGATCTATCTTGGGCTGGCCTTCACCAACGATACGCCGCCGCTGCGCCTCGTTCTCTTCTCGGTCGTGACGGCAGTGATCTCGCTGATCATCGCCGATCGCCTCCGCCGCGTGACGCAGGCCGAACTTCGCCCGGTAGCGCTGTTTCTCACGACGGTGTTTGTCGTCAACGGTCTCTTCTTCGGGTTGCGCGCGGTTGCAGTGATCAGCGAAGCGAACTGGCTGTTGATCGCTCCGCCCTGGCAGACGGCGACCTATCTGATGTCGATGGCCACTACCAGCCTATGGACGTTTGGCTTCATCCTGCTGGTCAATCAGCAATTAGCGAGCGAGCAGCGCGAAGCGCTCTATCAGCTCGAGCAGATTTTCGCTGCTCAACCAGATGCGGTATTGCTCTCACGGTTTACCGATGGCGCGTTTGTCAAAATCAATCGCTCTTTTACCGATCTGAGCGGATATTCGGCTGAGGAGGTGATCGGAAAGGATGGCGTCTCGCTCAATATCTGGCGTTCACCTGCCGATCGGCGACGCTGGGCAGCGATCATGCAGCGTGATGGCGCCTGCGCCGGGCTTGAGTTTCAGTTTCGCCGGAAAGATGGCGAGTTGCGCACCTGTCTGCTCTCGTCGCGGCTCGTGACTGTGCGCGGGATCCCCCACGCGATCAGTATCATTCACGATATTAGCGAACGCAAACAGCTTGAGGATACGTTGCGCCAGAGCGAGGCGCGCTATCGGCTGATCGCCGAGCACGCGACCGATGTGATCTGCCTGCTGTGCCCGGAAACTGCCCGGTTTACTTTTTTCAGCCCCTCGGTTACCAGGCTAATCGGCTACTCGGTGGCGGAAGCGCTCCAGAAGTCGTTTTCTGACCTGCTGACCCCGCAGTCGGCGCGTTATGTGCGCGAGGCGCTCGATTATATGTTGCGGCGCTGGTCGGGAGAGCTGACCGCAGCCCCGCCCTGGACTGCGGATATCGAGCTGGTGCATCGTGAGGGACATGTGGTTTATGCCGAGATTGTGACCTCATTTGTGCGCGACGATCAGGACAGGCTGATGGTATTGGGGGTGGCGCGCGATATTACCGCCCGCCGACAGAGCGAGATTGAGCTGCGGCTGGCCCGCCAGCAGGCGGAAACGGCCAATCGGGCCAAGAGCGCATTTCTGGCCAGCATGAGCCACGAGTTGCGCACGCCGTTGCACGCCGTGATCGGTTTTGCGCAATTGCTAAGCCGTGATGATAATTTGACTGAGACCCAGCGCGAATATCTTGCCATCATCGATCGGAACGGAGCGCATCTCTTGCGCCTGATTAACGAGGTTCTCGATCTGGCCAAGATTGAAGCTGGTCGCTATTCCTTTCAACCAGCCCCGCTCGATGTGCGCCGCATCCTGGCCGATCTCGCGGCCATGTTTCAATCGCGGGTGGCTGCCCGGCGTGTGGAACTGGCTGTCTCGTGCGCCGATGAGGTGCCGGCTATTGTGATCAGTGATGAATCCAAATTGCGCCAGATCCTGATCAACCTGCTGGAGAACGCGGTGAAGTTTACTGAGGCTGGGCGGATTACGCTGCGCTGCGCAGTAACCCCGGCTCAACGCCTGGCCTTCAGTGTCGAAGATACCGGCATTGGCATTGATCCGGCAGATCAACCCCATCTCTTTAAGCCATTCTTTCAGGTTGCACACAAATCCATTGATGTCGCCAGCGGCGGGGTTGGGCTTGGTCTGAGCATCAGCTTCGAGTTTGCGCGCCTGATTGGCGGTGAGCTGACGGTATACAGTGAGGGGCGGGGGCGCGGCGCCCGTTTTGTGTTGACGGTGCCGTTACAGGTGGCGGTTGGGGTGCGTCTGTCCGCGCCAGAGCTGGATCGTCCTGCGCGCGCAGTGCGTCTCCGCGATGGTCAGCCGGCGTATCGGATGCTGGTGGTGGATGATCAGCCGGCCAATGGCCTATTGCTCAGTACGTTGTTGGGCCGGTTGGGGTTTGCGGTGCGGTCGGTCGCTGATGGTCAGTCTGCGCTGGAGGAATGGCGCGTATGGCAACCACACATGATCTGGCTCGATATGCATGTGCCATTGATCGACGGGGTAGCTGTGGCGCGCGAAATTCGCTCTGCCTGTCTGCGCGATCCTGATCTGTTGCGCCCCTTCGTGATCGCGCTTTCAGCCAACGTTTTTGCCGAGACGCCTGATAGTGTGATCAATGCCGGGTGTGATGCCTATCTGGTCAAGCCGTTTCGCGAGCAGGATGTCGTGCGGATCATTGAGGAGTATCTCAATGCCCAGTTTGAATATGCGGAATTGGTCGTCGCTGCGCAGTCATTAACGACGGCTGGCCGGAATGCGCTTCAAACCGAATGGCGCGACGCGCTGCGCCAGGCGGCTCGTGACGCCAATATTCGCCGCCTGCGCAAGCTGGTTGCCGCGATTGAAGCGGAACATCCTGATCAGGCCCGTCAGTTGCGGCAGTGGGTCGAGACCTTTGACTATCAGGCAATACTGCGGTGGCTCGACGCGCCGGCGTTGGTCGCGTTAGGTGATCAGGCTGGAGGCGGTGGTGATGAACGGCGTGGTTAATGGGCGAAGGCGCGCGAGCAATCCGACTGTCGGCGGCGCGCGGATTACGCCCTGAGTCACAATCACGAACCCGTTCTTGATGCTGTGTTATGATGATAGCATTGCGCAGATGAAGGTAGCTTGACCTGCAATGAACAATCATCAGCCGT
>FWWL01009500.1_pt1 | contig 11759 bp, 10 predicted proteins | sample 2228331 | NCBI WGS metagenome assembly FWWL01 (sample SAMEA103939775, study PRJEB20133) | metagenome
TTTAGAAGGGCCGGAATATGCGGTTTTTTATCGGGGTGAGGGTCAACTTAAAGATGGTTTGGCGATCGTGGAACTTCCTCCTTATTTTGAGGCTTTAACAAGAAAAGAAGGAAGAACAGTTCTTTTAACACCAAAATTTGAAGGCGATGAACCTATTAGTTCGCTTGTGGCTTCGGAAGTTGTTGATGGCAAATTCAAAGTGAAAGCCATTGATAATAAAAATCCTTATCAAAAGTTCTATTGGGAAGTCAAGGCTATCCGGGCTGATCTTGCTCCTCTCCAACCAGAAAAAATTCAAAAATAGATCCTAAATTCAGATTAAGTTAGTTGTAATGACCTGATTATTGATAGGTTTTTTATCAGCTTTATATTTTAAGTGAAGAATTAAAAAGAATTTGTTATAATATAAATAATTTTGAGATGGCAAAAAATAATTTTAATAAGTTAAATAAATTTTTAAGTTTTTTTATTTTGGGAATTATTAGTTTGGTTATTTTTTTAGGTTTAAGTTTAATTTATTTTTTGTTTAATGTTCAGGCTCAATCAGATGATTATGAGGTTAGGAATTTTACAGCCACCCCTACTTCTTCTTGTGCGATTGATTTAAGTTGGAATACTCCTTCTCCTTCTTTCCAATTTGATTATTTTGAACTTTGGCGAAGCACCTCTTCTGATATGAGTAATTATGTTGCTACAACCCTTCCTTCATCCACTACTAATTACACCGATACTAATTTACAAAGAAATACTCAATATCATTATCAAATAAGAACTGTAAGAACTGTAGAGGGAAGAACAGATTATTCCCCGTGGTCTTATACATCTACATCCACTTTATCTTTAGGAACACCTTCCCAACCTTCTTTTTCTTCAACGATTATAAGAAGCGATAATGATTCTTTAATTACTTTAATTTGGGATTATGATTGGAGCAACTTTTCTCGTTCTAATTTAATTCGGAAATTTGAACTTTGGCGAGCTACTTCTAGTAATCCTAGTAATCCTTATGAATTAGTGGCAGAAATTGATGGTAATCTTAGTGGTGATAATCTTTATGCCGATCGTGTTTCTCCTAATTCTGTTTATCGATATATTCTGAAAGCTTATGTGGATGATTTTAGTTGTTTTGATGAGGGTAAAATTTTTTCCCCTTCCTCGACAGAAGTAATTTTTCCGATTAGACCTACGAATCTTGATTTAGTTTTTAATTATTCTATTGGGAGATCACCGAGCATCACAATCACTTGGCATCATGATGGAGATGGCACTGATTTTTATGAAATTTATAGAAAGAAAAGAGGTGAAGATTTTATTTTACTTGCAACTATTTTAACAACTTCTGGAAATTCCTATAACGATAGTAATCTTGAAAGTAATACCGTTTATACTTATAAAGTAAGAGCTTGTTCTCAAAACTCTAGTGGTCTTATTAGCTGTTCTGATTTTACTGAAGAAAAAACAATTACCGTGGCTGATGCTCCTCAAAATTTTAGAGCTTTTATTGTTTCTGTTTCTCTGACAAATAATACAGCTACTATTCAATTGAGTTGGGAGAATACTTTTCCTAACTCAAATTACATAATTGAAAGATCGGAAAATAATATAGATTTTAGTGAGCTTTCAACAGTTGGAAGTGGTCCTGCTGATGAAAAACCTTTCATTTTTTATTCTACTTCTGAACCTCTTGGTAATCGGACAGTATATTATCGGGTGTATGCGAAGTCAGGGACAGTTTCCTCTAATTATTCTCTTGTCAGAGCCGTTAACTTAAATATTACCCCGATTAAAGGTTGGGCGTGGATGGGTACCGGTCTTGGTTGGGTGAGATTATCTTATGATTCCCAAGAATCATCCTGGGGAAGTTCCACTCAAGCTAATGATTCTCCACATGAATATCTTACCTATTTAGACAACACTAATAATCGAATTTTAGGTTATGCCTGGTCACCTTCTTTAGGTTGGCTGTCTTTTAATGAAGAGGAAGGTTGTTCTTCATCAGATTCTAATTGTCAAGCTTGGGTTGATTTTTCTTCAGGTGATTCTTCTAAACCTGTTCAAGGTTGGGCCTCCTTTCTTACTTTAAATGAAAATAATCAAATAACCACTAAGTGGGTGAGTTTGGGTAAAAAAGGTTCTGAGCCTGATTATTTTCTTTATTTTGCAACAACCACTGATATAAATGGATTAACCGTGGGTTCTCTTCGGGGTTATGCCTGGGGTGGTGATGTTGTTGGTTGGATTTCCTTTGGTGGTCCTGTTTTGAAAAAAGTTATTGTTAACCCCACTATCGGCACCACTTCCTCAATTGATGTCCACTGGGAGAATTTGATTAATTATAGTGGAGTGGAAATTTGGGTGAAAAATCTCAATGATAACACCGAAAGATTTTTAAATGGTGATACTTCCAAAGGTTATCATTCTACAACAATCGACAATTTAAACCCAAATACTCGCTATAAAGTTTGGATCAAAGGGTATTATTGATATTTTTAGTTTAATTAATCTATCGAAGTTGAACTTCGATAATTCGCTGGGTTTTGGAAAATTATTTATGTTATAATAATAATTAATGAAAAAAGTTTTTTCTTTTTCGGCAATCGGAGGAATAGTGGGTTTAGTTTTATTTTTAGTTCCTTTAGTGAAAGCCTATTTTGAAGAATCAAATTCTATAATAATTCAAACTTATCCAGTTGGGAGTTGTTATTTATATTGCCAAGAGCAGGGAGTAGATTTTATCACTTTGGGTTGGAGTTGTCCTTCGCCGGTTCCGGATGAAATTTTAATTAATAAAGACTCTGAGATATTATGGCAATGCGGTGGAAGTAGCGGGATTAATTGTATTTCTTTTGGAAGTACAACTACTTCTGGTCTTGATTCAGATACCGAATATAACTTTACTTTAACTTGGCGTTATGGAACTTATTCTTCAAGTACCTCAGTGAATTGTAAAACTCAAAAAGAGGCAGAAAGAGAAGTTTCTTGGTATCGAAAAATCGTACCCTTGGGGCCAGATCGACTTTATCTTACTTGGCAAGATTTAGAAACTCGCCCTCATACTTTTTTAGTTGAAAGGATAAAAGTCACTCCCTCTCCTACTTATGATTTAACCGCAACCACACTTTCCTATGGACAAGTTAAATTAACTTGGAAAAATGATACAAGTATTCAAGAATTAAAATCACCAATTTATCATAAAATTATTGTTATTAAAGAAGATGGTGGAAGCCGACAGGTAACACAGGTAATTACTAAGGTTTTAAAGAATAAATTTAATGAGGATTTTGATGTAAGCTATGATCGATACAAAAACTATATAAAAACAGGAATAAATGTATGTGAAGAACCTTCAAAAGCAGAATCTGAATGTAAAGAATATGAATATACCATTGAAAATCTCGACTCAGGTAATTATACTTTTGAAGTTTCAGCTTGTTCCTTTATAAAACCAGTTTTAGACGGTTCTATCACCACGATTTGTGGTCTTCCGGCGACAACCTCTTTGAGTATCAGTTCATATTTTGAATCAGATTCAAATTTTATTTCTTTTATAAAAAATCTATTTAAAAAATTGGTGGCTTTAATTAAAAAAGCTTTTGCGGAATATGAAAAAACGGTTATTGAAACAATTACTATTGATGAAAGTGAATTGGATGAATATTTCAGTCAATTTCAAAGAGCGGGCACATCAGGACATGGAGCAGATGTAGTTAATAGTCTTAATCTTTCTGTTTTTGAAGACGCTGGTCTTGAGCCTGAGACAGTTTATCTTTATCGAATAAAAACAATTTATTTAGATGATAATTCTGATAAAAAACTAGGAACAGTTGCCGGTAAAACTTTGCCAAGCGCTTCTTCTTTTGCTTCAACTTCAATTAAGGTCTGTTTAAGAAATAGTCTTTGTGGTGAAAAAACCGTGAGTTATCCTTCAGGTTCAAGTCCACCGCTTAGTCAATGCATGACGAATGCCGATTGTCGAAATGTTGGAAGTTCGCGGCAAGTATTTGAAGAAGCCCGTTAATGAGATTTGGCTAAGACAAAAGCAATAATTTTTTTAGCTCCAAATTTTTTCATTAACTTGACAGCTTCATTGATGGTTGCTCCCGAAGTGATGACATCATCAACAAGGATAATATTTTTATTTTTAATGATTTCGGGATTTTCAATAGAAAAACAATTAGCGACATTTCTTTCTCTTTCTTTGTAATTTTCAATTTTTGTTTGGGAAGGAGTATTTTTTATTTTTTTAATGACTTCGTTTTCAAGAGTAAGTTTTTGATTTTTTTCTTTTATTAAAATTTCTTGAAGGGCTTGGGCGATAAGAAAAGCTTGATTAAAACCTCTTTTTCTTTGTTTCTTTTTATGAAGGGGGATGGGGATGATAATAAAATTTTCAAAGTTAAAGTCAATGGTTTTAAGATAAAGAGCAATAAGATGTTTTATAGGATTAATGGCGGTTTTCATTGATTGGTATTTTAAACTATGAATAAGATTTTGAGTAATCGGATTCTGATAAGAACTTACTGCTGCTAAAAGATATTTGACTTTTTGATGACACGATTTTTTAAATTCCGGCAATCTTCGATAACAAAAAGGACAATAAAATCCATTGTTAATTGGAATTTTTTGAAAACAATCAAGGCAAAGGGGCCAATTAATTTGAATTTGGTTTTCTGAAAGATTTTTTTGGCAGTTTAGACAAATGGGTGGGAAAAGGATATTTAAAATTTCCTGATAGAAATTTTTGAAAAATTGAAAAAATTTGCTAGTCATTGTTGATAGAAAGATTTAATTAATTTGAGGGTTATGATAAAATTATAATTAAAGATGAATTTAAAATCAGGTATTAGTATTTTTTTTAATGATCTTATTAACTTCTTCCGCGGTGGAAGAATTTTAGGAATTGATATTGGCACCGCCTCTATTAAATTAGTGGAGCTTTCTCGAAAAAAGGGGGAATTTGTTTTGGAAAATTACGGGATTTTAGAACTTAAAGAATATCTAGAAAGGAGTAATCGAATTATTCAATCAAGTTCTCTCAAAATGGTTGAAAAAGAAGTGGTTGATCTTTTAAGTCTTTTAATAAAAGAAGTGAGACCAAAAAGTAAAGTTGTTTATGCTTCCATGCCAACTTTTTCTGCTTTCTCAACTGTTTTTGATATGCCTCTTATTCCAGAAAAAGAAATTGAGAAGGTGATTAGCTTTCAAGCAAGACAATATGTGCCTTTACCAATAAGTGAGGTTCATTTAGAATGGTTAAAAACAGCGGAATTTGAAAATGAACGAGGTCAAAAATTTCAAAAAATTTTAATCAATGCTATTCCTCGGGAAATTATCAAAAAATATTACACCATTTTTAAAACTTTAGGTTTTTCTTTAATTGCTTTAGAATTAGAAGGTTATTCTTTAGCGAGAATTCTTTCGCCAGCTGGTTCTCCGCCAACTTTGGTTATTGATCTGGGGGCGGTTTCAAGTAGTTTTTATGTCTTTGAAAATGGTCTTTTAGAGTTTGTTGGTCAAAGTGATTATGCCGGCGCTTCTTTAACTCAAGCAATTTCTCGAAGTTTAGATATTAGTCCTTTAAGAGCTGAAGAATTAAAAAGAAGACGAGGTCTTCTTGGTTCTCAAGGAACCTATGAATTATCAACAGCCCTTATGCCCTTTTTAGATGTGATCATCCAGGAAGGTCAAAGAATTATTCATGAATACGAGCAAAATTATAATAAAAAAGTGGAAAAAATTATTTTAGTAGGTGGCGGAGCAAATTTACCCGGGATTGAAATTTATTTTCATCAGCAAATGGGCTTAATCGTTGAAGAATTTTCAATTTTTAAAAATATAAAATATCCGAATGAGTTAGAACCGATGATTAAAAATTTAAGTCGAAACTTACCTATTGCCTTAAGTCTAGCTTTAAATGGTTTTATGTAATAAAATAAATATATGCCCCAACCTCAAAAAACACCAACTCCAGATATTAGCGAACAGTTTTTGGTAGAAAAACTTCAAGTTGGTCGACCTTGGAGAATTTTATTGACTGGTTTTTTAGTTTTTGTTCTTTCTTTATTTGTTTATGTTGGTCTTCATTTTGGTTATGGTCCTTATTTAGAAAGTCAAGCTCAAGATCTTGATAATCAAATTCAAGCTTTAGGAGAAAGAGTAAGTGCTGAAGAACAAGAAAGATTTCTTAATTTTTATTCCCAATTAATGAATCTTAAAAGAGTTTTGAGCGAACATTATTTAACCTCCAATTTTTTTACCTTTTTGGAAAAAAACACCGTTGAAAAAGTTTATTTTAATTCGGTTAGTTTAAATGCTTCCCAGGGGACGGCTTCTCTTCAAGGAGGAGCGGCTGATCTTCAAAGTTTAGCCGAGCAAATTTTAGTTTTTGAAAAATCACCTCAAGTCGTTTCAGTTTCTTTGGATACCATTTATTATACCTTTGGAAGCAAAGGATTAAGTTTTTCTTTATCTTTAGTCGTTAAAAAAGATTTATTTAAACCAGCCCTATGAGACCATCAACCCAAAGAGCTTTAAGTATTTTACTTTCTTTTTTGTTTTTAGTAGGCGCTTTAGTTGTTTATCAGAATTTAATTAGACCAGAAAGTAAAGAAATTAGTCGAAAAAGAGGTTTGGTTGCCGCAAAGACAAATCTTTTTGAAACTCAAAGTCAAGCGGTTAATCAAGTTCAGAATTTAATTAGCCAAATTGAAAATTTCAGCACTTTAGCCGAAACAGTGGCTTTAGCCATTCCTAATCGGCCAGAAGTTCCTGAAGTTTTTAATCAAATTGAAACTATTTCTCGATTAAGCGGAGTCAATGTTACCGGGGTTGGTTTTAGAAATCTAGGCTTAATTGGCGCCCCCGGAAATCTTCCTTTAATGAAAAAACTTGGGGCTTTAGAATTTAAATTAACCGCTATTGGTCCTTACGAAAATATTAAAAATTTCTTAAAATTATTAGAAAGTAATCTTCGGGTTGGAAATATTAATGGTTGGGATTTTAGTCGGGCCGGTCAAATTTATAATATTTCTTTTTCAATGATTGTTTATTATCAACAGTAATATGGCAATTGTTTTAGAAGAAGAAAAAAAACCAATAAACTGGACGACGATTATCGCTATCGGTTTTATTATTTTAGTGATTTTTATTGGTGGTTATTATGTTTTTTTTCAAAGACCAGAATTAATTGAAGTCGTTGCCCCTGTGGAACTTCAAAGAATCAGTTCGCTTTCGAGTTTACAATTTAAACCAGAAGAGGTGATTGAGGCGCCAGAATTTAAAATGCTTCGTCGTTATGGAGGTTCTTTTAGTGTCACCTCAAAAGTTGGCCGAGATAATCCTTTTGAACCGATAAATTTTTGATTTTTAAAATTATTCCTAAACTATTTTTTCTTAGAAATCATTTTTTTTGAAAATTTTTCTTGCTGAGACTTAGTTCTCGGTTTATAATTATTAAATATGAACGATCAGAAATTGATTCAGGAGTTAGTTAACAGAAACTTCCTTGAAAAAAATTTAGCCGATAAAATTTTAAAAGAAGCTGAACTCACCAATCGTTCGGCCGAGGATTTGCTTTATGCTCAAAGATTAGTTGATGAAGAAACAATTGCTAAGGTTAAAAGCGAAATTTTAAAAATTCCTTATAAAAAAATTGATCCTTCAACTATTAGTGATGATTTATTAAATTTTATTCCTTTAGAAACTGCTAGAAATTATCGCGTTGTTCCGATTGAAAAAAGTAAAGAAATGATTATTGTGGGTATGGTTCATCCCGATGATTCTCGAGCTCAGGAAGCTTTGAAATTTGTAGCTAAAAAAAATCGAGTTAGTTTAGGTGTTTATTTAATTACCCCTTCTGATTTTAGTTTGGTTTTAAGAAAATATGCCCCTTATCGAAGTGAAGTGGAGGCGGCAATAAAAGAAATAGGCAAAGTTGAGACCGAGGAAGATCGAGTGATTTTAGAAGAAGGAGGAAAAACAGAAGAAGCTCCGATTATTAAAATTGTTGCTTCGACTTTAAGACAAGCCGTGGAAATGAAAGCTTCTGATGTTCATATTGAACCTCAAAGAAGCGGTCTTCGAATTAGATTTAGAATTGATGGGAAGCTTAAGGAAATGACTTTATTACCTTCAAGTTTAGCTCAACCGGTGATTTCTCGGGTAAAAGTTCTTGCTAAATTAAAACTTGATGAAACAAGAATTCCCCAAGAGGGGCGTTTTCGAACAACAATTTATGGAAGAGATATTGATTACCGAGTCTCAACTTTTCCAACACCTCTTGGAGAAAAAGTAGCCATTCGTGTTCTTGATCCAACTGTTGGTCTTAAAAAATTTGAAGAACTTGGTTTAAACCCTTATAATTATAAAATCCTTGAAGAAGCAATTAATAAACCTTATGGCATGATTTTAATTAGTGGGCCAACAGGTTCCGGAAAAACAACCACTTTGTATGCAATTTTGCAAAGATTAAATAAAGAAGAAGTTAATATTTTAAGTCTTGAAGATCCGGTTGAGTATTTTATTCCTGGTGTTAATCAATCTCAAGTAAAACCAGAAATTGGTTATGATTTTTCCTCAGGCCTTCGAGAAATTCTTCGTCAGGATCCTGATATTATTATGGTGGGTGAAATTCGAGATAGCGAAACTGCTTCCTTAGCAGTTCATGCTGCCTTAACGGGTCATTTAATGTTCTCGACTATTCATACTAACAATGCTATTGGCGTTATTCCCCGGTTAATTGATTTAGGAGTCCCCCCTTTTCTTCTTTCTTCTTCTTTAAATTTAATGATTGCCCAAAGACTAGTTTTATTATTATGTAATCAATGTAAAATAGAAGAAGAAGCACCACCGGAAGTTTCAGAAATTATTGATCAAAGTTTAAAAAATTTACCTCCTGGCATTAAAGAAGAAATGATTTCAAAATATCAAAAACCTTATCGAATTTTTAAAACTGGAAAAGATAATAATTGTCCTCAATGTGGTGGTAAAGGAACTTCAGGAAGAATTGGGATTTTTGAAATGTTTCGAATGACTAAAGAATTAGAAGAAATTATTTCTAAAAATTTGAGTGAAAGTAATCTTTTAACCGAAGCTAAACGTCAAGGGATGATTAGTCTTCGCCAAGATGCCATTTTAAAATTATTAGAAGGTCAAATTTCCATTGAAGAAGTTTTAAGAGAAACCGTTGATATCTATGAATGAAGAATATCTTCAAAAATTAAATGAACTTTTATTAACCGCCGCTCGTCAAAATGCTTCTGATTTACATATTGCCGTTGGTCGGCGACCAACTTTAAGAATTGATGGGATTTTAGTTCCTTTAGCCAAAGAACCAATTTTGACAAAAGAAGAAGCCGAGGGTTTAGTTTTTGCTATGTTGACTGAGGAACAAAAAACTAAATTCTTAAAAGAAAAACAGCTTGATTTTTCTTATAATTGTGAAGATAAAGCTCGTTTTCGAGTTAATGTTTATTTTCAAAGAGGTTTTGTCGCCGCTGCTCTTAGGTTAATTCCTTCTCATATTCGAACTATTGAAGAACTAAATTTACCACCCATTCTTCATGATTTTACCAAATTAAAACAAGGATTTATTTTAGTAGTTGGTCCAGCTGGTCATGGAAAATCAACTACTTTAGCCGCCCTTTTAGATGAGATTAATCATAAAAGAAATGCCCATATTATTACCATTGAAGATCCAATCGAATATATTTTTACTCAAGATCGCTGTATTATTTCTCAAAGAGAAGTTGGTCAGGATGCGCCCAATTTTCACGCCGCTTTAAGAGCCCTTCTTCGTCAGGATCCGGATGTAATTATGATTGGTGAAATGCGCGATCCTGAAACCATTGCCACCGCTATGACGGCGGCTGAAACCGGTCATTTAGTTTTTTCAACTTTACATACCAATTCTGCTTCTCAAACAATTGATCGAATTATCGATAGTTTCCCGCCAGAACAGCAAGGGCAAATAATTTCCCAATTAGCTTCTACTTTAGTGGCTATTGTTTCTGAAAGATTAATTCCTCGTTTAGGTGGTGGAAGAATTCCGGCCGTAGAAATTATGTTAGCTAACCCGGCTATTCGAAACTTAATTCGGGAAAGAAAAATTTATCAAATTGATTTAGTTATTGAAACAAGTATTCAAGAAGGGATGATTTCTTTAAATCGTTCTTTAGTTAATTTAGTGAAAAGAAAAGAGATTTCTTTAGAACAGGCCGAAAGTTATTCTTTAAATCCAGCTGAATTAAGAATTCTTCTTGAAAGAACTTGATTTGTTGCTAGTTCCAAAGATGTTATAATAAAATTTAATTATGAAGTTTTTTTATAAAGCCAGAACTCAAGAAGGGGAATTACAAATTGGGAATGTAGAAGCAGCTAATAAAGAAGCTGCCACCAATATTTTGTTAAGCCACAATCTTTATGTTTTAAGTCTAGAACCAGTAGCAGAAGAGAGGTGGTATGATCGGATAGTTAATTTCTTTCAAAGAGTTAATATTAATGATTTGATGATTTTTACTCGGCAATTTGCTACCCTTTTAGCCTCTCAGGTGCCAATTGGTGATAGTTTAAGAAGTCTTTATCAGCAAACTTCAAAACCAAATTTAAAAGAAGTGATTGCAGAGCTTTTAGAAGATGTTGAAGCCGGTTTTTCTATTTCCCAAGCTTTAAGTCGTCATCCAGGAGTTTTTTCTGATTTTTACGTCAATATGATTAAATCAGCTGAAGTTACCGGTCGATTAAGTGAAGTCATGGAATTTTTAGCGGATTATCTTGAAAAACAGGCAATTTTAAGAGCTAAAGTTAGAAATGCTTTAACTTATCCAATTTTTGTGATTTTGCTTTTTATCATTGCCGCGATTGTGATGGTGACGATGGTTTTACCTCAAATTACTCCGATTTTTCAAGAAGCTAAAGTGGAACTCCCTTTTTTTACTAAATTTCTTTTAAATGCTGGTTCTTTTTTGAGTCGGTGGTGGTGGTTATTAGTTCTTTTATTGATTATTTTTATTTTCTTAATTATTGATTATAGTCAAACTGAGGAAGGAAAAATCGTTTTTAATGAGTTAAGTTTAAGAGTGCCAATTTTAGGGATAATGTTTCAACATCTTTATATTTCCCGTTTTGCCGAATCAGCAAGAATGTTGATAAAAGGTGGTTTGACTATCCCTCAAGCAGTTGAAATTTCCGCCCATACTATTGGCAATTATGTTTATCGGGATATTCTTCATGAAGTTGCTCAGAAAATAAGAGAAGGCCAACTTCTTTCCCAAGCCTTGAAAGGTTATAGTTATTTTCCTCCTTTAGTTTATCATTTAATTGCTGTTGGGGAAGCTACTGGTCGTTTGGATCAACTTTTAGAAAGAATTAGCGATTTTTATCGGAGACAAGTTGAAGATAAAGTTAATAATTTAGTGGAATTGATTCAGCCAGCTTTATTGATTATTATTGGTTTATTAGTCGCTGGTCTTTTTGCTTCCATTCTTTTACCTCTTTATAAAATGGCTCAAAGTTTTTAACTAAATATGTTATAATATTTCAAAATAAATCAAAAAGGTCGAATAAATAAAAATTAAAATCAAAAAAATAAAACATGAAAAAAGAAAAAGGTTTTACTTTAATTGAAATGTTGGTCGTCATTGCCGTTATCGGAATTTTAGCCGCCGCTACTTTGACTTCTTTAGGTCCTTCAAGAACAAAAGCCAAAGAAGCAAGAATTATTAATGAAATGAGTGCAATTAGAGCTCTTTTAGAATCAAGTC
>FWWL01009501.1_pt1 | contig 11753 bp, 8 predicted proteins | sample 2228331 | NCBI WGS metagenome assembly FWWL01 (sample SAMEA103939775, study PRJEB20133) | metagenome
AAATGAGGGGGGTAGTCGTTCAAACAACGAAACAACAACCCCTTAACCTAAACCGTTTCCTAATGGCAGGCAAGAGGTAACCTGGAGTTTACCCAGTTTTTTCTGGTTTGACGTGGCGACGCCAAAGCCGGCCCCTCCAAGATGCGTAATCGTGCAACACGAGAATTGGAGGGACGCGCGCCGTCGCGTCCGCCGACGCGCCGATCGATGATCCATTGTGATTCGTGGCCACGACGGCGCGTGGCCCTCCAAGGCAGGCTATGGATTTTGCCCCATCAAACGCATCTTTGCACCAGGTTGCCTTGCTGTTCAAACGTTGGAAGCGTGCCCCATTACTGCAAAAAAGTGGGTAAACTGCAGAACAGGTGACGGAATGTTTCTGATTGCCCTGGCCGCAAAAATCTTGCCGAGAGGTTGCGCAAAGTCAACTCCGGCAAGGTCAAAAGAGCCGATTGTGCAAGAGACCGGCACAACGTCAGCGGGGCTTGTTGGGCAGCCGCGGCTTCCTTGTCCCCGTCCGCGGGTGGGTGTGATCATATCCCGAGGGAAAGCTCGGCGTCATACCATCACCGCCTGTTTCGAGGTACAGCATCCCCTCCGAGGTGGCGGCAACTCCAACAGGTTCTCCCCTATACGTCGGTTGCTCCAACGGCATGACGTGGGGATGCAGGTCGGGGACTCTTTGAGTTTTCTGCTGCTTCCGTTTTCGTTCGGCCTGCTTGGACCCACTCCGCCAGAAGTGATTGGCCAGCGGACTTGCCAGCAAGGCCGGCAGCAGGACAAGGTTGCCGAAAGAAGAAGCCGTCAGCATCGCCAACATAAGGTAGCCAAACCGTTGCGTTGGGGTAAAGGAACTGAGCGCGAAGGCCGACAGGCCTAAACCGATTACCCCCCAGCTCTGGTAAATGGCCTGGGCACAGTCGCGGTAGGCAAACATGATCGACTCTCGTCGGTCGAGGCCACGTTCCTGCCCATGGCGGCACCATAGCATAAAGTGGATGGCATCGTCAACGGTGACCCCCAAGGCCACCGCCGGAGTCATCACCGTTCCGACGTCCACCACGATACCAAGCCATCCCATCGCCCCAAAAACCACGGCGATCGGGAAGACGCTTGCCAATGCCAAGAGTAAGCCGGCCGACCAATCTCGCATGACAAACGCCATGGCCACGGCAATGAGGACTAGGTCGCCGGCAAAGCCGGTCAGCAAGCCATTCAGAAGCGAGTGCTGTGCCTTGTACACCAAGGGAACAAGACCGGTATAGGTCGCTGCAATGCCATCCGCACTACGGGCGCGATATTTGGCCAGTACCGGTTCCACAACTTGGCGGATGTCGTTTACAAACACACCATAGTCGAGATCGGTGAGGGCCTTCACCCTGGCGCTAACTCGCCACAATTCGCAATTCCCCTCCTCTGACCAGTAGTCGCGGAGGTCTTCACGGTGCCGTTGCAATTGAACGATCCATGTTCGCCTTTCTACCAAACCCGGTCGAGAAGGCAGAGGTCGGGCAAATGTGGGAACGGCAACGACGCTCCCCACATCGGGAAGCTGCTGAATGGCGTGCTGAACCTCACTGACGAGTTTGATCTGGTCAAGCAAATCCAACTTTGCACGATCCCGGTCCACTTTGATGACAACTTCCATCGGGACAAGGGGCCCTAGTTTCTCCTCTAACCAGGCGTAATCCTGGATGATCCTGGCCTTCGGCGAGAAAAGTCGCATCAGCTTGACCGAGGTTTTGATTTGGCTAGCGCCAATGGCACCCAAGACCATGAGCAGGACACACCCGGCCACAACCCAGGAACCCCGCCGCAATATGAACATGCCCACATGTTCCCATCCTGACCACCGCCCTGGATCGAAAAATGCGGTCCGCCTGGGTTTGGTGATGTTCCGTACCGGCCATTCCTGGAGCATGGCCGGGACGTACAGGCACAGGAAGAAAAAGCTCACAATAATGCCCGCGGCAGAGAAAATACCAAACGTTTGGATGGGAACCAGCTCGCTAATCGACAGCGAAGCCAATCCGAATGCTGTGGTGAAGGTGGCTAAAAATATCGGCAGGAAGGCACTCTTTAATGCCTTTTCTGGTGCCCCCACGGTCGGGTCCGGTAGTCCCCACTGCTCGTGTGTTCGCAAGGTGTCCCGATAGTAGTTGGCCATGTGAATGGCACCGGAGACCGCCGCCACATAGACCAAAGCAGGCATGGTCAAGAGAATGGCGTTCATCTCGGTGCCACTCAGCCACACGAGAATCATGCTGAGACCGGCACTATAGACCCCGGTGGAAAAGACAAGGAGGGTCAAAACCACACTTCTCAGGCACCACCAGGCCATCAGACCACCGACGGCGCCGCAGACAATCGCTAAACGGACAAGGGACCTTTGGCCTTCCACGTCGATGGCAACGTTATCCACAGGCGGGCCACCGAGGTGAAGCTCTTCGGGATCGATGTCGCAAATCTCTTTGGCACTTGCATAGACGCTGTCCAAAACAGCATGGAGAAACTTTTTCCGAGGGTTCTTGCCAAAGTATTTCTCCCAACGGGCCTCGGCTTCCGGATCGATCACCAGCACCAGACAGGTTTGCTTGCCATCTTGCCCGACGAGGAAACCTCGCAGACGGTTGATCGCCTGTTCCCGAGAGAGACCTTGATCCTCGACCAGCTGGTTAATGATCTGTGGTCCGGTGATGACACTCTTGAAGAAGCGATACGGATCATCCGGGGAGCGTTGGATGTCCAAAGTCAGTCGCCGGGCAAGGAGGTCCAACTTGGGGCTATCGAGCGTACAGCCCTCCCAACTTGCCAGGATGAACATATCACTTTCGAAGTGTTTTTGATACCACTCGAAGGTGGCCGTTTCCTCGTAGGTTTTGGGGAGCCACGACTTGACGTCGTTCTTGTTGCTAAGCAGCGCCCGCTCCGCCCCGATCCACATAAACGGGATCGCGAACGTGACGGCACACAAGATGATGAGGTTATAACGGGCAAAAAAACCGCGATGAGGGTATTCCGGTGTCGAATTTCCCATCAAAGATAATCCTTCTCAATCGTGGGACTTATCCCCCAATCCGGTGTATCTCTTGGTCTCTAGAACGAAGATCCGGAATAACGGCTCTCCCTTTAGACCGTACCCGACGTTGTTCCGTGAAAATCAGAAAACTCCCATGAGTCGGTCAAGGTGCTGAGCGTCTCCCAGACTGTGGGGACGAGGCCGCGGGTCAAAGCGCCTTTTTCAATAATTCGGCCAATTCAGCAGGCAAGACGGGAAGTGATGTATTCGGTCGGAATGGTTCCTACAAAACATTTACCGAAGCAAAGCGACACGACTGGCAAAAACGTAATCGCTTGACGGTATGTCTGTTTTCCTATCCAGGTCAGGTTAAAGTCCCACAAAACGTAGGGTGGACCGCCACCACCTGCATGGTAGCCCACCTGGATCAATTCTATGCAAGATCGGCATGAACTGCAACCGAGTGAACCGGCCTTTGTCACAGCAACCACCCGGCGAGTCCTGACGCGATAATGACCACCACCGGTGGGATTTTAAACCGCAGCAAAGCTCCGGCGACAATCGCAATTGCGATCGCCGTGACGTCTTGAAATACCCAAACCCCCAAGTTCAGGCAAACAGACAGAATCAGCCCAATCACCACGAGATTAATGTTATTTAAGAACCGGGCGATTCGCTCAGAACCCCGGGCGACAATCACCCACGGATGGACGAGGCTTGCAAGAATGATGCATGGCGTAATGATTCCAAGTGTCGCAAAGATTGCCCCCAAGTGGCCTGCCAAGACGTAACCGATGAATGTTGCCACGGTCAGGACCGGTCCTGGAGTACTTTGCCCGACGGCAAGTGCGTCGAGAAATTGGCCATGGGTCAGAAGGCCGCGATCCACAAAATCTGACTGGACGTAAGCCGCCAGGACGTTGCCTCCTCCGTACAAGAGGAGGCCGATCTTGAAGAACATTCCAAATAGATACAACGATTTTCCAAGAAGGCCTGCTTTGGAAAACGTAGCCGCGGTCAGAAGAAATGCCCCAAAATTGTTGTGACTCTGGTCTTGGGAATGGCTTTCCTCCGGATTCGTTTCCACGGCCTCACCGTGGCCACGTGATTTACGGCCACTTGCGGCTAGATAGCAGGCACCGGCGGCGAGCGTGACCGCCATGATGATAATGGCATCGGTTCCGAGAAGATTTAAGCCAACGACGCCTGCGAGTAGCACAAACCGCCATTTGTTCCAGGTAAGCCTCCTGGCGATATCCCAAAGGGACACAAGGATAACGGCGAGAACGGCGGGCCGAATGCCCGCCAGACAGGCCTCCAGTGCGGGCAGGGCATGGCTACGCTGGTAGAAAACCGCCAGAGCCCAGGTAATGGCCGCGGCCGGCACGACAAAGCCAACCACGGCGGCCAGTGCTCCTAGCGGTCCCCCACGCCGGTAGCCAAGATGGAGAGAAAGCTGAACCGCAATGGGACCGGGGATAATGTGGCTGATGGCCACAAAGTCAAGAAATTCCGATTGTGTCACCCATTTGCGGCGATCGACGATAGCCCGCTGCATTAAGGCGATGGAAGCGGCCGGACCACCGAAGCTGGCCAGGCCGATTTGCGTGAACGTCCCTATGATTTGATAGAGCTTGATTAACATATTGACTCGGCGAGTGATGCCATAATCGACTTTGAATGTCAACGTTCGAAAGAAGACTTTGCAGATCGTGTTTTACCTGTCTTTATGGCGATGCATTCGATCTCGCCGCGTTTATTTCCGGTGGGAACAATGGCCGAAATTGTAGGACATCATTGGCAGATCGCCAATGGGATGGATGGAGTGATCCTTTATGAAAAGTGCGAACGACCGTCGCGAAGGTGACGTGGAATACGAGTTTGGAATACCGATTCCCGGCAAGATTTTGCCCGAGAACCAGTGGGCAAAGACCGCCCTTAAGAAGCTGCCCACCGAGGGGCCCATCGATTGGGTACAAATCTTTGGGCGCGCCGCACCTTTGATCCTTGATATTGGATGTGGCAACGGTCGATTTACGCTGGCCAGTGCGATCCGCCGGCCGGAGTTCAATCACATTGGAATTGACATTCTGCCGGTGGTGATCCGATACGCGACACGTCGCGCGAATCAGCGAGGATTGTGGAACGTCCGGTTTGCGGTTTGTGGCGGTCATGAGTTTCTCGATCGTTACATTGCCCCGCACAGTGTGCAGGAAATCCACGTTTACCATCCCCAGCCCTACAAGGACCCAAGAAAGCAGCATAAGCGACTCCTCTCGCCCGAATTTCTCGCCCTTGTCTTTCGGTCGTTGTCCCCGGATGGTTTGTTCGTCTTACAAACAGACAACGCAGCTTATTGGCGGTATGTTCGTCCGCTTGTGGACGAGTTTTTTGACTTCCACGATCAAGAAGGACCTTGGCCGGACATGCCCGAGGGGCGGACCCGACGTGAAATCTACGCCCGTCTTAAGGGGTTACCGGTGTTTCGTGGATACGGTACGCCGCGCCGAGACCTAACCGACGCCCAGGTGATTGAATTGGCCGCACGGCTCCCTCCGCCTGTCTTTTCTGCCGCGGAAGAAACCGATCCGCTTGTTGCCGACTGTCGGCGGCGACGGCACGTTGGCCGGTCGTTTCGTCAAAAAAGGGTGAGCAAGCAACATAAACGACGCGACACGTGATCTGTCGTGCCTCAAATAACCCGCAGAGGGCAACGAATCATGATCTGCAAGTCTTGCCTAAGCGAATGGCCCAGGTGGTCATTTCGGCAATAGGTTGGGTGGATTGCCGCTCACAAAGCTTTGTTCCACCTGTTGGGCTTTGGCCTTTGTTGAGATATCGGGATAGACGATGGGTTTAATCACGCCATGGGCGGCAAGGATACGTGCCAATTCCGTTCTTGCCTGGCTTGCCAGGTCCAAAGCGGCGGCCAAGATTCTCAGGCACTCGCCCGGCGAGTGGAAACCCATTCCGTTGTTTGCTGCCACAAAATCCCATCGAAGTTGGGCCTTGCGGATCAATTGCCGTGGAGTTTGCAGCTCATCGTCGGTAGCACCAGCCTGCCGGGCGGCGGCAACGTCGAAATGGGCCTTACAGAGGGTTTCCTCCACGCGCTGACGGACCTCCTTCGTCTTGTCCTGAATGCTCTCCACACGCTGGCGAATCTCATCCTCACTCCAACGATGGCATACGGCACAGGAATTGGCGATGTTGAGCAGGGGGCTCTGGATGTAATGGTCGGTGAATTTAACACCACCTTCGCTACGATAAGGCATGTGGCAGTCGGCACAGGCGATGTTTCGGTAGGCATGAATCCCGGTGAGATAAACTTCGTAATCGGGATGCTGTAACTTGACCATCGGCGCCTGGCTGATTGCGTGCGTCCAGTCGCTGAATTCGGCCTCGTCATAATACGCTTCGATCTCTTCGATGCGGAATCCTTTATCCCACGGAAATGTTAGGTACTTGCCGTCCCCTTTGAAATAGTACTCCACATGGCACTGGGCACACACCAGGGTTCGCATTTCCTGATGGGGAATGTTTTCCAGATCACGTCCCTGCCTTTGTAATGCCTCACGAAGCGCAGGTCGCGTGATGGTCAACCGCATGGTCGTGGGATCATGACAATCGAGGCAACCAATAGGGTGAGTTACTTGGTCTTTGAACGCCGAAAACGGTTGCTTGTAGAATTCTGCCGGAGACATCTCCGCCAAAAGCCGGGGGACATCCGTGCTCTTGCAGGTCCAACATGTTGCCGGAGTCTTGTCATTGACCCGCTTCGTGTGGCTCACATCATCAACGGCATGGACATGTCCGCGGGCTTGGAGATAGTCCTTGGCGAAGGCGTAACCGGCGAAAAGGATGACATTGGCCGGAGTTTCCTCCAGGTAATCGCGGGGGAAGGCGCCCCCGTATTTCGTCCTCGTGGAAGATTCCGTCATCATTCGATAGCGGTCGTATTCTCGCGGAAAGGCGTCGGCCCATTTACGACTGTCCGACTCCCAACGCGCGATGGGACGCGGCGGTGGCACGGGAATGCCCTCTTTGCGTCGTGTCACAATGGATGAGACGAGGAGGCCCAAGGCAAAGGTGATGATGAGTAGGCCAAAGAACACCGCCCAACCAATCCAGACCAAGCCGTTTCCTTGACGACCGTTTGCTTCGCTCATGGTTTTGCATCCTCTTGCTGTAACATGTGTCTTACCAGTCGATAAGCCACGGACCGTTTGGCAATTCCGGCAATTTCCTGTTTTTTTGCAAAAAGCCTAACGCGGAGGACGTCCGCCAATTCTAACGCCTTCCGAACGGGGACCCACCGGCGGCAAACTGGGATCGAGATACCCCGGGGAACTTGCCAGTCCGCGTGATTCCCCATGGGGTACGTCCCCATGGCAATCCCAACATCGTAGATCGCCTGTGGTGTGTTCCCGAAGTGATGTGCAGGCGACAAGCGGCTCATGGCAGCGCCGGCAATTCGATTCCACCACAGGAACCGCTCGCTCAGACAGGCGAATGACTTGCGGTTCCCATCGCATGGTGAAGACCGTTGCGTGCCATAGGCCGTCTCGGGCCTTGAATAGCCAATGATTCAGAAAGGAGTCATGGGGGACGTGGCAGTCGTTACAATGGGCCACCTCCGCATGACTGCTGTGACGCCAACTAACATATTCGGGACGCATGACGTGGCAATTCACGCATACCTCGGGTTCATCGCTCAAATAAGACGGTGCCCGGGATGTATGAATAGCCAAGACCCCCAGGCCTAAGCAGACACCTGAGACTGCGAAGATGAGTAACCGGATTCCGGGAGGAAACCATGGCAGCCGGAGGAGTACCCGCACGAATTGACGACCGGAGGCAATCGCAGCTTGCATCGCTTGATTCAACGCCTTTTCCCTGATCAAGAGACCTTTCAAAATCTGCCAAGGGCAACTCGCAGAGCAGGTGCATCGCGAGTCGCCCTTGGTAGTTGCAGCGATTCTAACCTGATGAAACTGGCCACTCAATGGCCCATCCGAACCAGTGCCAATGGTATGCCGATTTCATGATCCCTGGCCGTCCTAACGTACCGAAGCCCAATAGCGGTAACCATTCTTTACGCTGCCAAGACTCGCTTTAGGTCCTCTTCAGCACTGTTTCCAATGAGTCGAAGATCGTATTTCTCTTGCAGAATCTTGAACACCTTTGGCGTGATAAACGCCGGCGGCTTCGGGCCGATGGTTATTCCTTTAACACCCAAATAGAGCAGGGTCAAAAGGACGGCCACGGCCTTCTGCTCAAACCACGAAACGACCAGCGTTAGCGGCAAGTCGTTGACGGAACAGCCGAAGGCCTCCGCAAGCCCCAGCGCGACCTTAATGGCTCCATAGGCGTTGTTGCATTGTCCCATATCCAGCAGACGGGGCAGACCGAGTAACGTGCCGTAGTCGTAGTCCCGAATGCGATACTTTCCGCAACCCAACGTCAAAATGAACGAGTTGGGCGGTGTTAGTCTCGCGTACTCGCTAAAGTAATTCCGTCCTACTTCGGCACCGTCGCACCCGCCAATGACGAAGAAACGGCTGATTTCCCCATTTTTGACAGCCTGCACGATTGTGTCGGCTAATCCGAGGATAACGTTGTGATGGAAGCCAACTGTACTGGTGCGGATAATGTTGTCCGAAAGAGGTGGACACTCGAGGGCCTTCTTGATCACCGGCGAAAAATCGCCATCCCGAAGGCGAACCCCTCCTGGAACGGCCGTCACCCGCGTGGTGAAAACCCGATCCTTGTAACTCTCTTTGGGAATCAGGATGCAATTGGTTGTCGCCACGATGGGACCGGAAAACTCCTCAAATTCACGACGCTGTTTCTGCCAGGCCCCACCGTAGTGACCTGCCAGGTTAGGGTGCTCGCGCAACTTGGGATACATGTGGGCAGGGAGCATTTCCCCGTGGGTATAGACCTTGACCTGCGTGCCCTCGCATTGGGCAAGTAGTTCCTCCAGATCGCGGAGGTCATGGCCGGTAATGAGAATGCCCGGCCCTGCCTGCGTCCCTTCTTTCACCAGCGTCGGCGACGGTTGTCCATACCGCTTGACGTGGCCTTCATCGAGCATTTCCATGACTCGCAGATTGTGGCGGCCACACTCCAAGACAAGCTCAAAGAGGCTGTCGAGGTCAAAATTGACGTTGGTCATTGTGGCAAACAGAGCCTCCTCCATGAAGCTGTCCACAGCTTCATCGACCATCCCTAGTCGCCGGGCATGATGGGCGTATGCCGCCATGCCCTTGAGCCCGTAAAGAAGGGTCTCTTGAAGCGACTGCACGTCCTCGTTTTTGCCACAAACTCCTGGGCTGATTACACAACCTGTGCAATTTGCTGTTTGTTCGCATTGGTTGCAAAACATCGCATTCTCTCCTTTTCAAAGAACTTTTCAAAACTTGCCTTACCGGCCGCACAACATCGACACTCCGACGACAAGTGACTGTGTTCGTCCACCTCCGGTATCGCGGTTTGATAACCCCAAGGGGCTAATGTCGCTCTCATGGTACGGCTTCACGCCCACGATTGGTTACTCCACATCAGTCACGTCATTGGTCGGTCAACACTATAATACCGTCTGGGACACGAAAGGTTTTTGACGTAGATCAAGTTTTGCTAAAAATTGCACGAGAGGAGCGGTATGGAATTAACCGTCCTGGATATCCTGCAAAGTTGCCCACTTTTTGCCGAGGTCGATGAAGCAGGATTTCGTCGTTTGTTTGCTGTGGCCCGCCTGGTGCGCTTTCGCAAAGGGCAAACGATTTTTTTGGAAGGCCAACCGTGTCCCGGCATGTACATTGTGGGCAACGGGCTGGTGCGGGTCTTCAAACGGGGAGCACAAGGTCAGGAAAAGATTCTCCATTTGGTCGGCCCCGGGCAGACCTTTGCCGAGGTCGCCGCCTTGGGGCAATTCAATTGTCCGGCTTCGGCCGAAGCTGTTAGCGCTACGACCTGTGCCTTTCTGCCGATTGACGCATTACAAGGCCTCATCATGGAAAATCACGAGCTTTGTCGGCAGATGTTGGTTGGACTATGCGTCTGGGTGCGTCGATTGGTCGATTTGGTGGAAGATTTGACGCTGCGTGATGCCACCGGCCGGGTGGCTCGGTTCTTAATTCGCCAACTCGATGGGAATCAGAACACCATCAAACTCCCGGGGCTCAAGCGACATCTTGCAGCCCAGTTGGATTTGACGAGTGAAACGCTTTCACGAACGCTCCGTCGGTTGGAGACACGTGGTCTGATCAAGCACCTATCACGTGCCCAATTGCAGATCCTCAAACCGGATGAACTCGCGCGGCTCGCCGAACTCCAGTGATGCGGCGATGGACTAAGTGGGCGGTACGCATTACCTGTTTTGCTCAACTTTCAACACCCAAACAACGAATTCGCACGAGATGGGCACACGAATGGTGTCCCCATCGATCCGGCCGTCAAAAACGGGCTGGTCAAAGAGGTGTCGAGGATCGTAAAGGCCATATCGGTAACCGCGTTTTGCGAGGCCGCCGAGCGGAATCTCCACTTCTGTGCTCTTCGACCAGTTGATAACAACGATATGGCCACGGTCGGGATCATAACGGTTTGGGCGCACAAACACCTGGGCAGTGGACTGTGGCGGTGTGGCCCCACGAGAAACAGTGATGTTGCCTTCCTGCCGGACCGATCGGAAGCGGTTGATCAGCAGACCACCGTAAACAATGAGGTTGTTGATGACTTCACAATCTTCGTTATACGGTGCCGAATATCCGAGCTGCAGCGTAACATTGTAGAGGATGTTATCGCGGACGCGGATTCCTTTGCTGGGGCGACCGCCGCCGATGAGGAATGTTCCGCCATTGTACGCGATATTGCCCGCCACGAGATAATGATCGACGTAGGCATTCTCTGAACCATAGGCGTGCATGGTATAACCATAGCCGCCCGTCATGATGCAGTCGGCAATGGTTTTCACCCCAAGTTCATTCTGTGTATAAATGGCGTGTCCGTGGCCACGGTCGGGGGCCTTCCATCCGTTGTCGTAGATGATACATCCGTAGAGTTCGCTATCCGTTGCCCCCCGCCAGAAACTGACACCTTGGGCGTTGTCGTGAATAACCAGATTGATATATTTGCACCGCTTGCCTGCGTGAATGTTTAACCCGCCCCAGGGGCGGCCGTAACTTTGGGGATGCGACCCCGGCTCGTCGATTTCCCGGGACATTGTGAAATTTTCTGACACAAGGATTTCCAAATCCCAAATCCATACGTAATTACTGGGGGCAACGACACTCAGACCGCCATCGAGCGTCACACGGTGACCCGGCATTGCGCGAACGTGAATGGGTTTCTCTTCGGTACCCTCAAGTCGTACGACAAACCCCGGACTGTTTAGCGAGCGATCCGGATGACGGTAAGTACCGGCCTTGATCCACACGGTGTCTCCGGGGGCAATCTTATGGGTGCCATCCAAAGCGGAGCGAAGGTCCCATGGGGAATCCGGCGTTCCCAGGTTGCTTGACCCGCCATCCGGAGCGACGTACCAATCCGCTGCCCAAGTAATGCCGGTAATGGCCAGCAGGATCAGAAACGCAAGCACAGTGGAAAGACGAACGATCGTCCTCGCAAACACTTTGGATTTCTGCAGCTGGTGATGGAGCGCTGGTTCTACCGTACCTTTTGTTCCGCTCATACGATTGCCCTCCCAGTCTTGTCAGTACAAGGCAAATGTTGA
>FWWL01009481.1_pt1 | contig 11751 bp, 11 predicted proteins | sample 2228331 | NCBI WGS metagenome assembly FWWL01 (sample SAMEA103939775, study PRJEB20133) | metagenome
GCAGCTGAAAGTTGGAGGGAGGATGATAATTCCAGTTGGAGTTGATTTTCAGGAACTGGTGCTGGTTACCAGAAAGAAAAAAGGCTGGGAAGAAAAAAGATTGATCGGTGTTCGGTTTGTTCCGCTGATTACTGTACATTGAAAGTTTTATGGTTTGGAGATAATCTAGTTCCCGGAGGAGAAACTTGAAAATATCCGACCTGTTTGCTAGAACCCTGCTGATAGCCGCTCTCGGGCTGGCCCTGATCACTCAGGTGTTCTGCCAGTCAAACCGTCCCGACAGGTTTATTAAAGTTTATCTGCCGGGCGGAAAAGAAATTACCGCCGAGCTGGCTGTCACTCCGGCCGAACGGGCAAGGGGACTGATGTTCAGGGAAAAGCTTGAAGCAGATCAGGGAATGCTCTTCGTGTTTGAGGAAGAGGATCTGTATTCCTTCTGGATGAAAAACACTCTCATTCCGCTCGATATTATCTGGCTGAATTCTCACCAGCAGATCGTCCACATCGAAAAAAACGTTCCGCCCTGTCCGGGCGAGCCCTGCCCCAGTTATACTCCCCGTCAACCGGCGCTCTATGTGCTGGAACTTAAAGCTGGAGAGGCGGAAGCCAACAACCTTCAGCTTTATCAACGGGTATCTTTTATTCTGCCTGAGTGGGTAAAGAAAAAAGTCGGCAGGCGCGGATGATGGGTGGAGGTTAAGCGCCCGGATTCAGTTTCCCGTCAGGTATATCAATTCCGGTTTTTTGCCGGGTGTCTGTCCGTAATAAAAAAGCCAGCGGTGGTAATATTCTTCATCCATGTAAATCTTGATCGATTTCTGCTGTGAAGAGCTGACCACCCCGACGATGCGAGGAGCGCGAAATTTTTTTAGACTTTCTTCAGAAACTACCAGAAGTCTATCCACGGCAGCAGCGCCGGCGGGTTTTTCCTGTTGTTTTGCCGGTTGCCCGGATTCCGGAAGAAGCAGCAGATGCCATTTTCCGTCTTCAGCCATCGGGTCCCGGTAGAGTTTCCTCAGGCACCGTTCTTTGACCAGTTCTTCGAGGGAAGAAGGATAGCTTCCAGGTTTTTTCTGCTGGTAAAGTCTTATAGCTTCAACATACTGACGGCCGCGAAAAATCAATTCTTCTTCTTTTTCCCGGCGGAGTTCTGTTTCCAGCACCGGAATGGCCACCAGCAGGCCGATCCCCATCACGGCAATCACAATCATAAGGAGGAGCAGGGTGTAACCTTTTGAAGGCTTTCTTGCAGAAAGAAAAACTTCAGCGCTTCTGATTTCTCGTCGGGAATCAAAGAAAAAATGATTTGAACGCATCGCCCGTGAGATTTCTACCAGGTGTTGTAGAGGGTTCCGTCCAGCGCCCTGGCTTCCGAGCCGGATTTCACGTCAATTATCCCCAGGTTTTCACCCGGAATGTATTCGTCAGCCGGCGGCATCTGTCTGATTTCCACCCAGGTTTCGTTAGAACCGGTTATCGGGTCGACAGGAATGGCTTTCAGATATTTTTCCTCAACCAGCGCCTGCAGGCTCGGAGGATATCTGTGCTTATCCTGATAGTACTGGTCGATCATCTTTCTCATGATAAACAGGTTCTCTTTGAGCACGGCTTCTTTTGCCCTCTTTACCGACATCTGATACTGGGGAACGGCCACACCTAAAAGAATTCCGATTATGCTGAGCACGATGAGAATTTCTATAAGAGTAAACCCCCGGATCGATCCCCGCTGATCCGGGATGGTCGGATTACCAGTCCCGGTACCTGGTGCCATCGAGCGCTTTTCCCTCGCTTCGAGTATAGACGTCATAAACATTCTGTCCCCCCCAGGTGTCAGAATCGGGTTTATCCTGATATGACCGCAGGCCCCAGTCGCAGGAGTTGGTCATCGGGTCAAGAGGTATTCTTCTCAAAAATTTGACGGTAACCTTTTTCGTGGTTTTTCTGCCTGATTCGTCTGTAAATTCCTGCTCGATCTCAACTCCGTTTACCAGGGTTTCAAGGTCTGGCGGATAACCGAAGCTTTCCGGAGTGGTCTTGATTTTCTTCTCGTCAGCCAGTCTCTTGTATTCGTCTATGGCCTGGCGGATCATTCTCAAACTCTGCTGGAGCTGTATCTCTTTTTCTCTTTTGACAGCGGTTTCGATTACCGGAATGGCTACCGCGGTCAGGAGTGCCAGAATAGAGAGGGTAACCACCATTTCCAGAAGGGTAAACCCGGATGGATTTGTTTTCCGGAATTGGCCGACCTTCACGGTCATTGTATTAAAGCTTAAAACTTGTTGCGATCAATCCTCGAACGAGGCTGATTGAAGCCATGGCTTCGCCGGTCTCGGTCATGAAAATGGCCGGGGCCACGGCGGTCGCCACCAGCTGAGGGACGGCGAGGAGCTGATTCTTCCAGAGCTTTCTTGCTCAGGCGGATGCGGTTGTTTTCCTCGTCGATGTCGATGACCTTGACCGTGATCGTCTGCCCCAGCTTGATCTCGTCTTTGATGTTTCTGACGCGGTAGGGTGCCACCTCGGAGATGTGAAGCAAACCAACGATGTTCGGCAGGATTTCCACGAAGGCGCCGTACTCTTCCAGCCGGACAACTTTTCCGGTGTAAACTTTGCCCAGCTCCACTTCCACCGTGATTTCCCGGATCATCTGGCGGGCTTTTTCCGCCGATTCCATGTCGGCTGCGGCGATCGTGATCTTGCCGGTTTCTTCTATGTCGATCTTGGCGTTGGTCGCGGCGATGATTTTCTTGATCATTTTTCCGGCCGGACCAATAACATCGGGCACTTTTTCCGGGTTGATGAACAGAATTATTATCCGTGGAGCGTAAGGAGAGAGTTCAGGCCTCGGTTCGGGCAGGACGGCCTTCATCTTTTCCAGCACCTGGAGTCTGGCCTGCCTGGATTGCATCAGGGCTTCTCTGAGTATCTGCGGGGTGAGATAAGGAATCTTCAGGTCCAGCTGGATGGCAGTGATGCCCTTTTCCGACCCGGTTACTTTGAAATCCATATCGCCGTAGTGGTCTTCAAACCCGGCGATATCAGTCAGGATGGCATATCGATCGCCTTCCTTGACCAGACCGGTGGCTATGCCGGCGACCACGGTTTTCAGCGGCACTCCGGCATCCATCAGCGCCAGGACTCCGCCGCATACCGTCGCCATTGAAGAGGAACCATTTGATTCCAGAATGTCAGAAACGATCCGGATGGTGTAGGGGAAAGTTTCTTCGTCGGGGATGGCCGGAAGGATGCCTTTCTCGGCCAGAGCGCCGTGTCCGATTTCTCTCCGCCCGGGAGCCCTCATGAAAGACACTTCACCAACGCAGAACGGCGGGAAGTTGTAATGCAGCATGAATCTTTTTTCCGACTCTTCGCCCAGGCCGTCTAGAATCTGGACATCTTCGAAAGTGCCAAGGGTCACCGTAGCCAGACACTGGGTTTCTCCTCTGGTAAAGAGGGCGGAACCGTGTGTCCTGGGCAGGAGTCCCACTTCGATGCTGATCGGACGGATTTCGTCAAAGGCACGACCGTCAGCCCGGCGACCTTCGTTCAGGATTAACTCCCGCACGAGCTTTTTCTGAAGTTCATAGAAAATCTCCCTGGTCTCGGTGATTTCCTCAGTGTTTTCTTTGGGAATCGCAGACAGCAGGCGGTTAAGGATTTCTTCGCTGGCTTTCTCACTGGCTTTTTTCTGTTTCAGCTGGATGGCCTGCAGCAGCTCTTCCCGGATTTGTTCCTCTATCTTTTTTACCTTTTCAGGGTCGGGAGTTTTTGCCTGAACGGGAAGCTTTTGAATGTTCAGCTGGCTGAACAGTTCCTTCTGGGCCTGGATAATCTTCTTGATTTCTTCGTGGGCCAGAATTATTCCTTCTAAAACCTTTTCTTCTTCCACCTCGCTGGCGCCGGCTTCGATCATGCAGATGCCATCTTCGTTACCCGCGACCACCATGTTCAGCGAAGAATGCTCCAGCTGGCTCACTGTCGGGTTGATGATAAACTGATTGTCAACCAGCCCTACTTTGACCGCCCCCAGTGGGGTGGTAAACGGAATCTCCGAGAAATACAGAGCGGCAGAGGCGCCGATAATGCCGAGGGTGTCAGGTTCGTTTTCCAGGTCAGCTGACAGCAGAAGAGCCACCACCTGAGTATCCTGAAAATAACCTTTTGGAAAGAGAGGTCTGATCGGTCTGTCGATCAGCCTGGCCACGAGGATTTCTCGTTCGGAAGGCTTTCCTTCGCGTTTGAAGAAACCTCCAGGAATTTTGCCGGCGGCATAGGTATTTTCCCGGTAATCAACAATCAGCGGGAGGAAATTCTTTTCTCCGGAAACTTCCTTCTTGCAGGTGGCGGTAACCAGCATGATGGTGTCGCCGTAGCGCACCAGGGCTGAACCGTCAGCCTGCCGTCCAACTTTGCCGAGCTCTATGGATAGAGTTCGACCACCGATTTCAAGGCTTATAGTATTTGACATGGTTTAAACTCAATTTTACGGCGGATGCCTATTTTCTCAGGTTTAATTTGCTGATCAGAGCCAGATATCTTTCTCTGTCAGTCCTTTTCAGGTACTCCAGAAGCCGTTTCCTCTGCCCGACCAGCTTCATCAAACCGCGGCGGGAATGAAAATCCTTTTTATGGGTCTGGAAATGGATGATCAGCTGATTGATCCTCTCGGTGAGCAGAGCAACCTGAACTTCCGGAGAACCGCTGTCTGCCGGATGAAGTTGATTGTCCTGAATGATTTTCGTTTTTAATTCTTTCGTCAACACGCTCTTTACTCCTTTTTGACCTGTAAATAATAGCAGAAATATAGAAAAAAGTAAAATATTGAATCTACTGCTGGAAAAGGGAATTTTCCCGGGCTTTTCTCAGGGATTAAGGGATTAATGGCTTCCGGTCAGGACTTTTTTTCTGGCCAGAAGCGCCCGGGCATAACGGGATTTACAGTGCCCTTCATTCTTTTTAATCTCTTCCAGCTTGGCTTCAATTTCAGCCAGAGTTAACCTGTTGATTTTCTTGTTTTTGCTGCTTTTTTCAGCTGCAGAGTCAGCCATTTACGTCCTCCTTCAGCAGAGAAAGAGTATATTTTAATATCAGAAAAAGAGAAGTTTGACAAGAGGCTGCTGTTTTGCGGGTGCAGAGAGAGTCTCTGACAGGAGGAAAGGAAAAAAAGTTTAGAAGGTTTATATTTCCGGAAAGTATGCCTGAAGGTGCTGTCGGCGAGGCACCACAGGAGGTGTTCTGGAAAAATCTTGCATGTCCGGAGAATATGTTTTATCTTTGAGCGAAGGAATTTTAATATGAGCGTTGAGACCATTAACCGCAGAGATTTTTTAAGGAAAACTGGGAAGGCGGCGCTGGGTGCGGCTGGACTTATTTTAACCGGAAACCGTTGCGGTTCCGGTCGGTTTGACCTGGTGATCAAAGAAGCTCTGGTGGTGGATGGGAGCGGTAGGAAGGCTTATCTGGCGGATGTTGGACTTCAGGGAAAAGTTATTAAATTCATCGGAAAAATCGGAAATGCCCGGGCCGGGCAGACTATTGAGGCCAGCGGGCTGGTTCTGGCTCCTGGATTCATAGATGTGCATAACCATACTGACGTTCAGCTTCTGGTCTGTCCGACAGCTGACAGCCTCGTCCGTCAGGGGATAACCACGGTGGTCGGGGGCAACTGTGGATCTTCCCGTTTCCCTTTCACCCCGGAAATGCTGGAGGAGGAGAATCGTTACCTGAAAGATGAACTCGGTATAGAGGCGGACTGGAGGGACCTGGACGGATTTTTTCGCCGCCTGTCCGCTCAGCGCATCGGAATAAATTATGCCACGCTGGTGGGGCAAGGGACGATCCGGGCGGCCGTTGTTGGTTATTCCGACAGGAAGCCCTCGGTCGAAGAACTGCGCCGGATGAAAGAGCTGGCAGCTATGGCCATGAAGCAGGGGGCTTTTGGACTTTCCACCGGCCTGGAATATGCTCCAGGAAGCTTTGCTTCAACCGGAGAGCTGATAGAGCTGGCCTCAGTAGTCAGGGATTTTAACGGTTTGTACGCCACCCACATGAGGGATGAAGAGGATGAAGTTCTTGAGGCAGTTGATGAAGCGATAGAGATAGCTGAAAAGGCCCGCGTGGGTCTTCAGATTTCCCACTTAAAAGTCGGCTATCCACGAAACTGGAATAAAATTGATGCTCTTCTGGAAAAGATTGACCGGGCGGTGGAGAAAGGAATCAGAGTCACAGCTGACGTCTATCCATACACTGCTTTTGCCACCGGGCTCAGCATCTTTTTCCCGCTCTGGGTCAGAGAGGGGAAAAAGGAGGATTTTCTCGGAAGGCTCAGGAATCCTGACCTTCAGGGAAGACTGCGCCAGGCGATAGAAGAAGCGGAAAAGAACGTCGGCTCCTGGGATAGAGTTCTGATCTCAGCGGTCAGAACTCCGAAGAACCGTCCTCTTGAAGGGATGACCCTTCTTCAGGCCGCTGAGCTTCAGAGAAAGGATGTTTTCGCTTTCATCCGCGACCTTCTTCTGGAAGAAGAAGGTCAGGTGTCGATGGTCTGTTTTGCCATGAGCGAAGAAAATTTAAGAAAAATTATCAAACATCCGTTGACTTTTATCTGCACTGACGGTGAGCTGGCCTCCACCCGCGGGATCCTCTCTCGCGGGAAACCCCATCCGCGTTATTACGGAAGTTTCCCCAGGGCTATCTCCGAATACGTGAGAAAAGAAAAGCTTCTGCCTCTTGAAGAGATGGTCAGAAAGATGACCTCTGCCCCGGCGGCCAGATTTGGCTTCAGGCGAAGGGGGCTGATCAGGGAAGGGTTTTATGCAGATTTAGTGCTTTTTGACCCGGAGAAAATCCAGGACAGAGCCACCTATGCCAACCCGCACAGATATCCTGATGGTATCAGCTGTGTGCTGGTCAACGGGCAGGTGGTCTTTGACGGCCAGGAGATGACCGGCCAGCTTCCGGGTGAGGTTCTCCGGAGGTAATGCCTTAACCGGATGCTCATGATTAAAACAAGGTGAAGGAAATGTTGAAGTTCAGGAGATTTTCGGGTTTATCTCTTTTGTTGCTTTTCTTTTTCCTGCTGGCAACCAGGCCGCTTCCGATTGAGGCTGAGAGCCGGGTTATAGAAGCCTCAATCGGAGATGTTTTTGAACTTCGCTACCGCCAGCTCCAGCCCGGAGAACCGCTGGCTGTTTTCTGGAAAAACGCCGTTTCCGATTTCGCCGGAGTGTTTTTCGGCGGGAGCAGCTTCTGGTTGAAGAGGGACGACCGACCTGGACAGTTTCTCCTCCTGGGACTTGACGTGATGTCTGGACCCGGAAGAAGGGTTGTGGAAATACAGCTTTGGTCCGGAGGACAGATTAAAGAGAAGCTGAACATTGAGCTCGAGATAGCCGCGCGCGATTTTCCAAAAAAGAAGTTGACCGTGGATCAGAAATACGTGACTCCGCCGCGCGAAGCTCTTGATAGAATAAAAAGGGAAGCCGAGCTTCTGTCTCTGGTTTACAGTTCGAGCAGCTCCGAATGGCTGGCCGAAGGTTCTTTTATCCTGCCCTGTAAGGGAAAGCTTTTTCCGAATTTCGGTCAGCAGAGAATTTACAACAACGTCCCGCGCTCGGTGCATACTGGAGTTGACATAGCGGTCCCGCCTGGACATCCAATTAAAGCTACCAACTCCGGCCGGGTGGTGCTGGCTTCTGACCTTTATTATTCGGGGAAAACAGTTATCATTGACCATGGCCTGGGTCTTTTCAGCAGCTACGCCCATCTTTCGAAACTGCTGGTTAAAAGAGGTCAGATGGTAAAAAAAGGCGAGCTGGTTGGGCTGGCCGGCTCGACCGGTCTATCCACCGGTCCGCATCTTCACTGGGCCGTGAAAATTTATGAAGCCAGGGTTGACCCGCTGGCTCTTCTCGAACTTGAGTTTTAGAGTGCATTTCTGGCTTCTGAACCGGGGCCGGGTAAATCTGCTTGCCGGCGAAATAGAGTTGTTCTCTCCAGCGGTTGCTGAGTTTCGACTGTCCGGTAAATTTTATTACGGGAAAATTTTATATATTTGTTCTGCTAATTCTTCAGATAAATTGCCAGCCAGTCGAGCACGGTTTTCCACCATAGCTGAGCATTGAGAGGTTTCTGCACGAAATGGTCTTCATCGGGAAAATATAGTAATTTGCTGGGAACCCCCATTCTCTGGAGAGAAGTGAAAAACTGCAATCCCTGTTCCAGCGGCACCCGGAAATCGTTGGCTCCATGAATGACCAGAGTCGGTGTCTTAAAGTTTTGAACGTAGTAGCTGGGAGAAAATTTCTGGTACATCTCCGGATTTGTCCAGGGAGCTCCTCGGAATTCCCATTCTGGAAACCAGAGTTCTTCGGTCGCGCCGTATTCCGAGCGCAGGTCGAAGACTCCGGCATGGCTGATAAGGCATTTGAACATGTCGGTCTGACCGGCTATCCAGTTTACCAGATAGCCGCCGTAGGAAGCGCCAGCGGCTGCCAGTCTGGTTTTATCTATGAAGTTGTACTGCTCGCTGAGATAATTTACGGCGTTGATTATATCCCGGTAAGGTTTTCCGCCCCAGTCTCCGCTGATCGAATCGGTGAAGGCCTGTCCGTAGCCGGTGCTTCCGTGGAAGTTTACCATCGCCACCACATACCCCCCAGCCGCGAACATCTGGGCGTTCCAGCGATAGTGGAATTGGTCAGACCAGGCTCCCTGCGGTCCGCCGTGAATTAACATCAGCAGAGGATATTTTTTCCCGGGATCAAAAAATGGCGGTTTGAGAAGAAGCCCGTGGACCGGGTCACCTTCGGATTGAAACCAGAAATCCTCGGCCGGATTCATTTCGAGCGCCTGAAGCAACTTTCCGTTTACGTCGGTAAGTGGTTTCAGAGTCTTTCTGGCCGGATCAATAGAGTAAACGTCTGCCGGATGGTTTATGGATTGTTTAAGAGCATAAATTGTTCGGCCATCAGGAGAAATTCTGATCGAACTCAAATAGTGGCCTTCGAGCACTTTTTCTATCCGGCCTTCTGGCCAGGTGGCTCTGAAAAGAGCTGTTCTGGCTTTTTCCTCGCAAAGAAAATATAGTGAACGGCTGTCGGGAGCCCAGAGGAATTCGCTGAGCGAATAATCTATTTTTTCTGTCAGGTTGGTGAAAGTTTTTTTCTGGCGGTCGTAGATGATGAGGTCAAGTTTGTCCGCTTCGAAGCCGGGTCTGGACATCGCCCGGTAGGCCAGGTAACGTCCGTCGGGTGAGTATTTCGGGTCGATGTCGTTTGCCCGGCTGGCGGTCAGTTTCTCCAGATACCTGCCGTCCGGAGAGGTCAGGAAAACATCGTTGTTCGTGCCCAGTCCGAGTTTAAGCTCCGGGTCAACGTTGCGCACAAAGGCTATTTCCCGCTCGTCGGGTGAGATAGAGTAGTCGAGCTCTCCACCCAGGGCGATCGGCGGTGTGTCATAATCTCCAAGGGTCAGGTCCACTGGGTTCCCGCCATCCAGCGGAAACAGAAAAAGATGGCTTCTCGTGCCGTCAAACCAGGAATTCCAGTGGCGGAAAAGCAGATGGTCGTAGATTCTGGCCTTTACCCGGCTTTTTGCCTGTTCTTCAAATTTCCGGCGGTTGGACTCAAGGTCGGGACAATCCGGATAAACAGAGCTGGCCACCAGCAGAAATCGACCGGACTTCGACCAGGCAAAGGAGTTCACCCCGCCGGGAAAATCAGTCAGCTGATGGGGTTCCCCGCCGGTGGTCGGAATAACCCAGACCTGAGGAGAACCGCTTCTCGAGGAAATGAAGGCCAGCTGTTTTCCATCGGGCGACCAGCGCGGCGAGAAGTCCGCAGCCGGACCGAAGACAAAAGGAACAGGGTCTCCACCGGAAACCGGCACCAGATAAATGTCGCTGTTTCCGCGATTCTGTTCGAGACTCATCGCGGTAATGACCATTGCCAGAGTTCTGCCGTCTGGAGAGATCTGGGGGTCGGAAACCCTTTTAATTTTTATAAAATCGTCGAAGGACAGAGCTTTTCTGGTCTGAGCCTGAACCGCGTTCAGAATTAAACTAAAGATGATTATCGAGCAGAAAAATTTGAGAAATAGTTTTTTCATCGACGGCCTCCTGAATTTTTTGCCTTTGTTTTTCTTCAGCATTATAATTCATCAGAAGATTTCAGGCAAAAAATTTACTTCTGACTTTTTAATTTATCGAAGATGTGGAAAAATAAACCGGAATGCAGTAAATTTCGTATTACTGTTTAAGAAAAATATCGGGATGAGCATAGAACTTCAGAATATTCATTTTTCCTACGGCCGGATTAAGGCCCTTAATGGAGTGAGTCTTTCGGTGGGAGAGGGCGCTACCGGTCTTCTCGGTCCGAACGGCGCCGGGAAAAGCACACTGATCAGGATCATGCTCGGATTTCTGGTTCCGGATGAGGGGGAAGGCCGGGTTCTCGGATATGACCTGAGAACCGAGCAGAAACGCATTCGCCGGCTTGTCGGTTACATGCCGGAAGACGATTGTTACATTCCGGGCATGGATGCCGTCACCTTCACCGCGATGATGGGCGAACTTTCTGGAATGCCCCGGCAGGAAGCAATGAAGAGAGCTCATGAAGTCCTTTTTTACGTCGGACTCGGCGAGGTTCGCTACCGTCAGATTGACACCTATTCTGCCGGGATGCGGCAGCGTCTGAAGCTGGCCCAGGCTCTGGTTCATGACCCGAAGCTTCTTTTTCTGGATGAACCCACAGCCAACCTGGACCCTACCGGCCGGCAGGAAATACTGGAATTGATAAGGGAGGTGGCTTCGGTCCGGGAGATCAGGGTTCTTCTTTCGTCTCATATTCTTTCGGATATCGAACTGGTTTGCCATCAGGTGGTGATCATCAACAGGGGAGAAATAGTGGCCACGGGCAGGCTGGAGGATTTGAGGATGATCAACTACCAGCTTTTTGAGCTCAGAGTCAGGGGTGAAACCGGAACTTTCAGGCGAGAACTGGAAGAGGCCGGCTGCCGCCTGGAAGAAACTGAAGATCATTTGTTGAAAATCTATACGCCTCCTGATTTTGACCGCCGGCGAATTTTTCTGAGCGCTGCCCGCAACGGAGTTCAGATCAGGCATTTTGTCTGCAGCCGCACCTCTCTTGAAGATCTTTTTGCCAGGGTGGTTGGGGTGGATTGATGACCGAGGTCAGAGAAAAGGGTTATCATCACTGGGAAGGCCAGCTGCAGGAGAAGAAATGGGTCTTCTGGCCAATAACCAGAACCGGCATAAAACTGGCATTCGAACGCCGCCGTTTCAAGTTTCTTTTTGCCTGCTCTTTCCTTCCGGCCATCAGCTATGCCGTCGGCATATACATTTCCGAGCGTCTGGAAGATTTTAAGTTTATGGCCCGGGGAGCCGAAAGAACACTTCAGGTCAATCCGGCCTTCTTTAAATCTTATCTGAGCCTGGATCTGATATTCTTCATGATACTTCTATTAATGGCTCTCGGCGGAGCCGGTCTTATAGCTGATGACTTTCGCCACCGGGCGATTCAACTTTATCTGGCTCGCCCGATTACCAGAAATGATTATCTGATCGGGAAAGCCGGGGTGGTGGTGTTTTTTGTCGGTCTGCTGACGCTCCTTCCGGCCATCATTCTGTTTGTGCTGAAACTGCTTTTCTCCGGGAGCTTCAGATTCTTTCTAGATTATCCTTGGCTGATCTTTTCGATAATTCTTTATTCAGTGCTGCTGATGATCTTTTTC
>FWWL01009502.1_pt1 | contig 11747 bp, 8 predicted proteins | sample 2228331 | NCBI WGS metagenome assembly FWWL01 (sample SAMEA103939775, study PRJEB20133) | metagenome
CTGATTATTCAGTTCAATAGTGTACAACGGAGGGCTGGTAAGGTCGCTGTCACGAACCCGAATCGCGTCTTCACGATAGATATAGATGTTATTATTAAATACCTGCAAGACATTGTCGAAAGTAGAATCAAAGGTAGCTGATATCGTTCTCTCCACCGTCCCGTCCAGCCGCAATTTTTGAATACGTTCATTACCTCGATCAGCGACGTAGATATATCCATTTGAGTCAATTACCAGATCACTGGGTAAATAGAATCTTCCGGGTTCGCTACCCGTCCCGCCCCAGCTTGAACGGTATTGACCATCGGCAGAGAATTGCAAGACCTGATCATCGAGATCTTCCGCAATAAAGATAGTGCCGTTTTGCGCTACTGCAATTGCGCCTGCACTGACATCATTGATTGGAAATGAGAAGAGTTGTTGGCCGAGCGCATTGATTTTGTAGACGCGGGCAGTGGTCGAGCTTGATTGATCAAGGATATAGACCGAACCATCAGCAGCTTTGGTCATATCAACAATGCGTCTTGGGAGCGGATTAAGCGCCACTTGGGTCGATGTCACAGATTGCTGGAATGTCAACCGGGTAACCGCAGCCGGTTCACGATTGGCAATAAACAAAGTATTATTGGGCACGGTCACCGTTCCGATAACATCACGATACCGGCTTGATCTGCCCCATGATCGAGTTGTACCGCGTGTTGGGTCAAATACCAGCACCTTATTAGTGTAACTCGTCAGGTAAAGCTGACCGTTTGGTGCAATGGCCATATCGTTAAAGAGTTCACCCGGAATCGTCCATTGCTGTGCAATTGCGCCGGTGGTTGACAGACGGACGATACCATTGATCGGATCGGTCACCCAAAGGTTGCCACTTGGGTCAATTGCCATGCTTTGAATAGAGGTGAGCGGTGTGTTCAGCGTCGTCGTCAACTGACCGCCAGGGGTGAATGTATATATATCAGATTGTCCGGTCGTAATATACACGTTTCCATTGCGATCAATGTCGATGTCTGTGCCATGGATACCGGTTGACCATTGCCGCTGCAAATCACCGGTAGTGCTGAAGATGGTCACTCCCTGATTGTAGACAACGGCAATAGTTCCGTCGGGCGCCAATGCAAGATCATACGGGAACGGACACGATGAGAGTTGGGTACATAACATCCACGAATGCACATAGCGACCCTGTCGGTCAAATTTTTGGATGCGACGATTGCCGGCGTCGAGGATATAGACATTACGGCTTGCGTCAACAACTACGCGACGCGGTAGGTTAAATTGCCCTGGGTTTTGCCCGTAATGCCCCCACGGTGGTTGAAGAGGATTACCATTAGTATCAAAGGCCTGAATCTGATGCGCTTCTTGATCAACCACAAATACCTGATACTCAGGGTTGATTGCAATACCGCTCAGGCCGTCAAATTCGCCAGATATGCTGCGCAGCGGTATTGATTGCAGGGCTACAAAGTCATTGGGACTCCGGCGGGGTAACACAATGTCAACTTGTTGGCTTCCCGGTTGCACCTCATGAGTCAGGCTACGCTCTCGGTTGCCAAGTCGTGCCGTGATGGTAATTGTTTCACCGCTTTGCACTTGTAGCGGATCGTCACTAAGGCTAATCTCGTAAAATGGGACGTTGTCAACAGTGTTGATGTAGCGGGTGTACAGGGAAATACTGGTACCACGTGAGCTGGTGATCGTAATTTCGGCCCCCGCAACCGGCTCTCCATCAACATATACGATACCGTTCAGGCAGCAGGTGGTCTCTACTTCCCCCGGCGGTGTGACGCCGCCACAACCTCGTGGTAATGGGATAGCACCCGATTCTTGGGTGTCACCAGCCTGATTAGCACCTGAGGTCAATGGTGAAGAGTGTAGGATCGGCATGCTAAACACCGGTGCATTGAATGAGACCAGGAGAATAAACAATCCGCCTAACAGCATGCTACGGATACAGGACGCTGCCATAGTCAACTCCTCTTGTTGATAGTGATGGAGTTTCCAAACCCTCTTGATGTCACGTCACGAATCACATGGCTATATGTTTTCAATGTTGAATTTGCTTCATAGTTCGCATATTTCTAACAACAAGTTGACTGCTAGTGAACGCTACCGAAGATCGCCTGACGTAACACAGGCGCAACCAGCTTTCACGTTCGTCATTTCTGGTTAGTAGGAGGAAATGCTGATAGAGTCGGGCTGCTGGCGATAGATTTGGACTATTGCCGCGCACTGGTGTGCGCTGATCGGCAGCGGGGGGACGCATATCGGATCTCCTTGTTGCCTGATTCCTTCTACTACTAAAGAGAGCACGCAATACGTTGTTTTTGGCAGGCAGAGAGAAAACGCATTCCAACCGCTATGGCAAGGAATGCGTTGTCAATATGAATGGGTCAATTGCCGATCCAGGCGTTATGTTAGAAGCTGTGAAGTTCGCGAATGGTGGGATCGTGTTGCAGACGACGAAGGTAGTTTTGTTTGATCTGATACACTTGCTGCACTGTAGGAAATTGTTCTGGTAGTTGTTTGACAATATCTTGTGGTTTGTAACCTTGCATATCCAGAGTGAGAATCAGGAGTTCTTCCTCGGATAAGATTGCACGAATACGTTGCCAGAGAGCAATCTTTAATTCTGGATCACCAGGTTGCGCAGGTAAATGTTCATGTAGATGAGCGAACAAACGTTGGCGCTTCCTCGTGCGCAGTGTTCTTAACACCGTTGTTTGAACGCATTTTTTCCAGTATTTAATGAGTTTCGCCGGATTATCGGTAGCAGTCAGTTCCTCATGGCGTTGCCCGGCCTGATATAATGCGCACAATGCTTCGTGTATGATGCCTTGCAAATCGTCATTATCCAGATCCTCTATTGACCCCAGCTTTACAATGTGTTGGATCCAGGTACGCTGCATGCGTCCGAAAATGACAATGATGTGTTGCCAGGCATCTTGATCACCGGCAAAAGCGCGGCGAAACAGTGCCATACAGTACGGTGATAGTTGTTCGTTGGTTTGACGGAAGACAGTTCGTTCTCGTTCACAACCACAGATGAGCTGCTCAAGGGGGAGGTTGAGTAAACTATCTACACTCATTGTTCAACCTCAGTGCATGGTAAATGACGAAACCCTTCAGATATTTGGCCTGGCCGGGTCTCTCTTAATGGTTACTACTTGTAGTCGTTAGCGGGATCGTGGAGAGTGTAGTATTCGATAATGAAATTTGTATGACAAAACACTGATTGCTATTTTTGCTAAATATTAATGATAGTAGCAGTAAACTGAAAGTTTGTTCGGGGTTCTTAGAGAGGTTAAAATTCTTAGTCTTAATTGCAAGTGAAGGGCAAAGGATAAACCTACACGAGAGGACGTCTCGGAAACGTTACCGGATCATGTGGTTGGATGACACTTCTGGCTATATGTGGAAGTGTGTTTGTCTCCACGGCGAAATCCCGCACCGAATTGGAGACTTTCCGGGTTGCGTGATGCACGTGGTACACGGTTGGGCGTGCGGAAGCATAGCTCCCGCACGCCACCATCTCGTTAAAACCCGGTCGCAGCATCTGACCGGCGATGCCTGGAACGTTCTCTCCTCACCCCGACGCCGTCTCTGTGGAAACTGCGGTAGTTCCATGGGCTGCCAGTGCCGCAGCGATCCGCTCGCCTGCCTGTACACCGCTGGCCCAGGTCTTGGGCACTCCAACGCCATCGCGGTAGCTGCCGGCAAACTGGATGGTCGGCAGGCGCTGTTCGAGTTGCACGAGGGTGGCAATCCGCTCGCGGTGCCCAAAGGTATACTGGGCAATGGCGGTTCGCCAGCGAGTAACATGGGTGAAGACCGGTTGCCCTCTGATCCCCAGCAACTGGTGATGATCGCGAATGGCCGCTTCAATGAGGGTTTCGTCACTCCGTTCGGCCAGTTCGGGCCGGATAGCACCACCACTGAGGGTTGTGGTGAGTATGTGATCGCGAGGGGCAACGTGCGGGAAGATGCTTGATGTCCAGAGAATGCCGAGGAACTGACGCTGTTCGCTTGAGGGGGCCAGCACACCAAAGCCGCTCAATTCCTGGCTGATCTGGTCACGACGAAAGCCGAGATGTACCACTGCCACCGGCGCATACGGAATGCCGCGCAGGGCATCAGCCGCTCTTTGATTAACCGACTCAATGAGATCAGCCGCAGTAAAGGCTGGGGTGGCGATAATGACACTGCGACTGATGAGTGTCTCCGGGCCATTTACACCATCAATCGTCACTTCCCACCAGGAGTCGCGTGGTTGGAGCTTGACCACGCGCCGTTCTGTCCACACATTGCCGGTCCCCAGGGCTTGCGCCAGAGCGCGTGGCCATTCGGCCAGGCCACCGCGGAAGGTAAAGGTTCGGCTGCGCATCTTTGGCTCACTCACCTGAGTCTTCGGTTTAGGTTTGCTCAGCATACCGCGCACGATGCTGCCACTGCGCTGAGCCGCTTCCCACAGTGATGGAAAGACTGCCGCCGTCGAGAGCCGTTGCGGATCGCCGGCGTAGACTCCGGCAACAAATGGATCGAGGAGGTGGGCGGTAGCCTCTGCACCAATCCGGCGGGTGAAGAAGGCAGCAACGCTTTCATCGGGATCGGTCGATCCACGGTTGATGAACGGTTCGGCCAGTACCCGCAATTTCCCCCGCCACGAGAGTAATCGCGTGGTAATCAGCCCGACTGGTGAGGTTGGGATTTCAACCGGTGTACCATTGATCAGGATGAACCGCCGTTTGCTACATGGCGCTGCCGGTGTGATCCGCTCGCGCAGACCCAGATCGATCAGTTCCTGCCACAATCGCGCATCGCCGGTACCCACCGTGTTCGGCCCACAATCGAGAATGTAGCCTTCTGGTGTGGTGATGGTCTGGATCACACCGCCAACGCGATTGGTCGACTCGATGACCAGGACCCGATAACCACGCTTGTGGAGCGTGTAAGCCGCAGCTAAACCGGCAATGCCACCGCCAATCACTACACTGTCGTATCCCGCCATCATGTGCGTTTCTCCTCATACTGTGCTCGAGAAGACCGGCCGTTCTGTTGCCTGTTGGAGGTATCGATCAAGTTCCATCGCCAGATTCCGGATAAAGAAGCGCCCGCGCTCGGTGACACGTAACCGGTGTGGTTCGATGGCTACCAGGTCATCGGCTGCGTAGGCGGCAATTCGTTCAATCTCAGGCGCCAGGACATCGCCTAACCGGTCGCCGTAGGGCGGAAGCGCGAGATCGAACGGTACTTCGAGGTTGCACATCAGATGCATAATCGCCTGCCGACGCATCAAATCGTCGTCACTCAAGCGCATGCCGCGAATGATCGGTAGCTGCCCCTCATCAATAGCCCGCTGATAGCGTCCCAAACCGGCATCATTCTGTACATAGCGCCCGGCCAGATCACCGATTGCACTCATCCCGAACCCGATCTGGTGTGGCGCCGGTAAGACAGTGTAGCCCATAAAATTGCGTTGTAACCGGCGCTCTCGGGCAGCGACAGCTAATTCATCACTCGCCAGCGCAAAGTGATCCATCCCGATCCATTCGTAACCAACGGTGGTCAAGGTGTCAATCGCCTGACGAAAGAGCTGAAACTTCTCGTAACCGGTTGGCAACTGCCGGGCATCGACGCGCTTCTGGTTAGGTCTGGCCTGGGGTAAGTGGGCATAGCTGAAGCAGGCAATGCGATCAGGACGCAGATCGATCATAGCCTGTAGTGTCGCCGCAAAGCTGGTTGGTGTCTGATACGGCAGGCCGTAGACCAGATCGATGTTGATACTGCAAAAGCCGGCGTCGCGCGCTGCCTTGACGACGGTTTCGGTCTGGTGGAGAGGTTGGATGCGGCCAATGGCGATCTGGACTGCGGGTGCAATGTCTTGCACGCCAAAGCTGATGCGGTTGAACCCCAATTCACGGAAGAGAAAAATCTGTTCACGGCTGCCGATGCGGGGATCGACTTCCAGCGCGATTTCTGCTGCTGGATCGAGCGTGAATGCTGTGCGGAGCATACCCATTAACCGCCGGCTCTGCGCTTCATTCAGAAAATTGGGCGTCCCGCCTCCCCAATGGAGTTGCACCACTCGACGATTGCTCCCTAGCGCTGCGATAACCATACTTAGTTCACGTTCGATCCGGTCGAGATAGTGATCAACAACGTCAGGCCGTCGGGTTGAGGTGGCATTGCAACCGCAGTAGGCGCAGCGTTCAGCACAAAATGGCAGATGAACATAAACGCTGAGCGAGTCATGTGTTACAGCAATGTCGGCTAACGCGGCCAGGTAATCGTCTGCGGTAAAGCTGTTACTCCAATGGGGAACGGTTGGATAACTCGTGTAGCGTGGGCCGGGTCGGTTGTAGCGATCAATGGTTTCGCGGGTGATCTCAACACTCATAACAGCCCCTCTTGATAGTTCATTGTAGTACTGTTTTCAAACTACAGCAACCAGACAAAATACCTCTTCCGCACTTTTCTTTTCAGGCCCATGATAGTTTTCATTTTAGCATGATAGTCAATCTTTTGAATGTTCAGGCAAAAAGCCTCTCGGCAGTAGATTTGCGGTTTCTGCTGATAGAAATGGGTAAAAGTGTAGTTCCTTCTTTGCGATATTGGTTGCGAAAGTGCAACCATCATCTACCGATTTTTCCTGGATGATGGGTGAATCCAATCGCTCAGGGCGTTATGCTAGATGCACCTGTCAGACGGGTAGAAGCCAGAAGCTCTTTTCGTCCATCCACGGTGCAATTGTGTGCTGGAATGAAAACCGTTCCCGCTCAATGGGCGCGTGTGCGTGGTTTGGCAGCAGCCGGGATGCCACACTCACCGTGCGCACGCTCAGGTGCGTATCGTATCGCTTACCCTGCAGGCCGTAGCAACACTCACCATTGGGTGTAATCCCCGCTATTAGAACTTATTTCATAAAAGCTGTGCTATCGTGCTCCCGACCACCGCCTTGCCAATCACCAACGAAAGCCTATCCTGATCCTGGCCTGTTGGCAGAGCGCAGCTTCGGTCATGCCGGCATACGCCGGATTGGTTGCTTTGCCCTTCTGTCATACCTGTGTCGCACTGTTCGGAGTGCGGCAGCCATGCTCACGATCCGGCACGTGGCACGCGGTTGACCCTGCTGGTCACGCGGATGCTGGGTGTGTCTGTCACGATCATAGAGTCGGTCAGGCATGTAATGAGATACCTTCTGGCAAACGTTTTTGAAATAGGTTCTACTATCGGATTTCCAGCCTGATCAAATTGAGTTAGGGTTATCCTCAGCTCTCGCTTCTCATGCTATACTGTGATGCCGCATCTGGGCGGTAATCAATGTGATGGTGAGTTTCATGAAACGTTCTCAACGACGACCAATTCGGCTGAGCGCGTTGCGCTGTATTGCGTATGAGGTGGCGCTCAATGGCTGGCGTATTTTGCGCCGTACTGTTAACGATTTCAGCCTCTGGCGATTAATTGAATACCCCTGGGCAACCAAAGCCCTCGATGTCCGGCGTGGTGATCTGGTGGTCGATATTGGTTCGGGTACGTCATCGTTTCCCCATATGCTGGCCAAGGAGGGGGTAGACGTTGTGGTGCTTGAACTCGATCTTGATCGGGTGCGCTGGCAGAAGGAGAAACGGGCAGCGACGGCCCGCCCCGGTGATGGTCGGTTCTTTCCGCTGGTTGCCAGTGCCACAGCGATGCCGCTGCGCTCTGATTCGGTTGCACGCATTGCTTCGGTCTCTACCCTTGAACATATCCCGGATGATGAGGCGGTTGGGCGCGAGATCGGTCGCGTGTTAGCGCCTGATGGTATTGCTGTTATTACCATCCCGTATACCAGCGGCGAGCGTACCGGCTTCTTCGAGGGCATCCGACGTTTCAAGCGCGTGGCCCGTAACGCTTTTGTCCAGGAAGGTAAAGCCGGTTCCTTTTTCCGTTTCTACAACGAGGCGGATATTCATCGGGTATATGTGCAGCCGGCAGGTTTGCAGATCAGTCCTCTGCGTGGTTTTGGCCGTTCAATTCTCAACTGGCGCTACCATGAAACCCGGCTGACTCGATTCTGGCGTACCTTCATTCTGAAGGATTTACTCCTGGCCTGGATTGTGCACCCACTGGAAGAACGCTTTGATCGCAGTGATCCTCTCTATGTGATGTTTACGCTGCGAAAACCATCCTCAGCCTCCCTCAAACAGTCGGGAACAAAATGACTCCCGCCAGCGTCTTCATCATGGTAAGATGGGTCTGGAAGTGACATCGGCTTATGCGCATTCTGTATATCTTACCGCGCTACGATAGTGCGGCGATGGGTAATCGTATTCACACAGAGGTTATTCACGCCTGGCGTGAGTCAGGAATTACTGCTGAAGTGCTCAGTCTGGCGGCCAATCAGGCACAACCCACCCGCACGATTGAAGATGATATTGTTGTGCATCGCCTACCCTCACGCGGCACGTTTGTGACCCAGGTGGCCAATCAGGTGGTGAATCCACTCTTCTCCTATCCATATCTGGCGAGTGCAATCGTTGGCTTGCGCCGGTTTTTGGCAACGACGCCACCATTTGATCTGTGTCACATCGAAACGGCATTTCCGCTTGGGGTTGCCGCGCTGTTTGCCGGCAGGCACGCTCCACCGTTGGCTGTAACCTTGCCCGGTGCTGATGTGATGGCTGAACCAGAGTACGACTATGGCTATGCCCGGTTTCGGGCGGTGCGCGCCTTGTTACCGTTGGTGTTCCGGCGTGCTCTGGTAATTCGCGCCGACTCACCGCAGATTCGCGAGCTGGCCATTGTCCGTGGTGCTTCCGCATCAAAGGTCACGGCAATTCCGTACAACATCACCGAAGACAGTTTTCCGCCTGCTGATATGCCGTTGAGCGAGATGCGTGCGCGCAGTCGCGCAATCATGGCGACTCGTCACGGCCTTGATCCAGAACGTCCGATCATTGTCAGTCTCAATCGTCTCCACCCATTCAAGGGGATCGCGTATCTGGTTGAGGCAGTACCGACAATCCGTGCTGCCGGTCTGGCACCGCAGGTCGTGATTGTCGGTCCGAATCGCTCAACGCCACGCTTCGGCGATTACGGAGAATTCCTCCGTCGCCGGGCGCAAGCATTGGGAGTAGCGGCTGATGTCATCTTTACCGGTGCTATTCCCCACCACGATGCCCGTACCTATCTGGCCGGCGCTGATGTCGCTGTCGTTCCCTCGGTCGCCGAGTCGTTTAGTCGGGTTGTGATTGAAGCCTGTGCTGTTGGAACGCCGCCGGTGGTAACCTGCACCACCGGTGCCAGTGCGTATGTGGCGGCAGCACAGGCCGGCATTGTGGTAGAGCCACGTTCCGGGCCGGCCATTGGTGAGGCAATTGTTACGTTGTTGAGAGATCGGGCTGTATGGCAGGCGTATAGCGCACGTGCCGCAGCACTGGCACCGCAGTTTTCTTCACAGCGGATCGCTACCGAATTGGCCGATCTCTACCGGAACGCCTTGCGCAGTAAGGCGTTCCCTGAAACGGTTGCTACTGGCCGCTAGAGCCTGTTATGGACTTTTCGGTTCTGCTCGTATATCATGATGTTATGACACGAAAAGGCTATCCCAGTGATGTTTCTGATGAGGAGTGGGCGTTTGTTGCGCCCTATGTGACGCTGATGGACGAAGCAGCGCCGCAGCGGAAATACCCCCTGCGCGACGTCTACAACGCGCTGCGCTACCTTCTGCGCACGGGTGCGCCGTGGCGGATGCTGCCCAACGACGTTCCGCCGTGGCACGTGGTGTATCAGCAGACCCAGCGCTGGCTGAAGGCGGGCGTGTTTGAGCAGATAGTGCATGATTTGCGGATGCTGCTGCGTGACATCACTGACCGCACGCCTCAGCCCCGCGCCGTCATTGTGGACAGCCGGACGCTTCAGTCGACGCCAGCAAGCGGGGGACGTGCCGGCGACGATGGGCACAAACGACGCAAAGGCTCGAAGGTGCATCTGGCCGTGGATACGCTTGGACACCTGCTGGCGGTGGTGGTCACGCCAGCCAACGAACACGACCGGGCGCAGGTAGCGGCACTGGCGCAGCGCATGCAAGAGGTAACTGGCGACACGGTAGCGGTGGCCTTCGTTGACCAGGGGTATACTGGTGAGCAACCGGCAGCCGATGCCGCCGCCCACGGCATTCGTCTGGAGGTGGTCAAGCTGCCGACCGCCAAACGAGGCGTTGTCTTGCTGCCGCGGCGCTGGGTGGTCGAGCGCAGTTTTGCCTGGATGACGCGCTTCCGTCGCTTGGTGCGTGACTACGAACGTGTGGCAGCGACGCTGGCCGGCTTGCATGTCGTCGCCTTCGCCATCTTGTTGGCCCATCGGTTTGTCGCTCTCATAGTTCAAAGTTCATAACAGGTTCTAGCGGATCCAAGAATGCACGCCCGGACAATCTGTAAGCTAGCAGTAGCCTTTGTGCAAGCTGGACAAGAGGATCATGCTCAAACCACGTTTGTTGAGGCGAGAGCGATAGTAATGGCGATAGAAAATCCTTCCTTGCGCGCTGCAGCTTTGATGGATCTGGCAGTTGCGTTGACACAGGCAGGACAGTGGGAAGAGGCAAAAACTACGGTGAAAGAGATTAATGATCCTCTCTATCGTGACAGTGCGATCAGCGCAGTCACAATGGCGCTAGCGCACGCGGGGCAATGGACTCAGGCACAAGAACTGATCATGGAAGTAGACACTCCTTTTCTGCGAGCTAAAGTATTAGGAGCAATTGCTTCAGCGCTGGCAAAGGTAGGGCAGTTGGACAAGGCCTACGAAACCTTGGCTGAGGCGCGAGTTATAGCAGAGGCGCAAGACGATATTTTCTGGCACGCAAAAGTCTCTGTTTACACTGCGTTGATAGTAGCACTCGCGAAAGCGGAGCAATGGGCTGAAGTACAGGCATTCTTTGCCGAGGCAAAGAGGACAGCAATAGCGACAGCTGATCCTTTCACACGCGATATTGAACTGAATAACCTTGCGTCAGCATTGACTCAAGCCAGGCAATGGGCTGAGGCGCAAGAGACAATAACAGCGATAAGATCCTCTCTCTTTCGCAATGAGGTATTGCGAGCGCTGGCAGTGGCGCTCGTACAGGCGAGGGAGTGGACTAAGGCTCGAGCAACAGCGCTAGCTATAACAGAGCCTTTTAGTCGCATCAAGGCACTGATAACGTTAGCAGCGGAAATGGCACAGACCGAAAAAGGAGAGCAGGCTAAGGAGATCTTTGCCGAGGTGCAAGCGACATCTACAGTCATAGCAGATCACAGACGTCGAACTGAGATACTACGTGACCTAGCGGTAGCATTGGTGCAGGCGGGAGAACAGGAACGTGCACAAGTAATCTTTGATGAGGCGCTGGTGACAGCAGCGGCGATAGAGAACCTAAGTGAGCATACTGAGGCGTTGCGAGATTTAGTGACAGCACTAGCGCAGACAGGTCAGTGGGAAGCGGCGCAGGCAACGGCAGCAGCGATTGCTGCCCCCTGTGAGCGTACCAGGGCACTCGCTACGCTGGCGGCTGCACTTGCGCAGGCAGGCGAGCAAGTGCGTGCCCGAACCACCTTTGCCGAGGCGCAGGTGACGGCAGCAGCGATTGCTCACTTCGCAGCACGTACCGAGGCGCTGACTGAGCTGGCATCCGCGCTGGTGCGGGTGGGTGAACGGGAGTACGCCCGGGTAATCCTTACCGAAGCGCAGGCGACGGCAGCGGCAACTGCTGATCCTGATGAACGCAACAG
>FWWL01000753.1_pt1 | contig 11744 bp, 10 predicted proteins | sample 2228331 | NCBI WGS metagenome assembly FWWL01 (sample SAMEA103939775, study PRJEB20133) | metagenome
GTCGATATCCAGAAAGAAGGAGATGGGCTCCCCTCCGAAAAACTGGATCACGTTGTTCACCAAACCGCCTGATGGAGAAAGGATGTTAATGAAGAGGCCGGAGATAATAACCCAGGACAAAAAATGCGGGAGAAAAATAATCGTCTGAATAGTCTTCTTGAACATAATCTTCCGTACTTCATTCAAGAATAAAGCGATCACGATCGGAATCGGAAACAGAATGACGATCTTGTAAACGCTGATTAACAAGGTGTTATAGAACACTTGGTAGAACTCGTCCGAATGAATAAGCTTCTCGAATTGATCCAGTCCAACCCATTTGCTGCCCATAAATCCATCGAAAATATTGAAATCCTGAAAAGCAATAATGATGCCGTACATGGGAGCGTATTTGAACAAAAGCAAGAAAGCCAGTCCAGGTACAAGCAGTAAATACATATCATAATTGCTTCGGAAAAGTTTCCAACGGGTATTGGGTCTACGTTTCTTCTTAGGCTGAGCAGATCGATATTCAGGCTCCGATTGTGTGACATTCATGTGTTAGCTCACCTCCAAGTTGTTATATTCGTATTATAGGTGGATGCCAAAACTCGTTGTAGATGGTAGGATTTGTGTTTCTGGTGCTTTCTTATGGTGTTTGAATATAAGAAAAAAGCCTCCTCTTCACCATAGGAAGAGGAGGCCATGTTCAAGCTTTTGCTATAGGTTGATATCTTACTGTAACTGTAGTTCCCTCACCAGGATGAGATTGAATTTCCAATCCGTATTTATTATCGGTAAAAAGCTTGATTCGCTCATTGACGTTGTACAACCCATAAGAGCTTCCTGCACCATCGGAATGTCCAACAGGTCTTGGTTCCGTTAGCAGGCTTTGAGCAGTCTCTTGCTCCATTCCTATACCATCATCTGTAACAGAGAGCACAATATCCGCGTCCACCATCTTGGCTTGAATGCGGATCGTGCCTGTCTTCCACTTGGATTTGCGGATCCCGTGGAGCAAGGCATTCTCCACAATGGGCTGCAGTGTCAGCTTGGGAATTCCGAATTGCTCGAGTCCGTCCTCTACATCAAATTCGAAGGAGAAGCTCTTCGGGAATCGTGTCTGTTGAATCTCCAAATATACTTTTGCCAGCATAAGCTCATCACTCACACTGACCAGATCTCTCCCTTTATTCAGGCTTAATCGAAAGTATTGAGCTAATCCGCCTATCATCTGGCTAATGTCTGGAACATTATGTCCGATAGCAATCCAGTTTATTGTGTCCAAAGTATTGTATAAGAAATGAGGGTTAATCTGCGCTTGCAGGGCGCGAAGCTGAGCTTCTCGCTCCTGAACCTTGGACTGATACGTCTCCTGCATCAGTTCGTTAACCCGATGAATCAGATGATCGACACTTTGTTCCAGCAGATTCGGATCTCCCTCTGCATGGCTCACTCGTTCCTCCAGGCTTTGTATGCCTCCTCGTCGGATCATCCGGATTACGGTCTGCATTCTGCGATTCATCCCCCGTACGATTACAGCAAGTAAGATGAACACCAGTAAAAGAAAAAGAATCGTAACACCGGACACAGTAGCCACGCTGGAGAACTGGTTCAAGGCAACAGCGCGAGAGGTTATCTCCACTTTAGGCACTTCTGCTATTAGCTTCCAACCTGTGGAGTGTACCGTTGTAAATATAGCGTAATGAGGCGCCTTGTTAATCGTAAGAGGGATAATATTCTCCTCCCCTTGATTGAACGCTTTTAACACCTCATCGGCTTGCATTCGTGTGCCTAGTAAGGACGGTTCACGGTGGGAAACCAACGTACCGTCGGGAGCGGCAAGGTAGATGTTCGCATCTTGGGTCAATTCGATTCGGTTCAATATATCATTGACGGTCTTCTGAGCCACATCAATCAATAACACACCCGATATTTGATCGTATACATTCGGATCCCGGAGAATCCTGGCGCCTGAGAAAACATAAAGAGGATTATCCCGATCAATATACGATTCCAGATAAGCGCCTGTCCATATAATGGACCCTCTTGCCTCCATAACCCGACCGTACCAAGGGCGGTTTGTTATCGAGTCAACGGTGAAGAAATTCACTCGTTCCCCCGAGAACATTTTACTGCTATCGACAAACAAACGAACCCGCTCCACGTTGGAGTTCGTCTGTGCATTATCCACCAAATATCTAAGCTCTTTGAGTGAATCTAATTGCTGGGCTATCGTCGCTGTAGTACTCAGGTATTCTTGCAACTTCGGGTTCATAAATATAATATTCGACGTGTCTCTCACCGAGTTGAATTGATAGTCTAAGTTAATACTTGCTTGCTTCAATGTCTGCAGCATCGTATGAGTCACTTCTTCTTCCAGAATCTTTGAAGACTTCTGATTGTACGTATACAGGAGAATCGACACGGGGACTAGCACGAACACAACATAGGCGAGCAGCCACAGTCTGGCTGTCATCACTCCTTTTAAGAGCAGCAAGCAATAGTTCCAACCTCTCCTCAGGAGCCGCCTCATTAGTCTTCACCGTCCTTCTTATGTCAATTGATCGCGATAGGAGCTAGGAGTGAATCCGGTTTGTTTCTTGAACAGCTTGCTGAAGTAACTCGGATCCGAGTAGCCTACGGAATAACAAACTTCATAGAACTTGTTGCGAGGGTCCTTGAGCAGCTCTTTGGCCTTCTCGATCCTGACCTGTGTCAAATATTCATTGATCGTCTCGCCAGTCTCCTGCTTGAACAATAGGCACAGATAGGTTGGGGATAAAAACACTTCCTGTGCGATCTCGCTAACCTGTAGATTTTCTGCAAAGCGTTCATTGATGAGCACGTGAATTCTTTCGATTACATTCCGCGGTTTACCGCTTCGTTTCTCGCGGATTCTACTGCATACATCGCTCAAATGAAGCTCTACGAGCTTCCTAAGATCATGAATGGTATCTTGGTTGAACACCAAGGTCCATAATTCGGATTCCCTGTCTCCCATATCTTGACTGAACATATTGAACTCTAACATAAGGCGGCTCGCTAACAAAATCAATTGCAGACTTACATTGCGGCCTTGTGTGAGCCCATCCCTGCGTCTCCTGGCAAGGTGCTCGTACACTTCAGCCAATTCAGACAGCAGCTTCTCTTGATCGCCCGCCTTCAAGACAGACATTAGGCGCTCTCCCTGTGCGATGTCGAAGCGGTAATGGTTATCCCGATGCTGCTCCAGATTATCGATGGAAAGGATATGATTCTTACCTAGATACCATCTCTGATCTGCAGCCTCCCTAGCTTGATTGTAGGATTGCGGTAAGGAGATCAAGTTATAGATTCGCTCCCCAACGCCAATGGTAACACTAATTTTGAGGTAGCGTTGAAGATTATCACGAATATCCCCGGCAAGAGCGAATAGCTGCTCTTCTTGACTCTCATCGTCCCCCATCCTCAGAATCCCTACGAATTCTCCGTTCCGATTCTCGAATACATAACCCCGCATAACCTTCTCAATCAATTCCTGAACAATATTAACAACGGAATAGAACAGGAGCTGCTGATCTCTCTCAGAACGTGTTGCAACGGTATCCGCACTATCATCAATGTTCACCACGATCGTCCAATACTCTGCTGTATCTGGCAGATCCAGTCCCAAGAATTCGATTCGATCCTGGATTCGGGACGATGGAGATATGCCATCACGAATTAGCGACATCAAAAACTTCTCACGCAATAGGGGCATGCTCTGCATGAGCTTTCCTTGCATGTCCTCAATATGTTTTCGTTCTCTGGTCTCCTCTTCCAGCTCTTCGACAATGCGCTCAACAACAGCACCCAGCTCGTGCATGTTCACCGGTTTGAAAATGTAATCCACTGCATTTACCTTCAAAGCTGATTTGAGATAATCCGCGTCATCAAGACCGCTCACGAACACGATCTTTGTTGCAGGAAATCGTGCTTTAATTTCATTAGCCAGACGGATTCCATCCATATTCGGCATTCTAACGTCCGTAAGCACAATATCGGGTGTTAAGCGTTCAATCAATTCCAGGGCGATATCCCCGTCATCTGCTTCATCGATCACTTCAATGCCGTATTGGCTCCAATTGAAATAATTGCTTAACCCAAAACGGACTGTAGGCTCATCATCCACAATAATTAATCGATACATTGGTTGCCCGACCTCCTATCATTAAAACCCATAAAGATCGCCTGCTTGCTGTTGCGAGCAAAAGGGCGATGATTATGGGCGGGTGTAAGCTATTATGTCAAGGGTATCCTGCTATCCAGCTATCTTGCTATTAACATTCATCATCAAATTTGATCTGTGCAGGAACAGTTATTTGACCATCATTCGCATATCCTGGCCGCTCACCTAACCATGCACCTTGTTCAATAAGCCTTGCTTGCAATTTTGGAATCGAAACCTCACGGAAGCCGACTCCCGTTACACTTGCCATAGCCGCTGCTGTGCCTGCAGCCTGACCCATAGCAAAGCAGTTCGGCATGACACGAAGCGAGCCTTGAACAGGACGATCGGATGAAACGGAGCGTCCGGCTACGATAAGATTGGATTTTCCTTGCGGCAGCATGCAGCGATATGGGACGCCATGTGATTCGCCCTTCGGCAAATGTTTGATAGTCATGGTACTGGTTGCATTGGCCAAATGAATGTCGATAAAATACGCATTCCTAGCAATATCATCCTCAAAAGTCCGCATCGACAAGAAATCTTCAACCACCAACGTATAATCACCAGTAATTCGACGGGTTTCCCGTATGCCAATCTGGTCTCCCGAATGAACGAGGTGAATGTTCTCGAAGCCCGGCACGTATTTACGCAGAAACTTGATTTGCCGATCAATCAATTGCCTGCCATCAATTGCAGCTCGGGTCAAATCTTCCGCTTTGGTTCCATTAACGCCGAATATATGGCCGAAATTAAAGCCAGCCACTGAATCGGTGATCCAGGCAATACCGGACACTCTTTTGCGTCCATCCGGCAAATCGCCATTCTGCTGTGCCTCTACTACACTTTTCTCCAGCTGTCCGGATTGCCCGGACTCGATCAGGAATGCATTGAAGCGATCTTTGTCCGCTCCAGATACGATATAACACATTGTGCCGGGCTGAAGTTCTCCCTGCTCTCCGCCTGTCTGGAAAGGAACGCCCGCTAGGGCTGCCAAGTCTGCATCTCCCGTTGCGTCAATATATAGCTTCGCCTGGATAACGGAACGACCTGATTTATTGCTAATGACCAGACCTTCAATGCGGTCACCATCCAGCACAATTTGATCCGCAAAAGTATGAAACAGAATCTTGGCCCCGCTATCCAGCACTTCCGTATCATAAACTCGCTTCAGGGTTTCTACATCAATCGGTACCCAATCCAGTTTATCCTTGTTCCGGCTGTAAAATGCTTCTCCAGCGGCATATTTCATCTTGTCCAACAATTCCAACCCTATTCCTCGGATGATTGGCTTTTCCCCGTCGGTATAGGGGCAGAATGCAGGTACTAGCGCAGCCGTACCCATCCCTCCCAAATAACCTCGCTGTTCAATCAGCAGTGTATCGGCTCCATTGCGGGCTGCGGCGATAGCAGCGGCTACACCTGATGCACCGCCGCCAACGACGACCACGTCAGGAGTATACGATATAGGAAGCTCCGTAGTGAGCTTGATCGTGGATTGTCCTAGCTGTCTCAAATGAAAAACCTCCTCATAATGAATCACTTCATAAAGTTGCTTCATAGTATTTATTATAATGGCGAATAGGAATCCAATGTAGATGGTTAAATTTCTGTTTCTGGTAGTTTTGTTTGATGTTTGTTTCAAATCCAATTCTGAGGTTTATACATCTTTCAGTGGTTTTAAGCGATAGCACCAGGCAACTTTGCAAGTTTGCTAAGCTACTAGTTCTATTTTTTTACATTAATCATACAATAGTTTTATATGGACTTAATGAACATGCTCTACAATAAAGTCAAACCATCATTTGAAGGAGGTGGAACTATGAATATTTATTATGAAGAAGATCGCGAATTGGCTGACGAAGTAGTAATTAATCCTTCGAACTCCAATAGAAACTAGTAGATAAGCAAACTTGCCAAATGCGATAATTCGGAGGCGTATAAATGGTCGTATTTGATGTCATTGTAGATGGTGAAATTAAACTAACCTTACAACCGCTAAATCAAAGGCGCCAAGAAATGTATTGGTTCATGGTCGATCAAGTGCAAATGCTAAGGGAGAAATATGGAGAAAACTACCGGATATGCAGAAGAACCATCCACTGATCGCCCCCTCCTGCAACGTTCACCTAGTAATTCCAACACGTCCTCAGCTATTTCTCTGACCCTTCTAGGCTTATAGTTGTAACGAATTTGGACACAAGAAGAACCGTCAGCTCATCTGGCGGTTCTTATGTATTCTTATCCCTCTATTTCACCACCGGTCTTACTCTCTTCCCTCTGAAATGTCCTTAAGCCGCTCCTTGATCTGATTGCTGCACACTCCTCCATGATACGTAATGACAGTCTCAATGTCATAATCGAGAAGTTTACCAACGGATTCTAATGCTGCCTTGTAATCAGGTGTAAATGCAGGATTCGGGGGAAGCAGCTTGCCATCAAGTGAAATTAGTGCATCACCTGATATCAGCGTTTTACTTGGAATATGGTAATAACTAGTATGATCTGGCGTATGGCCTGGAGTGAAAATGACTTGAATTCCCCCGCAATACGGGAGTATGTCGCCATCTTGAACGGTAACATCCACTTTGGCAGGAGTAGCGTAGGTTCCTCTCTTAGTTAAAGGCACTTCCCCTGTTAAATAAGGCTTCCCTACCTCGTGAGCTATAACCTCTACTCTGCCTTCAGTTACCTCGATAAGCTCAGACAAACTGCCAATGTGGTCCATATCTTGATGGGTGATTATTATTCTGCTTAGCTTCTCAAAAGATACGGATTCCAAAGCCAGTGCTAGATGAATGACTTCCACTTGGCCTGGGATCCCTGTATCGAACAGAATTACATCCTGCTCGTCGCATATTAGTGTAGCATGAACCACGAATGGCTTACCGCCCGCATTCATCTCCAGCTTTAACGGTTTGATTCTGACGCTTCCAGTCATTTATGAAACCTCCATTTCCGCAAAATATCAGCTAGTCTTCTATACCCTACTCCATTATAGTAGCACACCCTTTAGTCCTTGCAACTAATTCCCGCGCTATACCCGGAATCGTTACTTAAGAAATTCTTTATAATTTCCCATCTTATATTTTAAGCTTGTTCCTATATAATGATGGAATGGCTTCCATAAGATGAAAGTTTCATGTTAGTATATTACATTAATAACAATTTACGGAGGGATTATGTGCTAGTCGTCCAACAGCTTTCCCATTCGTTCCTGAACGGAACAGAACCGACGATGGTGCTGGATCAAATCGATTTCCAAGTCTCGCGGGGGGAGATGGTTGCTTTGCTCGGCAGTTCCGGCTCCGGCAAATCCACCCTGCTCAATTTAATGGCTGGATTAATGAAACCGACTAAGGGCAGCATCCTCATTGCAGGACAACCTATCGAAGCTATGAATGAGAACCAGCTTGCTGTATTCCGCAGGAATCACATTGGGTTCATCTTTCAATCCTATGAGCTGATTCCCCACTTAACGGTAAGAGAGAACATCGAATTGCCGCTTATTTTTCAGGGAGTAAAGGCTAAAGCAAGACAAGAACGAGCACAGTTGCTTCTATCCCGGGTAGGTATAGCGGATAAGGGAGAGTTATTCCCCGCACAACTGTCTGGCGGCCAACAGCAGCGCGTTAGTATAGCCCGTTCCTTGATTACGGAGCCGGCTGTTGTGTTCGCTGATGAACCTACTGGTAATTTGGATACCACCACGGAAGCAGAGATTATTGATCTTCTGATCGAGTTGAATCGGAATCAAGGGATTACTTTCATCATCGTAACCCACGAACATGAAGTTGCTCGACGAACCAAACGAATCATCCAATTGCGGGATGGCCGGCTTGTTCAATCGGAGGAACAGGTAGGGACCCACACATGAGAATACGTGATTATCTAGTATTAGGTTGGGATCAGCTTAGACGGCGTAAAGTCGTCACTCTGCTATGTGTCATGGGGATCGGAATCGGCTCCGCTTCCATCGTTGTATCTCTTGCGTTCGGAGAATCAATCGCTCACTACAGTAAGCAGCAGATGAGCCATTACTTCAAGACAGATGAAATCAGCATCATGAACCAGTCTGCTAGGATGGATAATGGTCTCGAACCATCCTTGAACGAATACGGCATTACTCAGCAGAAGCTGAATCTGATTCGGACGCTCCCCCATGTTCAATCTGTCGCCAGTTATGACAATCTGAACAGTATGGAATTTATTGTGGATAACAGTAAAACGGGGAGACTCAATATTATCGCCACTGAGTTAGCTACTCTTGAGGAGTTCGGAATGGAATTTCAGCAAGGAGCTTTACTGGACCTGGATAATACCATCGTGCTTAACTATCCTGCTACAGTGGGTCTGCGTGATGCGCGATTAAGCCAGATGGAAGCTTCGCAGCGTCAGCAGTTGGATGAGTCTGCAATTGCTGGCAACAAAGAAATGATCTCGCCTCCTATTTCCTACCCTTTATACAGGAAGCAGATTATTCTGAAGCAATCGGTTCCAATGGCGGACGGTAATGTTAGAACGATCGAGTTCCCTGTCCGAGTAGTTGCTATCGAGAAACGAGCGGAGAATATGTCTGATGATTCGTTGCGTTACTCTCAGAAAACCGGCTACATAAGCCCTGGACTCGGCAAGCAGATCAAAGAAGCTGTTGCTGCTCTATCTGCACAATCTGCCCATACATATGCAATGGAAAGTTACCAAGAGGTTAAAGTAAATGTCGATTCAGTCGACGCTGTTGCTGAGACGGATAAACAGATCCAATCCCTGAAGCTCCGAACCATGTCGAATCTGAACCAACAGGCAAGTATGAATAAGGAGTTTGTTATTGTACGTATTATATTCGGCGGCGCAGGAATGTTCATCCTCTTCGTTGCCTCGATCTCGATAGTAGTAGCTATGACAATGTCCACCCACCAGCGTAAGCGGCAGATAGGGATTATGAAAGTGTTAGGCGCCAATCTGAAACAAATCCGTAATATGTTTGTAGTGGAATCGACTTTATTAGGGCTTGTTGGAGGAGTGGCGGGGATATGTCTCTCCTACTGGGTGATCTGGGGGATTAATATCATTGTCATTAACTTCTCGGGAACACGCCCCGGTCAGAATCCCGAAATCTTATTTATTAGCTTCTGGATTTTACCTGTCGGATTATTATTCGCTTTATTAACTGGTGTGTTGTCAGGCATCATTCCCGCAATAAAAGCTTCCAGAACAGATGCGTTAACCGCGATCAAACGAGAATAGCAAAGGAGTAATAGGGATGCGTAAAAAGAAAATGTGGTTATATATCTCACTAGGCATAGTATTCGTTGCCGTAAGCAGTGTATTATACATAAAAAGCCATCCAGGAGCCCCTTCTCCCGGGACGAATATGGCTCTTGGTAACACGATCCAATTCAAAGCGGCGAATGCTGATTTGTCCAGTCATGTGGAGGTCAAAGGCAAATCCTCCTATGCGCAGGAATCGATCATATACGCCCCTTTCTCTGCAGACGTTGCCTTATGGAGCGCGAATGATGGCGCTTCGGTCAATAAGAATGATCCTTTGTTCAAGCTCGATGACAAACAAATTCGGAATGATATCGATCTGCAGACAGCAACCATTCGCCGGCAAGAATTAGAGAATAAGCTTAAGTCAGCGGAGCAAGTCTCGGCCGCCAAAGTTACTAATACACTTGCTTCTAACGAGTCGGAAGCCCTTCAGCATCATGCCCAGCAAGCTTCCAAGGAAGTGCAAGCTGAACTGGAACGACTGAATCGTTCTCTAGCAGCAACGGAGCTTGAGAAAAAACGGGCGTTACTGGATAAAGCCGATCAGAGAGCTCCAACTGCTGGTATATTATTGCTGAAGGATGGTTTACAGCCTCAAACTGTAAGAGAAGGTGAAGCTCTTGGCAGGATCGTTGATGTCTCCAAACTGCAAATGACGACATCCGTTGGAGAGTACGATGTTTTCCGCATCCAACCCGGGATGGCTGCAGAAGTAACGATCGATGCCCTCAAGCAAACGAAGCTTACTGGCAAGGTTGAGAAAGTGTCGAAATTCCCTAAGGCCGCCGGAAACGCGACTGGAACTACCCAATTCGAGATCGTCATCTCACTAGATACGCATGATCAATTGATTGCGGGATTGAGCTTGACTGCATCGATCCAGATCGAGACGAAGAAGAATGTATTGACCGTACCGACACTTGCCGTGCAACGAGATAAGGACAGCTATTATGTCATGCTCGAGACGGTGCAGGGGATTCAGAAGCGCAATATCAAGGTAGGATTGGAAACTGCTGATCAAACAGAGGTAGTGGAAGGTCTGCAAAGCGGGGATACAGTCGTGCTTCAATAACTTAAATAGGCCCTCTGAGCGATTGCTCCAGAGGGCTTTATTCATGAAATGGTAGTCAAATTTCTCGCTTCTTATAGCTTACTTGTTCTGTATTAGTCCAAACCCAATTCCAACCGGATCAATGAGATAAGCTAAATAAAATCCATCGAATTCCATCTTGCCCCTAACGACTTGTCCGCCACTATCGACCGATCTCTGAATGGCATCATCAATGTTATCCACTTCAATCTGCAGCCTTACCCCATGAGGGAAGTCGGTCTGCCCAAGCGAAATCCCTCCATCAATTCCTTCCTTGTCCTTCTCCCCAGTCTTGACGGGATGATAGCCCCAGTTAGGCTCCGCAACCTTCCACCCGAATACCGATGAATAGAAGTTAGCTGTACGTTCCGGATCTTGACTGCTAATGTCAAACAATACGACTCTGCCCATATTCCGCCTCCATAATTGGTATTATTAACCACACTATCATAATAGCGAATATTTGTTCGCATGTAAATCATTTCGTAATGGCAATACCAATTAGGCAGACATCATAACCGCCCAGTAAGATCTAGATTGGAAATCAGATTGCATCCTAGCGGTGCGAGCTCTAATCTCGTGTTGAACGATGCCGATTGCTGCCACTGGTTCAATCTCATCCCTCTGCGCAAGCTCGATAAGTGTGGTTAAGTCCCCGATTCGATAAGCGTTAGCAAGTGCACGCAGAAAAGACTTCAGTCCCTCCTCCTTCGGAGCTGGGAGTGTCCCCTTCTCCAAATCATCCTTGACCGCTTTTAACGATTGACGCGCCCGATGAAGGGCAGCTTTGATAGCCCCTTCTGATGTTTCAAGCAGCTCCGCTGTTTCTGTTATCGAATAGCTCAACACGTCTCTAAGCAGGAACACCGTTCTTTGCAAGGGAGACAAATGCTTCACTAAGGCTTGAAAGGCTAGCTCGATTCCGAAGCTTCCTTCATCAAGCAATCCAAACCTGGACTCTTCTTGTTTGAGCATGCGAGCAATATAAGCTTTTCTTCTTAGATGATCGATCCATGTATTCTTAGCAATTCTCAGAAGCAAGGCTTCTGGATTGGAATGTCCGACGTCAATGCGTTTGCTTATTGCTTTGAGCCATGTCTCCTGTGCCAGATCCTCTGCATCCCATGTCGATCCCGTAATAGACAAGCAATATCGGTTCAACACTTCCTGCAAGCTCTGACCGAAACGGGGCAGGCCGTTGCGGTTCTCGAT
>FWWL01006609.1_pt1 | contig 11744 bp, 8 predicted proteins | sample 2228331 | NCBI WGS metagenome assembly FWWL01 (sample SAMEA103939775, study PRJEB20133) | metagenome
ATACCTTTTCTTCCTTGCCTTCTTCTACTATAAAAACAGTATGGTCGCTCGAGCGCCTGACCTCTTTAAGCCCTTCTATATCAGGTTTCAATGAGCCCTTCCCGACATCTGCTATCCCAAGGGCTACAACAAGTTGAATTTTATCATATCCTTTTCTTCTCACTTCAAGCACTTCTGCGATTATATTTACTGCATCCTCTCTGAGGAAAGGTAGTTTTTTGTATGAAACGGTCTCATTTCCAAGGAGAATAGCCTCTCCTATTCTGAGTTCGCCTCGAAACTGCGGCAATCTGCCATCGTCAAGGAGATACAGCGCTCCTGAATTCCCGGGCGAGGCGATACCTTCTTCTCCAAGATATTTTTCAGTAAGCTCAACAATCTTCAGAATCTGATCCGGTTCTGGAGCCTGCCCGCTTAAACATGTCGTGTTTGTGGCAAAGCCTTTTAAGATTACGTTCTTCATTAGTTTTATTTCTGAGACAGCAAAATCTAGCTCTTCGAATAAGAATCCTTCGCGATTATCACCGGTCTCTACCATAAGCATTATCTCTGGTTTTGTTCCCGAATCTTCTGCCGCTTCGTTTATGACTAGAGCGTGCCTTATCTCAGAAATATAAAACCTCTTAAAGATATTAGCTGCCGTCTTTGCCTCACCTGGGGAAGGAGGCCTTAGGAGGCATGCAATTACGTCCTTGTGCCCGTTGGTCTGTGCCCATTCATAAATTCTTTTTCCTGAACTTAACCTCGAATCTGAAAAAGTTCTTATACCTGCATTGTAAAGAGCAGAGAGTAAATTCTCATCAGATTGAAAACATTTTGTTACCGCGTTGACGGATATATTGAGGCGGCCCAGCTCATTGATGAGCTGGGCCGCATTATACTCAATAGCATCAAGATTGACTGAAAGAAGAGGAAAAAGCTTATTCGTTTGAAAACCCCCAACCAGATTATCTCTTCGAGAATTGAGGGGCTCTTCTTGCTTTCTTTAATCCGTATTTCTTTCTTTCTACTTCTCTCGGATCTCGTGTAAGCAGACCTTCTTTTCTCAAGACAGGCCTTAGTGATTCATCATATTCAACAAGAGCACGGGCAATGCCAAGGCGCACTGCCTCAACCTGGCCTGTTGTTCCGCCGCCTTCAACCTTTACAAAAATATCAAACCTGTCAAGGACTCCGGCAACCTCAAGAGGTCTCAAGAGCGATTTTATATATGTTTCTCTGCCTCCAAAATATTCGCGCGGTTCTTTTCCGTTGATAAGTATAGCTCCATTCCCGGGAATCAGTCTGACTCTCGCAACTGCTTCTTTTCTTCTGCCCGTGGTCATTACCTGTGTTGCCAATCCAATCACCTACTTCTTGATTTCTTCAATATTTACAGCTACTGGTTTTTGTGCTGTGTGAGGATGCTCTGCACCTCTATAAACTTTCAGTTTCTTAAGCATTTTTCTACCCAGCCTGTTTTTAGGAAGCATTCTCTTGACAGCCAGGTAAATTACTTTTTCAGGTTCGGTTTCTAAAAGCTCGCCATAAGTTTTTTGCTTCAGGCCACCTGCGTAACCGGTATGCCAGTAATAGATTTTATCGGTATATTTTTTGCCGGTAAGTCTTACTTTTTCAGCATTTACAACAATTACATAGTCTCCGCAATCGGCATTTGGTGTAAAAAACGGTTTATGCTTGCCTCTCAGGATATATGCGATTCTTGAGGCAAGCCTGCCAAGGTTCTGGTCGGTAGCATCGACCACTAACCACTTTTTCTCAATGTCACTTTCCCTGAAAAATACTGTATCTTTCATCATCTTTCCTCCGGATTGATCCAACCTCGAAAATTTTAAACCAGGCAAAGCGATATTTTCTTATTTAATTCGAAAAATGTCAAGAAGCTAATTGTTAGAGTATATTAAGGCTGTCTTTCCCTGCCTAATATAATATCAGAATTCGGCGACCGATTTAATGCTCAAAACCGCAGTTATTATATTCGAATTGCAATTTTTACTCTTTACTTTCTTGACTGATTAATGACTTTTTTCTTATAGTTAAACAATTAATTTAATTGCGGAGGTGGAAAAATGCAAATCTGGGCGTACGTGGCTCTTGCTGCCGGTGTCTTCTCAGTTGCTCTCGCAGTCTTTCTCTCAAGCTGGGTTAACAAGCAACCGGCTGGCAATGAACGTATGGTAAAAATTCAGAGCCTCATCAGAAGAGGTGCGATGGCTTTTCTGGCGAGGGAATATAAAACCGTAATTCCCTTTGCAGTATTGGTGGCCATCGTTATCGGCTTTGCGCTGAACTGGTACACTTCAGTTGCTTATATTTTTGGTGCGGCATGTTCACTGGCTGCCGGTTACCTGGGAATGATGGCTGCAACAAGTGCAAATGCCAGAACAACTCAGGCGGCTTCGTCCTCAGGACAGGCGAGAGCGCTGCGGGTGGCTTTCTTTGGCGGAGCAGTGATGGGTTTGACGGTAGCAGGGCTCGGTGCAATTGGAGTCAGTCTGGCATACCTTATTTTCAGTTCTTTCTTTTCTGATTTTAAACAGCTTGCAGAAGTCATTTCAGGATTTTCAATGGGCGCAAGTTCTGTTGCATTGTTTGCAAGAGTGGGTGGCGGTATCTATACTAAATCAGCCGATGTTGGTGCTGACCTCGTTGGAAAAGTGGAAGCCGGTATCCCTGAAGATGATCCAAGAAACCCGGCAGTCATTGCTGACAACGTAGGCGACAACGTCGGAGATACCGCCGGAATGGGAGCTGACCTTTTCGAGTCATATGTTGGTGCTGCTATATCTGCGATAGCAATCGGTGCCGCAATCAAGGCAAATACTCTGGAGCTTGTGCTTCTGCCCATTCTTCTCATCGGCCTTGGCACTTTGGCATCAGTAATTGCAGTTGCATTATTCAGATTTTTTGAAAATTTAAACCCTCAGCTCGCACTCAGGTACGCAACCTATACTGCCGGCATAATCTTCCTGATCGCTGCTTATATTGGTGTAAGCCTGCTTAGTCTTCAAACAACCTATTTCTGGGCTGTCCTTCTCGGAGTAGTAGTCGGCGTATTGATCGGTTTCATCTCAGAATACTACACCTCTGGAAAGCCCATTATTAAGATCGCTGAATCCTCGCAGACAGGAGCGGCTACAAACATAATCGCCGGACTTGCTGTTGGAATGCTCTCGACAGTTATCCCCGTAATAGCGATAGCAATTACTGTTTATATTGTTGCCAAAATGGCTGGTCTGTATGGAATAGCAATCGCAGGCGTTGGGATGCTTGCAACAGTCGGTATTACCATGAGCGTGGATGCATACGGACCTATTGCGGATAATGCGGGCGGCATCGCTGAGATGAGCCACCTCGGTGAAGATGTAAGAAAAATCACTGATGGTCTGGACGCTCTTGGAAATACAACTGCAGCAATCGGTAAGGGGTTTGCTGTTGGTTCTGCTGCCCTGACAGCTCTGGCTTTCCTTGCTGCATATAAGACTGTGGCAGGCATTGAAACCATAAACATACTCAATCCGGTAACAGCTGCTGGTTTCCTCATTGGTGGAACAATTCCGTTCCTTTTTGCGGCTCTCACCATGCAGGCTGTCGGAAGAGCTGCTTACAAGATGGTCGAAGAAGTCAGAAGACAGTTCCGCGAAATCAAGGGACTTCTCGAAGGAAAGGCCGATCCGGACACCGCAAGGTGTGTTGATATCGCTACCGCCGGCGCAATTCGTGAAATGATCATTCCCGGAATAAGCGCTGTAGTTATTCCTCTTCTTGTTGGATTCATCCTCGGTCCGGAAGCTTTGGGCGGATTTCTCGCAGGCGCCATCCTCACCGGTGTTACTATTGCTCTTATGATGGCAAACGGTGGAGGAGCATGGGACAACGCTAAGAAATACATCGAAGCAGGCAATCTTGGTGGAAAAGGTAGCGATGCTCACAAAGCAGCAGTAGTCGGTGACACAGTCGGTGATCCATTTAAGGATACTTCCGGTCCTTCAATGAACATTCTTATTAAGCTGATGTCTGTTGTTTCGCTTGTATTTGCTCCGGCAATAAGAAGCTATTTCAGTTAAAATTTACCTTTGAAAGCGGATTTATAAAAAAGAGAGGCTCTTCTTTCTGAAGGGCCTCTCTTTTTATTTCTTAAGAAGCGATTCTTTAAGCGCCGGTAAGATAATCATCTCAATGAGCTCATCGTATGAAATCCCGGCTGCAGCTGCCTCTTTAGGAACCAGGCTGTATGGTGTGAGTCCCGGGATAGTATTTACTTCATTGACTATATACTCCTCGTTATCAGTGAGAAACATATCTACACGTGCAAAATCCCTGCATCCAAGAGCCTTAAAAGCTTTGACAGCAATTGTCTGAGCGATTTCAGTGAGTTCTTTAGAGATCGGGGCTGGCGATATTTCTTCAGCTTCCCCCGGTGTATACTTTGCAGTGTAATCGAAAAACTCTCTTTCTGTGCGAATTTCAATAAGGGGCAGAGGAATAGGCCTGTTTCTACCTATAACCCCACACTGTATTTCCCGGCCTTTTATATATTCTTCGATTATTACGCAGCAATCTAAGCCTTTAATCGTTTCGATTGCTTCTAATATATCCCCATGACTTTTGGCAATAGTGACTCCGACGCTTGAACCAAGATGGGATGGTTTTACAACAACAGGAAATTTCATGTTGTAGTTATAAGGATCTTTTGCAAGCTCAATCAATTTCTTAACCAAATCGGTGTCTGCAGCATCAAACGGCAGTCTGATTGACGTATGTTTGTTTTCCAGGCAAAATGATATGAAATTCGTGGTTTTCAGGTTATTGCTGTTAAAGATAGCTTTTGTCCATAGCTTATCTAAAGCTGCAGCAGATGCCGCCACACCTGATCCCACATAAGGAATGCCGACAATATCAAGAAACCCCTGAACAGAACCGTCTTCCCCCGGAGCCCCATGAAGAGCTATAAAAACGGCATCAAACTTTCGGTTCAGCGCACCCTCAAAAAACTCTTTAGTGAGGTCATATTCTTCTGCAGAGTAACCTCTGCGTATGAGTGCATCATAAACTGCCTTTCCAGACATCAATGAGACTTCTCTTTCTGGAGAAGTACCGCCTCTCAAAACGGCTATTCTAAGCTGCCTGGACCTGGTTAATATTTCTTCGTCTATTCCTTCTTCTGCAAAAAACTGGCTTATAATTTCATTTTTTCCCATAGAGGAATCACTCCTGCGTTTTAGGGTCTATTGCTTCAGACTTTAAGATGAGCAGTTCAGACAGGAATATCAAAGTGGGATAAACTAACATCGTAGCTGCTGCTACTACTCCAGAATCATTAAATACAAAAGCTGCAATCGCTCCAATAGCTGTTCCTACTATCAGACTCTCAGCCCAGGCATCCTTTTTGAAAAACCTGTGCAGGATGTCATTAGGATTTATTACAAGAAACGGAAGTCCGATGATAATTGCAAGCAGAAATTTATTCCAGACGGTGTATCGCAGCAACTTCAGATTTAAGCTGATTTTCCTGTAGATTATCTGCAAAGCCGAGTTGAAATCAGATGAAATGGCGCTTCTCACAAATTTCGATAAATGAAACCCGGGAAACAAAAGAGAGATAATTAAGAATAGTCCGAGTAACAAGGCAAAAAATATTGTGTAGATAATAACCAGCTGTGAGCTTAGTTTTCCCTTTCTTGAGTAATACATTATCGCAAGAGAACCAAAAAGTATTGCAATACTTCCGCCTACATTCGCTCCAGCAAAAGGAAATAGAGCCCACACAACAAAAAAGATGATGATAACGAGAAGCATTGTAAGTTTGCCAATGCTATTGCTCTTTATATCCTTTAAATTTTTATTATCTTTCTTAGAGCGAGCTCCTGGTGTTCTCATGCCTTGAGCAATAATTGATAACAGCAGAAAAATACCGGCTCCCATTATTCCCATATGTTCATTTCCGATTCCATAAAATCTTGCTCCGGTATTAAAAGAATAACCAAGCACAGAGTTACGATTAAAAAAAGAAAATGGAGCATCCAGAAATATCCCTAACGATAAAATCCCGAGAAATACCGCTGAGGTGCTTACCAGGCTAAAAAGATATTTTCGATACAAAATTAAAGAAAAAAGGAAGACAGATGTAACAGCTGCTATTCCCAGAATTATATTCCTAGAGTAAACGGGCCCAAAGACAAAAAACAGCACAGGGATTAACGCGCTGGAAAAAATCATTGACTCCACAAGTTTTTTCAAAAACTGACTGTAAGGTGCAAGAAGAAACAGTAAAGTTGTAAAAATGGTCACAATAATTAGAACTACATATGTTGAAATCATCGGAGAGCGAAGTTTGTCTGTAGTAAGGAAATTTTCAGCCATTTCAGCAATTTTCTCAGGTTCAGTTGTTTTCCTGCTCTCAATTATGGGGTTTCCTTTGAGCTCATTTGTATGAAGGTTGAAGTATTTTGCGATGGTGTTTGAGACGTCTGCAATAAAGACTGCTCCGGCTTTTTTTGTGGTCATGCTTTCGAGTAGTTTGCCACCTTCATAGAGCCAACCGCTTAATAAAATAAATCCCGTGTTAGATCCTTGAGCTACTTTTTCTCTTTCAGGGCAAACACTCATTACTGCAATCAAATCATCCTTATCAAGAGAATTCTTGATTGAGTCTACGAATAAGAATGTTTTCTCGAAAATCTCATTTCTTAATGCAACGATTCTCTCACTGCTGACCGCGCCAGAATAGCTGTCTAATCTGCGAAAATCTCCAGGATAGATGAGGATGATAGCAGACTTATTCTCTTTCTTTAATCTTTCAATCGATTCAGATAGGTATGCAGCCAGTCCCTGATAGTCGAAACGCTTACCCCCGGGAAAATCATTATCTGCTATAAGGGTTTCACGTGAAACATCGCCCTTATCTATTAAACCTTCTTCATCAACAAGCACGAGGCAAAACCCTCTATATATATTTTTGTTTGAAAGATCCCCATTACCATAGGCAAATCTTAAGACTCCAGCCTCCTTAAGCATCCGGCCTAAAACTATCATCGAATCACCATCAAAGATGGCTGAGCTTGAGATAATTCCCGCGTTCGGAAAAACTATACTCGAACTTGCTTCTTTCCCCTGAAGCTGGTAGTAATAATCCCGAGCAGTGATTTCCATTTCAGGTATAGATTCGTTCAGATTGAAAAACCCAGCTGATTCAGGTTCGGATACAAGAACCCTGTCACCGGAATTCAAAGTAGCATATAGCGATGATGGTGAATATTGCTTGAGAGGTGCTCCAGATCGTGCCGAGACAATCGCATAATCAAACTCCTTAAATACCCTGTCAGCGTTCTTATAACCAGCAAGCGAATCGACACCGATGGAATCAAGCAATACAATGACCGAAACTCTGGATTCATTGCTTCTTGCAGGTGATTTTGCTAATGAGACTGCATTAGAGCTAAATCCTTGAAATAGGATAGTAAATGAAAGAAGGATAAAGAGTAAAGCGAGTTTTGTAAGTTTCTTTTTCCCGAACACGCTCATCCTCTATTTTCCGCTGTTTTGCAGTTCTAATTTTTCTACAAAATTCTCGAGCTCTTTAAGGTCCTTAAATTTAAAACTAACCTCAAAACCTCTTTTCTTGATCTTAAAGTGAGGTTTTATCCCGAGAGCATCTTCAATTCCTTTAGAAACACGATCAAATAATCTTTCTTTGCTTGCCTTAGCTCTCTTTGTTTTCTTTGCCGAGCACATTAATCTTGCAAGTTTTTCCGTCTCCCTAACTGAAAGTGAGTTCCTTACAATAGTTTCAGCAAGTTTGATCTGTAATTCCTCATTTTCTAAGCTCAAGATAGCCATGGCATGCCCTCGCGAAATCTTGTTGCTCATAATCATATCTTGTATCTGCTCTGGAAGGCTCAATAATCTGAGCTGGTTAGTAACAAAACTCCGTGAAACCCCGAGTTTTGTCGCAACCTCTTCCTGCTTCAAACCAAATTTATCGATTATAGTTTTGATAGCCTGAGCCTGCTCAAGAGCATTTAAATCCTCTCGAATTAAATTTTCAGCAAGCGCTATAATTCCGCACCCTACGTCATCAATATCCTTTACAATTGCAGGTATTTCTCGCATTCCCGCCAACTTTGCAGCACGCAGCCTTCTTTCTCCCGCAACAAGCTGATATCTATCTCCATTCTTCCTGACCACAACCGGCTGGATGAGTCCATTTTCTCTTATCGAGTTAGAAAGCTCCTGCAGACCTTCCAAATCAAAGTTTTCTCTTGGCTGATATGGATTCGGGTCAATTTCTTCAACGCCTATTTGAATTACTTTATATTCAGCTGTCTCGAGCCTTCCTGGAATTAATGCACTCAAACCTCTACCCAAGCTTCTTCGAGACATAATCGACCACTTCCTTTGCCAGTTCATTATAAGCTTTAGCTCCACTGGAAGCTGGAGCGTAAATCTGGATTGGTTTGGAAAACCCGGGCGCCTCTGATAATCGAACGCTCCGTGGTATCACAGTCTTAAATACCCGATCTCCAAAATATTTTCTTATTTCTTCAGCAACCTCTTCGCTGAGTCTGGTTCGTTTGTCATACATCGTTAGAAGAACGCCCAGAATTTCCAGTTCAGGATTGAGATTGTCTTTCACAAGATCGTACGTTTCAATCAGTTTGCCGAGCCCCTCAAGGGCAAAATACTCACACTGAACCGGCACTATAATAAGATCAGACGCAGTAAGGGAATTTAGAGTAAGCAAACCCAGAGACGGCGGGCAATCTATCAGCAAGAAATCAAATTTTTCTTTTATCTTCTGTAACGCCTTTTTAAGGCGATTTTCTCTCGATATGGCGCTTACCAGTTCGATTTCTGCTCCTGCAAGATCGATTCCTGAAGGTATTATGTAAAGGTTATTGATTTCGGTGGGCCTGATAGTATCATCAATCATGTTTCTGTCATACAGGACTTCGTAAACCGTTAACTGATCTTCTGTGACCTTTCCAAGAATAGAGCTTGTGGAATTGGCTTGAGGATCCATATCTATGAGAAGAACTCTTCTCCCATCAAGCGCCAGAGCCGAGCTCAGATTCACCGCAGTAGTTGTTTTGCCAACCCCACCTTTTTGATTGACAACCGAAATTACAATACCCATATCCACCTCATTCTTTAGGATTTTTATGCTTTTGCTACCTTTCAGCCTTTTCTATCACCAAAAATCCTGTTTTCCGCCGTGTTTCAGGAAACGAAACTTCACAGTAAGACATCTTTAGGTCCTGCATGCCCTTTTTAATAGTATTTTTTGCTTTCTCTTCGTATGTTTTCCTTGAAATCCATATTATCAATTTTCCATTATCTGCGAGAATCTCTTTTGCAACTAGCCATGTTTTTAACGGCTCTGCAAAAGCTCTCGCAATTACCACTTCAAAACTACTTTTTACTTCTTCCGCTCTCTTATCCAGAACCTCAATTTCTTTCAGCTCGAGATCAGCAATAACAAATCTTAAGAATGATGCACGCTTCTTCCTTGGTTCAATCAGCGAAATTTTCTTTTCAGGTAACAATATTTTTAATGTAATTCCGCCGAACCCGGCACCTGCGCCGAGATCGGCTATTGTCTCGGCTTTTCTTATTATTTTTGAAGTTGATTCTTGAATCAATAGTAAAAAAGTATCTAATAGATGATGAAAATATACCTCATGCAGATTCTTTGCTCCTGTTAGATTGTGAACTTTATTCCAGCGGATAACATGATCTGCATATTTTTCGAGTTTTAAAAGTCGCTCTCTCACATCAGAATTGGAAAATCCAAGAGACTTCAGGAGATCGAACAGTTTTTTCTCTTCAACCCTGGCTATCATTGAAAACCTTTTCCTGTCATTTCGTAAAATGATAAGAAACTGCGTCAATATTTACAACTAAACAGCTTCTTTATCCTTTATCCTGTTGACTTCAAGGTAACCTGCAAGACTTACCAAATCTGAAAACGCTATGTTTGGCAACTTCGATGCCTCCCCGATAGTTTTCGGTCGATACATCGAAAGTATGCTCTTAGCTCTGTAGCTTATTCCAGGAATTTTTTCGAAGTCTATTGATTCCGGAATGCTCATTTTCTCAAGCCTGTATAAAGTTTCTGCAAGTTTCTTCTGGCGCTTTGTATATCCTTCGTATTTAAGTTCAGCGTCTACAAATGTAATAATCTCCATGAGTTCTGATTGAGAAATGTCCTGGAATTCTTCAGTAATCGACAGAAGGGCAAATAAGTCTTTAGTGCTGACTTCAGGTCTTTTCAAATATGCTGACAAAGGTGTATTTTCCTGTATTTCAGGCAGGTTATTTTCTGAGGCAAATCGATTAAAAATCTCTGGGACAAGCTTGCTTTTGTTGATTTCATCGACGAGTCTCTCCACCATTTCCTTCTTCCTTAAAAATATCTCCCATTCCTCATCTGTTATCATTCCTATTTCTCTTGCCTTTGGTGTCAGTCTTATATCTGCGTTATCGAATCTGAGAAGAAGTCTGTTTTCTGCTCTTGATGTGTATACTCTGTATGGTTCTTCGACGCCTCTTGTTACGAGATCGTCAATCATAACACCTATATAGGATTCTTCTCTTGAGAGGATGAAGGGTTCTTTACCTTTAACTTTTAAAGCCGCGTTGATTCCAGCAACTATTCCCTGGGCGGCAGCTTCTTCATAGCCTGAGGTTCCATTTATCTGGCCGCAGAAGAAAAGACCGTCTATTTCTCTTGATTCTAAAGAATGCTTGAGCTGGGTTGGATCTATGAAATCGTATTCAACTGCATATCCAGGTCTTACAATTTCGGCGTTTTCTAAGCCTTCGATTGTTCTGATTACTTTTAGTTGGGCTTCATGATCAAAATACAGACCCAGCCCTGAAATAATATACTCGTTCTCGAATCCATTGGTCGGAAAGATAAAGATCCGGTGACCGCTTTGACTTTCAAACCGAAGAACTTTATCCACAAAAGAAGGGCAGTGTCTCGGACCGCTCGCCAAAACACTGTAATCATTCACAGAACCAAAATTTCGATAGATTTCTCGGGCCAGATTCTCTGTGCTCTTGCCAGTTTTTCCAGAATACGAAAAAACTTGCCTTCTTCCTTCAGGAGTCCTGAAGCAATCAAAACCAAAAGGCAAAGATTCCTCAAAGTTTTGAACTTCGAATTTTTTAACATCAAATGTGCCTCTCAGTACACGAGGGGGAGTGCCCGTCCGGAAACGACCTGTCTTAAAACCAAGCTTTTCAATCGTCTCTCTCAGATTTTTCGATGAATACAAGCCTTTCCTGCCGCCATCTTCAACATCGCTACCTTGAATCACTTTCCCCCCGAGAAAAGTTCCTGCTGCAATAATGAGCGTCTTTGCCGAAAACGAACTTCCATCAGCGAAATAGAGAGGAAAAACACCTTCTTTTTTCTCAAAAGCATCAAGCCTTCCCTGATAAAGAAATAAATTTTTCTCTTTTTCAAGCTCTTTTTTTGCCTCAATCGAATATCGGTTTTCGTCAACAAGATAAAAAAGTGACGAAACAGCGGGTCCTTTGGAAAAATTAGATAACCGCCTGTGAATGTATGTCCTATCAGCTACAAGGGGTGTTTTTCCACCGAGAGCAGAAATCTCTCTGAGAAGATGCCCTCTTCCTGGTCCTCCCATTCCGGTACTGCATGGGAAATATTTCCAATCAAGCGATGTTGAAATGCCAATCGTAGGAATTCCGAGCCTGGCCGACGCTAACGCTGC
>FWWL01009504.1_pt1 | contig 11743 bp, 10 predicted proteins | sample 2228331 | NCBI WGS metagenome assembly FWWL01 (sample SAMEA103939775, study PRJEB20133) | metagenome
TAAGACCGGAAAAAAGTGAAGTCGAAAGGTTAAGATGCGATAACAGAAAAATATTAGATAATACAAACTGGAAACCGTTGTATAATTTAGAAAATGGGTTAAAAGAAACAATTGAATGGATTAACAAACATTTAGAAATATATAAAGTAGATCTGTATAATATGTAAAGGAAAAAGATGGATTATAAAATCCCACTCTTTGATTTAAATTTCGACGAAGAAGAAGAACGTGCTGTCCTGGAAACCATAAGAAGCAAATGGATTTCTACAGGACCTAAAACGCAGGAATTTGAAAATTTATTTGCTAATTATTTGGGTGTAAAATACGCAGTAGCTGTTGCAAATTGCACAGTTGCATTACATTTATCGATGTTATTATGCGATATTAAAGAGGGCGATGAAGTAATTTGTCCTTCTTTAACTTTTGTTGCAACTGTAAATGCAATCCGCTATGTAAGAGCAATACCGGTGTTTGCGGATATTATTAGCTTTGATGATTTAACAATTGATCCTGAAGACATTAGAAAAAAAATTACTAATAAAACGAAAGCTATAGTCGTAATGCATTATGGCGGTTTTGCCTGTCATATGGACGAAATAATGAAAATCGCCTCTGAATATAATCTCAAGGTTATAGAAGATGCTTCTCATGCTCCATTAGCAGAATATAAGGGAAAAAAATTAGGTACGATTGGTGATATTGGTTGTTTTAGTTTTTTTTCAAATAAGAATATTAGTACGGGTGAAGGAGGAATGTTAATAACAAATAATCAAGAATATTATGAAAGAGCAAAATTGTTAAGAACCCATGGAATGACTTCTTTGTCATATGAGAGAGCAAAAGGACATTCAACTAATTATGATGTTGTTGAATTAGGCTATAATTATAGAATGGATGATATCAGAGCCTCAATTGGAATTGTGCAATTAAAAAAATTAAAAAATGATCTTGAAAAACGAGCTCAAATTAGAAAATGGTATATTGAAGAATTAGAAAATCTTGATAGTATTATTATCCCGTTTAAGAATTATTCAGAATTTTCTTCTAATTATATATTTCCAATTGTTCTTAAAAATTCAACTTCAGAGAAAAGAGATTGGGTCCGGAATAAACTTGCTGAAGCCGGGATACAAACAAGCGTACATTATCCAGCCGTGCATAGATTCTCTATTTATGGAAGTAACAAAGAATTAAGTTATACTGATTATATTTCAGATAATTTGATTACTCTACCACTCTATTCTTCTTTAAATTTGAATGATATACAATATGTTATTGAGAAGTTAAGGAACTTATTATGGTAATAACAATCCTTACTGATAATGAGAAAAGCTGGTTTATTCCGTTCGGTTACAAGTTGAAAGAAGAATTAAGCTTATTAGGACATGAAACATATTATGTTTTTAATAAGAATGAAATAAAAGTTGGTGATATTTGCTTTTTATTAAGTTGTTCTAGATTAATAGAAGAAAATTATCTTGAAAGAAATAAGAATAATATCGTTGTACATGCAAGTGATTTACCCAAAGGTAGGGGGTTTTCTCCGTTACAATGGCAGATATTAGAAGGGAAGAATGAAATAGTTTTAACATTATTTGAAGTCGTAAAAGATGTAGATGCAGGTCCTTATTATATTAAAGATAAAGTATTTTTTGAAGGACATGAATTGTTAAATGAAATGAGAAATATTCTTGGTAACAAGATTATCTCAATGTGTATTCATTATGTAAATAATAAGGAAAAACTAATACCGTTTACCCAAGAAGGTGAGCCAACATTCTATAGGAGGAGAAAAATAAAAGATGATGAAATTGATCCGAATAAATCAATAATTGAGCTATTTAATCATCTTAGGATAGCAGATAATGAAAATTTTCCTTTATGGTTTAGACTAAAGGGTCATAAATATATAATTAAAGTATACAAAGATTTAAGAAATGATAAATAAAGTTTTTATGAAATAAAATGGTATAATATATTTAATACTTTAGAATCAAATTTTGTTATAAAAAGAAAAATGATGGATGAGTGCGAATAAAGAGTTTTCAAATATGGCTCTCGATACAGTATTTAAAATCATAAAATAGTCCTATATTGTTATTTGGGTGATAATGCAACAATTGTAAAGAATATTAGATTTGAAATTTTTTCTGTTGTTAGAGCAAATATATTTGCTGAAAAAATGTTTATCTTTTTACCATTGTCGCAGGTAATTCTGCCAAAATATTTAAGCAGTTTTCTTCTAAAGATGAAATGGAAAGTTATTTTAGATCGAAATAGAATATTGGAACAATTTTGAAGAACGGAATTAATTTTTAATGCTGGGGATGTTTTAGAGTTAAGAAAACAATTAAATCTATTTATAAAAATGCTAAAGTATAATCAAAATTGCTGTTAATAAAACAAAAAAATAAAATTGATAAGTTACTCATTAATTAATTCACAATAATTGACTGTCAGTTCATGGGGTTATTTATCGTAATTAGTTTGAGCGTTGATTGGTTGTGAAAAAACATTATTTAAGTAAAAAATAGAGTTATGATTCATTTATTAAAAATCTACAATACAATTTTTTACTAAAATTATTACAAGTAGCCAGCAAAAGTAAGATAGACTTTGTTAGATAGACATGAGAAAAATTACATTCATCCGTTTCGGCGATTTATCAAATAACTTGCAAAACCTAGGTGGTATTTATCTCTCCTTAATAAAAAGATTAGCGGAAGATAATCTATTAGAAGTATTTACTATTTATGGACATGAATTAGTTCAAAATACTAATATTAGAATTTTTAGTTTTAATTCATTAATTTCAAGAGTTTATAGAAAAATTGTGGAAAAATTATTTTCCGAAGGGATGGCAAGGTATTTATTTGAAGTTTGTTTTGATATATGGGTTTGCAAAAGATTTGATAAAAACACAGACATTATTTTTATTGATAGGCCCATTTGTCCCTTAACTCAGAAAAAAGCAAAAAAATATAATATTAAAATTATATCAATTGCTTCGGTTCCTCACCCTCTATTTAATTATATTTATGTTTTTAATGAAGCCCATAGGCTGGGTCTCAGAAGTAAGTCAGCATATCTAAATAAAAAGTGGATTAAAGTAATATTAGAATCATTAGAGTTAATTGATAAATTACTTATTTTATCAAGCAAAAATAAATATTATTACCAAACATATACTTCATTTATTCCAGAAAATAAGATTAGACAAATTTCTAATTATTTTAAACCTTGCCAAGTTTATCAAAAACAAATTACAAGCAAAAAAAAACACTTTATTTTTTTACACTTATCGCATATGAATTTAATCAAAGGAGTCCAATACTTATTAGAAGCATGGAAAATCATTGATAAAGAATATTTAACGCGTGCTAAGCTTATTCTTGCCGGTAGAAGAGATTCAGACATTGAAAAATTATTAAAGATACGAAAATATGATCTTACCAATGTGGAGATTATTGGTTATGTAGAAAATAGAGATCATTTGTACGCATACGCTGACGTATTTATATCCCCATCTATTTCTGATGCAGGTCCGCAAACAGTAATAGAAGCACTTTCTTATGGAATTCCTATAATTTGTTCTGATCATTGTGGTATTTCTGATTTAATAGTAAATGGGGTTAATGGATTCATTTATCACTATAATGATGTAAAGGATTTAAAGGATAAAATTGAGTTTTTTATTAAGAATCCAGAATATATAGACAAAAAAAAGGTAGAGAATTCTTTAGCTGATTTATCAACTGAAAAATTCATAGAAGAACTAAGAAAACGTATTATATATGATTAGAGTTCTTATAAGAGATGATGATACATGTGCGTTTACCGAACCAGAGGAGTTGGAAAAGGTTTATTCCAAATATTGGGCTATTAAAATACCTATAAATCTGTCAATAACTCCTTTTAGAATTCCCGGAGGGTTCGGTGATTTTAATCCTAATATGCATTGGGGAATTCCTAAACATTTATGGGGTTCATTTAAGCCATTAATTTTAGAAGATAACCATATTTTAGTTCAATGGATTAAAGAAAAATTAGAACAAAAGTTGATTGATGTTGCTTTACATGGTTATAATCACTTAACTCTTCCTAATGAATACAATTTCTCAGAAGAAGAAATAAAAATTCCTCAAATTATAGGGCGAGAATATTTTTATGGCAAAAATTTATATTATAAAACTAAGGAGGGAAAAAAATATTTAGAAAACCTTTTAGGATTAAATTTAAAAGCTTTTATTCCACCAGGGAATGCTATTTCTAAAGAGGGATTAAAAGCAATCATTAAAAATAAATTAAATCTTGTTGGAGTTCCTTCGCTATGGAAAATAAACAAAAGACCAATTAACTTTAATAATTTGAAGAATCTTACAAAAAGAATATTATGGTATTTGAAGAAAAAAGAAACTTATTATCCATTTATATTAGATTTTGGAGATCATAAGGAAATACAATTTATAACATTGGGGCCAGATAGCAATTTAGAAAGAATTGATGAACTAATCGACTTCTGCAACGATGTAGATGGATATTTCGTTTTAGCAACCCATTATCATGCTTTTGATGTTAAACTTAATAATTATAATATTTCTATTGGGGAAGCATTCTCTCACATAATGAAAAAGATCTTTTCATATAATTGTACCTTTTTAACTTATAATGAGATTTTTTAAAATGGAATTTAATATGTATAAAATAAAACAAATTATTAAAATTTTTTATAATAAATTTAATATTAGCATTATAACCTTATTAATTTTGAAAGTAATGAAAAGGTTAAAGCATATTTATTTTGAAACAAAATTTAGAATTCTTCGTTTCTTAATTAAGGATAAAAAATATATTAAATGTATACAGGGAAATTTAATGATATTGGACTTGAATGACTTTGGTATATCTAAAGAATTAGCTGTTAGTTCCATTAGAGAAAAAGTAGCAACTGAGTATACATATAAAATTTTAAAAAGAGGCGATATAGTGGTGGATATTGGAGCAAATATTGGATACTATGCTTTACTAGAAGCACGTCTTGTTGGTGATAATGGATTAGTATATGCAATAGAACCGGCGCCACATAATTTATCATTGCTAACTCAAAATTGTAAAATAAATAACTATAAGAATATTTTAGTCTATGAGTGTGCTATTGGGAATAACGATGGAGAAACAACATTATTTATTTCTAAAAAGCACAATTGGAATTCTATGATTGTGCGAGAAGAGTTAGAAATAGTTGATCAAATCAATGTTAAAACTTACAAATTAGATACTTTTTTAGAGGATAAAAAGATACCTACCTATATAAGAATGGATGTTGAGGGTTTTGAATATGAAATCATCAAAGGAATGGCTAATTTATTGAGCAGAGATATTCCTTTAAGATTGTTTATAGAGGTTCATCCACATATAATGAATAAATCAGATTTAATTGAATTATTAAAAACATTAAAAATATCTGGTTTCGAAGTTGAATTAATCGCAAAGAGAGAAAATTTATACAGAGATTACAATTCAATTAACTCATTATTGTCAGATGATGATTTCATTAATGGTTCAAAGGGGGCATTTCAAGTTTTTTTTAAAAGATAGAATTTATTCGATAATTAATTTAAGAATGATTAGAAAAAGTTTAAAGAATTATTCATATATCCTTAGTGCTAATCTTCTTACACATTTTGTTGGTATAATTTCATTATCTTATTTTTTAAGAATATTTAGCAAAACCGAGATTGCCTTTTTCCCAGTTGCGATTATACTAGGAGACTTTTCTAATTTATTGTTGAATTTTGGATTTTTTCCAACAATGATAAAAATTATTCCTCCTTTAATTGATAAAGACGAAGAAAAAATTAAGAAAATATTATTTACAGTATTTTTTTTTAGTGCTCTTAATGGCATATTATTTGCATTTATAATTTTTTTCTTTTCGGAAAATATATCATATTGGGTATTTAGGAATACATTACAGAGTTATAATTTGAAAATCTTTAGTTCAGGTATATTATTTTTCAGTCTGTGGCAATTTTTTCAATATACTTTTCGTGCATTTTCTGAATTTAAAATTTTATCTCAGATTTTGGTTTTTCAGAATTTAACTAGAATTATTTTAATAGTTTTCTTCTCGTTTTGGTTTAAAGAATTAGCGATAATACTTGGAATAGTTCTATCAATGTTATTTTCAAACATTTTGGCATTTAGATTTTTTAAAAGATATTTTATAGGTATTCAAGGTTTTTATAATTTGAAAGAACTTTTTCAAGAATCTATACCATTTTATTTAGAAGGATATATAATGTATTTTAGAGGGCAGGGTGATAATTTAGTCATTACTTATTTTATTGGTGCTGAAGGATTATCAATTTACTATGTGGCCCAAAAAATATTTTTATTTACATCTGGTGTATTGAGTGCTTTGTATGATGTAGTAGTTTCACAATTATCAAGATTTAAAAATGATGTTTTAGCTTATCAAAAAAAGTTAAATGAACTATCAGATGCATATTTATATATATTATTACCTTTTTTTAGTTATGCTCTATCTTTTTCACCTTTCATTCTTGAAATTGTTGCAGGTAAAAAATATTATCAAGCCATAATGTTAGGAACAATAATGGGATTAGAACCAATTATTCAATACTTTTATGGGTTAATTTTTGGTGTGAATGTATTTTTACTTGATAAATCTATAAACAGAATGAAGTTCACTTTATTTTATACTTTAATATTGATTATATTAATGTTTCTTTTAGTCTCAAGTTTTTCGTTATGGGGTATAGTTTTTGCTAGAATTTTAGCATCTAATGTAACTGGTTTATATATTTATAAATTGAGCAAGAATCTTAATATGCTTCCAAATATAAAATATTCTAAATTATTAAATGTTTTAATAATTTCAGCAATATTATTTATGCAAAATATTTTTTGGTATTTATTAAAGATTAATATTTTTCTTTTAATTATTATTAATTTCTTAGTCTTAATATTTTCAATTTATTACATGAGTTTGAATATAAAAAAAGAATTTTATAATTCTTTAAAAAACTTGTTTTCAGTGGATACTCAAAATGTACTCAATAAGTTTATAAAGTGAAGAATATGTTGGTGTTATTTAAATCATAGTTTTAAATAACATTTTAATTTCTCATTTAAATATATTAGAATTTTTGCATATCTATTAAATATTATGAATAAAAATTGAAAGAATATTATTTGATTAAATAATATAAAATTAAGTATACTTAAAAATTTATTTTTATAAAATAGAATTATGAATATAAGTAAAAAGAAAAAGTTAATGTTTGTTATACCAAATTTATGTGGTGGTGGAGCTGAAAGAATAATGTCTCAACTTTTGTTCTATTTCACAGATATATACAATGTAGTTTTAGTTTGCTTTAACAAAAATCATGTATATCCTATACCTAATAACATAATAGAATTTTATTTAGACGATTGCATATCTTATCCGATACCTGCTATTCTTAAAAGATTACACAGAATATCGCGGTTGAGAAAATTAATTAAAAGTGAAAGACCTGATGTTATATTAAGTTTTTTAACTAATTTACAGTTGTTATTAGCCACTAGGTTATTTAGTAAAATAAATTCTAAAATTATAATTGCTGAGCATAATACATTGAGCTATACTTTAAAATATTCAAGATATTCATTAGTTAAAAAGTATTTATTGAAAATACTATATAAAAAGGCTGATAAAATAATTACAGTATCAGAGGGGGTAAAAAGTGATCTAATTAAAACAATTAAATATGATAGATTCATAGATAAGATTGATATTATTTATAATCCCCATAATTTAGATTTGATCAAAGAGCGCTCAATGGAAAAACCTAATCATCCATGGTTAATTGATAAAATTGAACCAATTTTAATAAATATTGGTAGCTTAACATATCAAAAGGGACAAGACATATTGCTAGAAGCATTTAAATTGATTAATGAAGAGATACCATCTAAATTGATTATATTAGGGCAGGGTCCTTTATTGAATGAGTTGCAAAATCTTGCGACGAAACTTTGTATTAGAGATAGAGTTGACTTCGCTGGATTTCAAAAAAATCCTTTTAGTTATATAAGTCATTCCGATGTTTTTGTATTGTCATCCAGATGGGAAGGATTTCCTAATGTACTCATTGAAGCATTGGCTTGTGGTGTACCTGTAGTGTCTACTGATTGTCCTTCAGGACCAAATGAAGTCTTGGTGAATGGAGAAAATGGCTTGATCGTTCCTGTGGAGAATCCTGGCGAGTTAGCATCAGCTCTCATTAAAATACTTGAAGATAAATCTCTCGCTAAAAAATTATCTGAAAATGGAAAAAAAAGTGTAGAAAAGTATTCTTCGTTAAATATCTTCAAGAAATATAAATACATTGTTGAATCATGAATTTAAGGAGAAAAACTATACTTAGCTCCTCTAGTAATGGACACGGAAGAAGTTTAGAGATATAATGGTTAGAAGGAGGTTTTCTTATGAAGAGAAGTAACTGGACTTTTGACGAGAAGCTGGCGATTGTAATGGAGGAGTTGAAAGAGAAACGCTCAGTGGTTGAGATTTACCAGGAGCATCAGATCAGCCAGACTTTGTATTATCTGTGGCGTAACCGGTTTTTAGAAGGTGGCACGAAAAGTCTGATGAATTGTTTAGGTAACGAGAATGTTTACAAGGTGTAGATTGAGCGTCTGCAGAGGAGCATCGGTAAGCAGGCGATTCAGATTGAGATCTTAAAAAAACTGAGGATTTATTTCCGACAAGACGAGTGCGGTGTCAGAATTAAAGCAAGTTGGTTATACAATAAGCGATGCGTGTCAGGCGCTCGGTTTTGCGCGGAGTGGTAATTATGCGGTGACGCATGCTCAAATCGCCAAGGTGGATGTTTTTGCGCGGCAAGACGGAGTATTAATCGAGCGGATCAAAGTAATAAGTGGTGCCTATCCCTTTTGAGGCTATCGGCGGGTTTGTGCGTGGCTCATGCATCGGGGAGGGATTTAGGTGAATCAGAAGCGGGTGCGACGGGTGATGAAGGAGAACGGGCTGATGGTGCTGCAGAAGCTTCATAAGGTTCAAAGGGTGCTGGTCCGGAGAAAACCCAATGCGGATAAACCGCGGCAGTTTTTGGATATCGATATTGCCAAGTTTATGGTCAATGCTTTAGGTTGGGTCTATTTGGTGATCGTATTAAATTGGTGGGCGAAGAAGATCGTTCGCTGGGATATTGCTTTGCGAAGCAAGACCGAAGATTGGAAACGGGCGATCGATACGGCATTAACCAGGGAATTTCCTGAAGGTGTCCGGGGCTGTGAATTAAAGCTTATCAGTGACAACGGTTCGCAGCCGATGTCGGTGAGTTTCATGAGAGATATGGCCACCTTAGGTATCGAGCAGATCTTTACCTCGTATGACAATCCGAATGGCAATCCCGAGACCGAGCGGATGTTACGGACGATCAAAGAAGAGTTTATCTGGATAAATGAGTTTGAGAACTTAGAAGAGGCGAAAGAGAAGATTAGTAAATGGATCGAGATTGATTACAATAAATTATATGTCCATTCCGAACTCGGTTATTTGAGTCCAGAGGAATTTGAGATTCTTTATAACGGTGATCTATTAAAACAGGCGGTATGAAAATTTTACACAAAAAGGGTATTAAAAGTGTAATGACAACAGGGGCGCACTTCAAAACTTTATCATATTTATCAATTTTATTAGGAAATATATTTCTTTTATATTTTTCATTTGTCCATAATAGTGCAATATTAGGTATTTTTATGTTATATTCTTTTGCATTATTTACTTATTTATTGTATCCCTTAAAACTATCATTATCTATCATAATTTTATTAATATCTATACCAGTTGTTCCTTTTTGGTTTAATAGCTACTCTATATTAAAAATTAATAGTCTTATAAAGATTAACTACCCGGTGTTGGTATTGATAATTATTCTATTTGATATTTTTTTCACAAAAAAAATAAGAGCAGTAGATAATTACTGCAATAAATATGAAAAATACAATAAATATTTACTATTACTATTAGTATTTGTATTTATTTATACTCTATTTAATATTTTCTATCTATCGGATATTGAAGGAATACGTGTATCATATATTATATTATTTCCAATAATCTATTTTATCTTATTCTTGATTGGCAGAAATCAAATAAAATTAGATAAAATATTTACCATCAATTTATTTATTCTATCCACTATAATAGAGGGGATAGTATTTTTTATTGTTTTTTTGACACATGATAATCCTTTTTTACCACCTGATAAATTATATGTAATAGAATCAAGGTGGATAGGTTTTATTGTTCATCCTTCTGGTGCATTAGATCCACATACTGGCGCTGTATTTTTCTGTGAAGCATTATTGTTATGTTATTATATGTATGTTTTTACACAGAAAAAAAAATATTTAATTTTTGCTTTATTTTTTACAGCAAGTAATATAATTGCTTTCTCAAGAACAGGTTGGGTTATATTAATATTAAGTATTATTTTTATTTTTCGTTTAAATAGAAGATTATTTAGTAATAAGTTTAAAATGCGTGGAATTGTTTTATTATTTATTATTACTTCTTTCTTAATTGTATTTTTTGACTTTATTCAAAATAAATACAGTGATAATTATTTTAGAAAAATTTATTCCCAAACAACACAAGAAAAGTATTTTTTACAAATTTTACCCGCAATTAATACTTTTAGTTCATCTATTTTTAATGTATTTTTTGGCATAGGATATGAGAATTGGAGATATTATCATTATAATCCAATTAAAGGAGCGCCTGTGCATCAAGCAATCATAGGATTTTTATTAGATTTTGGAATAATAGGACTTAGCCTGTGGATTTTAATCTTCTTTATAATAATTAAAAAAATATCGCTATATGGTAAAGCTGTTAAGGATATTAAACATTTAATCTTGGGAAAAATTATAAAATTAAGTATTTATTTTTATTTTTTATTAGGGTTTTTACAACCTTATCACATTTATCATTTTCAACTTGTGACTGTTATAATAATACTATATATTTTATATTTAAATGAAGCTAACAATTATTCTGCCTACGGAAGCAAAACTTGAGGAGTCAGAAAGGACTGGACTTTTGTCAAGATGGAAATTTTATCTTTCTGAAATGAGTAAACATTTTGATATTGAAGTTTATTCTTGTGATACTAAGAATTTTTCAAGGAAATTAAATGTTAAACATTGTTCATTACCGATTTCATTTAAATTTATTCCTTATGGAAACCAGATTTTTTATAATTTTTATCTTTTATCAAAAGCATGTTTTATGTCCAAAACTTTGAGAGTTATTAGCGTAAGTTATTTTATTTTGCCATTGATAAAGTTGTTATTCAAAAAAAAGATTGTCTTGAGTTATCAATATGACTATGAAACTAAAACAAAAAAAGATTATAGTGGTGTAAAAGGTTTTACTGCTAAAATAAGAGAATATAGTTCAATAAAATCTGTTGATGTAGTTATTGTTACAACTAAAGAATTACAAGAAAAAGTTAAAAAAGTTTATAGAAAAGAATCAACCATAATTCCAAACTTCGTAGATACAACTCGTTTTGTCCCGCTTGAAAAAGAAAATTATATCCTGTATGCAGGAAGAATTTATTGGCATAAAGGGATAGATTATTTAATTGAAGCATTTGCTGAAGTCGAAAAACATTATGATGTAAAGTTAAAACTTGCAGGT
>FWWL01009505.1_pt1 | contig 11742 bp, 8 predicted proteins | sample 2228331 | NCBI WGS metagenome assembly FWWL01 (sample SAMEA103939775, study PRJEB20133) | metagenome
CGGGCAGTGCTACGTATTCTGCCCGTACGGGGCGCCGCAGCTGAATCCGGCCACGCGGAAGACGAGCAAGTGCACGATGTGCTTCGACCGGATCGAGCAGGGGCTCGAGCCGGCCTGCGCAACAGCATGCCCCACGGGCGCTCTGCGATGGGGCAAATGGGAGGAGATCCGCGGCAAAGGCGCCGACCGGATCCCCGGGTTTGCACATCCGAGGCAGATGCAGCCTCACGTGCGGTTTGTGACGGAGCCGTGGCGGTCGTAAGGAGGCAGCGAAATGATCACCCGAAGAACCATTCTGCGCAACACGGGCACGGCGGCGGCGCTGGCTGCGGCGCCGTGGGAGGAACTCTTTGCCAGCTACTTCGAGGAGGCGAAGACAGTCCCATACCCGCCTGAGTCGATCGTCACCAGCTGCGCCATCTGCGACTCGGCGTGCGGCATGCGCGCGACGGTGAAGGACGGCGTCATCCGGTTCCTGCAAGGGCTGCCGGAGGATCCCCACAACGAGGGAAGGCTTTGCGCCAAGGGCACGGCGTCGGCGTGGATCAAGAACGATCCTGACCGGCTGAAGTTCCCCATGATGCGGACGAACCCGAAAAAAGGTTTCGAGGAGGATCCGCGCTGGGTGCGTATCAGCTGGACCGAGGCGCTGGACACCATCGCCGCGCGGTTCCGCGAGATCCGGGACAAGTACGGGCAGGAGGCGTTGCTGGCGGTTTCCCGCAGCAGCCCGGCGTGGTTCGCCCGGCTGTACAGCGCGCTCGGGATGGAGCGCGTGGACCACAACGACATGTGCTACGGCGTGGACATCGTCGTTTCCCAGCGCACCATCGGAGCGCACAGCTTCGCCTGGGATCTCGAGAACGCGAAATACATCGTCCTGTTCGGCTGGGACATGATGGCACGCGCCAAGCTGGTGCTTGCCAACCGCCTGCTGCATGCCAAAGAGAACGGCGCGCGGGTGGTGAACTTCAACCCGGTCTACACGCCGACGGCGAAGTTCAGCGACGAGTGGCACCCGGTGCGCCCGGGCGGCGATCTGGCCGTGGCGCTGGCGATGATCCATGTGCTGCTCAAGGAGAACCTGTACGACAAGGACTTCGTCGACAAATACACGAATTTCGGCCAGTATGAGAATGAGATCCGCAGCCATTTCGAGAAATACACGCCGGAGTGGGCGGAAAAGGAGAGCGACGTTCCGGCTGGGGTCATCTGGCGCGTTGCAAGGGAATTCGGCGCCACGCGGCCTGCCGTTGCGCCACTGCACAAGAAGACGCTCGCGGCGAATTACGAAAACGCCGCGCCGATGTGCCATGCCATCGCAATCCTGAACATCCTGGCAGGCAACATCGACCGCCCGGGCGGGCACTATTTCCCGCGGACGATCTCCATCCCCTCGCTCGATTCCATCTGGCCGCCCCCGGCCTATCCAAAGCTCCCCGCCAAGAGAGTGGACGGGCGGGAGAAGCTGCCCCTCGCCGGAAGCTACGGAATGTTTTCCACTCTCGCCGACGGAATGACACGCGTCTATCCGGGACGAGTGAAGTTCATCTTCTGGAACAATTACCACCTGAACAGCTTCCCCGAGCCGCGCCGCCTTGCGGAAGCGCTGAAGACGGTGGAATTCATGGTCCTGGTGGACATCCTGCCCATGGACGCCATGTATTTCGCCGACATCGTGCTGCCGAGCACCATGTTTCTGGAGGGCAGCGACCTCATTGCGCGAACCTACAACGCCAAGTCGCCCTTCGTGGTGGTGCGGCAGCCGGTGACCCCGGCGCCGTTCGAGACGAAGAGCGCCAGCTACATTGCGATCGAGCTCGGCAAGCGGCTTGCGCCGGAATATTTCAAAAAGCCGGACGGCTCCTGGATCAGCGGCTCCGAGCTGCTCGACGAGCAGACGAAGCGGGCGGGGCTGGGAGAGAACTTCGCGGAATTCCGCAAGAAAGGCTTCTTCGCCAAAGAGCAGGCCTTCACGCCGCGCACAACTTTTGCGACAGCAACCGGCAAATGCCAGATCTATGTTCCCGAATTCGCGGCCAAGAATTACGATCCTTTGCCCAACTGGCGGCCCAAGCGGGATCTGCCCAGCGCCGAATTCCCTTACTACCTGATCACTGTGCTGCCCGGCGAGCACAAGCGGAACTCGACGCAGAACAACCCGATCCTGAACGAGATCGGCGGCGCGTCCTACGTGCAGATCCATCCCTCCACGGCGCAGAAGCACGGCATCCGCAACGGCGGGCTCGTGCGGGTGCGCTCCCGCGCGGGCGAGGCCGTGGGAGTCGCACGGCTGACGGAAACGGTGCGCCCGGACGTGGTCGTTGTGCCGCACGGCTTCGGCCACAAGTCTCCATGGTTGAGTGTCGCGGGCGGCAAGGGATTCAGCGACAATGACCTGATCCCGGCGCAATCGATCGACGAAGTGTATCAGCGCGGCGACTGGCTTGGCTCCGGCTGCATCATGGATTGCGTCGTCGCCATCGAGCCCGCGGAGTAGGTGTTTGACGCGCGGGGCGCGCGCCTGCGCCCCGCGTGCCTTCCCGGCGATTGCCATGGTCGGATGGGCGTGACACGCGCCGCAGCCCGTACACCAGGGTCATTGCCGCGTGCCGAAACTGGCCTGGATCCAGGTTTGACGGCGACGACCGGGCCGGAGTCGCGCTTCCGGCTGCCTGAGAATCCGGCTGTGCGCGAGCACCACCTGCCATGCGTCCTCGCGGTTTCGGACGTGACGGGCGGCTTCCGTTGTATGCTGTAAGCGATTTCTCGCCTGTTACGCCGGGCTCTTCATGAACCTGCGGAAGGCGATCCAGCCCAAGAAGCGAGATGCGGGATGAGAACTGGAATTTTCACTGGACTTGTTCTGGCTGCCGTCGTACTGGAGGCAGCCGTGGTTGATGCCACCGTGGAGACGGGCAAGCTGCGCGGCATCCAGACAGGCGGCGTCGTTGCGTTCAAGGGGATCCCCTATGCTGCACCTCCTGTGGGTGCCAACCGCTGGCGTCCCCCGCAGCCGGCAGCGAAGTGGACGGGCGTGCGCGATGCCAGCCGCTACGGCGCCGACTGCATGCAGCTTCCTTTCCCGGGAGATGCGGCCCCGTTGGGTGTGACGCCTGCGGAAGACTGCCTCTTTGTGAATGTCTGGAAGCCCGCTGCGGGCGGCCGGCGGTTGCCCGTGATGGTGTGGATCTACGGCGGCGGCTTTGTCAACGGCGGCAGCTCGCCTGAGGTGTACGACGGCAGCCGCTTCGCCGAGAAGGGCATTGTGTTCGTCAGTTTCAACTACCGCCTCGGCAGGTTCGGCTTCTTCGCTCATCCTGCCCTGACGAAGGAAAGCCCCGGCGGGATGCTGGGCAACTACGCCTTCATGGACCAAATTGCGGCGCTCAAGTGGGTGCAGCGGAACATCGCTGCGTTCGGCGGGGATCCGAACAACGTGACGATCTTCGGCGAATCCGCCGGCGGGATGTCTGTCTTGACCCTGATGACATCGCCTGCGGCTCGCGGGCTGTTTCACAAAGCGATCGTTCAATCCGGCGGCGGAAGAAATCTGCTGGGTCCGATGCGGAAGCTGCGCGAGTCCCAGGGAACGCTCTCGTCCGCGGAGAGCGTCGGGATCGCATTCGCAAAGAAGATGGGCATTGAGGGCGAGGATGCGAAGGCGCTGGAGGCGTTGCGCGCACTCCCGGCGGAGAAGATCGTGGACGGGCTCAACATGGCGACGATGAATACGCCCACCTACAGCGGCCCCATGCTGGATGGCAAGATCGTCGTGGAAAGCGTGGAAGATGCATTTCTCGGCGGGCGGCAGGCGAAGGTCCCCTTCATTGCGGGCGCGAATAACATGGATATCGGCTTCAGCTTCGCAAGAACGCTGGAGGATGTCTTCCAACCGTTCGGAGACCTACGGGCCCGCGCAGAGGCTGCCTACAACGGGGACGGGAAGGGCGACGTGCGCACCGTCGGATACCTGGTGGCGATGGACCGCATGATGATCGAGCCCGCCCGGTTCACGGTGCGCCGCATGGCAGCGGCCGGACAGAAGGCGTTCCATTACCGCTTCTCCTATGTGGCGGAGTCGATGCGGAAAGAATGGCCAGGCGCTCCCCATGCCACGGAAATTCCGTACGTATTCAACACGGTCAAGGTGAAATACGGGGAAAAACTCGCACCCGCGGATCAGGCCATGGCGGATCTTGTGCATGCGTATTGGGTCGATTTTGTGAAAAAAGGCGACCCGAACGGGAGCGGACGTCCGGCATGGCCCGCGTGCGATCCGGCTTGTGATACGGTCCTCGAATTCGGCCTGCAGCAGACTGCAGCGAAGACAGATCCCTGGAAGGCGAGGCTCGATGTGACGGAAGCCCTTGCCATGAAAGGCAAGTGATCCGGCGATTTGGTGCGTTTAACTCTGCGGGCGCGGTGCGCGCGGCGAGAGCCGCGCCCGCAGAGCAGCCAGAAGCGCCGGCAGCGCGGCCTCGAAATAGAAGTGGCCGCCGGGGAACTCGAGCCGTTCGAAGGTGGACGTGGTCTGCTCGCGCCACGCGTCCAGGTGCGCGGATGTGACGTTCGGATCGGCGTCGCCTCCGTAGGCGAAGATCGGAATGTCCAGCGGCGGTTCCGGTCTGTAGACATAATGCCGGTAGAGGCGGGCGTCGGCCAGGAGCGCCGGCAGGGCAAGTTTCAGCAACTCCGGCTGGCTGAGCACGCTGGGCGGAAATCCTTCCAGGCGGCGGAGCTCCTCGATGAAGTCCCGCAGGGAAGGCTCCGGCGGCGGCACATGATTCAGGCGGAATTGCGGGGCGCGTGCGCCGGAGACGTGCAGCGAGGCCGGCATTGGCAGGCTGTGGCGGCGCAGCGCGCGCGCCAGCTCGAAGGCGATGCCCGCTCCCATCTAGTGGCCGAAGAACGCGAAGGGGGCATCGAGAAAGGGGCGGATCTGCTCCAGCAGCGCATCCAGAAGCGGCTCCATGCGCTCGTATGGGGGCTCCGAGGCGCGGGACTCGCGCCCAGGCAGGCGGACGGCCACCACGAATGCTGCCGGCTCCAGCGCGCTGCTCCAGGAGCGGAAAGGCAGCGCGCCTCCTCCCGCCCAGGGAAAACAAAACAGACGCAATTTGTCTTTCGGTGCGGCGTGGATGGCTGGGAACCACGGGTGCGTGGCCGGGGGCTTGCCGGCGGCGCGCCGCGAGAGCCGCAGGGCGAGCAGCCGCCGCTTCTCTTCGGACAGCTGCGGCGGCGCCTCCGCGCGCGGGGGCGCCTTCTTCGGTTTCCTGAGCAGCTCGAGAAGCGCCTGCTCGAAGGGTTCCACCGACAGGGATGCCGCATACTCGAGCGCGGCGCGTCAGCTCGCCGCGGCGATCTCCTCCCAGTGGGCGCGGTCCGTGACCAGCCGGCGGAGGATTCGCTGCCACGGTTCGACATCCTGCGGCGGGACCTCGGCGACGGGCACCATGGAGGCGTCCAGCGAAGGCTGGTAGCGAACGATCGGGTTCACGCGCACCAGATAAGGCACGCCCAGCTTGGCTTCGTGAAGCCCGCCGACGTCGGATGCGATCACCGGGATGCCGCGGCTCATCGCCTCCAGCACGATGCGCGAGCGCGCCTCCGCCCACACCGAGGGCACCAGCACCACGCGGCTGCGGCGCAGCAGATCATCGATATTGTCCACGCGCGGCAGCAGCGTGATGTTCGGCACGCTCCTGAGCTCTTCGAGCTCCTGCGGCGTGGTGCCCCAGGTGGGGATGGCGGCAAACTGCAAGTCGGGCATGCGACGGGCGAGTTCCAGGAAGATGGAGATCCCCTTCACGGCACAGGGATTCACCATCGAGACGAACTCGTTGTCAAACCGGCCCAGCAGCGGAAACTCCGATCCCGGCTCCAGCAGGGAAATGGGGACGTGAATCGCGTCCAGCCCGCTCCACTCGCGGACATACCCGGCCACATAATGGCTGACGCCGACAATCAGGTCTGCATGGCGCAGATTGGCCGTCTTGGCCGCGCTGACCATGGAGCTGTCGGGTCCGAACGGGACGGCGATGGTAGCGCGCACCAGGTAGACGACGCGCGCCCGCGGATGCCGGATGGCGATGTCGAACAGGATCTGTCCGGGATCGTCCGTGGATGTGACGATCACGTCCGGATCGAAAGCATCCACGCAGGACTGGAAAAAAGCGCGCAACTGCGGACGCCTCGTCAGCACGCGCACCCGAACCCGGTTCAGGACATACGAAAGCGATTCGGCATCCTCTTCCACCCCGAGCGAGCGCGCCGCAAGCTCGCGCTTCAGCTCCTCATGCGACGCCTCGGAGAACTCCGGGACGCGGGTGACGACGAGCACGTCATGCCCGCGTGCTGCCAGAGCCTCCATCAGCAGCCGGTTGCTCTTGTCGCCGCCGCCGAGCGAAGGGAAGTACGTCGAGTTGTGGGCGAGCAGGACTCTCATGGCTGGCTGCGCTTCTTCTGCAGTCTGCGAAGCAGGAGGGCGCGCCGGGCGTCGTCCAGCGGCGGCATTTCGCGAGGCGGCGGGACGGCATCCTCCGCAGGACGGGGCAGGGAAACCAGCAGCTTTTCGAGGGCGTCAGGATCGATGGCGGAGACAAAGGCGGCTGCGGCGTGCCGGGAGCGGGCGCTCTCTTCCCGGTATTCTTGTTCGTCCTCCAGAAGGCGCCGCAGGGCGGCGGCCCACGGTTCGATGTCCTGCGGCGGCAGCAAGGGGCGCGGCATGTGCGCGGCATCGAACTCCATCCGGTAGCCTTCCACCGGGCGCACGGGGATCACGTAGCCGGTGCCCTGCTTGGCTTCCAGCAGCCCGCCGGAATCGGAGGAGACAACCGGAATGCCCCGCAGCATCGCCTCCATCACGATCAGGCCGAAACCCTCGTACCACAGCGACGGCATGAGCAGAACCGAGCACCTGCCCAGGACCTCTTCGATGTCCCGGACATTTTCAAGAAGCGTGACGTTGGGCAGGGCGGCCAGCGCGGCTTCATCCTCCGGAGTTGTGCCCCAGCCACGCAGCGCATCGAAGGGAATCTCCGGAAAAAGGCGGGCCAGCTCCAGGAAAATGCTGATTCCTTTCGCCGCGCAAGGGTTGATCATCAATACGCGCTTTCTGGCGAAATCCGAGAGATCCCTCCACGGCGGCGGTCCGTAAATCGGCGGATGGATGACGGCGGCATCCCGGCCCAGATGCGTCTTCACATACTCCGCCATGTGGCAGCCGATCACCACCACTGCGGCGGCGCGCCGGACCAGTTCCGCGGCGGGCGGATCGGGATGCCAGGCCTCCGGACCGAAGGGCAGGAACTGCGGCGTGTGCGCGAGATAGACAAGCTTTCCAGGGGCTGTGCGCGCAGCCTCGCGGAGAAGCGTGTGGGAAAGGTCCTCGCTGGAGACGAGCACCCAGTCCGGTTCCATCTCCCGGATGAGCCTGCCCAGCTCGGCGGCGTGAAGGGACAGAGAGGGGATGGACTGGATCGTGATGCCCTCCGGGCGTGAGGTCCGCCGCTCGCCATCGAGAGAAGATGCGGCCACGGCGCACTCGTGGCCGGCAGCGCAAAGACGGCGCAGCCAGGCCAGGTTGGACCGCGTGGAGCCGCCGCGGGGCGGATCGTAGGAAGCGTTCGAGGCGAGCAGAATGCGCACGGGCTACGATCCTTCTTCCATCTCGCGCTCCAGAAGGGCGCGGACCTCTTCGTCCGACAGGCTCGCGATCTCGGCCAGCAATGCCTGGTACTCTTCCGGATCCGCGGCGCCAAGACGGCGGGCGTCGACGATCGCAGCAAGGGAGCCGAGCGTCAGTGATCCCGAGTACACTTCGTCCACGGCCAGCTCCACGCCGAATTCTTCCTTGATACGCATCAGAAGGAGAACGGCCAGCAGGGAATGCCCGCCAAGATCGAAGAAATTGGCTTCGGAATGCGTCACAGGTTTCTGGAGCAACTCCGCCCAAATGCGGGCCAGCTTTTCTTCGGTCTCCGTCGAAAATGCGGCCGAGGAGGCAGGGGCCTGCACGGCGGCGGCTTCCCGGCGGACGGCAGCAAGAATCTGCGCCGGCGTGCGAAGGGAGGCGGCGATCTCGGCGTAGCCGGTGAAAGACCGGACAGCCGCCTGCGGCGCTGCGGCAGGCTGAGGCAGGGCGGTCGATTCCGGCGACGGCGACCAGCGCAGAGTTTGCAGCTCCACCGCGGGGAAGCGGAACACAAAACCTCCGTTGTCCTCGTGCACTTCGCCGTAGCGGATGGATTCCAGAAACGCCCGCGCGGGGGCGTTCCGCGCCGTGGGCGTGAGGGGAACCGTCACTGTGTAGATGCCCTCGTCGAGGGCGAGCTCCGCCAGCCGGGCGAGAATCCGGTGTTCGACGCCGCGCCCCAGAACGCGGCACGAGAGCAGGAACGAATCCACGTACAGTTCGTTCAGGCGCGTGAACACGATCACCAGCCCGGTGAGCCCGTATTCGCCGAACCGGTCGCTCACCTCCGCGGTGAAAATCCTCACGCCCGGCGTCTGCGCCAGAGCTGCGATCTCGGCCTCCGTGCGCCGGATGGTGGTCGTGTTGAACTGGTTGGTCCGCTGCGTGAGTTGTGCCGCGCGGGGGATCCTCTCCGGATCCAGCGGCTGGACTTCGACGCGCAGATCCAGCGTGGCGAGGAACTCCTCGAGCGACGCCGCCGCCTGCGCCGCCCGCGAGAATTCCAGCGACTGCGCCAGCATCTCCGAACGGCGGCGATCCTCCTCCGTCACCGCAGGATGATCAAACGCCCAGACGTGGTCGAGAAAGGCGGGAAGCTCGGAGATGTCGGCGGGCAGCGCGAGAGAAAGCACGCCGGGGCAGGAGGAGGACACCTCCGCGCATTCCTTCGGATTGTCGTCGAGGAAGATGAACGAGTCGAGGCCCAGGTTCAGCTCGGAGGCGAGCGAGGACAGGTTGACGGATTTCGGATTCCAGTCGATGCGCCATGCGGCGAAGTGTTCCAGGCGAAGCGGGAACTCCGGGTGCGCGTGGAATGTCTCCAGCACGTCGCTGAAATTGTTCTTGGACGCGATGGCGAGCAGCATGCCCGCCTCTCTCTGGGCGAGCAGGAACTCGTGGAGGCGCCGGCGGGGCGGGTCGAGCACAACTCCCGCGGGTCCGTCCTCGCCGCAAATGCCGCGCCACAGCGTATTGTCGAGATCCACCGCAATAACCTTGTAGGGGGGCATGGAGAGCGCGTGGGCGCGGCGCGCGATCACTGTGGCCAGCGCGGCAAACATCTCCTCCGTGTAGGGGATCTGCGCGATTTCAGCTGCCCTGGGATCGTAGACTTCGGCTGGCGGGTACAGCGCCAGAATGTCCCGGTAATGGAAGAAGTGCACGCCGGGAAGCTGCGCAAGAAGCTCCCGCAGGATCTCTTCCGCCTCTGCCACGGACGGCCCTCCGGCCGAAGGGCAAAGAAGGAAGATCAGCGGAGCCTGGAACCGTGGAATCGCAGTGCGCACAGTTTCGGCGATCTGCCTGGCGTTGGCGGCAGCCGCCTCCGAGCGGCGCCGGTCATCGCCTTCGATCCGCGCCAGATCCGCGGCGCGCAGCAAGATCACATTCACGCCACGCCGGTTGGAGGCGAACACGGAACCCGGATCGAGCAGCGTTTGCAGGATCTGGTCGTACGGGGCGAAAACCGTCCCGAATGCGGCCCCGAGCCTGCGCCCCCAGAAGGCAAGGATGGGCTCCAGCGGCTCCGCCGTGAAGGAAGCGGCCACGGCGATGGTGTAGGGCTGGGCAGGATGCAAGGCGGAATCCACGGAAACAGGAACAAGTCCGATGAAGAATGTTTTCAGCGGCGCTGTCTTGGCGGCATCGCCACCTGCCTTCATTGTATCGGCGGGGACCGCTTTCGAGGGGGCCTCGGGTGTTCCCGGGAACGGCTCGCACGCCGGGCGCACGGGCTGGCCGTGTTGGTAGAATCGCGGCTTCGGAATCCCTGCGGGAGACAAAAGAAGCGATGAGCGAAGAGATCAAGTACGTTCTGGACGAGAGCCGGCTTCCGAAGTTCTGGTACAACATTGCGGCGGACCTGCCGCAGCCCGCTCCGCCGGTGTTGCATCCGGGGACGAAGCAGCCGGTGACCCCCGCGGACCTGGAAGTGATCTTCCCGATGAGCCTGATCGAGCAGGAAGTGTCCGTGGAGCGGGAGATCGAGATCCCGAAGCCGGTGCGCGACATCTACCGGCAGTGGCGCCCGACGCCGCTGTATCGCGCCCGGCGGCTGGAGAAGGCGCTCGATACTCCGGCGCGGATCTATTACAAGTACGAGGGCGTCAGCCCGGCGGGCTCGCACAAGCCGAACACGGCTGTGGCGCAGGCCTTCTACAACAAGGAAGCGGGCGTGCGCCGCATCGTCACCGAGACGGGAGCAGGGCAGTGGGGCTCGTCGCTGGCATTGGCGGGCGCGTTTTTCGGGCTGAAGATCGAAGTCTTCATGGTGCGGGTGAGCTACGAACAGAAGCCCTACCGGCGGGCGCTGATGGAGAGCTACGGCGCGCGGTGCGTCGCGTCGCCGTCAACGGAGACCGCCAGCGGGCGGGCGATTCTCGCACAGCGCCCGGATCATCCGGGCAGCCTGGGGATCGCGATCTCCGAGGCTGTCGAAGTGGCGGCGCAAAGCGAAGACACCAAGTACGCCCTCGGCAGCGTGCTGAACCACGTGCTTCTGCACCAGACGGTGATCGGGCAGGAGGCGATCGAGCAGCTGGCGATGGCGGGCGATGAGCCCGACGTTGTGGTTGGCTGCACGGGTGGAGGTTCGAACTTCGCGGGCATCGCTTTCCCATTCATCGGCAGGATGCTGCGGGGCGGAAAGAAGATGCGCATCGTGGCGGTGGAGCCGGCGGCGTGCCCGTCGCTCACGCGCGGCAAGTACGCATACGATTTCGGCGACACGGCGCACCTGACGCCGCTCGTGAAGATGCACACCCTGGGCAGCACCTTCACGCCTCCGGGCTTCCATGCCGGCGGGTTGCGCTACCACGGCATGGCGCCTTTGGTCAGCCACTGCAAGGAGCTGGGGCTGATCGAGGCAAAGGCATACACGCAGCTCAGCTGCTTTGAAGCCGGCGTGATGTTTGCGCGCGCCGAGGGCATCCTGCCGGCGCCGGAGGCCAACCATGCCGTTCGCGGCGCCATCGATGAGGCGCTGCGCTGCAAACAGGAGGGCAGGAGCGAAGTGATCCTGTTCAACCTCTGCGGGCACGGGCACTTCGACATGCAGGCCTACATGGACTACTTCGCCGGCAAGCTGGTGGATCAGGAATACGACGAGAACGAGCTGGCGATGGCGCTTGCCGGGCTGCCTTCGGTCAGCGCCTGAGTCTCTGCGCGCTTTCTTCTCCGGAGAGGAGCCGTCCTGCCGGTGTACAATTAGGAGAACCGGGGCTCCAGATCCGAGTTTCCGAGATAGAAAGCGAGAGCCGCCATGATTGTGCATCCGAAAGGGCCGAAGGCCCGAGTGCTGCTGACGAGCGTCTTCGGTCCGTACGCGAAGGACGACGAATACGGGAGCCGCTCCATCGATCCGATGGAGCTTTACCACAACCAGGTGACGCGGGCGCAGGGCCCGTATTCGCTGCGGATGCACCACCGTTCGTGGGGGATCATGTTCATCCAGGCGAACATCGAGAACCCGTCGACGGTGCTGGACTTCCCGACGAAAGAGCGTTTCGAGCAGGAGCTGAGAGAGCACGACTATGACGTGGTGGGGA
>FWWL01009252.1_pt1 | contig 11739 bp, 9 predicted proteins | sample 2228331 | NCBI WGS metagenome assembly FWWL01 (sample SAMEA103939775, study PRJEB20133) | metagenome
TTTATGCATTCCTATCACCAGTCGTCAACTGCGCACACACTCCTGATGGTACGACTACTCCCTTACTCCTATTGTTCCTTGTAGCAGACAAACGTTGTCATAGATCGAAAGCGTGCGACCTTACACAATAACCACGTATTCACGTACTATTTAATTATTATGCGTTTCTTGACCCCAGCCTTGTTTCAGCTCTTCTTGGGCCTAATTCGCCACTTACAGCGCTCCATCTCGTTCGCAGGAAACTTGTCGATGCTACCGTCAAGGAACACTGCTATTGCATTTCCGCGCCAACCTGCAGGGTTGGTACCCTCGCGGATCTCGTGATAAGAACACCAGGTAACTAATGTATGATCCGGTGGATTGCGCCATCTGAGCTGCCGTTCGTAATCTTGCTGTCTTACGGCCGCAGCATCCGAAGGCGGATTGTTCGGCGGATAAGGCATGTAGTTGTCTACGTCGTTCAACTGCATAGCCCACTTCACACAATAGTGCGGCTCAACCGTAGAACCCCAAGGAAAGCAACTGTAACTGTCGTAGGCATATACACTGATAGTGCTGCTCGCATCACCTGGTACGCTCTCGTAAGATAATATATCTGTAGTGTTGGTGACCTTTGATGATGGACAGTGTAATATCTTATAGGACTTGATATACTCCCCAAATAACGCGCCGTCTTGACCCATTTGATTCTCAAGAGACTGACCAGATACGGCACGTGCGCTCAAAACATCAGGATATCTCCGATTGTCCTGCTTGAACATTTGCACTGCCATTGCTATTTGATGAAGATTGCTAGCGCAATTGTTTTCATTAGCCTTCTTCTTAACCGTAGACATAACCGGAAAGATAATCGCGGCCAATATTGCAATTATTGCAATTACCGTCAGCAGTTCGACCAGTGAGAAACCACTTTTGCGAGACAACGTCCTCATTTACTTCGCACCTCCGCGCGTTAGCCCGTTTAGTCTTTAAGTTTAGTCTTTAACAAGGATCTCGCTATCGATTAATCTAAATCTCTCGTTTCGGCCTTTTTATAGCAGTGTTTAGAACTACATTAGCCACAGTTCCCGGACTACTAAGTTCCGTAAAAAAAAGCGAGCCCGCTCCGACTCAACGGTATCGAATCCTATTATACCTGTTTGGCGAACCTATCCGCCAGTATGTTCCATCCTTGTGTCTTTGTAATAAGCAGTCGTTTCTCAACGCAGCGATTACTCCTTTCAAAGTCATTCGGGAATCAAAGTTAAATGTGGGATCCGAAAAGTTAACGGAGGTCTTTCTCAGCTAACAAAACGTAATTAATCGCATCCACGCATTCCACAGTGCCTGCAATTGCGGATAAAAAAGAATTACCATCACCGACCCAGTCACCATATAAGGTCCAAACGGAATTTCCGTTCGCCAAGGCATTCCTTTCTTATCGGAAAGCGACTTGGCGATCATAAGCGTAACCCCGAATATCGTCCCTAACAACACGGCTATAAGGAACGAGGCAAAGGCAGGAACGACACCCAATACGGCGCCGGTCGCAGCAGCCAGTTTTATATCGCCACCGCCCATCGCTCCTTCGTATTCCGCCAATGCCTTTTCGTCTCTGGGTTTGAAAACAAAGTAGCTCACGAAAGCTATCAGGTAGAATGTCCCACCGCAAAGGACTATACCTACTATGCTCGGAAGCATTGGAAGCACTGCCTCAGTAAAAGGCAATGGAATTCCGTTCGGAATGCCGCTTCCTGCTATAATGTGTGCAACGTCACGCCCAATCCCCACTATTATCCCAACAATCCAGACTTGATCCGGGATAATCAGATACTCCATGTCTACTACGAAAGCAACAATTAGCGCAGAAATAAAGGCAACATATGCTAGGAAGTCAATCGAGAACCCATAGCGGAAGAAAGTCGCCGCAAATAGTAGACCAGTTATCAATTCCACTATGAAGTAACGCCAACTTATGGGCGCCCTGCAATAGCGGCATCTACCTCGCAAAAACAAGAAGCTGAAGAGAGGAACAAGATCCTTTATCTTCAGCTTTGTATTACACTTTGGGCAATGTGACGGTGGCGACACTATCGATTGCTCTTCCGGCAGCCGGCAGATGCACACATTCAAAAAGCTTCCTACTGCTATTCCATAAATGAAGGCGATAAAGCCTCCTATCCAGGTGGTTGGCAACATCAATTACTAGCTACCACTACCAGCAGAGAGGTTTTGAATAACCGCAATAAGCGGCAAGAAAAGCGATATGACAATAAACCCGACTACTACACCTAGCGTGATGATCAGTACCGGCTCAATTGCTGATGTAAGTGAGGCTACTGCCGAATCGACTTCGTTCTCATAAAAGTCCGCAACCTTGCTGAGCATCGGATCTAGCGAGCCAGATTCCTCACCGATTGATATCATCTGTACAACCATCGGCGGGAATAACTTGCTCCTTGCCAGCGGTTCTCCAATGCGTTCGCCTTCGCGGATTGAAGCTCTAGCCGAAAGAATCGCATCCGCTATTATATCGTTTGATACCGTGCCGGCTACTGTTTCCATAGCTTGCAAGATCCCAACACCACTTGAAAGCAAGGTCGCTAGCGTGCGTGCAAATCTCGCAAGAGCAATTTTGTGTGATAGCTTACCAAAAACAGGAAACTTCAGCTTTACTCTATCGTAGATTCTTCGCCCGACTTTGGTCTTGATGAAGAGTCTCAACGCCACAATGAACCCTACTAGAAATACCAGCAGCCAATACCACTTGTGCATGAGGAAGTCGCTGCTTGCCTTCAGAAGTGCCGTGGGTCCTGGCAAATCCTTGATTCCCAAATCATCAAACAGCACCATGAACTTCGGCAGAATAAAGGTCATAAGCCCGAGTACTACAAGCACTGCAAAGCACATGATCAATACAGGGTAAGTCATTGCTGACTTGACCTTTCGTCGAAGTTCAACATCTTTTTCTAAGAACATTGATAGCCTTTGAAGGCTTTCTTCAAGTGCCCCTCCTACTTCACCTGCATTTACCAAACCAATGAAAAGCCGATCAAAAACGTTAGGATACTTCTCAAGTGACCGTGTAAACGTCTGTCCGCCTTCGACCTCGGAGCGGATATCGTTCAGTATAGCCTTAAGCTTCGGATTGGTTGCTTGCTCAGCCAAAACACTCAGGCAACGGACGAGGTTAACGCCCGCATCGATCATGGTTGAAAACTGTCGGCACATCACCGCGAGGTCCGTCTTCTTTACCCCTCCGAATCCGCCGACTCTCTTTTGTGTGCTCTTGACCTGCTTGATATCGACTACGGTGAAACCTTGCTCAGTCAGTCTGCGCCGAAGTATATCTTCATTCTCCGCTTCGGACGTTCCGCCGAGAACAGCTCCCGTAGCATCTCTGATACTGTATTGGTAGTTGGGCATGCCCTATCAGCTCCCTCTATCTGCGCACATTTCCGTTGCCTTGCGCCCCCGAACCCATCGCGGCACTTATCATGTTCTTAAGATCGTCAGGGTTCATAGCGCGAGATATTGCATCATCGTATGTTATGATGCCCTTGAGATACAAATCGCGTAAGTGCTGGTCCATCGTCTGCATTCCAAGTTGTGCGCTCGTCTGTATGATGGACGGAAGCTGGTGCGATTTGGCTTCTCGGATCAAATTTCGAACAGCTGGAGAAGCAATCATAATCTCCATTGCACACACTCGGCCGGGCATTCCAGCCCGCGGCAATAGCTGCTGACACAACACTGCCTGCAGCGAGTTCGACAACATTAGTCTTATTTGTTCCTGCTGATCGACCGGGAACTGATCAACAACTCGGTCGACGGTTTGGGCAGCGCTGTTGGTATGCAATGTAGCGAATACCAAGTGACCGGTCTCGGCTGCTCGAATCGCATTTTGCATCGTTTCGAGATCGCGCATCTCTCCCACCAATATAACATCCGGGTCTTCGCGCAAAGCAGCCCGTAGCGCATTGGCGAACTCTTTAGTATCCTGACCCACCTCGCGCTGGTTAATAATACTCATCCGGTGCTGATGCAAATATTCAATCGGATCCTCGATGGTTATTATGTGTACGCTGCGCTCAGTGTTGATCTGGTGGATCATCGCAGCCAACGAGGTCGATTTTCCAGAACCTGTCGGGCCTGTCACTAATACAAGACCTCTTGGATAGCGTGCAATCTGTTCAAGTACAGGTGGAAGCCCGAGTTCTCGAATAGTCGGGATCTTCATTGGAATCAATCGGAACGCCGCTGCAACCGTACCCTTATCCTTGAAAATGTTGACTCTGAACCTTGCGACCTGCTGTAAAGAATATGAAAAGTCTAGCTCCCATTGATCTTCAAACCGCTGTATTTGCTCATCCGAGAGGATGTCATACAACATCCTTTGGGTGTGTATCGGAGTGAACTTCTCATAATTGAGAGGTATCAACTGGCCATCAATACGCAATATCGGGGGCACACCTACGCAAATGTGGAGGTCAGAAGCTCCCCGTTCAACAACCTCTCTAAGGAGATCGTCTATATGAGTCTCTTCAAGGGAAATTACATTACCCGTCTTTCGAGCTGCAGCTGCAATTCCCTCTTCTTTGAGTGCTTGATTTGTCGTCAATTGCCGTTCCAACGCATCCTCCAAAAAGACTCTTAGTGTCCTGCTGTAAACACCACCCTCATTACTTCGTCAGGCGTCGTGATTCCCTGCAGGACTTTTTCGAGCCCGTCCTCTCTCAGTTCGCGCATTCCATTAGCTTTTGCTGCTTCTCTTATATCTGCAAGCGGAGCGCGATGCACGATTAGCTCCGCTATTTCATCGTTAACTTCCATAAGCTCATATATACCTATTCGCCCTTTATATCCGGTACCACGGCAGGCCTCGCACCCTTCGCCTCTGTACAAAGTAACCATCTCTTCAGGATTTGTAGGCTTAAATCCGCATCTTCGCAAATCGCCTGCTGGAACCTGATAGGGCTTTTTGCAGTTGGAGCATACTTTTCGACCCAACCTTTGAGCAAGAACACCTATGACCGTTGCCGAAACCAAATACGGTTCCACACCCATATCTACCATACGAATCACAGCGCTTGGGGCATCATTGGTGTGAAGGGTGGATAAAACCAAGTGGCCGGTGAGGGATGCTTCGACTGCTATACTTGCTGTTTCAATGTCGCGCATCTCACCAACCATAATGATATCAGGGTCTTGCCTCAGGAATGCTCGAAGAGCCGAAGCAAATGTTAACCCTGCTTTCTTATGAACCTGAACCTGTGCAATACCGGAAAGCTGATATTCGACAGGATCTTCAATAGTGATAATATTACGCTCTGGGGAATTGAGTTTATGCAGAATTGAATACTGGGTTGTAGTCTTTCCACTACCTGTTGGTCCAGTTGAAAGGAACATTCCGTTCGGCTGAGACACAAGTTCCTCAACCTTTGCTTGCACTTCAGGTGTGAATCCCAGTTTGTTAAGTCCGATAAGAACGCTGGACTTATCGAGGATTCTCATAACTATCTTCTCACCGTTGACGGTGGGAAGACAGGAGACGCGCAAGTCATAGTCCTTGTTGTCCATTCGGATAGGTATACGACCGTCCTGCGGGATACGCCGTTCGGCAATGTCCATTCCTGCAAGGATCTTATACCTTGATATTAGCGGCTTGTCGATGTACTTCGGAAGCGGCATAACTTCGTGCAAGACGCCGTCTATGCGATATCTGACCCTCAGCGATCGTTTGTCAGGCTCTACATGGATATCACTTGCATTATCTCTTATAGCTTGCTGAATTATAGTATTAGCAATTCGAATGATCGGCGCTTCTTCAGAGACTTTGGCGATGGATTCTGTGTCTTCTTCCGCAATATCCTCGCGAGCACCGTAACCTGCTATGGCCTGGCGGAACTCTGCCGACAGAGCAGGAGATTGACCAGGTGCCGCAGGAGAAGTGTTTGATTCGCTGTTTGGCTGGCCGGCTTCTACAATGCCACTACCGCCGGACTTATACATCCGGTCGATTGCGTCCATCACATCATCTTCAGTGGCAAGTACAATCGCGACTTGCTGAGCACCACTGGCAAGCTTAATATCCTGCACAGCAAATGGGTCATTAGGATTCACCACAGCGACTATTAGTTTGTTGCCATTTTTAGCTATCGGAATGACCTTGTGGCGTTTGGCAATGTGCTCTGGTATGGAATTAACCGCCGAAGCATCTATCCGCTGAGTACTTAGGTTCACGAACGGCAATCCCAATGTCTCCGCTCGGACCTCTGTAACCGCCTTCTCGTCGGCAAAGCCCAAATCGACTATAATCCTCCCGATATCTCCTGGCGCACTACGTTGAACATCGCGCGCTTCAGCCAGCTGTTCAGCTGAGATAACGCCTTTTGCCACTAAGGCTTCGCCCAGATCTTTTTTAACCATCGCCATGGTTATCTGCTCCTACAAAAAGTCGACCAATTTCAGGCCGAGCAAAGAGTATTAAGTAAAGTATATAAGTATAACCGGAAAATGCGACCTGTTTTTTTGATTTAGCTATCCTAAAATTTCTACAATTCGACAGCAAGCATCAATTTCGTTTGTTTCTTTTGTTCTAAAGTATCATCAAGGATCTCAAAGCATAAAAAATTCCCAAAATGACTGCATAGCTGCTTCGAGAACACGCTACGTACGCGTTTTCTCAAAATGCTCGAGCACCGCTCGTTCCATAACATCGATTGGTGGCTCAAGTCCTGTCCACATTCTCAACGACAGCGCACCCTGGTGAACAAGCATTCCAAGTCCAGTCATTGCTCTTGCCCCTCGGCGCTGAGCTTCATCGACTAATCGTGTTTTCATAGGGTTGTAGACGAGATCATAGACCATCAGTTTCGAGTGCAGCAGGTCTGGCGACAACGGAATTCCATAGACGTCCGGAAACATTCCAACCGAAGTAGTGTTGACCAGCAAATCAGCATTTTCCAACCTGCTGGCAAGCAGTTCCTTTTTCAGTTCTATGGACTCAAAGTCTCCATTAGCGAAAGTTGCTTTGAGACTCTCGACAAGCTCCACAGCCCGCCTGTAGGTGCGGTTAGCCACTACTATCTTGCACCCAATCCGCGCTAGGGCAAATGCTATTGCCTTTGCCGACCCGCCAGCACCAAGTATGACGGTCCTACAACCGTTAAGATCGCCCCAAGCCGTTTCAGCCGATCTTATGAAACCTGGCCCGTCAGTGGTATCTCCTCTTAGAACACCATTTAAATTTATAACCGTATTGACAGAGCCAATTTCGCGAGAGTAATCACTTACCTCGTCAAGGTATTCGATAATTCGCTCCTTGTGAGGAATAGTGACATTTACACCCGCAAGTTGGAGAGCTTTGATGCCCTCCACAGCCTTTGCTAGGTCTTCGGGCATAACGTGAAAAGGCACATATACGTAGTCAATGTTCATCGCCCGTATTGCGGCATTTTGCATAACGGGTGACAGACTATGTGAGATAGGGTGACCGAACACCCCGAGTACACGAGTACTGCCGAGCACGTTCACCTTGTATCCTGTGTTTGAGACTGATTTGTTTTGAAGTTTGTTCCCTGTTGAGACTGCCTTGCAAGCAAGTGTAGTATCATCCGCTCAATTAAGCGACTAAGTTTGGTTCCTACGAACTCCTGTTTGTGCATGGGTTTAACAAGAATAGTATACATTCCAGCTAGATTTCCGCCTAGTATATCAGTAACAATCTGGTCGCCAACTACAACCGTTTGCTTCGGATCACAGCCTAGCATTCTCGACGCCCTTTCAAACCCCTGGCGCCTCGGTTTTAGTGCCCTATGGATACAGGGAATCCCTAGATTAGCAGCGATCTCGGTTAATCGTTTGGGATTATGCGTATTGGAAACTATACAAAGCTTCATTCCTGTGGACTTCGCTTGCTCTATCCACGCGACTACCGGTTTCGGCACTATCGAGTCTTTCCACGGCAAGAGAGTATTGTCCAAATCCAAGAGCACCGACTCGAAGCCCTTATTCCTCAAGTCTTCAACGTCGATATCGAGCAGACTGTTAGCGAATCGATCAGGACACAAAAGCTCTATAAAGTAAGACAATCGAACCTCCAAGCCCCAGGAAGACAAGCTGTAAACAAGCAAAGATCGGTTCACTTCGTCTTCATCGCCGCTTTGATCGCATTCTTTGCTTTCACGTGTTCCTCGAATGTTCGACTAAACACATGGCTCCCGTCAGGTCTTGCAACATAGTATAAGTAGTCCACATTCGCAGGATTCAGAACAGCCTTGATCGATGCCACACCAGGATTACAGATCGGCGTAGGCGGCAGTCCTTTATACTTATATGTGTTATAAGGCGAATTGATTTCCAGGTCGCTGTAGTATATTTTGTCTTTATTATGTCTGCTCTCGCCCGGGAAATAGCTAACAGTTGCATCAACCTCGAGTCGCATGTTCCTGGCAAGCCTATTCCATAATACTGCTGCAACAAGCGGCCTATCTTTCGGCGTCTTTGCTTCGCGCTCGACAAGTGATGCCAAAATGAGAATCCTTTTTAGTCCCTCAACAAATGCTCGATTTCCTAGACCGAAGCGTTTCTTCGCAACTGATTCGATTTCAGTTCCTAGTGGCAATGCCACTTTCACTTCAAACGCATCGAGCATTTTCTCGATAATACCGTGAGGATCCGTGCCTCTAGCTATAAGATATGTATCAGGGAACAAATAGCCTTCCAGATTGTTCCCTGGGACGAAGGCATACTTTGAAAACTCGTAGCCCCGAGTGATGGCAAGCCGCACAAAAGCATTAGCATCGGCGAGCTGCTTCGTTTCAAGCAAGTCTGCGATCTGTCGAACTGTAAAGCCTTCAGGCACCGTCACCCACTGTTCTAGCGTTTCGCCCTGCACGAGTTTTGCTATGATCATTGGCAAATTCATGCTTTTGTTAAATTCGTAAACTCCTGGTTTTAGCCTGCCGCTTGATCCACTTACGCGACAGGTAAGTCTAAACACAAAAGCACTCCGGATCAGATTTTTCTCTTTCAAAATGGAAGCTATCTCCGCTGCAGATGCTCCTCTAGCGATTACCACTCGCACTGGTGATCTATCGTTCGATACTGGCATCGACCCGATTAAAAGCATCCAGAGCAAGGCAACCAGCACGACCAGAAGCGTTACAATATATGCTTTTGTCTCGGCTAGTACATTTTTCAATTCCGCTATCTTATATCCAAATCGAACCTCTAAGGTCCGAATCCTCCCTTTATTCCTGCTTTGTTTCTCGACTCTCCGCTTCTCTGAGATAGCTTTCGAGAATAACCGCCGCAGCCATCTTATCTATTACCTTCCTTCGCTTTGCTCGGGAGGCATCCATCTCTATGAGTATGCTCTCGGCTTCAGCGGTACTGAAGCTTTCGTCCCAATAATCAACAGGTATCTTCAACCGCTTAGCAAGACGATTGGAAAACTCTTTCACCTTTTTTGCCTGAATTCCCTCCTTGCCTTCAGCCGTCAGAGGTATCCCCACAACTATTTTATCAGCCCCGAGTTTTGCCAACACTTCTTCAATGGCCCGCAAATCAGTCTTCAAACTGCGGCTGCGCCTTATAGTGCACACTGGGTTTGCGGTAATGCCCAGCTCATCACTCACAGCTATTCCGATTGTTGTGTCACCTACGTCTAGCGCTGCAATTCTTGGCATTCTGGACCTCAGTTTCCAGTTACTACGATCCAATCCAAAAGAGAGTAAAGTAAAATAATTGCGGTCATGGCCATCATTATACACACCATGACAATCCCGGAATCGTTAGCCAAGAAAGCTGCCGCTGCACCAACCCACATAGCTTTCAACCCAGGCAGCATTACCGGATCATTGCTGAACATTTCTCTTACCTTCGGCTGGATTTTCCAGAACCATAGCACTAGAAGTGGGGTGAATACAACATATAGCCTCGCTGCGTTCGGCCCGAATGTAAGCCGAAGATTATGAAGCATCTTCCTAAGGGCGACTGTGATCACACCTGTGTAGCCCAAAGTATTAATTCCTTTAGCCATCCTCCCAGCATGCGAGAGAGAGTAACCGGCAATTCGCAAATCAAGCAAGGCGAATAGGCACACAATCACAGTACCTACACCAAATGCCACAATAACATGCTTAACACCAAACTTGCCTCGCCGAACTGCAACCCAAATTAGAACGAAGGTGACAGCAGCCGCAAACGTGCTTCCATAATTCGCTCCCATTATGCCCATACCCATAACAACTACGCTCAATAAGCCGATTACCAGAGCTAGTTGGGGTCGTAGATTGGAGCTGTAGAGTACGGCTAACCCGCCCATGAATATGAGTGCTGCAGCATACTCGTTCCCGATACCGTAGTATCTAAGTCCTGAAATATAAAACGAACTTGGCAGAGTAAATCTGCAAAGTTTTCCACCCATTGCTCCATCGATGACTATTGCCGCAACTGTAAGCCAGTAAAGTATAACCACCGGAACTGCTTTTAACTCAATCTTATTCGTTCGTTTTTGCCCAATAGACTCTATTGCCAAAGACAACCCCACCAAGAGAATCGTTATCCCCACCCAAGATGATATGTAGCTTGCTGGTCCAGCTGGGGCGAATACTGCAATCAGCATGGCAAGACAAGCTGATGCACATATAAGCAATCCTATACGCAACAGAAGAATGATGCTACGCTTGGGCCGAAGAGAAAATGCAACCGTTGCTGCCGAGCCAGTCAGCACTAGCCCTGCGATTCCCGCCATTGACCACATTGCAGGCGCAAGAAGTGTATGATTTGTTGTTGCTCGCGTGTCTATATCATGTAGACTCTTGAGTTGTTGATCAACAGTCATCACGCTTGCCTCGCTCCCGGCAATTGGTGCTGACGGACGAACATTCAATAGCCTAAGAATAGTAGGCGCGAAGTCGCTCGCGGCAATTACACCGTAAGTGCGAGTCGTGGCTGAGGTTAACAAGCCTGGTCGCTCAGAAGGATAAATAACAATAGGTGTTAGTCGGTTCCAATAGCCATTTACGGGCGGACTGAATGATGCCAACACTACCACCGTTTTTCTTGTTTTAGTCGCAGCCAATATTCGAGCTAACATAGAATCTAGCGAATTCAACACATATGCTTTGTGCTGAGAATACGCCTCGTCGGCAAGACTGAGCTTATATTCCTCCAGACGACTTGTATCGCCAAAGTCTACGACGACAAAGTCTAAGTGTGCAAGGCAAGCGATCGCCGCCTCCGCCAAAAGATCAGGGTCCGCGAAGAACTGAGTTGTATTATCGCTTTTGTAATTACGCGCATCAATTGAAACGCGTCCTAAGTCGATCAGACCTTCACAATCTGTAGCAAGCACGGCTGCAGAACGATCGATAGAATTTGGAAATAAGTCCGAATTCCCGACAACTCCTGTCTTCTTTCCAGCTCTTCTAAGGCTTTCTCCAAGCAACCCGATTGTAACCGCACCATAGCCTACAGCTTCACGCTGAGCCTGGGTAATTCCCAAAAACAATGCCGAACCTTTTCCTGGTCGTTGACCAATTCTCACCCAATAGACGTTTTCAGCAATCTGATCGCCAGGCACGCATTCGCAAGAATCAAACACTTCGCGGACATAATCACCACCCCGACAGCTCGAACCTGCTCCAGCCGTCAACAATACGGACGCCCGACTCTTAGATCCGACACAATTCGGGCTGATAAGTCCTACTGCACCTTGGTGAAGCATCTTCGAAATTGTTGGGAAAGATTTAT
>FWWL01009507.1_pt1 | contig 11738 bp, 10 predicted proteins | sample 2228331 | NCBI WGS metagenome assembly FWWL01 (sample SAMEA103939775, study PRJEB20133) | metagenome
ATAGGGTAGCCACTGAGTTGCAGGTGACATTCTACCCCTTCTAAACACTGAAACAAATCTTCCACTCGTTGATACCAATCCTGCGGGGAAACCTCACACGGCAAGCGTACGCCGATGCGCAGGGTTGCTAAGTCATAAAAGCCATCTTCGCTTGAAGAAAACCCCCGCAAACGTGGCGTAACCTGATCGAATTGGCGTTCTTTCCCCTCATTATAAGCCTGTGTCCACTTCAGCAAACTATCCCAAAACAGAAAGGCAGCTTCGCAGACCGAGGGACGATTGGAAGCGGTGTGGCTTGAAGGAGAGCGAAAGGTCGTTTCTAGCCAAGCGGTGCCTTTGTAGCCTAAGGTAATGCGGTTCCACTGGCTGGGTTCACCGATGATGGCAAATTGGGGACGATATTGGTCAACCACATAACGAGCCCCGTCCGAATCGGCTTCCTCGCCCACGGCGCCGCTGACCACAATGCTCCATCCCGCGATCTCCCCAACCGATGCCGTAGCATCCACAAAGGCAGCCAGCGGCCCTTTGGCGTCCACCGAGCCCCGTCCGTAGAACCGATCTTCTTCCAAACGCAAGGGGATCTCGCCACTCACCGTATCGATATGCCCCAATAAAACGATGGTCTGGTTTCCGTTTCCCATCACGCCCACGGCGTTGCCAGCCCCATCGCAAAAAGATCGGGTGAAGCTCAATGACTGCATGTGCTCGATAAGCCAAGCCACCGCTTGCGCCTCCTGTCCGGAGGGACTGTAGTGGGAGACTAACCCCAAGAGCGTTGGGGGAATGAGGTTAAGTTCAGCCGTTGAGTTATCCATCATCGCATCAGCCATTGTTTAGCGCTTTATCAGGGGTTCTGCCTTCATGCTGAACCCTTTCCCCAAAGGAGAGGTCTCACACCAAGGAACGAAGGGCACAAAGGAGATCGTGGATGGTTTCTTGGTGATCTTGGCGTGCTTTGTGTGAGAAAAGGAATATCGCTCACACGAAGACACAAAGGGCACAAAGGAGAGGTTACTTTACCTCTTGGTGCTCTTAGTGTTCTTTGTGTGAAAAAAGAACCATGGCTCACACCAAGACGCGAAGGGCACAAAGGACCGTCTGTTTTTACTCTTGGTGCCTTTTGTAAGCTCAAGGGTTTTCTAAGTATCCCCCAAAGGTAAAGGGAAGGCAACCCTCTTTTCTTCTTTACGGTGCGAAAGGTCTCAATCAACCGCTGACGACTCCTCGACCATCGACTCTTCAACCAAGACCGTTTCCAGGGCTTGAGCGACGCGTTCCAATTGCTCCTGCTCGATAACCAGCGGCGGCAACAAGCGAATGACGTTCATGCCCGCGTTCAGCACCAAAACCCCCTGTTCGGTCATCGCCTGGATGTAAGGCGCAACCTTTTGTTTGAGCTCAATGCCGATGATCAACCCTAAGCCGCGCACTTCGCGGACCAGCGGCGAATCAATTTGACGCAGTCGATTCTGCATCCATTCACCCAGACGCGCGGCACGGGCGGGTAAATCTTCCTTTTCGATGACTTCAAGGGCTGCTAATGAAGCCGCACAGACTACAGAATTCCCACCAAAGGTCGAACCATGCCAACATACCACTAAAAAACCCAATCGTTTTCAAATAAAGGTTGCCCCCATGGGTAAGCCGCCGGCCATCGACTTTGCCACGCAAACCAGGTCTGGCTCTAAGCCATAGTGATGATAGGCAAACAATTTACCTGTCCTGCCCCAGCCGGTTTGCACTTCGTCGATAATCAGCAGGGCACCGCGTTGACGGCACAACGCTTGGGCGCCTTGCAAAAACTCTGCGCTGGCGGGGTAAACTCCTCCCTCTCCTTGCACGGCTTCCAAGATCACGGCGGCGGTTTGATCGTCCACGGCTTGATCCAACTTTTCGAGGTTGTTATAGGGAATATGACGAAAGCCAGGCACCAGCGGTTCAAACGCTTCTTTATATTTTTTGTTGAAGGTCGCCGAAAGCGATCCCATCGTCCGCCCGTGAAAAGCGCGCATGGCAGCCACAATATTCGGACGCTGGGTGGTGCCGCGGGCGAATTTTAATGCAGCTTCCACCGCTTCGGTGCCCGAGTTGCACAAAAAGACTCGGCTCATCCCTGTCAGGGTACATAGCCGCTCGGTGAGCTTTGCGCGCTGGTCGTTGTAAAACATCTCTGGGCAAATGGTCAGGCGTTGAACCTGCGCAGTAACCGCCTTTGCGATCGCTGGGTGAGCATGTCCCAAATTGGCTACTCCCTGACCACCCACACAATCGATATATTCTCTGCCTTGATCATCGTAGAGCAATGCCCCTTTGCCGCTCACAATGGTCAAGTTGCGCTTAGCATAGACACCACTAGTATATCGAGCTTCGATGCTTTGAAAATCCATCTGACTACCTCTAAGCAAAAATGGTTGTCCCTTGTCCTTCAAGGGCACGGCGAATGGGTGACTCCACGCGACCGTCGGCAATCAGTACGCGTTGCACCCCTCCCTGTAAAGCTTCTTGGGCTCCCAATACTTTCTTCTTCATCCGTCCCTGAGCCGCCTCGAGCGCCTGATCAATCTGGGTCAGCTTCAGTTCTGGAATCAGCGTGTTCAGGTCGGGGAAGTTTCTCAGCAAGCCCGGCGCGGCGGTGAGCAGAATCAACGTCGGTGCTTGCAAGGCGGCAGCGATCATGGCAGCAGCCCGATCAGCATCGACATTGAGCGCTTCGCCCTTACGGCTCAACGCCAAGGGAGCAACCACCGGCGTGTAACCGCTTTGCAGCAGTGAGTGTAATAAGGCGGTATTAACTTCTTCGATCTTGCCACTGAAATCATCGCGCAAAATACGCCGCCGTCCATTTTCGACGCTGACGATACTCTCCTTGCGTTCGGCTAATAAAAGCCGCCCATCCAAGCCGCTCAACCCCACGGCATTGACTCCTAAGGCCTGCAGTTGTTCGACCAGAAAGCTGTTGATCTTGCCATTTACTGCCATGGCAAAAATTTCTAACGTGCGTCGGTCGGTGTACCGCGAGGTATGTCCCGAGGGAGACGTGATAAAGCGCGGCGGATAACCTAGCGCTTCTCCCAGTGCTGTCGCCTCGGCGGAGCCACCATGCACCAACACCAGTCGGTATCCCTCACCGAGCAACGCAACCACATCCCGGCAGATTGCTTGAAAATCCACCCCCTCTGTTCCCCCTAACTTGATGACCATCAATCCATTACCGTTTTCGTTCATCCTTTTATCCTGTATCAGTCCTTTAACACTGAGACACTAAATTTCATGAATGAAGTGCCGCTATTGGATTAGATTCGCTTACACCGGATGCAAACCTGGAAACTCCAATCCCAATGTCTCATCGAAACCGAACATCAGATTCATACATTGCACAGCCGAACCCGCTGCTCCCTTCATCAAGTTGTCGATGGCACAGATCGAGACAAGCTGGCTGTTCGCCTCGTCCAACTCAAAACCGATGTCCGCGTAGTTCGATCCGGCCAAGATTTTCGGCTCTGGGACGCGATAGATACCGCGCTGCTCTTTGACCAACCGGATGAAAGGGTTTTCGTTGGCAAAGGCACGATAAGCCCGCCACAGCTCCTTGTTGGTAACACCGTCTTTCACCCGCAGATGGGCAGTCGCCAAAGCGCCGCGCACCAATTCTACCGAGGTCATGGTCAGCTTGACCTGCGTGAGACCGCACTCTTGCATCACCTCAGCGGTGTGACGGTGGCCAAAGGGTGAAAAAGTGCGCACCACATGACTGCGTTCTGGGTGGTGCGAACCGGGGTTCCCTTCCGCGCCGCCCTCGGACGAGCCCACTTTGATTTCCACAATCACCGCCTGTTCGGTATCAATCAAAGCAGCTTTCAGCGGTGCAATGAGCGCCAGATTGGCTGCCGTGGCGTTGCAACCGACTCCGCTGACATAGCGCGCCGTGCGTAACGCTTCACGGTGTAATTCAGGCAAGCCATAGACAAAGCGCTCCAGCCATTGGGGTGCAGCGTGTGGCTGACCGTACCAGCGTTGATAAACTTCAGGGCTACGCAGGCGAAAATCAGCCGAAAGGTCGATAATGCGCTCAGCCAGTGAAGCATAATGCTCAATGGATTGTTGAGCCTGACCATGGGGTAAGGCTAAAAAGAGCACATCACAGGGTTGCAAGGTTTGTGGATCGCAGAATTGAAGTTGCGTCCGTTTGCGCAGGTTGGGATGGGTTTGATAGACATATTCTCCCAAGCGGCTGCGCGAGGTGACCTGAGAGACTTCCACCTCGGGATGATCGAGCAACAGGCGTAACAACTCGCCGCCGCTATACCCTGAACCGCCGACAATCGAGGCGCGGATCATCTTCGCCTCCAGCATGAAAGGACAGAGTCAAACGCGCTCATCTGAACATCTTCTCCCGCCGCGCCACTGCTAAGAGGTAATCCACAATGAAACCGGGGATATCGACCCCAGTGAGCGGGTAAGTGGTATGGAATTCCATCGTGTGATTGACTTCATTCACCAGATAGCCACGATCGGCGTCTTCGAACAGATCAATTGCCAGAACACCCCCACCTACGGCTTGGGCAGCTCGAAGGCAGATCTCGTTTAGTTCAGGGGTAACCGGGCAGACTTCTCCTTTACCGCCCCGCGCCGTATTGGTGATCCAGTGCGGCGATTTGCGATAGATCGCCGTGATGGTTTGGTTGTCAACCACAAAGGCACGGATATCGCGCCCTGGTTTCTCTACATATTCTTGAATGTAGAATACATTGTGCAGGGGTCCGCCTAGCGTCTCACGGTGTTCGATGATCGCCTCGGCTGCGTCGCGATCGTTGATCTTGGTCACCATGCGCCCCCACGAGCCGATCACCGGCTTCAAAACCACCGGATAACCCATCTCCTCAATAGCTTGTAAGGCTGATTCGGCAGATAGTGCAGTTGTAAAATGAGGCTGGGGCACATTGGCTTTTGCCAGAGCTAGGCTGGTGAGCAATTTATCGCCACACGTTTCTGCCACTTCGGCTGTGTTCACGGTCGGTACGCCCATGGCACTTAACATGCGCAAGGCGTACAAACCGCTGGTGAAACTAATGCTGCGCTCGAGGACGGCATCGTATTTCTGCCAGACCTGCGGATTTTCAACATCGAAAACCGCTAAGCGATCGTCAACGTGGTCGTAGGCGACGCCCCGTTTCTCTAGAGCTTGAAAGATATATTTCTCCTCTACTCGCACCCGCGAGCAGAGCACTGCCACTCGAAGGGAGACACTCATCGTTTGAATTCCGCTCGAATAGGGTGCGGATTGGAGCGATCTACTCGCCCCAATCCTCTGCTTCCATGGGTGCGGGTGCCAAGCTGGGGGGATCTAGCGAAACCACTTCCAAATCCACACCACAATCGGGACAAACGACAATTTCACTGAGCATGGTGTCGTTGGCAAGGGAGACACTCGCTTCACATTCGGGACAAGTTGATGTCATCATGCACCTCCGATAAAAGATTGGGTATAAAAAGAACCCTCCTTGAGGAAGGAGGGTTCTTTTTGTTAACCGTTGCGTTTGATTACCGTGCAATCGCCAACGCAAAGCCGCCCATCCTTCCTCGCGAAGGTGAGAACGGACGACGAGCAGCAGGCTTAGCGAACGGTAACATCATGCGAATTAATATAATCCTCTTGTTTTGAACCGTCAACCGTATTGCTAAATAAAACTGACCGAAATTTTCACGGCTCTTTTTGTACATTATGACGAACTTTGCCATCTTGGTTCAGGCTGGTTCGAACAGCGGCAGGATCGTCATAGCTGGCACGGCAACCAACCCTTGGTCAGTCAGGCGCAGTTCTGGGATAACCGATAGCGGCAGCAAATTGAAGCCCATATAGGGGATAGCGATTTCTTTTTCTTTCCACAAGTGGTTGAAATGTTCGGACTCGGCTTTCACTTCTGTGGCGCGCTTATCAGAGATCAAACCCGCAATGGGCAACGCAACCAAGGCTTCCACCTTGCCCTGATCGACAATCACCAAGCCGCCGCTATTCTCTTTGATGGTTTCCACCGCTAGGCGCATATCGGCTTCATTGACGCCAGCTACGATGATATTGTGAGCATCATGTCCTACGCTGCTCGCCACCGCCCCGCTGCGTAGGTTGAATCCCTGTAACAGCCCATGCCCAACACGCCCAGTGCCCTTATGCCGCTCCACCACGCTCAAGAAGCACAGGTCATGCTGGGCAAAGTGCTCCTGCCAGCTCTTGCCTCCTTCAAGGGTGATCTTTTTGTGGAAGGTGACGATGCCTGGCAAGGCGACTTGAATGACATTGGCAACCACCGTCTCCTTAGGCAGCTCAGGCACCAACTGATATTGGGGAGCTAACTTGACGGTTTGATAGGCAGCTTGGGGATAGCGCCAGCGGTTTTCGAGCTGTTCTTCCAACAGAGGGGTAATCTTGCGGTTTTCAACCATCAATTGACCGCCATACCAGGTATTCTGCACTTCCAAGTCATCATTGAGCAGAACGATATCGGCGCGCCGCGAATGTCCTAAACCGCCGATTTCATCGTCCATGTGATAGCGGGTTGCTGGATGGAGCGATCCCATACTCCAGGCGGTTAATTTGGGAATTCCCAAGCGAGCAGCTTCGCGCACGCACCAATCCAAACCGAAGAGGAACAGATCATCGGCATCGCGATCATCGGTGCACAGACACAAACGTTTGGGCGAGACCCCCAACTCGGTCACCACTTTGATAATTTCAGGCAGGGAGTGCCACGGGGTCGAGGGGTTGCCAGCGCGCATGAAGATCCACAAGCCCCCCTCGAGGAAATCCTCGGCGATATCGCGGTCAATCGCTTCGTGGGTATCGGTGACTCCGGCAGCGGCATAGGCAGCCACAAATTCACGCCCATAGCAGTGTCCGCAGATTGGCAAACCGCGCTTCAATGCTTCGGCAATCACCGCATGACTGCGGGTTTCACTGAAGTAGACCGGCACGTAATCCATCTTCTCACCGAGGGCAACCGCTTCAGGCCAAGCATCGAAGATTGCCCCAATCTTCTCAGGGGTAAGGTCACCGCCGGCGGTCTCCAACTCAGGCGAGGTGGAAGGGACAGTGCTAGGCACGGTGAGAAAGACATTCAGCGGCGCATGCCGGGCGTCTTCCAGCATCCACTCGATTCCCTCACGGTCGGCGACATTGCCGATCTCATGACTGTCGCAGAAGATGGTCGTATTGCCATTGAGCAAAGCCCCTTCGGCATAAGCACAAACCGTCATCATACTGCTCTCGACGTGGATATGGGGATCGACCAATCCCGGCGCCAAGATGCCCCCCTGACCGTCATAAAACTGAGCGCCGCTATCCCGTTTAGCTGTGCCGGCTTTTTGCACGGCAGCAATGCGCCCATGTTTGATCAGGATTTCCTTGTCCTCCAAGATGCGTTCACTATAGGTAGAGAGGATACGCGCATTGGTGATCACCAGATCGGGTGCGGCGCGTCCGGCAGCCACATCGGCAAGATCCCGGGTAACTTTGTGTAATGGGGGAACCGAAAAGCGGGTAATGCGGGTCATGGAAGCCTCCTTCTGTAGAACAATAGGTTATTGGTGCAACCGATAATAAGGTACAAAGAAAAACAATCCATTAGCAGGGTAAAATCCCCTTGCATCGTCAATTTTTCGGCAGATTGACGCCTCTCCATCCGTTTTTTCGATGATACCATGAGCTCGTAAGTAAGGAAAGAGGTTTTAAACCAAATCGAGCCTTTGACCCGTCCATCGAAAGGGGTGAAAATCTCTTGTCACCTGCAAGAAACCCTCAGACCTAACCCCACTCCCCAATGAACCTGCCAAAAAGCTGGCTTCAACAGAGCCACAGAGCACAAAGAAGTCTAAATGCCTTCCTCAGGGGTTGAGGACGGCATGGATGGCGCGGACGAATTGGTCTGCCATGGCTTCGATGTTCACCTCTTCATAGGTTAATCGGTATGACTCCCTGCCCATCTGACGCAGACGAGCGGGGTCGCTTAGCGCTTCCCTTAGGGCTTCTTGCAGGGCAGCAGCCTCGTCTGCCGGCACCAACCAGCCATTTTCGGGACGCACCAAATCCTCCTGGGTGCCATCTCCCTCAGCGACGATCAAAGGTAAACCGTGTGCCATTGCCTGTTGAGCAGCCAACCCTCCCGTGCCGGGCAAAACGAACAGGTCTGCCCAGTTGAAAGCTTCCTGCAATGCAGAGCCCCGCAGATCGCCTAAAAAGCGAGTAGCAGGATAGAGCTGGCGGGCAAGGTTTTCGAGAGACTGGCGTTCGGGACCATCGCCGACAATGGTCAGATGCGGTTGCAGTGCGTCAGGCAACTGGGCACAAGCTTCAAAGAGCAGATCGAGCCGTTTCCGGGCTTGCAAGCGGCCGACAAAGAGCACCTTCGGGCGGTCCTCGAAATGAGGCGGTTTAAGCGGCGGTTGGTTGGTGGGACGGCGTGCTGCAGCGTTCATGGCAACAAAAATCCGCTCAGCGGGGACTCCTTCGCACCGGTATTCGCTTGCCCCACGGCGACTGTAAGCAATGATCCCATCCAAACTGCTCAGGAAACTGCGCCGTTCGGCTTGCCGAAGCCTCCCCAAGGCGCCTGCCAGAGGCGGTGCTCCTAACCCCCAACCCAGCACCTTGCCTCCCTGTTGGCGCATCCAGCGAATGGCAAGACGGGTGGAAGGATAGCGCGGGTTGGCTTCGACGATCAGCACCCGTGGACGCCAGCTCCCCAACCAGCGCAATAACCCCAACTGCCAGCAGAGATAAAGCGGGTGGGCAGGATGAAATAGATGCCAATTGATGCCCTGTACGAAAAGCGCATTGGGAATAGCGGCTGCCGGTTTAATCATCTCTTGAGGGAGCGGCTGAGCGGCAAAGACGCTCAATCGCTCTGGAAACCGCTCTGCCAGGCATTCAAAAAAGGGCACCCGATAATCGGGCAAGACGCGTTGTTGCACCCCCACTCTGCTTTGAAGTATCCAAGTTTGGTCAGCCGCTAAACCCATTTCCGATGTCTATCATGGAAGGGAAAGCCACCCAATAACCGCGACGCGGCAACGGTTCACGGTTGACCAGTGGCGGGTAACCCTTTTTCATCCAACATATCCGATAGCCAGCCTGGGTCAAGATTTCCCAAACCTGCTCGGTGCATTCTTGGTTGTGGGTTTCTAGCAAGAGCAACGGACGCACTTCTTGAAGGAGGCGCTTCATGCCCCGCAAGGCGGTGACCTCACCGCCTTCGATGTCCATTTTGATCACTTGCGGGGGCGGAAATCCCCGTTGATAGACCAGGTCATCCAGCGACACACCATCCACAATCAGGTTCGCTTCTGCAGAAAGAGGCGCTGAAGCGGCATCCATCACCCTACCCGTGTCATCCGAAAGCCCGATGCGAAAAGTGACCCTCTGTGAGCTTTCCACCACTGCGCCTTCGATCACCTGCATGTCTGCCAATTGCCGATTGGCGGCAAGGTTTCCTTTCAAGCGCCGCACGTTTTCCGGCAAGGGCTCAAAGGCTATCACTTTGCCTTCCGCACCCACGCAACGCGCCAATAATAAGGTGATGTACCCCACATTCGCGCCCACATCGTAGGCAACTTGACCGCCCCGCACGAACTCTTGAATGGCAGCTTGCAAATGCGGCTCATAGGTGCCGAGCCAGTAATCCTTCTCTTGAGAAAGGTCTAGCCACATCGACAGCCCGCGCAATCCGCCAGCGGTGATCTCCACCCACTGCAATTCCTTCCCGACCGCGCGATTGACTCGCCGACGCAGCCAATTCGCCAGCCAAGGCAGACGGTAGAAGGAACGCTTGAGGAATAAGGGGGTGTAACGAGAGAATCCACCCAGCGTTCTAAGCCAAAATGACCTCGTCCTCGCCTGAGTTACCTTACTTTCCTGTTCAGAGATAACCGATTCCGCATCATCATTGGGAGAGGGATTGATGCTCGAGCGATCGTTCTCACGCCAAGAAGCAGGAGATACAAGAGCAACGCCCAATACTTCAGCATACGCCTGAGCCATCTGCCAAATGTCGAAACACGCTTCAGCCCGTTGGCGAGCCGCTTGTCGGAAGCGTTCCTGTTGTAGGGCGAGTTCCACTCCCGCCTGAGCTAGGGCACGGATATCCGGCTCTTCCAAGCGCCACGCATCCCCCCCATAAGGCACGACCCGCCCACATTCGGGCGTGACCAGTTCAGGCAAGGCGCCGCTCTCGAAAGCCAGCACCGGCAAGCCACATGCCAGCGCTTCGATGACGGCATTGGGACAGGCTGCATTTACATCTGCCGAGTAGAGCAAATGCGCCGAGCGATCCAAAGATGGGATGTCGGTTGCGGCAACCCGCCCCAGCCACTGGATGCGCTCTTCGGTTGCTTGATCCCATTTGCGACGTAGGGACTCGGCAACCTGCCCGGCGATCATCAGTTCTACTCCGTTGCGGTATGGATCGCTCCATTGAGATTGGAGCAAACGCATTTCTTCAAGCAACCGCACCGCAATGTGCAACCCCCACTCGTAGCCGCCGCCCAAACTGCCTTCAACCATCAAGATGCGCAGGCGATCCGTTGGGCGTTGATGCTCTCCCTGCGGGGTAAAAAGCGACAAGTCAACCCCGTTATAGATGACCCGCGTAGGTTGGGGGATACTGCCGTGTGTTCTCTCCCACCACCGTTGGGCAAAGTGGCTTTGATAAACAATTGCTGTCGCCAGACGGCGGCGGATCAACGCCAAATTGAGATTGGCAAGCTCGGCGCGCAGGATGTGGCGCAGACTGAAGCGCGGTCGATGGGGGGCGGACGGCAGACGGTGCAGCCAGTTCATCCCGTTCAGACGTTGTACGATCGGGATACCCCGCTGACGCGCTTTCCATAACCCCTGCAGTTGGCGTGTGCCACCGATCACTAAAACCGCCTGATAAGGGAGATCTTCCAGGTCCTGGGTAACCTGCACACCCCACTGTTCAAAGACAACCATCAGGCGGTCGCGGAACGAGACCATTCCCCCCACACCGCTAACGCGCGGAACGATACACACCTTCATGGACGACTGCCCACTTTGCGGGCTGGAACACCAGCCCAGATCTCGTTCTCGCCAGTCGATTCGAGTAAGACCGCATTAGCACCGACCACCGTTCCCCGTCCAACGCGCAAAACGCCCTCTTTGCCCAGCACTTTAGCACCTGGAGAGAGAATCACATCGTCCTCAATGACAATCCCTTCAAAGCGCGATTCGTGGCTGGGGCGGTAGATGTCGGCGCGGCCGGTGCCGACGCCTGGGTAGACCTTCACTCGCTTGCCGATCACCGTTTTGGAGTGGATCACCACTCCAAAACCGCCATGAGCCAGCTCAAACCCTTCGCCAATCGGCACACAGCGGGGGATCTCCACGCCGAGAATTTTGAGCAGATAGTACGCCAACCAGCCGAAAAGCGGCATCGAGCGGGCATAGACCAAACGGGTGTAAAAATCTTGTGCCATGCAATTTCACCCGCTGGAATTTTATCACTACGAGACTCAAAATGAAGTTTTTCGGAAAGGGATTTCTCCCACCCCCTATCGCCTCGCGATAGGGCTAAGAAAGTAATCTGAAAAATACTCCGAGCAGAATACAAGAAGGAATCATGGCACTACACCCACATGCTAACTCCCCTCGCCCGTTCGTGGGCGAGGGGCTAGGGGGTGAGGGCAGTCTCCCCCCTTTAGGGGGGATTGAGGGGGGTCCGCTAGGG
>FWWL01007984.1_pt1 | contig 11737 bp, 11 predicted proteins | sample 2228331 | NCBI WGS metagenome assembly FWWL01 (sample SAMEA103939775, study PRJEB20133) | metagenome
GACATCTTCGACGAGGTCGAGGAGGTTTGAGATGGCGGGCTTCCTGGTTCTCGTGTTGTTGATCTGGGGGGTGTCGGTGGGCGCGTGGCTCTTGCTGGGGCGGTCGGCGAAGACCGCGGGCGCGGAGAAGATCACCACGCGCGTGCTCGGGTTGCCGGAGAAGAAGAAAAAGAAGCAGGGCCCGGCGAAGGGCGGCCAGGCGCGGCTGTTCACGGAGGAGGACGAGAAGACCGGCAAGTTTGTATTGCGGCTGGTGAAGCGACTGGAGTTGCACGACCGGCTGCAGCGGCTGCTGGAGCAGGCGGGGCTGAAGTGGAAGGTGGCGCGGCTGGTGCATTCCTGCCTGGCGCTGTTTCTGGTGGGCTTTTGGATTTCCTGGGGCCTGTTGCCGCCGCTGTACCGGATCGGGGCGTTTCTGATTGGCGCGGCGGTGGGGTCCTTGCCGCTGTTATACGTGGCATCGAAGCGCCGGGCGAGGCTGAAGAAATTCGAGGAGCAGTTTCCGGACAGCCTGGAGTTCATGGCCCGTTCGATGCGCGCCGGCCATGCGTTTTCGGTTTCGCTGGAAATGATCCACCGGGAGTTTCAGGAGCCGCTGGCCGGCGAGTTCCGTCGTGCCTTTGAGGAGCACAATCTGGGGATGCCGCTGGACATGGCGTTGCAGAAGCTGGGCCAGCGGGTGCCTTCGCTCGACGTGCATTTCTTCGTTTCGGCGGTGTTGCTGCAGAAGCGAACGGGCGGGAATCTGGCGGAGATTCTCGACAAGCTGGCCTATGTCATCCGGGAGCGGTTCAAATTGCGGGGCAAGATCCGGGCCATCAGCGCGCACGGGCGGATGACGGGGATGGCGCTGACGGCGATTCCGATCGGGGTGGCGGCGATGATGTTCATCGTCAATCCCGACTATGTCACTTTTTTCGTCCGCGAGGAGGTGGGCAACGTGATGATGGTCGGGGCGATTGTGCTGCAGGTGATCGGCTATGCCATCATCCGCAAGATCGTGAACATCGAGGTCTGACGACAGGAGAGCGAGGGCCATGACTTCGGTTCTGCTTGCCACGCTGGTGTTCGTCGCCGTTGCCGCCGGCGCCGCGTATCTGGGGATGCGGATGTGGGTGCGGCCCCAGGAATACATTGAGCGCGTGACGGGGGTGGTGGCCGAGCCGGAAGAGGCGCCGGTGCATCCGAGCCTGGTGTTCCGCGATCTGCTGAACCGTTTGGGCTCGCTGGTGCCGGCGTCGCCGAAAGACATGACGGTGATGCAGCGCCGGCTGGTGCGGGCTGGCCTGCGCGGGCCCAACGCGCTGAAGCTGCTGTACGGGGCGAAGCTGGTTCTGGGCGTGGGGCTGCCGCTGGTGATGACGATCGTGGTGTGGGGCTCGGCGGCGGAGGCGTTCAACAAGTTCATGGCGGTCATGGCGGCGGCCGGGGTGGGCTTTTTCGGGCCGAACGAGTATGTGAACTGGAAGAGCCGGCGCCGGCAGAAGGAGATCCGGCGCGGCCTGCCCAACGCTCTGGATCTGATGGTGGTTTGTGTGGAGAGCGGGCTGGGGCTGGATCAGGCGATCCTGCAGGTGGCCAAGGAGCTGGAGCATGCGCATCCGGAGATCAGCGAGGAGTTCGGCCTGGTGAACGTGGAGCTGAAAGCCGGCAAGCGCCGGGCGGAGGCGCTGCGAAATCTGGCCGAGCGGACCGCGGTGGATGACCTGAAGAAGCTGGTGGCGGTGCTCATACAGGCGGACCGTTTCGGCACGGGAGTCGCCCAGAGCCTGCGCGCCCACGCCGATTTCATGCGCGTGCAGGCCCGGCAGGCGGCGGAGGAGAAGGCCGCGAAGCTGGGCGTGAAGCTGGTATTTCCGATCTTTTTCTGCATCCTGCCCTCGCTGTTCGTTGTGACGGTGGGGCCGGTGGCTGTCAAAATCGTCCGGGAGCTGATCCCGATGATGACCGGCATCTGAGGCCGGCAACGCGGAGCCGGTCCGGAGAGGCACGAGAGAATCCGCGGGTTGAAAGGGAAAGGAGAAACGTGAATGGATAGCAACTCGATCGTTCGCATCGTCTGCGCAGTGCTGGCGGTGGTTCTGTTGGCCGCGATCATCATGCGGCGCAGGAACCGCAACGCGGAAGACTGAGCGGATTCCGACGCGGGGAAGCGAGAGCCGATGGGGAGCGGCAAGCCGCCCGAGGGCGCTTGCCGTCCTCCCTCGCGGCGCCTCCCGGGCCGGTGCCGGGCGAGTCTGGCAAGGCGCGGGCGCGGGGATTTCCGGCGACCCCAGCCTGGAATCCCGGATCATGGCGGCGGCTTGGGGTCTGCCGGGCTCCGATCGGGAGACTGCGTGCTCGCTGCAGGGAGTCCCGCGAGGCCGCACGGTCCGAAGAGAGCCCAAGTCTGGCGCAGGGCGGGATGCCCGGCGATGCAGTGGACGAGCGGGCCGGGCGGGTCGCAAGAACTCTGAAGTCCGAATAGTTCCTTGACAGCGAATTCCCGGAGTGAGCCCGTGCAGTGCACGGGCTGTTCGCTTCCGGCAAGATTGCACGACGCGGCGTGCAGCCAGCCGCACGAAGCGCGGCCGCTCTGGAGACAAGAGCAGGGCTTCCGGTCCGGCGCAGCCCGCGGCAGGACCGGGCTCGCAAGGCGGCATGCACTGCCTCCCGTGAGGGGCCCGCCGGGATTCACGGTACAAAGCGTGGAGCTTGCCTCCCGGGGGAATGCTTTAAGCCAGCCTTCCCGCTCCGGAGAGGCCGATTTGGTTTGGAGTTGTGTTCATCGGCTCTTTGGGCCAACAAATGAGAGCCGCAGCAACGCTTTTTCCGGCGTATGATTGGGGAAAGCCTTCCATGGCTGACCTGAGAAGCGTTCATGAGCAACATTGAATTCCTGCTCACGGTCGGGCTTCTGGCCGGCACGGTTTGGTTGGCTGCCAGCCGGCTGCGGATGCGCCTGGACAACAACTGGCCGCTGGTTTACTACTTCGGCGCGGTGGTCTATCTGAACACCTATCATCTGGTCCTGAATTCGTACGTCGTCTACATTGCCGTGGTCTGCGCGCTGCTCCTTCGCTTTGAATTCATGAGCGAGAGGCTGGTGGCCTTGGTGCGCTTTCTTGAGGTCGGCGCACTGGTTCATACAGGGTGGCGGCTGATGAACGCATTGTGGCGGGATCTGCGCTGAACCCCGCGGCGGTTCAGGAAGAGCCGGGGGAAACCTGTTTGGCCTTGCGGCCCTGCAGCGGCACTCCGGCGTGGCGGCGTGCTTCCCCCCCTCCTGCAGCAGCGAGGAAGGTTCTGTCGAGCGAGGCCAGTTCTGCTCCTTCGCGTGAATCGGGCTTCCCGCTCCTGGCGTGCCGGGACTGTGCAGGAGGATTGCCGCCGTGCCTGCAGATGGGCGCGATGATATCTGCGGCCGGGGAATGATTCGAGGCATGCTCCCGTGCGGGCTGCCGCACGGCGGGCCGGGCCGCGCCGGTGGGAAGGCGAAGGCCGGAGGAGGGCGCCGCGACAGCGGCCTCGCGCTTTCCGGCGGGGCAGGGAAGAAATCCCGTGCCGCGGTTCCTACAATGGGGGCATGGATCTGCCCCGGTGTGCGCTCATTGGCCAGAATTTCCCGCGGCGCGGCGTGGGCGACGTGCGCGCCGCTGTGCGCGAGGCGATGCGGGAGGCAAACGGGCTGGACCGGCTGCCCCAAGGCGCAACGGTGGCCGTCGGCGTCGGCAGCCGGGGCATCGCGGGCATCGACGAAATTATTGCCGAGCTGATCGCCTGTTTGCGGCAGCGGGGACTGGCGCCGTTTCTATTCCCGGCCATGGGGAGCCACGGAGCGGCGACAGCGCGCGGGCAGGCGGCGGTGCTCGAGAAATTCGGGCTGACGGAAGAACGCACGGGGGCGCCGATCCGGAGTTCGCTGGCGGTCGTGCCTTTGGGGCGCACCCCCGAGGGGATCGACGTGGTCGCCGACCGCACCGCCTTCCGCGCGGATGCTGTCATTCTTGTGGCGCGTATCAAATGGCACACCGATTTTGCGGGGAAGCTCGAGAGCGGGCTGTTCAAGATGATGGCCATCGGGCTTGGAAAGTACGCAGGGGCGCAGGTCTACCATGCCTGGGGCCACCGCCTTGGGCTGGAGACGGTGATCCGCTCGGTGGGGCGGCAGGTGCTGGCGACGGGCAAGATCGCAGGAGGGCTGGCAATTCTGGAGGACGCGTGGCATGAAACAGCCCACGTGGAATTTGTTCCGGCGGAACGGATGGAGGCGCGGGAAGAGCAGCTGCTGGAGCTGGTGAAGAGCTGGATGCCGCGGCTGCCCGTGCCGGAAGCGGACCTGCTGATCGTGGAGGAGATCGGGAAGAACTGGTCGGGCTCCGGGATGGACCCGAAGATCATCAACCGGGACATCCACGGCAATGTGAATCCGTGGCCGTTTGCCCCGAAGGTGGGGCGCGTGTATGCGCGGAGGCTGCATCCGCTGAGCTACGGCAATGCGATCGGGATCGGGATGGCGGACGCGGTCCATCAGCGACTGGTGCGGGCCATGAAACGCAGGCCGACCTATGTGAACGGGCTGACCTCGGGGGCGCTGGCGTGCCTGAAGATTCCGGCCACGTTCCGGTCGGACCGGGAGTGCCTTTCGGCGCTGGCGCGCACGACGGGCAAGCTGCGCGGGGAGGATCTGGGGCTCGTGTGGATCCGCAACACGCAGGATCTGACGGTGGCGGCGCTGTCCGAGAATCTGCTGGAAGGGGCGCTTTCGCAAGCGCACGTCGAATTGCTGGCGCCGCCGCGTCCGCTGGAGTTCGACGAAGCGGGCGACCTGAAGCCATGGCTGGAAGGCGTCAAACGATCCTGACAGCCCGCTGAAAGAGGGACGAATTCAGGCGGTGCGTCCCATGCAACCGGCCCCTGACGGTGCGATGTTTTTCCCTGAGCTGAGGCGGGCGGAGGGAGAGGAAGCAAGAAGGGCCGGCGCCCCACGCCGTGGGGAGTCGCCGGCCCTCCGCTTTCGCAGGGAACGAGTGTTTACTGCTGGTTGGCGCTGTTGACCAGAACGCCCGAGATGCGCTCGAAGATGCTCCGGATGCTGGTGACCACGCCCGGGATGACGGCGCCCGCCGCCACGGCGATGAAGCCGACCATCAGAGCATATTCGATCAGGTCCTGGCCGCGGGTGTCCTTCATGATCCGCAGCTTCCAGATCAGGCTGTTCAACTTCTTCATTCTCTTCTTTCTCCTCTCCCGAATTCGCAACTCTTGTTCGTTGCTAGATCAAGCGTAACGGTACTCTGGTTCTACTCAAATCCGCAGGAAACCTTAGATGGCGGGCTGGAAAAATCTCACCCCACGCTTGCTAATGCCGCAGTCCCAAGCTGCCGATTCATTCCGGTGTGGGGCGTTTCGCTGACGATGCCCTGATTCCGGCCGCCGTGGCCGCCGCCCTGGCGGTCTCCCTGGCCCCTTTTCTGACGGGTGCGGCGCTCTCCGACGAGATCTTCACTCTGGATGCCACAGCGCTGCCATGGCCTGCAATGTGGGCGCACCTCCGGGCCGATGTTCACCCGCCGCTGTTTTACATCTCGGCCAAGGCGTGGCTGGCGGTGGCGGGTCACAGTCTGGAAGCCTTGCGGGCGCTTTCGCTGCTGATGGCGGCAGCCGCGGCTTTTCTTGCGGCGCGGATTTTGCCCGCAACGGTGGCAGGGCGGTCGTGGGCGGCGTGGATCTTTTTGGCGGACGGGATCGTGATCAACATGTCGACGTACGGCCGCATGTATACGATGCTGGCCGTGCTGTGCCTGCTGGCGTGGCTGGCTTCGGACCGCAGCCTCCGCGGGGCGAGCCGCGCGTGGCAGGCGCTTGCCGCTGTAGCCGTAGCCGCCGGGCTGTTGACGCATCATTTTTTCGCGATCTATCTGGCGGCGCTGGGCATCGGGTTCGTCCTGCTGCACGGACGCACAGCTCTGCGGCTGGCAGCCGGCTGGGGCGCCGGGGCCGCAGTGTGGGCGCTCCTGTGGGGCCGTGCCGCATGGGAGCAGGCTGCGAGGCGGCCGCAGCACCTGGCCTGGGTTCCTGCCGCCGATCCGGTGAAGTGGGCCGAGGCTGCGGGGGCGCATATTGTATTTCTGCTGGCTGCGGCCCCCCTGGCTTTGCTGGCCATGGCGTGGCGGCGGCGCGAACCGGCGCCGTGGCCGCGGGAATCGAAAGTGGCAGCCGTCTGCGGCGTGCTCGCGCTCGCCCTGCCGGCCGTCCTTTCGGTCTGGAGGCCCGTTTTCTTTTCCCGATTCACGATCATCGCCGCGCCGTTTCTTGCTGTGGCGCTCGCTCCGATGGGCCGCCGCACCTCAGGCGTCCTGCCCGTGGCCGCCTTCGCCGCCGCCGCCGGCTGGATGTGGTGGGCGAACGCGCAGACGGTCTGCACGAGCGCAGAAGCCGCACGCTTGCTGGCCAGGGAGGCGGAGGCCTCCGACACGGTGCTCTTTTGCCGGATGACGCGCAAGCCGGTCGAGTATCACTGGCCTTCGCCTGCGCCCTCCCGCCGGTCCTTTCCGGCCGAGATCGACGCGCACCCCGGCTATGAAGGCCGCCAAACGCCGCAGCAACTGGAGGAAGAGGCGCGCGCTCTGGCCTCCAGCCTCCAGGGCAGGGTGTTTCTGTTGCTCGACTCCCGGCACGCCCCTTCGCAGATCCTGCTTCGCGCTCTGGAAAGCGCTGGCTACCGGCAGAATCCGCCGCTGCTGGCGTGCGGCAGCACAGGCAGGCATTACTTCGACCGGCTGCTTGTGCTGGACCCGCCCGTCACGCTTGCAGAATCCCCATCCGCCGCGCCACCCGCGCCAGGATCTCCACCGCGCGGTCGAGATGTTCGCGCGTATGCGCCGCAGTGACGATGGTGCGGATCCGCGCTTTTCCGCGCGGAACGGTCGGGAATCCGATGCCGGTTGCCCAAAGCCCTTCCTCGAACAGTTCCGCCGAAAACCGGTGCGCCGTGGCGGCCTCGCCGACGAGGATCGGGGTAATGGGCGTTTCGCTCGCCCCGGTATCGAATCCCGCGGCGCGCAACGCCGCCTTGAAATAGCGCGTGTTTTCCCACAGGCGCTCGATCCGCTCGGGTTCCTGTTCGAGCAGCTCGAAAGCCGCCATGCAGGCAGCAGTGACGGCCGGGGGGTGCGAGGTGGAGAACAGGAACGGCCGGGCCCGGTGGTAGAGGTATTCGATGAGATCCCGGCTGCCGCAGACATAGCCGCCGAGCACGCCGATCGCCTTGGAGAGAGTCCCGACCTGGATGTGCACGCGGCCATGGACGCCGAAGTGATCCACCGTGCCGCGGCCGTTGCGCCCGAGCACGCCCGAGGCGTGCGCATCGTCCACCATCATGATGGCGCCGTGGCGTTCGGCGATTTCGACCAGTTCCGGCAGCGGCCCGATGTCGCCGTCCATGGAAAAGACCCCGTCGGTGATCAGCAGCTTGCGCCCGCCCGAGTCTTTCAGCCCTTCCAGAATTTCGTTGGCGTGCGCGGCGTCGCGGTGGCGGAAGATGTGGATCTTCGCCTTGGACAGGCGGCAGCCGTCGATGATCGAGGCATGGTTCAGCTCGTCGCTGATGATGTGGTCGTCGGGTCCCAGAATGGCGCTGACCGTGCCCGCGTTGGCGGCGAAGCCGCTCTGGAAGACCACGCACGCCTCAGTGTTCTTGAATGCGGCGATGCGGCGCTCCAGCTCCATGTGGATCGCCATCGTGCCCGTGATGGTGCGCACGGCGCCGGTGCCTGCGCCGAGCTCCTGCACGGCGCGGATGGCAGCCTCTTTCAGCTTCGGGTGGTTTGCCAGCCCGAGGTAATTGTTTGAAGCCAGGTTGATGACCTCGCGCCCGTCGGCGCGGCACACGGGCTCGCAGGCGGTTTCGAGCTCTCTCAGGCGGAAGTAGCTGCCGGCGGCGCGCATCTCGTCGAGCTGCGCAGTCAGGAAGGCGAGGGGATTCGGATGCGACATGGCTCTCCGCCCCCAGTATATCGGGTATGATGATCGGAAGCCGCATGAAACGACTTTTCGTATTTTTGGCTCTTGCCGCACTCCCGGTTCTGGCGCAACCGAAAATCGAAACGCCGCTGGACCGGTATGTGCACGCGCCGGATCCGGCGTTTCAGTGGAAGTTGTTGAACACGATCCCTGGCGACGGCGTCACGACCCATGTTCTGGAGATGGTCTCGCAGAACTGGCTCACTCCGGAAGAGGTGGATCGCACGGAGTGGCGGCACCATCTGGTCGTCGTGCGGCCGGACCGCGTGGAGAGCGACGTGGCGCTTTTGCTGATCGGCGGAGGGCGCAACGGCAGCGCCCCGCCCAAGGCAGCCGATCCGGTGGCCGCCGCCATCGCGCGGCGCACGCGCACGGTGACGGCCGAGCTGCGGCAGGTGCCCAATCAGCCGCTCAGCTTTTTCGGGGAATCGCGCCGCCGCACGGAAGACGCCATCATTGCCTACACGTGGAAGCGCTATCTGGAGACAGGCGACGAGCGCTGGCCGGCGCGCCTCCCGATGACGAAGGCAGCCGTGCGGGCCATGGATGCGGTCCAGCAGTTCCTGGCCTCCGCGGAAGGGGGCGGGGCGAAGATTTCGCGCTGGGTGGTGACCGGCGGGTCAAAGCGCGGCTGGACCACGTGGACCACGGCGGCCGTGGATTCGCGCGTCATCGCCATCATCCCCGCGGTGATTGACCTGCTCAATTTGGAGGCCTCCTTCATCCATCACTGGCGCGTTTACGGGTTCTGGGCGCCGGCCGTCAGCGACTACGTCGAGCACGGCGTCATGGACTGGATGGGCACGCCGCAGTTCGCGAACCTGATGAAAATCGTCGAGCCTTTCCAGTACCGCCACCGGCTGACAATGCCAAAATTCATCCTGAATTCCGCAGGCGACCAGTTTTTTGTTCCGGACTCCTCGCAATTTTATTTTGATCAGCTTCCCGGCGAAAAATACCTCCGGTATGTTCCCAACACGGACCACAGCGTCACGCGCCGGTCCGACGCCGCCGAAAGCCTCGCGGCATTTTACGAGTCCATTGTCCGCGGGTGGAAGCGCCCCGAGTTCACGTGGAATCTGCGACCGGCGGGGCGCATCGAGGTCGTCTGCAAGGACCAGCCTTCGGCCGTGAAGCTCTGGACGGCCCACAACCCCAACGCGCGCGACTTCCGGCTGGAGACCATTGGCGCGGCTTACAGAAGCAGGGATCTTTCCCCGCAAAAGCCCGGCGTGTATCTGGCAGAAATCCCCAAGCCGGAATCCGGATTTACTGCGGGATTCGTGGAGTTGTCCTTTCCCACGCCGGGCGGCTCGACGTGGAAATTCACCACGCCCGTCCAGGTGGTTCCCGACACCTATCCTTTCCCTGCGCCGCAGCCGAAGCGGAACGGTTCCGCGGCGGAAACTGCGGGCAGGTAGGACGCCCCGGCGCCGGCGGGCGAGAAAGCGGACCCGCTCGCCCGCCGGTCCGGGGGCGCAGGATCCGCAAAGCTCAGGTTTCTTCGCTGCGGCGGGGCGCCGCGGCGTCCAACAGAGCGCGCCTTGCCAGGCGCCGTTCGCGTCTGAGCTGACGGCGCCTCTCCCGCTCCAGACGCAGCAGTTCGATCCGCCGGCGCTCCTTGACGCTCTCGTCGATGCGGCGCCAGAACTCGCGGGCATAGCCTGCCGCCGAGGCGAGTCCGAACAGCATGGCCCCCCACAGGGCGGCCACTGCAACAGGGTGGGCCTGCGGCCAGTCCGCCGCGACGAGCGTCAGCGCGATGGCGGCCACCTGCAGGACCATTTTCGTCTTGCCGAGCTCGCTCGCCTGGATGGCAAAGCCCTCGGCAGCGGCGATGCTCCGCAGACCGGACACGGCGAACTCTCTTCCGATGATCAGCACCGCCATCCAGCTGGGAACCAGATGGATCTGCACCAGGGAGACCAGCGCTGCCGAAATCAGCAGCTTGTCGGCGACCGGATCCAGCAACATGCCGACGGTGGTGATCTGGTTCCACCGCCGCGCCAGATAGCCGTCCAGCAGGTCCGTGCCCGCCGCTGCGAGGAAGATGACCAGAGCGGCCATCTGGTTGGAAACCTGCCATCGCCCCACCGTATAGGCGGCTTTCTCCTGCACCAGCACGGCCACCAGCAGCGGCACGAAGAAGATCCGCAACAGGGTGAGTGCGTTCGGCAGATTCATCGCCCTTCCGACAAGATAAAACAATTCCGGGCGCTTTCCTAGCCGCGAGCGTTTGCGGAGCGGCCGGACTCCGCCGCCCACACCTCATCCACAGGATTTTCCACAGCCTGTGGAAATCACGCGCGGTACGCCTGAAGCCTCCCCAGCAGGGAGGATGGCACCTGCGCCTCCACCTCGCAGCAGTCTTCCAGGTACCGTTCCATGCTCACCGAGCCGTATTCATGCAACAGATGGAGGACGCCGAGATCCGCCATGGGCACGCGGAGCCGCACCTGCGCCAGCGGATCGTCCGGCAAGCACCGGTCGATGAGTTCGAGCAGGCGGTCCACGCCCTCGCCCGTCAGCGCCGAGACGGTGACCGTGGGCGCTCCGCCCGCCTCCCCCGAGAGGCGCCGCGCCAGCGATTCGCCGGCATCCGGCTGGAGCAGATCCGCCTTGTTCAGAACCAGCAGCTGCGGCGTGTCCAGGGCGCCGATCTCGCCGAGCACCTGCCGCACGTGGGCGCAATGCTCTGCCGCGGCGGGGGAGGATGCGTCGACCACATGCAGGATCAGCGAGGCTTCGGTGACTTCTTCCAGCGTGGCGCGGAAGGCTTCCACGAGCGTGGTCGGCAGCTTGCGGATGAAGCCGACGGTGTCGGACAGCAGCACGCGCCGGCGCGACGGCAGCACGAGCTGTCGCACCGTGGGGTCGAGCGTGGCGAACATGCGTGCATCGGCCAGCACCTCCGCCCGGCAAAGGCGGTTGAACAGGGTGCTCTTGCCGGCGTTGGTGTAGCCGGCGAGCGCCACGGTGGAAAGCGGCACAGCCTGCCGGAGGCGCCGTTGCGTGGCCCGCGCCCTGCGCACCGCTTCCAGATCTGCCTGGATCTTTTTGATCCGCACCCGGATGCGCCGCCGGTCGGTTTCCAGCTTGGTTTCTCCGGGGCCGCGGGTTCCGATGCCGCCGCCAAGCCGGCTCAGCGCCACGCCCCGCCCGGTGAGCCGGGGCAGCAGATATTTCAGCTGCGCCAGCTCCACCTGCAGCTGCCCCTCGCGCGTGCGCGCCCGGCGGGCGAAGATGTCGAGGATCAGCTGCGTGCGGTCGAGCACCTTCACCCCGAGCCGGTTCTCGAGGTTGCGCTGCATGGTGCCGGTCAGTTCGTGGTCGAAGATGACGAGGTCGGCTTCGAGCGCCTCCGCCAGCGCGCGGATCTCTTCGGCCTTGCCGGATCCGACCAGCGTGGCGGCGTCGAGCGACTCCCGGGTTTGCAGGACTTTCTCGACCACCACCGCCCCGGCGCTCTCCGCCAGCGCGGCCAGCTCTTCCAGCGACTCGGTGCGGGAAAAGGACTCGGCCTTCTCTCTGGCCGTTTCGACGGCCACGACAATCGCCCGCTCGGCCCCGGTTCTCTGGGTCAGCGGCGCTCCACCTCCTGCGCCTCGGCAGCTGCGGGCTGCCCCGGCGCGGCGGCAGCGGCCTGGGACGCGGCGGCAGGCGCGCTGGCGTGAGCCGGCTTCGTCACCACCACCGTGGAGATCGCGTGCTTGAAGATCAGCTGCTCCTGGTT
>FWWL01003821.1_pt1 | contig 11733 bp, 10 predicted proteins | sample 2228331 | NCBI WGS metagenome assembly FWWL01 (sample SAMEA103939775, study PRJEB20133) | metagenome
GGTAGCCTACCTGCTGAAGCGGGTGGGCCTGCGGCCCGAATACATGCATCGCTACCCGCATGCCTTTTCCGGCGGTGAGCGGCAGCGCATCGGCATCGCGCGCACCCTGGCGCTCAACCCGCGGCTGGTAGTCGCCGATGAGGCGGTCTCGGCGCTGGATGTCTCGGTGCGCGCCCAGATCCTCAACCTGCTCCAGGACCTGCAACAGGATTTCGGTCTCACTTACATCTTCGTGGCGCACGACCTGAGCGTGGTGGAGTATCTGTGCGACCGGGTAGCCGTGATGTACGTGGGCAAGCTCGTGGAGCTGGCTGCCACCGAGGTGCTCTACGCACATCCGAAGCACCCGTATACCGAGGCGCTCATGTCGGCCGTGCCCAAGCCCAACCCGACGCAACGCGGCCGGGGCAAACGGATCATCCTGGAGGGGGATGTGGCCGATCCGGCCAATCCACCCAAAGGTTGCTACTTCCATCCACGCTGCCGCTATGCCCGCGAGCGCTGCAGTACAGAGACGCCGCTACTGCGCGACCTGGGCAATGACCATTTCGTGGCCTGCCACTTCGCCGAGGAGCTCACGCTGCGCGGGGTCGAGGGAAGGTAGGCAGAAACCACCACAGCCGGGAGCCCTCCTCAGCCCTGATTGTCCCTGGTCGAAACGCTCCGTCCTGATGGTGCTGGTCCTGCCCCTGATATGCGATCAGGGGCAGGGTATCATGTCGAGAATCGGAGCTGCCGACTCTCCCTGCATTTTCACTTCGCCTCATCATGCCATTCGCCGTAACCCAAGTCGTAAGGAGCAAAAATGCTTTGCCGCTATAACGCCATAGATATCGAGGCGGCGCTCCGCGCTGCCGCCCCCAAGCCGCCCTTCCCGCCGGCAGCCGATCGGGAGGGCTGGGTGGCCATCCGCCAGGCCATCGGCGAGGAGAAGGCCGGCCGTATCATCGCCCAGGCCGAAGAGGCGGCCCGAACGCCCATCCCGCCCCTGCCGGCCACGCTCTGGCTGGAGTTCCAGCGCACCGGCCGCCGCGAGGGTTTCCAGGAGCCGCGCCAGACCCGGCGCACCATGATGACCCACCTGGCGCTGGCCGAATGTCTGGAGGGCCAGGGGCGCTTCCTCGATCCGCTGCTCGACGTGGTGTGGGCCATCCTCGAAGAGTCGTCCTGGTCGTTGCCCGCGCATCAGATCAGCCTGACCGACATGGCGCGGCCGCACATTGACCTGGGCGTGGCCGGCACGGCCATTGACCTGGCCGAGCTCGATCTGCTCCTCGGCGCGCAGCTCGATCCCCTGGTAGGCCAGCGCATCCGCTGGGAGGTTGATCGCCGCTGCTTCACACCCTACCTGACGCGGCACGACTGGTGGTGGCTCTACAATTCGCGCCTGCGCCGCGTCAACAACTGGACCGCCGTGTGCAACGCGGGCGTCGTCGGCGCGGCCATCTACCTGGAGCCCGATCCCGCCCGACTGGCCGAGATGATCGCGCGCGCGGCGCGCTCGCTCGACGACTTCCTGGCCACCTTCGACGCCGACGGCGGGTCGAGCGAGGGGCCCGGCTACTGGACCTACGGCTTCGGCAACTACTGCGTCTTCGCCGAGCAGGTCGAATGGTGCACCGCCGGCCAGATCCGCTTCATGGACGAGCCGATCATCCGCAAGGCCGCGCAGTTCCCGCTGCGCACGCTGCTGGGGCCGGGCGTGTCGGTCAACTTCTCGGACTGCGACCGCAACGTCACCTTCATCCCCGCGCACCTGACCTACCTGGCGCGGCGGCTCGACCTGCCCGACCTGATGAAGTTCGCACGGGCCCAGCCCGGCCATCGGCGCCAGGGCGAGCTGCATTGGGCGCTGCGCGACCTCTGCTGGCGGCCCGACCCCGAGCCGGCCGGCGAGTTCATCCCGAACCGCCACGACTGGTTCTCGGAGATGATGTGGATGCTGGCCCGCTACGACCCGGCCGACCCGAACGCGCTCGTCCTGGCGGCCAAAGGCGGCCACAACGGCGAGATGCACAACCAGAACGACGTCGGCAACTTCGTCGTGCATGTGAACGGCGAGACGCTGATCCCCGACGTGGGCCGCGGTCGCTACACCCGCGCCTACTTCGGGCCGGAGCGCTATACCTTCTTCGTCAACTCCTCGCGCGGCCATTCCGTCCCGCGGCCGAACGGCCAGGAACAACTGCCCGGCCCGCAATACGGCGCCGCGCTGATCGCCCATGAGGCCGACGCGAAGGTAGATCGGCTGACGCTGGAGCTCAAAGGGGCCTACCCGCCGGAGGCCGATCTGGCGACGCTGCAACGAACGGTAGCCCTCCATCGCGAAGCCCCGCGCGGCTGGGTCGAGGTAGTGGACGAGGTTGCCTTTGCGTCGCGGCCCGGCCAGTGCGAAAGCGTCATCACGACCTTCGCGGCGGTCGAGATCGAGGCCGCAGCGGCCATCATCCGCGGGGACAAGGGCAGCCTGCGCGTCTCGTTCGACCCGGCCATCGTGACCGCGCGCATCGAGGTCGAGCGAGATGTGGATCTCGCGCTCGGCCCGGCCGACGTGAACTGCCTGATCTTCGCGTTCAAGCAGCCGGTGCGAGCGGGAACGATCCGGCTGAGGATCGAGCCATCTGCCTGAACCATCTGCTGTGAATGGGGAAGCAAACACAGTTGCTCGAACGCGATTTCGATGGTATTATCGAGGGCGCCGGTCATCATCGGGCGAACCCGGTTGCCAGGCGGACGCTGTTATCAATCATTCATCGCTGGGTGGAGTGAACAAATGCTTGACCTGCATCTGGATGTACAGCCGAAGACGGCGCAACGGGTGAAACGCGTACTGGAGCTCGCCCCAGACGCAGAGACATTTGCTCAAAACATCATCGCTGCACAGATCGCTGAGCTTAAACGCGGCATCCTTAACCTGCAATTGGACCTCAAAGAGCTCGAGGAGAAGTATCAGCGCTCGACTGCCGATTTCTATCGCGAGTTCAGCCAGGGACACCTGGACGATCGAGAGGATTTTATTGTCTGGGCTGGCCTCTATGAGATGCTCGAAAAGAATGAAAGGCGCTTGCGCGAGCTAGAATGATCGAAGCGTATTTCGAGCAGATCGAAGGTGCTCTTCGCGAGTTTGCCAACATCCGCTCTTACACCCTCACGAAGAAGGTTTACAACCGCCAACAAGGTTGCATTGACGGCATGATTATCTTCGAGACCGGATTGCGGCTCGAGTCCGTGGAGGTCAAAGATACAGATATCTCCGGCAAACTCAAGTACCGCTATCAGTGTATGAATGAGCAGCCCGAGTTGATCTTTCGCTACGATAATGCTCCGCACCATCCAGAAACCCAGACCTTCCCCCATCATAAGCATACCGCCGACGCAGTCGTGGAGAGTCACGAGCCAACTTTGCACGATATCTTGCTGGAGATCGCTCAGCAGGAACGGCGATCGGCGGCGCCGTAGCGACTGATAGGCAGGGTTGAAAACACCCGGCCAGCTCTCTCATCCTTCCTCGGAGTGCAAGCCTATGCCCTACAAAGGCGAAACCTGGAACGAATCGGAGACCTATCGCGACTCGTGGACGCTGCGCACGGTGCGCCGCGTTACCACGCAGGGGCTGTACAACCAGAGCCCGAACTACCACACGAACATCGGCTTCTCGGCCGACGGCGAATTCCTGATCTTCGCGTCGGCCCGCGAGGGCGGCAGCGCGGTCTTCAAGTGCCATCTGCCGACCGGCGACATCACGCAGCTCACCGATCTCGTGCCGGGGATCGGCGGCTACGGCGAATGGCACAAGGGCGGCTACAGCGTCGGCGACGGGATGGGCGTCAGCGGCAGCATGTGCATGGCCCCGCGCAGCCGCTGGGCGGTATACCGGGCCGGGCTGGCGCTGTGCGCCGTGCACATTGACACGCTCGAAGAGCGCGTCCTGATCCCCGACATCGGTCGGGAATGGGTACCGGGCGTGCCGAGCATTGACCCGGACGAGACCGAGGTCATCCTCTCGCTGATGCCCGCGCATCCCGATCTGCTGGCCGGCCAGCGGCCGCGCCGATCGTACTGGGAATGCTTCGCCGATGGAACCGGGATGCAACTGCGGCTGATCCGCGTGCCGCTCGCCGGCGGCCCGGTCACCACGGTGTACGAGGAGGCCGGCATCGGCAGCGCGCACGCGCCGCACTGCCCGACCGACGGCGACCTGCTGCTGCTCGATCGCGACTTCCCGCCGCGCTACTGGGGCGGCAGCGACGGGGCGACCAATCGCATTTGGACGCTGCGCCTTTCGACCGGCCAGCTCACCGAGCTGCCGCCGCAGGATAAGGCCCGTTTCCAGGTGCATTCCGTCTGGACGTGGGACGGCGAGAACGTGATCTACCACGGCCGGAGCGCGGTCAGCGGCCACTACATCGGTGTGGTGCACAAGTCGGGCCAGACCGTGCGCGAGTACCTGTTCGACAAGGCGCCGCACTACGGCCACGTTTCGGCGATGGCCGGCCGGCCTGCGGTCATCCTCGACGGGAACCTGAGCGACGACCTGCTGCTGTGGGTCTACTACGACCAGGAGCAGCCGCGCGTTGAGGTGATCTGCCGCCACGGCACCGACTGGGGCGCGCTGCCCGGCCAGTATCCGCATCCGCATCCCATCTGCGACCCGACCGGCCGCTGGATCGCGTACAACGTGGCCGGCCGCGGGCGCAGCGATGTGTTTGTGGTGGACGTTGGGCGTTGAACGTTGGAACGTTGGAACGTTGAACGTTGAACGTTGAACGTTAGAACGTTGAATGAGGCATAATCGTGTCAAAGCCTTTGCTTTCCATGTTCGTCGAACCGGATCCGTCCGAGGATGAGCTGCTTTTCGCACGGCAGCTCGGCGTGGATTGCGTCTACACGTGGGTGAAGCCGGAGCAGCGCGCCTATGAGTACCTGGCGCGGCTGCGCGAGCGGGTCGAGAGGCACGGCCTGCGGCTCTACAACGTCGGCAACATCGCGGTCGCCAAGAACGACAAGATCCACCTGGCGCTGCCCGGCCGCGATCAGGCCATCGCCGACTTCCAGGCGTTCGTGCGCGATCTGGGCCGGGCCGGCATCGGCGTCACCACCTTCACCTGGGAGCCGACGCAGGTGTGGAGCTCGGCGCCCGGTGAGAGCCGCGGCGCGCAGGCCCGCGGTGTTGACCTGGACGAGATGCTGCGTCGGCCGTTCACCCACGGCCGGGCCTATTCCGAAGACGAGATCTGGGACAACTTCGCGTATTTCATGCGCCAGATGCTGCCGGTCTGCGCGGAAGCCGGCGTGCGGCTGGCGCTCCACCCGAACGACCCGCCATCGCCGCAGCCGCTGGGCGGCATCCCGTGCCTGATCCACAGCTTCGACACGTACAAACGCGCCTTCGCCATCGCCGACCGCGTCGCCGGCGCCTGCGCGACAGCCGGCGGCGGACGGCTGGGCATGGAGTTCTGCTGCGGCTGCTGGCTGGAGGGCGGCGCGGGCTTCGGCGATATCTTCGAGGGCATCCGTGCCTTCGCCGCCGATGACCGCATCCTGATCGTCCACTTCCGCAACGTCAGCGCGCCGCTGCCTCGTTTCGTGGAGACGTTCCTGGACAACGGCTACGGCGACATGTATGCCATCATGCGGGCCTTCATTCGGGCTGATTACCGCGGCGCCATGATCCTCGATCACACCCCGAAGTTCGTCGGCGAGTATGCGCGCGGCAGCGGAACGGCCTATGCCATCGGCTACATGCGGGCGCTGATGGAACGCGCGCTCGCCGAGCGAGAAAACGCATAAACCATTCTGCCAGGAGATGAAACCATGGACGCACTCGAAGCCATTCGCAAGCGCCGGTCCGTGCGCAACTACACCGGAGAGCCGATTCCCCGCGCCGATCTGGAGACGATCGTGGACGCGGGACGTCTGGCCGCCTCCGGCTACAATCGCCAGCCCTGGGATTTCATCGTAGTGACAGATCGGAGTATGATAGAGCAGCTCAAGATCGCCGCACAGTGGATGGAGAAGGCCGGCGCGATCATCGCCGTCGTGCTCGATCCAACGACGAAATACTGGCTGGAGGACGGTTCGGCCGCGGTCGAGAACATGCTGATCGCCGCAACGGCGCTCGGCTACGGCTCCTGCTGGCTGGAGGGCTACACCCTGCCGCTGGAGAGCCAGTTCAAGGCGCTGCTCGGCGTGCCCGACGACAAGCGGCTGCTCACCCTGGTGCCCATCGGCGTGCCGGTCGAATGGCCGACGAAGGAGAAGAAGCCGCTGGAGCAGGTGCTGCACTGGGAACGATATTAGATTTTTAGACCGGAGCGATTATGTCAAACACGCCGTTGTTCATCGAATCCCGCGAATGGCAGGCAGATGACCTGCTGCCGTTCATCGCCAACGCGGCCCCGCTCTTCCCGGAGCTCGAGGCCGCGCGCGGCGACATCGCCGGCCTGCGGTCGTCGCCGCAGGCGCAAGTGATCCTGGCGCAGACCGAGCCGCTGCTGGCCGACGTCACCACCATCCCGCAGCCGAAATACACGGCCTACCGCCGCTTCATCAAGGATGGCGATCGGGAAGAGTACGAGAAGCCGTATTTTGCGCGCCGCGCCCGGCTGTCGGCGCTGGCCCTGCGCGCCTTCCTCCGCGTCGAGATAGCACGCCCCGCTGTTCCGGGCGCCGGCTTGCCGCTCAAGGCCCTCATCCAGGACTACATCTGGGCCATCTGCGAGGAGACGAACTGGGTGCTGCCGGCGCACGAAAACCGGCCGATTGACATCTTCTCGGCCGAGACGGCATTCACGCTGGCGCAGACGGTCGCGCTGCTGGGCGATGAGATTGACGCCGAGGTCGCGCATCGGGTCTACATCGAGGCCGACCGCCGCGTGCTGGAGCCGTATCTGCGCTGGCACGACTCGATGTGGTGGTATCGGGGCGGCAACAACTGGAACGGCGTCTGCAACAGCTCGGTGGCGGCCGCGTTCCTGCTGCTGGAGCGCGACCCGCGCCGCGTGGCCGAGGCGCTGGCCATCGCGTTCAGCGGGCTTCAGACCTTCCTGGCCACCGCGTTCGAGAGCGACGGCAGCTCCACCGAGGGCGTGGCCTACTGGCACTACGGGCTGATCAACCTGATCGCGCTGGCCGAGATGCTGCGCAGCCGCTCCGGGGGCGCGCTCGATCCGCTGGCCTCGCCCAGGTTGCGCCAGATCGCAGCCTACCCGCCCGCCATGCAGCTCTCCGGCTCTGTCTTCGCTGCGTTCTCCGACTGCGACGAGACCACGCACTTCAACTTCGGCGTCATCCAGCGCCTGGCCGAGCGCACGGGCGTCTCTGCGCTGTGCAACCTGCTCGCCCGGCCGGCCGAACCCGGCCTGGACTGGCGCATCCAGATGCATCTCCGCAACCTGCTCTGGTGGGATGGCCTCCAGCCGGATGGGGCGGCCATCACCGACGCCGTGCTGACCGCGCCCGGCATCGCCCGCCTGACCGGTGCGACTGCCGCGGGCGCGCCGTTTGTGCTGGCCATCAAGGCCGGCCACAATGCAGAGAACCACAACCAGAACGACATCGGCAGCTTCGTGCTGCACGTAGAGGGCGAGAACCTGCTCACCGATCCCGGCCGCGGCCTCTACAGTCGCCAGTACTTCGGGCCGCAACGCTACGAGAACATCTTCGCCAACTCCTACGGGCACAGCGTGCCGCGCATCGGCGGCCGGCTCCAGGCCGCGGGTCGGCAATATGAGGGCGCGCTGGTCGCCGTGAGCACCGGTCCCGGCCCGAAGTCGGCCGTGGTCGAGTTCGGCCGCGCCTATCCGGTTGAGAGCCTGACGCGCGCCACGCGCACCGTGACGATCGCCGAAGACGGGACGGTGACCCTGGCCGATGACTTCGAGTTCAGCGGCGCGGGCGAGCAGGTCGAAGAGGCGTTCGTCACCTGGGGCGAAGTGGTCGCACACGGCCCGACGGCCTCGATCCGTTGCGGGAAACACGCGCTGCGGCTGGCCATCGAGGCGCCGGTCGGCGCGCGCTTTGCCGTCGAAACGCTGGCCGAGGCGTGTCGCGCCAATCATCGCGAGGGCGTGCTCAAGCGCCTGACCTTTATCGTCCCGCCTGCAGCGCAATCTCAGGCGCAGGTGAGGATGATTGTGGAGTGAAAGAGCGTGCAACGTGAAACGTTGGGCGTCATGTGTTCTATTCTTCACGTTTGACGCTCGACGTTTCACGTGTCACGCATTACCCTTTGCGGAGGAACCATGTCAAACCAACCTGTTCTCGCAGCTCAGCTTTACACCGTCCGTCAGTTTACCCAGACCGCCGGGGATCTGGCAGCGACGCTGAAGAAGGTGAAGGAGATCGGCTATACGGCCGTCCAGATCTCTGCCATCGGGCCGATCCCGGATGCCGAGGTCAAGAAAATGGTGGACGACCTGGGGCTGAAGATCGTCATCACGCATACGCCCTACCCCAAACTGTGGAACGAGATTGATGCCGTCATTGCCCAGCATCAGCTATGGAGCTGCCCGAACGTCGCCATCGGCAGCATGCCGCCGGAATATCGCGAGGCGGGCGAGGTTGGCTTCCGCCGCTTTGCCGCCGAGGCGAATGCTGTGGGCGAGAAACTGGCACAGGCTGGTCTCACCTTCAGCTATCACAACCACAGCTTCGAATTCGTCCGCTTCGGCAAGCGCACCGGCCTCGATCTGCTCTTCGAGGAGACCGACCCGCGCTACCTCAAGGCCGAGATTGATGTTTACTGGGTGCAACACGGCGGCGCCGACCCGGCCGCGTGGGTGCGCAAAGTCGCCGGCCGCATGCCGGTCGTCCATCTGAAGGATATGGTCATCGTGGACGGCAAGCAGACGATGGCCGAAATCGGCGAGGGCAACTTGAACTGGCCGGCGATCCTGGCGGCATGCCAGGAGGCAAAGGTTGAGTGGTACGCCGTCGAGCAGGACATCTGCCAGCGCGACCCGTTCGAGAGCCTGAAGATCAGCTACGACAATCTGAGGGCGATGGGGTTATCGTAGTAGCCATGCAAAGCCCTCAAGCTGGCAGCAGCTTAAGGGCTTTGCGCAATCTCAACAGAAATATCTGCTCGCCACGCCACCTCATGGCGCGCTTTCCAGCACCATCACCCCGTACCCTGGCAACTCGACCCGACCGCTCACCTGGCGTCCTGTGAGCAGGTCGCTTCTCACGGCTGCGCCCAGGTCGAGCTGAACCGGCGTCGGATTGAAGTTCATCAAGAAGACGAACCGCCGCGCGCCATCCGTGCGCAGTTGCGCCGAGACGCCGACCGGCAACGCCGCATCCAGGCTACGCAGCAGGCCGAGCTGCCGATCCAGCCCGGCATAGAAATCGTCGAGAAAACGGGCGTCGTTGCGCGAGGCGATGTAGTATGCCCGGCCCCTGCCCAGCGCGTTGACCGTCAGCGCGGGGCGGCCGGCGTAGAAGTCGGATTTGTAGGTCGCCAGCACGGTCGCCGTCTCGGCGTGGATCAGGTCGCAGAAGTCGCGGGCGACGTACTCGCCGGCCAGCCCCAGGCCGTTGTCCGGCACGGGCAGAACCGCGTTCGCATCGTGCTCATACAGCGCATCAATCTCTTCGGCCCAGATCCCCAGCGTCTCGCGCAATGGGGCCGGCGCCGGCCAGCCGCCCAGGAAGCAGAGATCGTTCTCATCCACGATGCCGCTCAGGTAGGTGGCGACGAACGTCCCGCCGCCGCGCACGAACGCCGCGATCCGCTCGGCCACGCCCGGCCGCACCATGTAAAGCATCGGCGCGATCAGCAGCTTGTAGGCGTCGAACGGCTGCTCCATGTCAATCACATCCACGGGAATGCCGCGCTGCCAGAAAGGCCGATAGTGGCGCTTGCAATCGTCCAGATACCCCTTCTCCCCGCGGCGCGGCCCCTGCGCATCGGTCAGCGCCCAGTTGTTCTCCCAATCGTAGATGATTGCCACGTCGGGCCGCACGGTCGTGCCGATCACCCCATCGAGCCGCTCCAGCTTCTTGCCCAGTTCGGCCACCTCGCCGAACACGCGCGTGTGCTCGTGTCCCACATGATCCACCACTGCGCCGTGGAACTTCTCAGCCGAGCCACGGCTCTTACGCCACTGGAAGTACTGCACGGTGTCGGAGCCATGCGCCACCGCCTGCAGCGATGAGAGGATGTGCATCCCCGGCCGCTTGACCTTGGCGGCTGGCATCCAGTTGGTGGCGCTCGGCACGCTCTCCATCAGCATGAACGGCTTGCCGCCCTTCATGCAGCGGTTGATGTCGTGCACGAACGCCACCTCGGCCGCCAGGGCGATGTCGTCGCCGCTGTGCCAGCGCGGATAGCTGTCCCACGAGATGACATCGAGGTGGGGCGCCATGCGCCAGTAGTTCAGGCCGGGAAAGGTGCCCATCATGTTCGTGGTGATGGGCGTGTTGGGCGTGTGGCGGCGGATGGCGGCGATCTCGACGCGCATGAAGTCTATCGTCTGGTCGGTGACGAAGCGCTTCCAGTCGAGGTTCAGCCCGTGCACCGACGTCTCGCCGATGGGCGAGGGCGGCTCGATCTGCTCCCAATCGGTGTACGTATGGCTCCAGAAGGCGGTCCACCACGCCTGGTTGAGCGCGTCGAGCGTGCCGTACTTCCGCTTCAGCCACTCCCGGAACGCGGCCCGACAGAGGTCGCAATGGCACTCGCCGTTGTACTCGTTCGATAGATGCCAGGCCAACAGCGCCGGATGATGGGCGTAACGTTCGGCCAGCTTGCCGTCAATCAGCGCGACCTTCTCCCGATAGATCGGCGAGGTGAAGCAGTGGTTATGCCGCGTGCCGAACAGGTTGCGGCCGCGATCGGGCCGCACGCGCAGCACTTCGGGGTACTTCGCCGCCAGCCAGGCCGGCCGCGCGCCGCTCGGCGTCGCCAGCACCGCGTAGCCGCCGTTGGCGGCCAGCTTGTCCATGACGCGATCCAGCCAGCCGAACTCGAACTGCCCCTCGGCCGGCTCCAGCTTGCTCCAGGCGAAGATCGCCACGGTCATGGTGTTGCAGTGCGCCAGCTTCATCAGGCGCATGTCTTCGTCCCACACCGCTTCCGGCCACTGGTCGGGGTTGTAGTCGCCGCCGTGGAGCATGTGCGGGCAGCGCGGGTTGATGGGGGGATAACAGGTAATGGTCATCGGATCTTCCTCAATATGCAGGTCGGGACAGAGCTGTCAGATTCGGGCAACCTGACAGAACTGCGATGTCTTCGATCACCGGAGCACATACCCGCCATCCACGCGCAGCGTCGCGCCGGTGATGTAGTCGGCCTCGGCGCTGACCAGGAACGCGACGGCCGCGGCAATATCGGCGTGGACGCCGAGGCGGCCCCATGGGATGGCTTTGCCGCCGGCGATGAGCTCTTCTTCGGTGGCGCTCGCCGGGGGTGTCAATCCAACCGGGGTTGATCATGTTGACGTTGATGTGCTGAGACGCCAGTTCGGCCGCCATCGTACACCCCAGGTTATTGATCGCGGCCTTTGCCATGTTGTAGGGCGCGCTGTTGACCAGCACCTGTTCCTGGTGTACGGAGCTGATGATGACGATCTTGCCCCCGCGCCCCTGCCGCGCCATCTGCTGCGCAGCCATCTGGCAGGTGTGAAAGACGCCGAATTGCGTCACGGCCAACGTGCGCAGCACGTGCTCCCACTGCGCCTCGATCACCGGCTCGCGAATCGAAAAGGCTGCGTTGGCGACTGCGATATCGAG
>FWWL01009508.1_pt1 | contig 11733 bp, 12 predicted proteins | sample 2228331 | NCBI WGS metagenome assembly FWWL01 (sample SAMEA103939775, study PRJEB20133) | metagenome
TCCCTTTCGAGTCCGGGGGGAGCGTGGGAAGCGGGGCGGGCCTCGGTGGGCGGTGATGCGGAGGAGACCCAATAGGGCGGAGTTGGAACGGATATAATAGGCGCGACACGAGGAGCGTTCTTATCGCGCGGAGGGAGCATGGACAGGGAAGAGGCTCTGGGACTTCTGCACCACAACCTTAAAGCGGAGAACCTGCGCAAGCACTGTTACGCCACCGAGGCGGTCATGAGACGCCTGGCGCGCGAACGGGGTGAGGACGAGGAGCTCTGGGGGCTGACCGGCCTGCTGCACGACCTTGATCTGGAATTATGTGGAAACGACATGGCCACCCACGGCGAGATGACCGCTCGCATCCTGGCCGAGCGGGGTGCGCCGCCCGAGATGGTGGAGGCCATACGCATGCACAACGCCGAAGGGCTCGCCCTCGGGGAGAGGACCACCGCCTTCCAGCACGCCCTGGCCGCCGCGGAGACGGTGACCGGCCTCATCGTGGCCGCCGCCCTGGTCCTCCCGGAAAAGAAGCTCTCCGGGGTGAAGGTCAAATCCCTCCTCAAGCGCATGAAGGAAAAGGCTTTCGCGCGAGGCGCCCGCCGCGAGGTGATCATGGAATGCCGCCACGCCGGCTTCGAACTGGAGGAGTTCCTCACCCTGGCCCTGGAGGCCATGCAGGGAATAGCCGGGGACCTGGGGTTATGACCTTCGAAACGACGCCTCAGAGCGGGTTTATCTCCTCCACCAGCGCGGTGGCCATGGCGGCTATACCCTCCCCACGGCCGGCGAATCCCATGCCCTCCGTGGTGGTGGGTTTGATCCCTACCCTGGCCTCCGGAAGGCGGAGGATGGAGGCCAGGCGCTTCCTCATCTCCTCCACGTAGGGGGAAAGGCGGGGCTCCTGGGCCACCACCACGCAGTCCACGTTCACCACCCGGCAGCCGCGCTCCGCCACCACCCCCATGACCTCCTCCAGGAGGACCAGGCTGGAGATGTCCCGAAAGGTGGGGTCCCCGTCCGGGAACCTCACGCCTATATCCCTCTCCCCGCAGGCGCCCAGGAGGGCGTCCATGAGGGCGTGCACCAGCACGTCGGCGTCGGAATGACCCGCCAGCCCTCGGGGATGGGGGATCTCCACCCCGCCCAGCACCAGCCTCCTGCCATCGGCGAAGGGGTGCGCGTCAAACCCCAGTCCCACCCGGTAGGACAACCTGCAGACCTCCCCTCTCCAGAAGGGCCTCGGCGATGATGATGTCCGATGGATAGGTGATCTTGATGTTGGTGACCTCCCCTTCCACCACTCGCACCCTGTAGCGGTATCTCTCCAGGAGGGCGGCGTCGTCGGTGGCCCAAACCCCCTCGCGGAAGGCCCGCTCGTGGGCATCCGCCAGCGCCTGGGCCCTGAAGCACTGCGGGGTCTGCACCGCCCACAGGCGCCTCCGTTCGGGAGTCCTAAGCACCCACCCCCCCTCCACCTCCTTGACCGTGTCCACCACCGGCACGGCGGTGATGACCCCCTCGCACTCCGCGTCGCGCAGCGCCTTCAGGGCCCTGCGGAAGAGCTCCGGGGCGGCCAGGGGCCGCGCTCCGTCGTGGATCACTATGTAGTCCACGTCGGAGGGCATGGTCCGCAGGGCGTTGAACACCGACTCCTGGCGGTATTCCCCGCCCGCCACCACCGCGCTCACCTTGCGCAGCCCGTAGGCGGATACTATCTCCTCCTCGGCCCGCCGGATCTCGCCGGCGTTGACCACCAGCACGATCTCCCCTATCTCCTCCACCGCCTCCAGGTTGAGGAGGGAACGAGCCAGCACGGGGATGCCGGCCAGCCTGTGGAACTGCTTCCCCTCGGGAAGGCCTACCCTCTCCCCCCGTCCCGCTCCGGCCACGATGGCTACGGCCTTCATTCCCGGTCGAACCTCCTTACCCGGCCGTCCGCCGCTTTGAACACCTCTTCGGCCGCTCGCCCTCTCGGGCACCCTTGAAAGGTCATCCGCGTGCGGCGCGGAAGGCGTGCCCTCACCCCTGGCGATCTCCCAGGGAGGCGAAGATCATCCTCCCCGCTGCCGTCTGCAGGGTGCTGGTGACCACGGTGCGGACTTCCTTGCCTATATACTTCTTCCCCCCTTCCACTACCACCATGGTCCCGTCGTCGAGATAGCCCACGCCCTGGCCGGGCTCCTTGCCCTCCTTGATCACCGTCAGGGTAAGGCTCTCTCCGGGAAGGACCACGGGCTTCAGGGAATTGGCCAGTTCGTTGACGTTGAGCACCCGGACCCCCTGAAGCTCGGCGATCTTGTTGAGGTTGAAATCGGTGGTCATGATGGGCAGGTTCAGGGACTTGGCCAGGGCCACCAGCTTGGAGTCCACCCCGGAGAGCTCGGCAAAATCCATCTCCTCTATGAGCACCTCGACGTTCTCCTGACGCTGCAGGGCGTTGAGTATCTCCAGGCCCCTTCGCCCCCTGTTCCTCTTCAAGGGGTCCTCGGAATCGGCCACTGACTGGAGCTCGTTCAGGACGAATCGGGGTACGATGAGCCGCCCCTCCAGAAAGCCGGTCCGGCAGATATCCGCGATGCGCCCGTCCACGATGGCGCTGGTGTCCAGGATGCGGGCCGCCACCTCCCTACCCTCCCCTTCGGCGGCGGGCTGGTGGCGCGATGAGCGGAAGAGCGCCAGCAGGTCCTCCTTTTTCTGGACGGCCACGATGTAACCTATGACCCCGCAGAAGGCATAGAGGACGAGGGCGAAAAGCCACCCCGGATAAGACCGGAAGAGTATCATCGAGGGCAGAAAGGCGATCAGGAACCCGGCGATGATGCCCGCCGCTCCCATGAGGATGTCGGTGCCCGGGACGTCCTGGATGGCCACCTCGAACCGGTTGAGCAGCTTGGCCGCATATCTTCCCGCGGCCCCCCCGATGACGAAACCCAGTCCCACACAGACGATTATGGAGACTATGAAGCCGATGATCGAATAAGTGGGATCGAGGTTCTGGAGGTAGGACCGCTCCATCAACTCCCCGAGCTCGTAGCCCCCGATGCCTCCGGCCACCATGAATATCAGCCGGACGATCAGGACTACCATGAACCCAGCTTTCCCTTACGGGGCTAGGCAACCCTCCTTTCCTTTGCCAAGACGCTGCCACCCGACCGTCAGGCCCGCGGACACATGAAAAGCGATGAAAGCCGCGGGTATATCGACAGGGTAATCATAACACCCTTTTACGGATTCATGAAGGAGAGGTGAAGACCTCTTCGATCATGCGCAGGGCCTCGTCGACCTCCACCTCGATGGCGTACATGAGCTCACTTGCCAGGATCTCGCGGGCCTGGTTGAGCATGCGTTTTTCCCCGGAGGAAAGCCCCTTTTCCATGTCCCGCACCGTGAGGTTGCGCACCACCTCGGCTACCTGGAAGATATCCCCACTGCGCAGTTTTTCCCGGTTCTTCTTGTAGCGGTGGTTCCAGTTGCTGGGCATGGGAGTGCATTCCGCGCTCAGGACCTCGAAGACCTTGTTGACCTCTTCCTTGCTTATAACCTTCCGGAGGCCCACTTCCTCCGTGTTGTCCGCCGGCACCATCACCTTGAGGTTCCCCTGACAAATGCGCAGCACGTAATAAGTCCTCTTCTTGCCCTCCACCAGGGCCTCGGTCATCTCCTCGATGATGCCCGCTCCGTGCTGGGGATAAACGACCACGTCTCCTACCTTGAACATGCCCATCACCTCTCCAGACATACCGAGTGGCCCAGCCCTTTCCATGCCTTGGCGACCTCGTGGAAACGGGGTGACACTCTTGGGGTCTGGACTCACGACGCTACGACCAGGTACCTCACGTACTGCATCTTTTCCGCCGTACAAGGGGGACCAGGCGCGGCAGCCCTTCATCCCCTTCAGGTCAGGCTGTAGACTCCCAGGGTCCTTATGCGGTCGTTCTCCCTTTCCAGAACACTCTTCAGATCCAGGTCCAACAAGCAACATATGGCTGCCAGGTAGAACAGCGCGTTCCCCAGCTCGGTCTCTATGACGTCCGCGCAGTTGGGGCAGAGCTTCCCCTCGATGTGGCTCTTGACGTAATTGGCCACGAGGGAAAAACTTACATCGGCAGGCAGCTCCTGCTTGCTGGCCTCAATGCGCAGGCAACCGCAGGCGGTCACCGTCTTGGCCAGAGCACGGTTCACCCGGGTGGCGGCATCCTGAAGCTTGGTCATCACGTCAAGAATACTGCGATTGCGGACCAGGTGTTCGGACACCGTCTTCTGAAATTCCGCGCAATCGGCTTCCCGCATATGACGACCTCCGCTTTTTCTCAAGGTGATTATAAGGCGGTGCGTTCACCGGTGTCAAACGAGGTTATGTTCCAGATATTACCATAATCCTCATCCGCGGCTCAACGGCGCCTTTTCCTCCCCCGGGCATCAGACGTACCTCTCCACCAGCGCCGTCTCCGCGATGCGCCGTAGCCCCTCCTTCACCGCCCGGGCGCGTGCCCTTCCCACTCCCTCCACGCCCTCCAGCATCTTCTCCGAGGCCTGCATGATGCTCTGAAGGTCGCCGAAGCTCTTCACCAGCCTTTCCACCACCGAGCTGGGCAGGCGCGGTATCCTCTCCAGCAGCCGGTAACCGCGCGGCCTTAGCGGCAGGTCCAGCTCGTCGTGGACCCCGGAATAACCGAGCGCCTGAGCCACGCTGGTGAGGTGCAGGAGCTCTTCCTCGCTCAGGAGCGCCAGGCTGCGCTCCACGGCCTCTGCCGTCTTCCCTCCCTCCGGCCGGTAGTCGCGTATGACGTTCCTCTTCTCCCTCTCCACGCCGGTCATGAGCTCCTCGAGCTGGAGTTCGATCAACCTCCCCTCCACGCCCAGCTCGGCCAGGTACACCCTTATCTCCTCGGCGATCCGCTGCATCATCTCCGCCCTCTGTAGCACGCTCACCACGTCCTGCAGGCTCACAAGGTCCTCGAACTCCAGGGCGCTGAGGGTGGCGGAGACCTGGTCCAGGCGGGACTTGTACTTCTCCAGCGTCTGCAGGGCCTGGCTGGCCTTGCTGATGAGGACGCGGACGGGAAGGACTACGTGGCTCCAGTCCCCCTTGTACATGGTAACTCTTTCCATACGCTCGGAGACGGCGATGACCAGCTTGTCCGTCTGGCGGGCCACCCTTTCCGCCGTGCGGTGACGCGTGCCGCTCTCCGAGGTGGGGATGGAGGGGTCGGGAACCAGGTGCACGTTGGCCAGGCGGATGCGGCTCATGTCCTCGTCCAGGACGACCGCTCCGTCCATCTTGGCCACCTGGTATAAATTGGCAGCACTGAACTCGCAGTCTATATGCACACCTCCGTTGACCACCTCCATCACCTTATCGTCGTCGCCCACTACTATGAGGGCTCCGAGATGGGAGGCGATGATGCGCCCCAACCCCTCCCGGAGCTCGGTGCCCGGGGCGATCAGGCGCAACAGGTGAAGGAAATCGCGGTCCCTCCTGTAACCTTCCATGGCTCCTTTTCGGATGAGGCCCGATAAAGACCCGTATCCCGGGACATCTTTACAGAATCTTTATATCACACCGTCAGAGGCCTGAAAAATCAGCTGCGGCGGTGCGATGCTGCCGTTCACGGACGTTTCCTTCTCGCCCTGCTCTACCGGCCGCAAAGCAAGCACAGGGTTTTTCCGCCGTGTTTCGGAACTGGGTATCGGCCTGCGACGGTGCGATGCCGCCTTCTATGGACATTTCCCTCCTGCTCTGCATCACTTGATGCAAATCAAGCACAGGGTTTTTCCGCCGTGTTTCTGAGCCCGGGCATCTACGAGGGGAAGCGGATGCGGACGCGGGGGACCCCCCTCTTTCTTCTCCGTGCGTGTATGCCATCAAAGGAGATATGCCTGACCGGTCTCCGAGGACGTCCGGCCGAAAAGGGCCCTGCGCCTCACGGTGATACAGGAGCTTCCCCGCGACTGAAGGGGGCGCCGGCCGGTGCTCACCGGCCTGCCGCGCATACTTCCAGTGCATACTTCCACTGGACCCTCCTGCACCGGCATATCCATCATCCCGGCCGCGGAAGGGATTCACCGGTTTGCCGTGTACACCCCCAGCCGCGACAGGGCCTCCCTGACGTCGTCCACCCCCACGACCTCCATCTCCGCGGCGCCGCCGCGCGGCCTTGCTCTGGAGGAGAGGACGGCGGTGGTGAAGCCCAGGCGAGAGGCCTCCCGCAGCCTTTCCTCCATCCTGGACACGGGGCGCACCTCGCCCGTCAGGCTCACCTCCCCCAGCAGCACCGTCCCCGGGGGAAGGGCCCGGTCCAGGCGCGAGGAGGCCACCGCGGCGCACACCGCGAGGTCCAGGGCCGGTTCCACGATGCGCAGGCCACCAGAGATCCCCACGTAGACGTCCCGGTCGTCGAGCTTTATCCTCCCCTTCCTCTCCAGCACCGCCACGTCGATGGCCAGCCTCCGGTGGTCCACGCCCGTGGAGACCCTCTTGGGGGTGGGGAGCCTGGAGGGCACCACCAGGGCCTGCACCTCAACCACCAGAGGACGCCTGCCCTCCATGACCACCGCTCCCGCCGTTCCGGACACCGGCTCGGAGCGCCGGTCCAGGAAGTGGCGGGAGGGGTCCTCCACCTCCCTCAGTCCGCCGTCGGTCATCTCGAAGATCCCCACCTCGCTCACCGACCCGAAGCGGTTCTTCACCGCCCGCAGGACGCGCAGGGAGTCGAACCGCTCCCCCTCGAAGTAGAGAACGCAGTCCACCATGTGCTCCACCAGGCGGGGTCCGGCGAGGATGCCCTCCTTGGTCACGTGCCCCACCAGGAAAACCGCCACCCCGCTCTCCTTGGCCAGCAGCTGGAGGCGCAGGACGCCCTCCCGCATCTGGTTCACGCCGCCGGGGGCGGATTCCACCTCCGGGCAGCGCATCGTCTGCAGGGAATCCACGACCACCACCCGGGGGGCCAGCTCCCGCACCGCCCCCTCCACCTTATCCAGGTCCGTCTCGCAAAGGAGGTACAGGTCCGGGTGGAGGCAGCCCACACGCCGGGCGCGGGAGGCGATCTGGGCGGCGGACTCCTCGCCGCTCACCAGGAGGACCCTTGCGCCGCCCTCACTCAGGGCATGCGCCGCCTGCAGGAGGAGGGTGGATTTGCCTATCCCTGGCTCGCCCCCCAGGAGCACCAGGGAGCCCGGGACCGCGCCCCCGCCGAGCACCCTGTCCAACTCGGGTATGCCCACCCGGATACGGGCAGGCTCGACTCCCAGCTCCACCATGCGCAGGGGCGTGGCCGAGGAGGGGGCGGAAACGCGCCCCGCGGGACCGCGGACCTCTTTCTCCATGGTCCCGAAGCTACCGCAGGCGGGACAGCGCCCCATCCACTGGGCCGAGTTCTCCCCGCATTCGGAACAGACGTAGAAAGTCCTTTCAGCCTTCATGCCCCCGACCTCCGGAAGACTCGTGCCGTATCCCCGTGGCCCTCCGCCCCGCGTGGCGGCCACACCGCTTCGCGTCTTCCTCACTGCACGACTCCATCTCCGCCGACTGCATTATAGGGGCCGGGGGTGTCAATTCAGTGAAGGGTGTGTGGGCCCGCATCTCACCCCGTTTCCCGGCGGTCCCGGCCGACGCCCGCCGCACGTGTCAAGTCCGCGAAGGGGGAGTGTGGGCCGGCATTTCCCGTCCTATCTCCGGAGCGGGCAGGGTCGGCGCGCGACATCCCGCTCCCCCACGGGGGACGTCCGCGCCCGCGCGGAGGGCGGCGATGTGGGCAGGGCGCTGCGGAAGGGCGGGCGCCGCGACCCTCCCGGTCCGGTGCTCCTTCCCGCGCGCCGAGGGCCGGAAGGCATGTGGCGGAACCCGCCGCGGGGAGGCCCACGGGGGCGAAAAAGGCCCCGGGCTGGTTTAATATTCGCATCGGGCCCTCTCACGTCCGAGGCCCGTCGGCGGTGTCTCGGTCGGGTGGATGCGCGCCTCAGGCGGGTTCGCCCGCAGAGCTGGAGGCAGGGTGGCGGCCCGTCGAGCTGTGCGGTGTCCCGGTGAGGGGAAGGAGGCACGCCGTGGGAGAGGGCAGGACGCCGCCATCACGGCTTTATCGCAGGCGCCGGTTCCGGTGGTGGAGGACCGCATCGTGAGTCGCGGGAGGAGGCGGGAAGCGCCGCGGCGGGAGAGGGGCGGCAGGGCCACGCTCATCGCCCTGCTGGCCGTCTTCGTCCTCCTGAACCTGCTGGCGGCCACCCACCATCTGGCCACCGAGGGGTGGAAATCCGGCCTGGCGGAGACGGCCTTATGTCTGTGGGTCCTCCCCCTCTCCTACCTGGCCTGGGAGGCACGTCAACGGCGCTCCTCGCCGTCCTGGCGCCGCGCGCACCTGGGGACGAGGTGCTGGCTGGGCCTCGCCTCACTCCTCTACCTGGCCCTCAGCCTCTATCACTTCACCCACGGGGGGATCCGCTCCGGCTTGCTGGAGCTGGCCGCCTCCCTCTCACTTTCCCTCCTGGTGGCGGCGCTGAGCTGATCTTTTAAGCCGACGCGTTTGAGCCAACGGGCCACCTCCGTGAGGCCCGGGGCGTGCCCTCCCCTGGAGGTCCCTGAGGCGCTGAGCCCGGCCCGCTCCGGGCTCCCGCGGGGGCCAGGTGCGGCTCGAGTAGAGAGGGGCGGGGGAGGGCCCGCCCGCCGGGCGCCCGGCGCGGAGGCAGGGCAAGAAAAACCGCGGGCGCCACAGCCCGCGGTCCGTTTCTTCAGCGATTCGTCTTCGTGCCCTCACCCCAGATGAGCGGAAAGCGCCTTCCCTCAGGTGAGCTGCACGATGTCCGCCCCGCTCTCGGGGGCCTGCACCTTCTCGAAGGTTATGCGGCCCTCCTCGTCCGCGGACACCAGGATGGTGGAACCGGGACGGAACTCCTTGGCCAGGATCTTCTCCGACAGCGGGTCCTCGATGAGCTTCTGGATGGCCCGCCGCAGGGGCCTGGCCCCGTACACGGGATCGTATCCCTCCTTGACCAGGACTTCCTTGGCATCCTCGGAGAGGATGAGCTCCATGTCCTGCTCCGCCAGCTGGTCCTTGACCCGCTTCATGAGCAGGTCCACGATCTGCTTTATCTGCTCGTGGGAGAGCTCATGGAAGACGATGACGTCGTCTATGCGGTTGAGCAGCTCGGGACGGAAGGTCCTCTTGAGCTCGGAGAGCACCCTCTCCTTCATCTTCTCGTAGTCCAGCCCGCCCTCCTTCTTGGCCGTGAAGCCCAGCGGTGTGCCCTTGCTTATGTCCCTGGCCCCCAGGTTGGAGGTCATGATGACGATGGTGTTGCGGAAGTCCACCTTGTGCCCCTGGGAGTCGGTCAGCCTCCCGTCCTCCAGTATCTGGAGGAGCATGTTGAAGGCGTCCGGATGGGCCTTCTCGATCTCATCCAGGAGCACCACGCTGAAGGGCTTGCGGCGCACCGCCTCGGTGAGCTGCCCGCCCTCCTCGTAGCCCACGTAGCCCGGCGGCGAGCCCACCAGGCGGGAGACGGCGTGCTTCTCCATGTACTCGGACATGTCGATCTGGATGAGCGCCGACTCGTCGCCGAATAAGAACTCGGCCAGGGCGCGGGCCAGCTCCGTCTTGCCCACCCCGGAGGGCCCCAGGAAGATGAAGGACCCGGCGGGCCTCTTGGGGTCCTTCAGTCCGGACCTGGCCCTCCGGATGGAGCGCGAGACCGCCCGCACCGCCTCGTCCTGGCCCACGATGCGCTTGTGCAGCTCCTCCTCCATGCGCAGCAGCTTGCTGCTCTCCTCCTCGGTGAGCTGGCTCACCGGTATCCCCGTCCAGGAGGAGAGTATGTCGGCGATGTCCTCCTCGGTAACCTGGAGCTGGTGCGAACCCAGGGGCAGCTTCCAGTCCTCCTCCAGCTGCTCCATCTCCTTGAGGATCTCCTTCTCCCGGTCCCTGAGGGTGGCCGCCTTCTCGAACTCCTGGGCGGCTATGGCCGCCTGCTTCTCCTGGCGCACCTTCTGGAGCTTCTCCTCCAGCTCCCGGAAGTCGGGGGGCGCGGTCATAGCCCGGATGCGCAGCCTGGAGGCCGCCTCGTCGATGAGGTCGATGGCCTTGTCCGGCAGGAACCGGTCGGTGATGTAGCGGCTGGCCAGCCTGGCCGCCGCCACCAGGGCCCCGTCGGTGATGGCCACCCGGTGGTGGGCCTCGTAGCGGTCGCGGAGTCCCTTGAGGATCTCGATGGTCTGCTCCACGGTGGGCTCCTCCACCAGGATGGGCTGGAAGCGACGCTCCAGGGCGGCGTCCTTCTCCAGGTGCTTGCGGTATTCGTCCAGGGTGGTGGCGCCGATGGTCTGCAGCTCACCCCGGGCCAGGGCGGGCTTGAGGATGGAGGCGGCATCGATGGCCCCCTCCGCAGCGCCCGCACCCACCAGGTTGTGCAGCTCGTCGATGAAGAGGATGATGTCCCCGCGGCTGCGGATCTCCTTCACCACCTTCTTCAGGCGCTCCTCGAAATCGCCGCGGTAACGGGACCCGGCCACCAGGGCCCCCAGGTCCAGGGTGTAGAGCTGCTTTCCGGCCAGGATCTGGGGCACTTCGTTGTTGACGATCTTCTGGGCGAACCCCTCCACCACCGCCGTCTTCCCCACGCCGGGCTCGCCGATGAGCACCGGGTTGTTCTTGGTGCGGCGGGAGAGGACCTGCATGACCCTCTCGATCTCCTTCTCACGGCCGATGACCGGGTCCAGCTTGTTCTGCATGGCCAGCTGGGTGAGGTTGCGGCCGAACTGGTCCAGCAACAGGTTGCCCTGGGGAGCGGGCTCCCCCGCGTGGGAGGTCTCCCTGGAGGCGGCGGACGCCCCGGTCAGGAGCTGGACCACCTGGTTGCGCACCCGGTCAAGGTCGGCCCCCAGCTTGGTGAGCACCTGGGCGGCCACCCCCTCGCCCTCCCGGATGAGGCCTAGAAGGATGTGTTCGGTGCCGATGTAGTTGTGACCCAGCTGCAGGGCCTCCCGCAGGGAGAGCTCGAGGACCTTCTTGGCCCGCGGGGTGAAGGGGATGTGACCGGTGGGCGCCGTGCTCCCGCGGCCGATGATCTCCTCCACCTGGCTGCGGACCGCCTCCAGACTGATGCCCATGGACTCCAGGGCCTTGGCGGCCACCCCCTCGCCCTCCTGTATCAGGCCCAGGAGCAGGTGCTCGGTGCCTATATAGTTATGGTTGAGCATGCGGGCTTCCTCCTGGGCCAGGACCACCACCCGCCTTGCTCGGTCCGAGAACCTCTGGAACACCTCTTATCCCTCCATGTCAGTTCGTGTTCACCTTAATTATCACACCTTTTATACCCTTTTCAAAGACGGTTCGCCATGCCGTCCGTCATGTCCTCTCCGGCGAGGAAGCCGGCGAGCGGACACCGTCTCCGGGGCTTCCGCCGGGTGGAGGAACCGCCGGGCACAAAAGCAGGCCGCCGGTCGCCCTTCATCCGGTCCCCGCCCTTGCCGGGAAGGAGACCTCGTGGTCAACCCCCCTTCACGGGATCGACCGCAACCCAAACCCTCTTAACGCCCGCGCCGCTCGAGCCCTTCCGGCCGCGGCCCCCTCCCACCATCCTCAGCCGAGCCTCATCGACGCAAAACACCTGTACTCGCTTTTCCGCCGCCCGCAAAACGCCCGGATGGTCGGTCCGGGCCGCTCCATCCTGTGGATTATCCTCTCTCGACCGGGAGAGCTCCCCAGCGGGAAAAGCTGCCGCCGTCCCCCTCCCCCACCTCCTTCCCCA
>FWWL01009509.1_pt1 | contig 11731 bp, 10 predicted proteins | sample 2228331 | NCBI WGS metagenome assembly FWWL01 (sample SAMEA103939775, study PRJEB20133) | metagenome
TTGGCTGACAGGCGGGGGTAGGGTATAATGCGCGTGCGCATTCTGTAGCCGAGTCGTACAAATCCAGTCCGGCGCAGAGGACACGAATGGATGAGAGAGCTGCGATTGAGTTGTCTGGGAACTGATATGATGCGCAGTTGGCGCTTTGGGTTGTTCGCCGCGTTGCTGGTGTTGGCAGCCGTGGTTGCCTGGCGATTCTGGCCCCTGTTGTGGACGTTGGCGCAGGATGAGGCTGCGCTGCGCATCTATGTAAGCCAGTTGGGCATGTGGGGGCCGGTTGCGCTGGTCTCCCTCAACGCCATCCAGATCGTTGTGGCGCCGCTGCCCGGCTATGTCATGCAGGCGGCGGCAGGGTATCTGTACGGGCCATTCTGGGGCGGCGTGTATGGTGCGCTGGGCGTGTTGATCGGGTCGATGGCGGCGATGGCGATCGCCCGCTATCTTGGGCGCCCGGTTGTGGAGCGTCTGGTCGGCGTGGGGCGGCTCGATCGGTGGGAGCGACTCACCTTCAGCACAAGCACGCTGGTCTGGTTCGTGATCTTGCTGGCGCCCACCGGCGATCTGCCCTATTTCATGGCTGGCTTGTCGCACGTTTCCTTCACGAAGATTTTCCTGCTGACGTTGGCGATCCGTGTCCCCTTCACCATGTTGGTGGCGGCGGCTGGGGCGGGCGTCTGGATATTTTCCGGTTGGCAGTTGGTTGTGATTCTGGCTGGGTTGGGCATTGGCTTGATGGTCTTCATGCGCTATCAAGACCGGCTGCAATTGTTGATCGACCGGCGCGTGCAGGCGCAGTTATCGAAGGAGGAATCGGCATGAGTGAACAGGGCATGACGCTGGCGGAACGCATCGACGCCGAGGTCGCGCGCTTCCTCGACTGGTTGAACGGCGCCGACCTGAAGCAGGCGATGCGCGACCGCAATGAGACCGCAAAGCTGACACTGCGTGCGCTCAAAACCGCCTTCATGCAGGCGCGCACCAGCGGCGACGCTGCGCACGAGTTGAGCGACGCCGAATCGCTGGAGATCGTGCGCCGCGAAGCGAAGCGCCGCAGCGACGCCGCCGATGAATACATGCGGTTGGGCGCACTGGAACGGGCGCAAGCGGAGTTGGCGGAATATCAAATTTTGCAGCAGTATTTGCCGCAACAACTCTCCGACGACGAACTCGAGGAGATCGTGCGCGCTGTCATCGCCGAGGTGGGCGCGACGTCGGTCAAACAGTTGGGACAGGTGATGCCGGCGGTGCTGGCTCGAACCGGTGCGCTGGCGGACGGCAAGCGCGTCAATCAGGTCGTGCGCCGTCTGCTTGCCTAGCAACCTCATGCCAGAGTCTCTCCAGCGCGCCTGGGCAGGCGTGCGCCGAACGCTGCGTCTGGACAAGCTGCGCTACTCGCTCGTCTCCTTGACGATGCTCCTTTCGTTGGGCATCGTCTTTGTCGCGCTGCTGTCGTGGCAACTTCCCTACGGCAACCGGCTCAATTTACAACCCGACGAAATCGCCCCGTTTACGGTCGTTGCGCCGCAGCGGATTACCTTTGAGAGCCAGGTGCTGACTGAGCGCGCGCGTGAACGCGCTGCGCAGCAAGTTCCCGAACAATATGATTTTGAGGAGTCGACAGTTCGGCAGCAGCAGGTCAGTGTTGCGCGCGAGGTGGTGGCGCAGATCGGCGAAATCCGCAGACGATCCAACGATACGATTGCACAGCGCACCAATGAGTTGATGGCAATCGAGGCGCTGGAGCTTGACGCCGAGGCGGCGGTTCAGATTCTTTCCCTGACCGATGAGCAGTGGGCGCAGGTGGCAAGCGAGGTGCCGATTGCGTTGGGTCGCGCGATGCGGACGGAAATCCGCGAATCCACGCTTGCCCAGGCGCGCCGCAACGCCGTCAATTTCATCAGCAGTTTCCTGGACGATGCATCAAGCGACGTGGCATTCAGGCTTGTGAAGAGCCTGATGCGCCCCAACAGCTTTCCCAACCTCGAACGCACCGAGACGCTGCGCAACGAGGCGCGCGCCAATGTCTCACCAGTCTTCGTGACGTTGATCAACGGCGAGACGGTGATTCGCAGCGGCGACCGTGCCACTGCCGAACAAGCCGAGCGGCTGGCTGTGTTGAGCCGCCTGCAATCGGAATGGGATCTGTGGACTGTGACGCGCAGCACCATGTTGGCGCTGCTGGTGATCAGCGTGACGATTGCGGCGCTGGTGCGCGTGCGGCGGTCGCTGCTGTCCAACCCGCGCGAGCAGGCGCTGTTGCTGGTGTTGACCGTGCTCTGGCTGTTGGCGGCGAAGGCGATGATGGTCAATCATCCATGGCTGCCATTTGTCTTCCCGCTGGCTGCATTCGGTATCCTGGTTTCCGTGTTCTGCGAGATTCGGGTCGCCCAGATATTGATCACGATGTTTGTGCTGGTGTTGCTGTACATGCTGCCCACCAATGCCGCCATGGTCATCTATCAGACCCTGGGCGCCTTTACGGCGGTCTTGATTGTGGGCCGCGCCGAGCGTCTCAACTCGTTTCTATGGGCAGGGCTGGCGGTGGCAGGCGTCAATCTGGCTGTGATGATCGCCATGTTTGCGCCGTTTCAGAATTACAGTTCGACCATGTTCGTCGAGATGCTGCTCGTCGTTGCGATCAATGGCGCATTGGCGGCGGCGATCTCGCTGATCGGCTATTTCGTGCTCGGCAACCTCTTTGGCATCACGACGCCGCTCCAGTTGACCGAATTGAGCCGGCCCACACATCCGCTGCTGCGCCAGGTGTTGCTCAAGGCGTCGGGAACCTATCACCACACGATCCTGGTCAGCAACCTGGCGGAGCGCGCCGCCGCTGCGGTGGGCGCCGATGCGCTGCTCGTGCGCGTGGGCGCCTATTATCACGACATCGGCAAGACGGTGCGCCCCTACTTCTTTGCGGAGAACATCATGGATGGCTCGTCGCCGCATGAGAAGCTTGATCCGTTGACCAGCGCGCAGATCATCATCAGCCATGTCAAGGATGGCATCGATCTGGCGCAGAAATACAAGCTGCCCGACCGCATTCAGGATTTCATCCGCGAGCATCATGGGCGGTCGCTGGTCAAGTATTTTTATCTGATGGCACAGCAGCGCCACCAGGAAGGCGATGCGCCGATCGCCGAAGAGGATTTCCGCTATCCCGGCCCCAACCCGCGCTCGCGTGAGACCGCGATTCTGATGCTGGCGGATACGTGCGAAGCCGCCGTGCGCGCCATGCGTCCGGCCTCGCGTGAGGAATTGGAACTGCTCGTCAACCGTTTGATCGACGAACGCGTCGCCAACGGCGAATTGGATGAGTCCGACCTCACCTTCAAGGAACTGCAAATTGTCAAGGATGTCTTCTTGCAGGTGTTGCAGGGCGTCCACCACCCGCGCGTCAAATATCCCAACAATGTTACGGTGGAGACCGTTGAGCAGCACGATTCACGTTGGGAACATGGCGCCAGCAACGGCGGCGCGACCGAACCGCCGCCGCCAAGACCACGCCGCGTGGGTGGATTTGAGGAATCGGCGGTCGCCGTCGAGCATACAGCCGCCATGGATGGGTAATCGATGCTGGATACGGATCAGGGCAACGGTGTCATCATTGAGATCGACGACGCCATCGACGACGCTATCGACGTAGCGGCGATTCGTGCTGCTGTGATCGCCACGTTGCGCCGAGCAGGCGACAGTGCAGCCGCGTTGACCGTTGTGCTCACGACTGACGAGTATGTGCGCAGCCTCAACGCGCACTACCGCGGCGTCGATGCCCCCACCGATGTGCTCAGTTTTGCGGCGCACGACGAGCTTGCCGGTGCACCGATGTTGGCAGTGGCTGAGGAAGCCGCCGCTGAGATGGCTGGCTATTTGGGCGACCTGATCATCGCCTACCCATACGCAGCGCATCAGGCGGAGCAATTTCGCAACAGCGTGACAGCCGAATTGCAACTGCTGGCGGTTCATGGCACATTGCATCTATTGGGCTATGACCACGACGACGACGCTGCAGAACAGGAGATGTGGTCGCTGCAAGAGGAAGTGTTGGCAGAATTCGGACATGGCGCGCTGGCGCGGCGCACCTATGTGTAAGCGTTGCGCACATCTGCGGTTCGCAAAGGAAGTTTTCGAGCAATGTTATTTCATTCCACCCGTGCCAGCCAGGACGCACTGAACGGCCGTGATCGCGGCTTCTGGGGCGGACGCTGGTTCAGCTTCAAAGCCGCGCTCAACGGCACACTGCACACGATTCGCACGCAGCCCAACGCCCGCATCGAAGTGGCCGCGCTGATCGTGGTGATGGTCGCTGGCCTCTTTTTCGGTGTGTCGCCGCTGGAATGGGCGCTGCTCGCGCTGACCATCTTTGTGGTGCTGGCGCTGGAGTGCGTCAACACCGCCATCGAAGCCGTCGTCGACCTCGTTTCGCCCACTTATCACCCGCTGGCTGGCATCGCCAAGGACGCGGCAGCGGGTGGCATGGTCTTTGCGGTCATCGCCAGCCTGTGCGTGGCGGCTGCGATCTTTGGTCCGCGACTGTGGGCGCTGATCGTGTAGTCGATCTGCTCACCACTCGACGTTGCGCCGCTCATTGACGACTGTGCGATAGAGCGTCGCAGTTCTGGCTGCGATCTGTCGCCAACCGTAGATTTCGCGCACTTCCCTGGTTGCACAGCGGCGCCGTGCTTCAGCCGCAGCCGGGTCGGAGAAGAGCTTATTGACGGCCCAGACGATGCTCATGGGGTCGTTGGGCAGAATCGTCAGCCCATTTTCCAGATGACGTACAACCTCCGCCAGACCGCCGACGCTCGACGCAATCACATTAGCGCCGGCCGCCATCGCTTCGAGCGCGACGATGCCGAACGGCTCGTAGAGGCTGGGAAAGACCGCCGCATCGACGATTGAATACAGGCAATCACGCTCGTCGTCGCTGATGAAGCCCAGAAAATCGACCGATTTTTCTACCCCCAACTCATAGGCAAGGGGCCAATATCTCTCGCCGTTCTTGCCCGCAACCAGCAGCCGCGTGTTCGGATATTCTGCCAGGATGCGCGGCATCGCCCGAATCAGCACATGCAACCCCTTTTCATAGACGATCCGACCGACAAAGAGCAGCAGATGTTCGCCGTTGGGCGCATAGCGGTGCCGCAGCAGCGCGCGCTGGTCGTTCGGGCAGCGCGTCATGCTTTCGATGTTGATGCCGTTGGGGATGACGACGGTCTTGTTGTCGGGTACACCAAAGTAATTCTGCAACTCCCGGTGCATGAACTCACTGCACGCGATCACATTCCATGCTTCATAACAGCTCTGCCATTCCATGCGGTCGATCTGATGGCTGGTTTCGCTGGGGATGTGTCCTTGATGGCGCCCGCGCTCAGTCGCATGGATCGTGGTCACGAATGGCGCTTTCCAGCGGTGCTTGAGCGTGATGCCAGCTTTGGCGACCAGCCAATCGTGTGCGTGGATCAGGTCATAGCTGTGTTGCTGCGCAAGCTGTTCGGCGCGATCCACCAGCGCCTGGTTGCCTTCCACAACACTGTTGTAATGATCGACCGGGTCAATCGGCGGCGCATCCACTCGATAGACGTTGAGGAACTTATTCACCTGTTCTTCTTGCGCGCCGCCGCTGTAACGCGTGGTGAGCACATCGACATAGAGGGGACCTGATGCATGGGGATCATCGACAATCTGACCGCCGAGAACTGGCGCTAACTCGGCTACATGTTTGCCCATGCCGCCGACCACATAGGGAGGATACTCCCATGAGACCAAAAGAATCCGCATATACTGAGTCGTCTGTCCTTGCCTCATGGAATGAAGGGACGGCTGATCCCTCCTTCCACCTGGAACAAAATGACCTGCCACGCCCTGGTGGTGGTCGGTTCAGCGCCGGTAATGGCGTCGATCGCCGCCTGCGTGGCCTGATAGACCAGGAAAGCTGACGGCGTCGATAGCTCGAAATGCGCTGCCCACTCAGTATACTGGAAATTCGACCATGTCAACCAATACAATTTCCTGTCAATTTTGAGGCGTTCTGACAGAATCGGGTCGCCGCCCGCTATCCCCAACCAGAACGGTGTCTGATCCGAGAGCGCAGGGGTGGTGTTGAGAAAGGTCGCGGCCGCTTCGGCATCGCCAAGCCAGAAGATCGCATCGTTCGCCGTCAACGTGGCGACGGCTGGCGCGTCATGATCGAGAAAGCGCGCTGGCAACCCTGCCACCGTCGACCAGCCTGCCTCGTCCCAGTCGGGCCATCCGCTGCGTTCGCCCGCCAGCCACAGCGTTGCTGCGCCCTGCTGCCGCACAGCCGCGCCGACCGCCGCGACCAGCCCGCTTGCCCACGCCTTGCTGTCGGGCGAACCAAAACCCCCTTCCGGTGCGACCGCGAATGGCGCAAACCATGCAACGCTGGTCTGCTGGCTCAACACATCGCTGCTTGCCGCTGCCAGCGCCGGCGACAGCGGGCCTACTATCGCCTTGACCTGTGGATCGGCGAGTAATTTTTCGGCGGCGCGGCGGGTGCGCACCGGGTCGGCGCTATCGTCGAGCGCCAACGGGATGAAGCCGACCGCGCTGGCCGGTGCGTCGGCGATGGCTTGGCGCATTGCCGCCAACGCCGCATAGCCACTGCGCCGGTGCAGCCCCTCGAAGGGCGCGATCAGCCCGATCTTGGCGACCGGGCGCACATCGCTGCAACCAGCCAGCAGTAGTGTAGCCATCGCCATGACAGCGATGACGCCGACCAGCACGGCGCGGTCATGTTTCGCACGGACACGATATATCGTGTCCGTACAGCCATCAGCCACCCGGCTACTTGGGGTTATACCCATAGATTTGCAGGTTTTGCTGCTGTTCGGCGAGGGATTGCACGAAGACGTGCCGCCCATCTTCACCCGTTGCCACGAAGAAGCAGTAGCCGGTTTGCGCCGGATTGCGCGTTGCCTCGATCGCGCTCAGACCGGGGTTGGCGATCGGCGCCGGCGGCAGCCCTGGATTCAGGTAGGTGTTGTAGGGGCTTTGCACGAACTGATATTCCTCGATCGACTGTGGCTTCCACCACCAGTTGCCGACGGTGCCGTACTGCACCGTCGGGTCGGCCTGGAGATAGGGCCCACCGACTTCGGGGCACTTGTTGTTGAGACGATTGAGATAGACACCTGCAATGATCGGGCGTTCGTCAGCCTGCACAGCCTCGCGCTCGACGATGCTTGCCAGCGTGATCAGGTCGCGGCCGCTCAGCCCGCTGGCGCCGCCCGTCAACCCCTTGGCGCCAACGCGCTGCTCGAAGTTGTTGAGGAACGGGCGCAGCACCTGCTCCGGGCTGGCTGCCAGCACCGGGAACCGATAGGTGTCGGGGAAGAGGAAACCCTCCAGCGTGGCGTCGGCGGGCAGACCGCTCAGAAATTCATAGCGATCGAAGATGGTCAGGCTGCGCGGGTTGCGCACCGCCGCCAGGAAGCGATCGCTCTCGATGACGTTGGCGGCGGAGAGACGTTCGGCGATCTCCTCGGCGCGCATGCCTTCGGGGATGGTGACCAGCGCCTCCTCGAAGAGCGCGGTTTGTAGCGCCTCGGCCACCTCCGGCATCGTCATCGTTTCCGAGAGCATGAAGTTACCGGCCTCGATCTTACGCTCCATGCCGGTGACGCGTAGATAGAGATTGAACAGGTCGGCGTCGGTGATGAAGCCTTGCGCCGCCAATCGCGCCGCAATGAAACGCGCCGCCTCGCCCGGCACCACAGTGAATGGTCGCGGTCGCGGGTTGTCGCCAGCGGGGATGTATAGCTCATCCTCGCGCAGGCGCAGGTTGAAGGCAAGAATCTGCTTCTCGATGGCGTCGGGGCTGAGTGAGAATTGGTTGGCGGTGGGGTCGATCAGTCCCGCGGTGCTTTGCGGTGCGGCAAGCAGTTGCTCGTCGAGGTGCGCCGAACTGACAATCCAGCTTCCGCCGATCACGCCGATCACGAGGAGCAGCGTGCCAATTTTGAGCAGATTCCACAGCAGCGGCATACCCCGAAGCTGATCGCGCCAGTCGCTGCGTTGTTGTTGCAGGTGCGAGCGCCGTTGCAGCACCTGTTGTTGTCGTCGGTCAATCGCCATAATTTATTCGTTCCTCAGCGTTCGATGCGCCCGTAGTCACTCATGTCCGGCATGGATCGGGCGTCGAGATAGCTCTGCAAAATGACGGCGGCGGCGATGGCGTCGTCGGGCGTGCGCGATTTGCTGCCCGCCAGCAACGACTGCGCCGCATAGCTGCTCAGCCGCTCGTCCCAAAAGATCACGGGCGGTGCCGCGCCGTGCAGCTCTGTCAGCGCGTTCGCCAGCCGTCGCGCCCATCGACGCACGATGTGCGCCTGCTCGCCTTCGCTGCCATCCATGTTGAGCGGCAGCCCGCAGATGATCGCCTTCACTTCTTCGCGGCGCACCAGGTCGGCAAGTTTGGCGAAATCTTCCTGTCGGCTGCGGCGCTGAATCACCGTCAGCGGGCGGGCGCCGAGCTGCAATGGGTCACACACGGCGACGCCAATGCGCGCCTGCCCCATGTCCAGCGCCATCAACTTGCCGGACGGTCTGCCGCCAGCGTCGTTGGCGGCTGTGTCAGGGCGCGTCATAGTCAACGCGCACCTGGATGCGGCTGGTGAGGCTGGGCAGCTCGCCCTTCCACGCCGGGTCGAGATAGATGTCCGGCGTCCCTTCGATCAGCCAGCGCTCCTCGATCACGCGCGCTGCTTCTGCTGGCGTCATGCCAGCGACGGCTGCGCGCAGCTCGTCCGGGTCGATCGGCGTGGTGTAGTCGGCGGAGACGGTCATTGTGAAGGCGACTGTACTGCTGCCGACCTGGGCGTCGGGCTGGCGCTGAGCGCGCACGCTGTCGAGCACCAACCGCCCGCGTTCGGGCACAAGACTTTGCAGCCGGTCGAGGATCAGTCCGGTTGCCTGCTGCTCGTTGACGGTCAGCCCCTGCACGAGCACGCGGATCGAGCCGCTCAACTGTTGTGCAACCTCGTCGTTGTATTGGTCGAACGACTGCGCCAGCACAAAGGTCTGCACCGATTCGGGCGGCAGCCACTCGCCGGGCGCCAGTTGTGCGCGCAGCGTTTCATACGCCTTTGCCTCTGCGGCTTCGAGCAGGAGTGCAACCAACCGATCGCGGTCTTGCTGTGAAACGACCGACACCAGCTCGGCGCCGCCGCCAAAAGTGCCGCCAGGATTGTTGACGCGTAGCCGAAAGCCCAGCGCGCCGACGACATTGTTGATGGTGTTGGCGCGCACGTTGCCGTTGATGCCCGGCTCGACCGCCTCCACGGCAACGCTGACGCGCTGGCCCGCGCCGCCTTCGACGGTGACTTCGTTCAAGGTGCGAAACTCAACCGGCGTGCCGGAGCTGGTGCTGACCAGCGTGTTGACAGGGATGGTCACGGGCGTAGCGCCAAGATTGGTGAAGACGACCTCACCGCGCGCCCGGCTTGTCGCTTTCTGTGATGTGCCCGATGTTGGCACGACCCCTTGTTCCACCAACTCCGCTTTGAGAAGGCGCGCGGGAAGTTGCCCCTCGTCGCGGTCAACTGTCTCGACGCCGACGATTGCCGTCAGCGCCAAATCAGCCTGCAGCGGCAGGTGTCCCGGCGTCAGGGTGATGGTCGCCGCGGGCAGAACGTAATAGGTGAAGCCCGCCAGCACAGCCACGATCAGCATCCCCATCAGCAGGTTGCCAGCCAGCCGCATCCACAACGGCGTTGGGCGGCGATAGGCGGCTTCGCTCTTGATGCGGCGTTGGCGCGCCTGTCGCTGGGTTGGCATCGTCTGGCGGGCGACGATCTCGGCGCGGCGCCACGGCGGCGGGTCGGGCAAGCCGGCGTCGGGTCGGCGCGGGTCGATCAACGGCAGCAGCGGATCCATGCGCCAGCGGTCGCCCGCCGCCTGTTCGACGCGGCTGAAAACGGGTACGCCGACCTGCTTTGCCGCGCTGCGCGTCGCTGGCTCCCGCGTGATGATGGCGATTTCGTTGTGTTGAATCTGCGCCTGGCGCTGCATCAATCGCATGCGCGCCACGTTGTTGAGTTCGAGCCAGCCTTCGGGCAACTCGAGCGCAATGCGTTTGTTGCGCCACTGCCCGAATGTGCGGCGCACCGCTTCGAGGCTGGCGTCGGGTGGAACCTGGTAGAGTTCGGTCATAGAGTCAAATTCGTGTTACGTATCTCGTGTTGCGTGCTTCGTGCGTGTTTCACATTCGCCGCACCTCACGCAACACGAGACACGCACCACGTCTCACTTCAGATTCGTCTTCACCCAACTGGAGATGCTTTGCAGCGCCTCTTCCAGTTTGGCGCTTTCGCGACCGCCGGCTTGTGCGAGCGTCGGTCGCCCACCGCCGCCGCCGCCCATCAGTTTGGCGGCATCGCGCACGATACTGCCGGCGTGCATGCCGCGGCTGACCAGGTCGTCGGTCACGGCGGCCACGATCAGCGGCTTGTCGTCGATCACGGCGCCGACGGCGACGACGCTGCTGCCGAGCTTGTCGCGGAACCAGTCGGTCATCTGGCGCATGGTGTCGACATCGGTCGCCGGCACACGCACCGCCAATACCGAGAAGCCGTCGACGCGTTCGGCGCGGTCGAGCAGCGCCTGCGTTTCCTGGCGCGCCAGCTTTTGCCGCAACTGCGCCAGCTCTTTCTGCAACGACTGATGCTCGGCGATCAGTTCCCGCACGGCGTTGGCTGCTTCGGCTGGTTTGCTGTGCGTCATCTCGGCGATGGCGTCGAGCGCGGCGAGTCGCTCCTCGATCAGTTCTTCCGCCACGCGCCCGGTGACGACCTCGATGCGGCGCACACCAGCGGCGACGCTGCCTTCGTTGACAACGCGGAAGGGCCCGATCTCGGCGGTGCTGTCGACGTGCGTGCCGCCACACAACTCGGCGCTGATGCCCTCCTGCTCACCAAAGGAGACGACGCGCACCTCGTTGCCATATTTCTCGGTGAAGAGCGCAGGGCGTAAACTTGTGACGCCCTCGCTGATCGCCTGGTTGTAGGTCGTCCAGCGCGTGTTGACCGGATAGTTCTCCAGAATGATGGCGTTGGCGCGGCGCTCGATGGCGGCGATGTCCTCGTCGCTCAAAGCCTGCCCATGCGTGAAGTCGAAACGCAGACGGTCGGGCGCCACCAGCGAGCCAGCCTGGTGGACATGGCTGCCAAGTCGCTCGCGCAGCGCAGTGTGGAGGACGTGCGTCGCCGTGTGGTTGCGCATGATGTCCCAGCGGCGCACGGTGTCGATGCCCGCCTCGACCGGGTCGCCAACCGCCACCGTGCCCGCCGTCACCACGCCGACGTGCAGGATCATGCCCGGAATCGGGCGGCGCATGTCGGTGACTTCGACCGCCCACACCGGTTCGTCCAGGTCTTCGGGCCAGTAGTAGAGTTCGCCGGTGTCGCTGACCTGACCGCCGGTCTCGACATAGAAGACTGTCTCCGGCAGCAGAATCTCGACGGTTTGACCGACGTTCGCCTCCTCGACTGGCTGACCATCGACAAAGATGGCGGCGACGGTGGTGTCAATTTCCGCCAGATTCTCGTAGATGCGATGGCGCACGCCCGCGCGGTCGATGACGCCCTGTTCCTGCAACTTGCGGAGGTGCTCGGCGTAGGTCGAGACATCTTCGCCCAGCTTTTCGACGGCGGTGGCGCGGCTCTTTTCCTTTTGTGCAGCCAGCGCCGCGCGGAAGCCCTCCTCGTCGATG
>FWWL01008873.1_pt1 | contig 11730 bp, 8 predicted proteins | sample 2228331 | NCBI WGS metagenome assembly FWWL01 (sample SAMEA103939775, study PRJEB20133) | metagenome
TCTGGCAGTGGCAGCGCAGTAGCCACAGAGCTGCCGGCGCCGCTCTCCCGAGCCGGTCATCCGATTTGTTCGGGGTGGTAGGGCCGGTAGACGTGCTGGACCAGCAGTTGGCGGGCGCGTTCATCGTCGGTGCCGGTGACGTAGAAGAACGCGCCATGCAACGCGCGGCGGAAGAGGAATCCGCCCATGTAGAGATCTGCTTCCACCAGATAGTCGATCCCCGCTCCGGTGAGCAGATCCTCGACGCGCTGCGCCTCGCGGAGCCGTTTGGCGATGTAGAGGAGGATCAGCTCCTGGCCGTCGAAGAACTCCTCGTCCCGCCGCATGACCTTCAGTTCCAGCCTACCGCAGGCCGGTGCGGGAGCAGGCGGCGCTCCGCCGTGGCGCGGAAAAAACCATGAGAGCGCGCCGCGCCGCAGCCCACAATGCCATTGATGACACTGCCGACGGCGACTTCCCGAAAGCCGGCTGACGCCGAGCTTCTCCCCTGGCTGGCGCTGGTGCTGACGCCCGGGCTGGGCACGAAGCGCACTCTGGACTTGTTGCGGAAGCACGGTTCGGCGGAAGCGGTCCTGCGTCTGGAAGCAGAGGAGCTGGAGGGCGAAGGGGTGCCGCCCGCGGTGGCGCGCAGCCTGGCCAGCGGCTGCGTGTTCGACGAGGCAGCCAAGGCGCTGGAGGATCTGAAGGCGCTTGGCGCGGAGGCGCTGCCGCTGACCGACCGCCGCTACCCGGCGAGGCTGCGGGAGATTTATGATCCGCCGCCTGTGCTGTTCGCGCGGGGGAGGGTGGATCTGCTGGGGACGGTCATGGTGGCGCTGGTCGGCAGCCGACGGCCGTCGGCTTACGGCATGGCGGTGGCGGAGCGGCTGGGGAGGGATCTGGGTATGGCCGGCGTGACGGTGGTGAGCGGGATGGCCAAGGGGATCGATACCGCCGCGCATGAGGGCGCCTTGGGCGCAGGCGGCGCCACGGTGGCGGTCTTCGGATGCGGGCTGGACGTGATCTACCCGGCGGAGAACCGGAAACTGGCCGAGCGGATCGCCCGCGAAGGGCTGCTGCTGAGCGAGTTCCCTCCCGGCACCCCGGCGCATCCGCAGAACTTCCCTATCCGGAACCGCGTGGTGAGCGGGTTGAGCGAGGGCGTGGTGGTGGTGGAAGGCAAGCAGTACAGCGGGAGCCTGATCACGGCGCGGCTGGCGCTCGATCAGAACCGCGAGGTCTTCGCCGTGCCGGGCAACATCACGCAGCCGGGGAGCTTCGGGCCAAATCTGCTGATCAAGCAGGGGGCTCAACTGGTCCAATCGGCACAGGACATCCTGGACGGGTTGGGAACGGAGACGAGGGTTCGGCTGGCGCGGCAGGCGGCTTTGCCGCTGGCGCCGCCTGGGGAAGAAGAAGGCCCGATGTCCCACCTGGCCGCACAAGTCCTTTCGCTTCTGTCGGTTGACCGGCCTGTTTGCCTGGACGGTCTGGTGGAAAGCCTGCCCGGCGCCTCTCCGTCGGAGCTCATCGCCGTGCTGTTCGAGCTCGAGGAGGCGGGCAAGGTCCGGCAACTGCCGGGGAGAAGTTATGTTAAGGTATGGATCGAATAGCCACCGCGGACGGGGCGGAATCCACAAGCGTGCGAACTGTTGGCCGCCGCCGCTCGTTCGGTTGAACACTTATGGCAAAATCTCTGGTCATCGTCGAGTCCCCGGCCAAGGCCAAGACCATCGGCAAATACCTGGGCAAAGACTTCACCGTGAAGGCGAGCCTCGGGCACATCAAGGATCTGCCGAAGAATCAGCTTGCGGTCGCGGTGGACGACGGATTCGAGCCCACCTACGTCGTCATCGAGGGCAAGAAGAAGCTGATCGAGGAGCTGCGCAAGGCGGCGCGCTCGGCGGAAGCCGTCTATCTGGCGGCTGACCCCGACCGCGAGGGCGAGGCGATCTGCTACCACCTTCAGGAAGAGCTGCAGAGCGGGAAAGGCGACAAGCCGACCATTCATCGCGTGACTTTCAATGAGATCACGGCGCCCGCCGTAAAGAGCGCCTTCGAGCACCCGCGTCCGGTGGACATGAACCTGGTGAACGCACAACAGGCGCGGCGCGTGCTGGATCGTCTGGTGGGTTACAAGATCTCCCCCCTGCTCTGGGACAAGGTGCGGCGCGGGCTCTCTGCCGGGCGCGTGCAGACGGTGGCGCTGCGGCTGATCACGGACCGGGAGAAGGAGATTCAATCCTTCGTCCGCCGCGAGTATTGGACCATCGAGGTGCAGCTGGCGGCGAAGAAGCCTCCAGTGCTGAAGACGCAGCTCGCCAAACGGAACGGCGAGAATCTGGAGATCCCGGATCAGGCTTCTGCGGAGGCGATCCAGAAGGCGCTAGAGCCAGCCGAGTTTCGCGTGCAGTCGGTGACCACCCGCGAAAAGCGCCGCAACCCCGTGCCGCCCTTCATCACGTCGACCCTGCAGCAGGAAGCGGCGCGCAAGCTGCGCTTCAGCGTGAAGCGCACCATGATGCTGGCGCAGCGTCTCTATGAGGGCATTGAGCTCGGCCCCGAGGGCGCGGTCGGCCTCATCACTTACATGCGCACGGACTCCACCCGGGTGAGCGATGAGGCGCTGCGCGAGGTGCGCGGATTCATCGAGACGCGTTTCGACCGGCGCTACCTGCCCGAATCGCCCAACATTTACAAATCGAAGAAGGGCGCGCAGGACGCTCACGAGGCCATCCGCCCGACTTCCGTGTGGCGGGATCCGGACGCCGTGGCGGCGTTCCTGAGCGAAGACGAGCTGAAGCTGTACCGGCTCATCTGGCAGCGGTTCATCGCCAGCCAGATGACGCCCGCCGTCTACGACCAGACGACCATTGAAGTGACGGCCACGGGCAGCGACGGCGCGACCTACCTGATGCGCGCCACGGGCAGCGTGCCCAAGTTCGACGGCTTCCAGGCGATCTACCGCGAAGGCAAGGACCAGAAGGACGAAGAGGATGAAGAGGAGCACACGCGGCTGCCTGCGGTCGAACAGGGCGAGGTGCTCAAGCTGCGCGCCATCCACCCCGAACAGCACTTCACGGAGCCGCCGCCGCGCTATACGGAGGCGACGCTGGTCAAGGAGCTGGAAGCGGACGGCGTGGGGCGCCCCTCTACCTACGCTTCCATCCTGACGACCATCCAGGACCGCGAATATGTGAAAAAGGAGGGCGGCAAGTTCGTGCCCACCGAGCTGGGCATGATCGTCTCCGACCTGCTGGTGGAGAACTTCGCCGATATCTTCGACGTGAAGTACACGGCGCGGATGGAGGAGGAGCTGGACGAGATCGAGGAAGGCAGGCGCGACTGGCGCGACCTGATGCGCGAGTTCTACCGCCGCTTCGAACTCGACCTGGCGCGCGCCGAACAGCAGATGCGCGACATCAAGCGCATGGAGCAGCCCACCGACCAGACCTGCGACAAGTGCGGCAGGCCGATGGTGATCAAGTGGGGCAAGCACGGATCGTTCCTGTCCTGTTCGGGATATCCGGAATGCACCAACACCCGGCAGATGGCGCGGGGGCTGCATGAGCTGAACGGCGCGGGCGAAGGCGAGGTCGTGCAGGTCAGCGAGCAGGATGAGGCGGAATACTGCCCGAATTGCGGCCGCGAGATGGTTCTGAAGAAGGGACGGTTCGGCTCGTTCCTTGCCTGCTCCGGCTACCCGGATTGCAAGACCACGCGGCAGCTCGGGCAGGCGCAGAAGAAGCCCGACGTGCCGCTGGAGGAGAAATGCCCCGAATGCGGGCACCATCTGGTGATCAAGCAGGGGCGCTTCGGCGAGTTCACCGCCTGCTCGAATTATCCGAAGTGCAAGTTTGTCAAGCAGCAGACGATTGGCGTCGCCTGTCCGAAGTGCGGACAGGGCGAGCTGGTGCAGCGGCGCTCCAAGCGCGGGAAGGCATTTTACGGCTGCAACCGGTACCCGGAGTGCGACTTCGTCGCCTGGGCGCGCCCGGTGCTGGAGAAGTGCCCCTCTTGCGGGTCGCCCTTCCTGATCGAGAAACAGCTGAAGAAAGGCGCAGTACTTGCCTGCCCTGAAAAGAGTTGCAAGTATCAGCGGGAGCTGGAGCCGGCAGCAGTCACCGGCACGGCTTCCTGAGGTCGGCGGCGGGCTCGCAGAACGCAGCGGCGATTCCGCGCCCGTTCCCTTCCCGGGTCACGGGAATGGCTTTTGCGCCGCGGAAGTCAGGCGGCGCTGTTGAGCCCGTCAGACACTCTTTTCGCGACTGCGTCGATGCAGCGCAACGCCTCCGGCGGTTGGCTCACGGCAACAGGAGGAGACCGAGGCTCAAAATGAAGAGTCCTGCCGGGCAAACGCGCCGGTTTTAAGCGGATAGCGGGCAGGAGTTGAAGTTTTCCGAATATGACCTGGACGCAATCGTCCCGCACTGTGGCAGCCGTCATCGCGGCAGCCTGCATTCTCTTCGCGATCCCCGTTGCCAAGCCGCTGTATCTCGACAACATGGATTTCCCTGCCGTAGCCAAAGCCACGGCCGAGACGGGCTTGCCGGTCTACTACCGCGGCGAGGAGAATCCGCGCCACCTCGGGCTCTACCATCCGCCGCTTTACATCTACTTGCTGGCGGCATGGTTCCGGCTCTGGGGATTCGGCGCCGTGCAGGCGCGGCTGTTCGGGTTCGTGCTCCTGCTCGTGCATGGGTGGGTGGTGCTGCGGGCGGTAAAGCTTCTGTTCGGGGCCGCTGCTGCCCGCCGGGCCGCTCCGTGGTTCTGGGCGCTGTTTCTCCTGAGTCCATTCGCTCTGCAAGGCGCAGCCGTGCTTGATATCGACACCACGATTTATGGCCCGCTTCTTGTATCCATGCTGGTGGCGGTGCTGCGGCTGCACTGGCACGACGGACAACTCCGGGAGGATGAGCCCCGCGCGCGGGAGTATGTCCTGATTGCGGCATGGACCGCGGCGGCTTTCTGGGCCAAGCTGACCACAGTTCTCGCCGTCATTCCGGCCGCCCTGTGGCTCTCCGCGGGCGGCAGGGGGAGCCGCAGGACGCTTCTGCGCTGCTCGCTTGCAGTTGTTTCCGGCGCCGGGCTGTTTCTGGCCAGCTACTTCGCTTACGGCTGGCTGACAGGGCTCGATGTGACCTACACCTTCCGGTTCACTCTGATGAGCTTTCAGGGGCGGCTGCGGGAGTCGAGCCTTTGGGCGCGCATTCTGGCCCATGCACACACGTTTCTCGATATGGCGTCCTGGCAGGTGCAGTGGTCCGGGCTGCTACCTTGGGTGGCTGCCTTGGCCGCCGCCGGATGGAGTGCAGGGGTGGTGGTACGCCGCAAGGAGCGCCGCTGGCGCGACGCCTTCATCCTCCTTGCGCTCAGCCTTGCAGTGACAGGCGGTTATTGCGCATTGCTGTACACCTTTGGACGCTCCCCCTTCAAGTATGTCTTCGTGGTCTGGGGCCTTGTGGCAGCCTGCTTGTCGCTGGCGGCTTCGTGGGGCTTCGAGCGGCTGCGGGCGCATCGCTTGCCGGCGCAACGGCTGATTCTGGCGCTTCTGGTGATCGTATTTGCTGGCAGCTTCCTCGCCGGCGGCCGGTGGCTTCGGGACAGAGCGATCCTGGAAGGAAACCTGTATCCGGAAACGAAGTGGATGCTGGTTACGCCTGTGCTGCTGGCCTCTGCGGGAATGCTGCTCTTCAGAACTGCTGCCGGCCCCGTCTTGCTTCTGGCCGGCGTCGCCCTGCATGGCGGACACATGACCGGGACAGCCCTCGCCATGGCGCGCGCTCCCTATCCGACCACGTACGACTACGGTCAGCTCGGGTTTGAGGAGACGGCCTGCTTCCTGCGCGAGAACACGGCCCCGGAAGAAGCGGTGATTTCCATGAAAGACATCGGCTTCCATACCGGGCGCAGATATTTCGAGAACTACGGCTATCTGTTTACCGGGCAGCAGGGCGCCGATGCCATGCGCGCGATTCTGCTAGCCGGAAAGGCCCGCTTCGCCGTGTTCACAGAAGGCAATGGTCCGGACGATCTCCGCATCAACCCGCCGCTGCAGGAGGTGATTCAGGAGTCCTGCACGCTGGCCCGGTCCTACGGGCACTACCGGATCTACGACTGCGCGAAAGCGAACGCGTCCGCACGCGGGAAAGATGCTCCGCGCCCGTAGGACCGGCGCGGGATTGCAGGCAGCGGCGGCGGAGGGAGTTGACTGGATCATCTCTTATTCGATAGGGTATTAGGACAATGTCGAAGCTCAAAGACGTGCAACGAGAACTTGGTTTCAATACGCGCTGCCTGCATGCAGGCTATGACCCTGATCCGACCACCCATGCCCGGGCGGTGCCGATTTATCAGACGACGTCTTATGTGTTTGAGGACTCGGCGGATGCCGCGGCGCTGTTTGCGCTCCAGAAGTTCGGCAACATCTATACGCGGATCATGAATCCGACGACGGACGTGCTGGAGAAGCGCGTGGCAAGCCTGGAGGGCGGCGCCGCGGCTCTGGCGCTGAGTTCGGGGCAGGCGGCGCAGTTTCTGGCGTTGAGTTCGATTTTGCAGGCAGGGGATCACTTTGTCGCCAGCTCGACGCTGTACGGGGGCACCTACACGCAGTTTGACGTGAGCTTCCGGCGGCTGGGCTTTGACGTCACCTTTGTCGAGCCGGACGATCCGGAGAACTTCCGGAAAGCGATCCGCCCGAACACGAAGGCGATTTACGGGGAGACGATCTCAAACCCGAGGGGCAACGTGCTGGACATCGAGGCGGTGGCAAAGATCGCGCATGAGGCGGGGCTGCCGTTCCTGATCGACAACACGTTCGCCACGCCGTATTTGTGCCGCCCGATCGAGTGGGGCGCCGACATCGTGCTGCATTCGCTGACGAAGTTCATTGGAGGGCACGGCACTTCGATTGGCGGCATCATCGTCGACGGCGGGAAGTTCGACTGGTCGAAAGGCCCTTCGCCGCTGTTGAACCAGCCTTCGCCGGCCTATCACGGGATGAACTTTTCGGAGACTTTCGGCCCGCTGGCGTTCATCCTGCGGGCGCGCGTCGAAGGGCTGCGCGACATGGGCCCCTGCCTGAGCCCGTTCAATGCGTTCCTGTTCCTGCAAGGGATCGAGACGCTGTCGATGCGCATGGACCGGCACGTGCACAACACACAGGTGATCGCCGAATTCCTGGAAGCGCACGATGCGGTGACGTGGGTGAATTATGCGGGTCTGAAGTCAAGCCGCTATCATGCGCTGGCGAAGAAGTACCTGCCCAAGGGGCCGGGCGCGGTGTTCAGCTTCGGCATCCGGGGCGGCTATGAAGCGGGCGTGAAGTTCGTCAACGCCCTGAAGATCTTCTCGCACCTGGCCAACGTGGGCGACGCGCGTTCGCTGGTGATCCACCCCGCCTCGACCACGCACCAACAGCTGACTGCCGAGCAGCAGGCGGCCGCCGGGGTGACGCCCGACATGGTGCGCCTGTCGATCGGGCTGGAGGATCTGGACGACCTGCTGTGGGACCTGAAGCAGGCGCTGGAAGCCTCGCAGCAGTAGTCTTGCCGGCGGAGAGGCGCTCGAGCCCCTTCGCCGGCAATCCTTCTCTCGCCGGCATTGCACGGTGCTCCCCTTCCCCGCAGCGGCTCCTGCCTTGCTGCATCCTGCGGTATGATGGGGAGCCCCGCCTGGGAAGAACCGCGGCGAACCCCGCTTCGGGAGCCTTCTCGCCCCGGCAGCAGCAGACCCACCCGCATGGCATGGCCGGTGCTGTTGGCCGCGGGCGCAGGGTGGCCGCAAGGCGGGAGAACGCCCCGCGATTCCGGGAGTGTGACTTTGAACGAGGATCTTCAGACAGTATCGGGCAGCAGCCGGGAACCGGGAAGGACGCGCAGCCGGACTGCCGCCGTAAAGACGTGGCTCGGGGCAGCCGCACTGGTGTTGATCGCCTGCATCCCGGTTTTGACGCTCATTGCCCCGCAGACGCTCGTGCGAGTCGTGATGAACACCCCTCTGCGCGAGGTGCTGCAGCTGACTCTCTCCTCCAATCCGCTTTGCCCCACGCTGGAAGCCTGGATGGGGCTGAGGCAGGCAAGACTCGTCGACAACGTCTCGGGCCGGCTGACGGGGAAAGTCAGGCTGGTGCAGAGGGACGAGCAAGGCGTCGAGTTGTGGGAGACCCCGCAGGGCAAGTGGTGGTTCCCGGCAGGCACGGAAGAAAAATACGTCCGCTTTGCTGCGGCGCAATATGAACTCCGGGCCTATCCCGGACTGGAGATCCGGAAGGGAGATGTTGTGCTGGATGGAGGCGGATTTGTCGGGGACTGGGCGCATTGGGCCCTGCAGGCAGGCGCGGCGCGCGTGATCATTTTCGAGCCGGCTGCCCGGCAACAGGAGTGCATCCGGCGGAATCTGGCCAAGCCGCTCGCGGAAGGCCGCGCCGTGCTGATCCCGAAGGGAGTCTGGGACAAGGACGAGGTCCTGTTCCTCTCGTATTGGGAGGACAATCCGGCGGGGGATTCCGTGGTGGTCGCTCGCAGCCCGAAGGGTGAGCAGATCGAATTGACCACGATCGATCGCATCGTGGAGGAGCTGGGCCTCGACCGCGTGGACGTGATCAAGCTCGACGTGGAGGGAGCGGAGACAAAGGCGATTCTCGGGGCTCGCAAGACGCTGCAAAGGTTCCAGCCCCGGCTCGCCGTGGCGACGGAGCATACGGCAGACCGGTTGCAGAAAAACCGGAACGTGATCGAAGCTGTCGCCGGCGTGGCGCCTGCCTACCGCCGCCGGTGCGGCGACTGCGTGACCATAGCAGGCAAGATCGTTCCGGAGACCCTGTATTTCGATCCGCATTGAGCCGTTGACGGCGGGACCGCGGCCGCGCCGGGAAGACGCGGCGCGGCTGCCCGTCTCTGCCGGCAGTTCGGCTACAATCGGCTGTGATGAAACACTCGCCCGGATTCCTGAAGCTTGTGGAAGACGCCAAGACGCGGATCCGCGAGATCTCCATCCCCGAATATCTCGAGTGGCGCGACAGCGGCAAGCAGCACGTGTTGATCGACACGCGCGAGGAAAGCGAGTGGAATGCGGGGAGGATCCCCGGCGCCATCCATCTGAGCAAAGGCGTCATCGAGCGCGATATCGAACGGCTGATCCCCGATCCTGGCGCCACGCTGGTTCTGTACTGCGGCGGCGGATACCGCAGCGCCCTGGCGGCAGACAATCTGCAGCGCATGGGCTATACGAATTGCCTCTCCCTTGCCGGCGGCTGGCGGGATTGGGTGGAGCGCGGGCTGCCTGTGGAGAAATAGCCTCCGCTGCGATATGCTGGTCAGCCGCATTTCATGAATTCCCGGCTGATCCTGTTCGCGGCTTCCCTGCCCCTGTGGGCGCAATGGGCGCGCCCCGTGGCGAGCTACGACATCCGCGCGAGCCTCGATGCCAAAGCGCACGTCATTTCTGGCGAGCAGACGCTGACGTGGGTGAACGATTCGCCCGACACCGTTCCCACGCTGCAATTCCACCTCTACATGAACGCCTTCCGGAACACGCGGTCGACGTTTTTCCGCGAGTCCGGCGGGCAGCTGCGCGGGGACCGCGCGTCGGAAGACGGATGGGGCTGGATTCGCGTGGACTCGCTCCGGCTGGAGGATGGCGCGGACCTGACCTCGCATCTCAAGTGCATCTCGCCCGATGATGGCAACCCGGACGACTGCACCGTGGCTGAAGTGCCGCTGCCCTCGCCGGTGCGCCCCGGAGAGGCAGTCCGCCTGCGCATGCGCTTCACGACGCAACTGCCGAAGGTGTTCGCGCGCACCGGCTACCGCGGCGATTTCCACCTGGCCGGGCAATGGTTCCCGAAGATCGGAGTGTGGGAGACCAGAGGGTTCCGCTATGCGGAAAAAAGCGGCTGGAATTGCCATCAATTTCACGCCAATTCCGAGTTTTATGCGAATTTCGGCGACTACCGGTTGGAACTCACCGTACCTTCGTACTTCATCGTCGGTGCCACCGGGGAGCTGGTACGCCGCACCGACGATGCGCGCCGCGGCGTCTCCACATACCTGTTTGTGCAGCCCTCGGTGACAGACTTCGCATGGACGGCGCAGCCGGGCTTTCTTCGCCTCGAACGGGACTTCGAAGCGCGGAAGGAGACGACGCCGCAGGAGGTTGCCGCCATCGCGCGTCTGCATGGCATTCCCTTTCCGGAAGCGGAACTCTCCGACGTACGCATGATCGCCCTGCTGCAGCCGGAGCACGCGGAACAGGCGGAGCGGCACTTTCGCGCCCTTGCGGCGGCGATCAAGCACTTCGGGCTGTGGTACGGCAGGTACCCCTACAAGACGATCACCGTGGTCGATCCGCCCTACGGCGCGGGCGGCGCAGGAGGAATGGAATATCCGACATTCATCACCGCTGGCACCTCTTACCGGCTGCCCGAGGACGTGCTCACGCTGGAAATGGTGACGGTGCATGAATTCGGGCATCAATTCTGGATGCAGCTGGTGGCGAGCAACGAGTTCGAGGAGTCGTGGCTCGACGAAGGGTTCAACACCTACTCCACCGGCAAGATCCTCGACATGGTCTTCGGGGGCACGGCGCTGCCCGTGCAGGTGCTGGGCTGGAACGCAGCGGCGTGGCTGGGATTGCCGAAGCTGACGCAGGCGTCGGTGGACCGCATCGCTCATCTCAGCTACCCCGTCCGCGACCCGCTGGTGCGCCGGGCATGGGAGTATTACGACGGCGCGAGCTACTCCGTCAGCTCGTATTCGCGGACGGGCGTGGCGCTGCGCACGCTGGAGCGCCTGCTGGGCGAAGAGACGATGGCGCGCGTCATGCGAACCTACCATCAGCGTTGGCGCTTCCGGCACCCGCATTCACGCGACTTCCTTCAGGTGGTGAACGAGGTTTCCGGGCGCAACCTGGACTGGTTCTTCGAGCAGTTCGTCTTCGGCAGCCGGAAGCTGGACTATGCAGTCTCGGAGATCGGCAACCGCCGCCTCGGGACGCCCGCCGGACTGTTCGAGCGCGAGGGGCACAAGGATCTGATCAGCGCGAAGGAGGCTCGGCAGCGCGACCGGGAGCGAGAGAAGAAGGGCGAAAAGCCGCTGTACGAGTCGTGGGTGAAAGTGGAGCGGCTCGAGGATGGCGTGGCGCCGCAGGAGCTTGTGATCCGGTTCCGGGACGGACACGTGGAGAGGCGCGTCTGGGACGGCGCCGGGCGGTGGGCGAAGTTCACGTTTACGCGGCCGGCGGAGATCGAGTGGGCGGAGATCGACCCGCAGCGGAAATACCTGCTGGATCTCTCGTTCGCCAACAACAGCCGGAAGGCGGATTCCAACGCCGGCTTGAGCGCGCAGTGGACGCTGCGGCTCCTGTTCTGGGCGCAGAATGCGCTGCTGTGGCTTTCGGCCCTGGCGTAAAGGAGGCGCGGATGCTGCCGCTGATCGCATTCTGGAGCGGTCTGGAACGGGCCTGGGGCCGAAAGCGGATGCTCGTGCTGTACTGGTTTTTCCACACGCTGTGCGCCGCGTTGGCGGCGCTGCCGTGGATGGGGATTGCTGTCCCGGCGCTGAGCCGTTCCCGGCTAGGGGACGAGCTGATGAAAGAGTTCGACCTCGGATGGCTGGCCGAGATCGCCGCGCAAGCAGGCACAGGAGCGCCGGCTGCCGCCATTGTGGCAAGCGGCGCGGCTGCGCTGATCCTCGGGCTCGTTGCGGTGTGCCTTTCGGCCGGCGCCGTGCCGCTGCTGGCTTTGCCGGA
>FWWL01009512.1_pt1 | contig 11728 bp, 7 predicted proteins | sample 2228331 | NCBI WGS metagenome assembly FWWL01 (sample SAMEA103939775, study PRJEB20133) | metagenome
GACATTTACGGCCATACCAACGTGTGGCAATTGCGCGGGCGATCTTGAAGAATCCCCGCCTGCTGATTCTGGATGACTCGACCTCTGCCATAGATGTCGAGACCGAAGCTGAGATCCGTCAGGCGATTCAGCGGTTAATGCGCGGGCGCACCTCCTTTATCATCGCCCACCGCATCCAATCGGTGATGATGGCAGACCTGATTCTGGTTCTGGATAAGGGTGAAATCGTTCAGATGGGAACTCACGAGGAGTTATTGCTTCAGACAAATGGGATCTACCGCCGTATTTATGACCTGCAAACCCGTTTGGATGAGGAATTGGAACAGGAACTGGTGAAGGTCGTTTGATAAACGATCTAGCCCGTTCGAAAAACAACGGAGAAGAACGATGTCCGATGAAGTGATCGAACTCGAAGAAGAAGAATATACTTCGCAATTGACCCTGCCGGTGATTCGGCGCATTGGCGGGTTGTTGAAACCCCATTGGGTTTGGGTGATTGGCTTTTTTGTGACCATCGCCCTGACCTCTTGGTTAGATGCCTATTTTACGTACATCAACAAACAGTTTGTCGATCAGGGGATCAGCCTGCAGAACCCTGAGCGCCTGATGGAGTTGGCAACGCTTTACGGGGGCTTGATTCTGATTCAGGCGATCTTTGTGTTTGCCTTCATTTACCTTGCCGGCGTGCTGGGTGAGCGCATTCAATACGATCTGCGCAAGATGCTCTTCAACCACCTTCAAAAGCTATCCCTTTCGTTCTACTCGCAGAACGCCGTGGGGCGGCTGATGGCGCGCGTTACCTCCGATACGGGCAGGGTCTCCGATTTGGTTACCTGGGGCATCGTGGATGTCACTTGGGCAGTGATGAATATTGCCACCTCTGCTGTTTTCATGGCAATCATCAATTGGAAGCTGGCGTTGATTGTGCTGGCTTCCATCCCTATCATGGTGCTTGTGGCAGTCGAGTTTCGCAAACGGATCTTGGTTGAGTTTCGTCGCAGCCGTCGGGCAAACAGCAAAATTACCGGCGCATTCAATGAGAACATTCAAGGCGTGCGGGTGGTCAAAGCTCTGCGCCGCGAGGATCAGAACGCGCGCGAATTTCAACGCTTGACGACGGATATGTATAACGCATCGTACCGTGCGGCCTGGCTTTCGGCTCTCTTTCTGCCAAGCGTGCAGATTATCGCCGCCGTGGTGTTAGGGATCATTATCGGCTACAGTGGTGTCCAAATCCGCAGTGGGTTGATCACACTAGGAGGCATCAACGCCTTTGTCTCCTATTTGACCTTTATGATGTGGCCGATTCAGGATTTAGCCCGTGTGTATGCCGAGATGCAACATTCGGTTGCTTCTGCCGAGCGCATTTTCAAACTGGCGGATACCCAACCGGAGGTGCGCAATCGTCCGAACGCTATTCCCGCCGAGACGTTACTGGGCGAGATCGAATTCGATCATGTGGATTTCACCTATGACGCACGCACGCCGGTGCTAAGGGATTTCACCCTGAAAGTGCAGCCGGGCCAAATGATCGCTCTGGTCGGCCCGACCGGCGGAGGAAAGACAACCATCGTGAACTTGCTGTGTCGCTTTTATGAGCCGACGCGCGGGGTGATTCGCATCAACGGCCGCAATTACACCGACTATACCTTGGAGTCAATTCATTCCAAAATCGGCGTGGTTTTACAGACCCCCCATCTCTTCTCGGGAAGCGTCAAAGACAACATCCGTTATGGGCGCTTGGAAGCGACCTATGAGGAGATCATCGAGGCAGCTAAACTTGCAGGGGCGCACGATTTTATTGTTACGCTAGAAAAAGGTTATGACCAAGAGGTTGGCGAAGGAGGAAACTTGCTCTCGGTCGGGCAGAAGCAGTTGATCAGCCTTGCACGGGCCGTCTTAGCCAAGCCCGAGCTGTTCATCATGGATGAGGCAACCTCCAGCGTAGATACCCTGACCGAAGCCTTGATTCAGAAAGGAATGGAAGCCCTGATGCAGGGACGCACCTCGTTTATTATTGCTCACCGCCTCAGCACCATCCGTCGTGCTGACCGCATCTTGTTCATAGAAGATGGTCGGATTGCAGAACAAGGCACGCATGGTGAATTATTGCGCGCCCGAGGCCATTATTATCGTCTATACACCCAGCAATTCCGCCGTGAGATGGAAGTCCAAGCCGGGTTGGTGGACGGGTGACGCCCGCTGGCAGTTAAATTCCCGACCTCGCAGCGAAATCCTCGTTGAAATAAAGAGGGCATTGTGCCGACTCCTGTTATAATTTTCCTTAGAGGAAAGACGGATGAGTTTTACAGTCAGCGATTATCGTGACTTGCTGCAATTGCTCGCCGAACATCCCGAATGGCGGGAGGAATTACGCCGCACCCTGTTGAGCGAGGATTTCCTCGCTTTACCCCAGATCGTCCGCGAGCTTGTCGAAGCACAAAAGCAAACCGACAAGCAGATTGGCGAACTGGTCGAGGCGCAAAAAGAGACCGACAAGCGGATTCAGAAACTGATCGAAGCTCAGCAGCAGACCGATGCCCGAGTGGATTTACTGGCACAGCATCTGGATACGCTGACTCAACGGGTAGATGAACTTACCCAGCGGGTCGATGCCCTGACGCAACGGGTGGATGAACTGACACAACGGGTGGATGAGCTCACTCAGCGGGTCGATGCCCTGACGCAGCGGGTGGATGAGCTCACTCAGCGGGTCGATGCCCTGACGCAGCGGGTGGACGAGCTCACTCAGCGTCTCAATGCCCTGACGCAGCGGGTGGATGAACTGACACAACGCGTAGAGGAACTTGCTGAAGCCCAGAAACGCACCGAACAACGCATCGAACAACTTACTGAAGCCCAACGGCGAACAGAGGAGCGGCTCGATCGCCTCACCCAACGCGTTGACCGCATCGAAATCCGTCTTGCGAAAGTCGACGGGCGCACGTTAGAAATCGAGTACGAACGCAAAGCAGGCGGATTCTTCGGTCGCATAATCCGCAACCCCAAAGTGGTCGATCTCGGCGAGTTCGAGGAGACGCTGGAGAAGGTTCTGACGCCGGAGCAAATCGAAGATATCTGGCGGGCGGATTTACTCCTGCGTGGCAAACTACGCTTACCTTCGGAGAAACCATCCAAACCCGAAGCGTGGCTGGTGATCGAGATCTCGGTGTTGGTGGATGTCGAAGATCTCGAACGGGCTATACGACGGACGGAGCTGTTGCGTGAAGCCAAATTCTTGGCGATCCCAGTTGTGGCGGGTGAAGAGGTTACCGAAAGAGCTTTGCAAATGGCAGAAGGGCGTGGGGTGGTCTTGGTCAAGGACGGTAGCGTCCGATTTGTCGAACAAGCCTTGCAACGTTACGGATAAGAGCTCTCGAAACGCCCAGCCTTTTTGGTTCTAAAAAATCAAGTGCGAGGTTTTTATGGAGGTCGGCATGGACTTTGTTTATCAACGCATCTACCGCGGGCCTTTGAAGGGGGTTATCCTAGATTGGGCGGGAACGACAATCGATTTTGGTTCTTTTGCACCGGTGGCGGTCTTTCTGGGCTTGTTTGAACAGCATGGAATTTCGATCTCAAAAGAAGATGTGCGCAGTGGGATGGGCTTGATGAAAAAAGACCACCTGCGATTGATCTTGAATCGCCCGGCAGTGGCTCAGGCTTGGCTAGAGACCCACGGCAGCCTGCCGACAGAAGCCGATGTTGATCGTCTGTTTGGGGAATTTGCCGCCTTACAAGGGGAGATTTTACGTCAATATGCCATCCCAATTCGCGGCTTAGAGACGACCCTTGCTGACCTGCGCCGTCGAAAGCTCAAGATTGGCTCAACAACCGGCTACCTGCGTGAAATGATGGAGATCATCCTGCCAGAAGCGGAAAAACGCGGCTACCGGCCGGATGCGCTGGTTTGCCCCGATGACGTGCCGGCCGGGCGTCCCTATCCGTGGATGGTCTACCAAAACCTGATTCAATTGCAAATTTATCCTGCCCAGGCGGTGGTCAAAGTGGGGGATACCCTGCCGGACATCGAAGAGGGGCTCAACGCCGGCTTGTGGACGGTCGGTTTAGCCCTGAGCGGCAACCTGCTTGGCTTGACGGAAGCCGAAATGGATGCCCTCCCGGCAGAAGAACTTGACAAACAGCGCACAGCTATCGCCAAACAGCTTTATCAAAGTGGGGCGCATTATGTCATCGATGGCATTTGGCAGTTGTCCGCCGTATTGGATGACATCCAAATGCGTCTCGCGCGCGGCGAACGCCCTTAGCCTTCTACGAAGGCCGCTATGCCGCTGCTCTGGCTCTCTTTAGCCTTTTTAGGTGGCATTGCTCTTGCTGATGTGCTGGCGCTCACGCCTTCCCACTGGCTTGCTATCGCTGGGCTGGGCGTTTTGCTGGTTTGGCTCAGCCCTCGCTTGAACCGTCGCTTTCCCCGCTTCTCACAGCCGTCTGCTTGGGTTGAACGGCTTGCCCAGAGCGCAGCTTATCCGCGCTGGATGCCGCTGGCGGCTTGTTTGATCGCCTTGACGTTGGGCGGCTGGCGTTTCCAGTCCGAACAACAGCGAGTACAGCAGTTCTCTACCAAAATTGCCCGCGCCCTTGGTGAAGAGGTGGTTTTGCAAGGCATCATCAGCGGCTTTCCAGATGAACGGGATACTTATACGGCATTGGTGATTGAGTTAGAGAGTCTCTCTATAAAGAAAGAACCTTTTGCCAACCAAGCTGGACAAGGCTGGCGCACTGCTCTGGGTAAGGTGCTGGTACGGGCTTCGCCGTTTGCAACATGGCATTACGGAGATCGGGTGCAAGTCGTGGGTAGATTGGAACTGCCCGCAGAAAGCGAAGGATTTTCTTACCGGGACTATCTGGCGCGCAAAGATATTCTGGCTTATATGCCCCGCGCTGAAGTGAGCTTGCTGCAGTCAAAACAGGGGAGTGTCTTTTATGCTGCTGTTTACCGACTGCGCCAAAACGGTCTGGTTGCTTTAACGAGAATTTTCCCCGAACCCGAAGCCTCCTTGCTGGCGGGCATTTTGCTGGGCATTGAAAGCGGCATCCCCGCCAATGTGCGCCAGGCATTTGTCGACAGCGGCACGATGCACATTGTGGCGATTTCCGGCTTCAACATCACCCTCTTAGCTGGACTGTTTATGGGGGTTTTGGGGCGTCTGTTGGGGCGATGGCGAGGGGTGGCCTTGTCGGTGGTTTTGATTAGTGTCTATACCATCTTGGTCGGCGCCAATGCCAGTGTCGTGCGAGCAGCCCTAATGGGTGTTTTGACCCTGTTTGCAGCCCAAATCGGCCGCCGTCAATCGGGGATCAATAGTTTGGTTGTCGTCGCGGCTTTAATGGCGATCTTTGATCCCGACATCTTGTGGGATGTTTCGTTTCAGCTCTCTTTTGCTGCCACGTTGGGGCTGGTGCTCTATGCTTCTCCGCTCAACGAATGGGCGGTTCGTCAATTCTCGCGCCTGACTCGTCCAGAGACTGCCCAGCGTTGGGGAAATTTATTCGGTGAGTGGGCGTTGTTCACCCTTGCCGCTCAGGTGACTACGCTCCCCATTATCCTGTACCACTTTCAACGCCTTTCCATTGTGGCTTTATTGGTTAATCCCTTGATCTTGCCGGTACAGCCTTCGGTTATGGTAGGGGGTGGCATAGCCATGTTGCTCGCCTTGATTGTTCCCCCGCTTGGGCAATTGTTCGCCTATCTTGTTTTGCCATTCGTGACCTACACGATTCGCATGACGGAATGGGCAGCCGCACTGCCATATAGCTCGGTGCGTTTGTCGGCGCTCCCCTTGGTCACCGTGCTGCTTTTTTACCTTGCGATGTTTGCCCTGACAGCGTTCTGGCACAGGCTGCGCCGACTTGAAGGGCTCATGCGTCCATCGCTTTTGATGGGTTTTCTGACGATTTCGACCGTGGTGGTGTGGCAAATTGCCCTTGCCGCTCCAGACGGGCGCTTACATCTCTGGCTTCTCGATGTCAGCCGTCCCTCCCAATCGAGCGAGGCTTTGTTGATTCAAACCCCGACAGGGCGTTCTGTTTTGCTCAACGGGGGAGATAGCCCAAGCCGCTTGCTGGATGGTCTCGATCGCTGGCTGCCGATCACTGATCGCCGTTTGGATTGGGTTGTGGTAGGCGGAGCGCGTCAGGCGCAAATCGGCGCCATCGCCGATCTGATCGAAAGACAACGGGTTGCTAAGGTGTGGTGGGCGATCCCGACGGGAGGCACGAACGCAGCCGCAGCAATCCGCCGCGCTGCCAAACAGCAAGGAGTGCCGATTTTCGATGCTGAGGCAGGACAGAGCCTCGATCTCGGCGAAGGCGCTCAGTTGAGGGCTCTTGCAATTGGGGAGCGGGGGGCGGTTTTTGTCTTAGAATGGCGGCACTTTCGCGCTTTGTTGCCGCTGGGTATGGACACCGAAATGCGCAAATCTTTGCTCGGAAGTGGAGAGCTTAAGCCGCTCTCGCTGTGGCTGTTGGCGAACAGCGGTTCAAGTTGGGCAAATCCGCCGCAATTCCTGCATCGCTACCAGCCTCAGCTCGTCTGGTTGAGTGTTGCCAAAGGGGATTGGTATGGCTTACCTCATCAGGAAATCCTCCAAGCCCTAGAGGGGTATTCCCTTTTGCGCACGGATTTGCATGGTTGGATTCACCTGCAAACGGACGGCGAACAAATGTGGGTCGAGGTGGAAAAGAACGCTACCCTTCCTTAGCGGGTTACTTACCCCCATTGGAATGGTTGCCGTAGACTTCCAACAGAGCGGTCATGATCTGGTCGGTGTAGGCGTTAATGCGGCGGAACATCTGGCTCCAGGCGTGGGGGGAACGCACGGCGGCGGCTTCGTAGGCTTTGAGCATCGAGTCGATTAAAGAGTTGCGGAAGAACAAGAAGGCCTGAGCGGCTTCAACGAGGCTCAATCCGTAGCGGCGGGCGCGCAGGGCGTATTCCGAGCCGATTCGCTGTGCTTGTTGATTGCCTTCTCCCTCGAGCGCGCTGAGGAAGCGCGATAAGCCTTGCAACAGCAAGCGCCCGCTCAAGCGGTATTGCTCTCGCGCTTCGTCATCCAATTTGGTGTACCAGCTTTGATTTTGCAAAATGCCTTCGCTAATCTGCAGGCGGGTGTTGCGTAGGGCAGATTGCATCATCGCATCGATTTCGGATACCGTCAAAACCGTTTGGGATTGCTTCCAAAGCTCGACTTCCGCGCGCCGATAGCGGCGATGTCCGCCGCTGGTGCGGTGGTAAGGTAACACCCCCTGATTCGACCAGTTGCGCACCGTGCCAGGGTGCACGCCCAGCAAGGCGGCGGCTTCGCTCAAGCTAAGCCAATCGTTTTCAGCCGATTTTGCTCCCATGTATCCTACATATCACCAGCTAGCGCTGCCCGTTCGACAACCGAGACGGAGCTGGCACTGCGGAATTGTTCGACGCTGATTCTACCCAACATGACCAGCGAAACAGCGATGAAAAAGGCTTCAATCCCAAATACGGTGAGATAGCCGCTGAGGGGTGATTGGCTGATCTGGTTGACCACATCGCGCACTACGCCGCTCAGCAAGGTGCCGATCAAACGTGATAAGGCATTTGCCATTCCCCAGGCGCCGATATACAGGCCGACGTTGGCCGGGGTGGTCATATCCAGCATCAAGGACAGATTGGAGACGGTTGCCAAGCCTGTCCCGCTGCCCAGTAAGATCACCCCGCTATAAAAGACTGCTGTGTTGTGAGTCAAGCCGCTGCCGAAGATGAGGATAAATCCGAACAGGGCTAGCCAACCTCCTGCGCGGGCAATGCTCTTTTTGAGAACCCGCCCTTCCAAGACCCCGGCAAGCACCAAGGTGATCAGGTTGCATGTTCCCCAAATGGAGGTGATTCGGGTGGTCGTTTTGACCGACATGCCAAAGGCTTCTGCCCCAAAGGGCTCAAGCAGGATGTCCTGTCCGAGCAAGGCAGCTAACAGAATGACCAAATACCAAAAGAAAAAGGTCGCTTGGCGGTTTTTCAGGATGGCGCCGAACATCTGCCCCCAAGAGTAGTTTTCCGAGCTGGGCAGCGCTTGGGGAGAAGTTTTTTCTTCCAGCTTGATCAGTCCGATCAATCCCATGATGAGGGCTGCAACCGCCACGACCAGAAAGGCATTCTGTAAGGCAGCCGGGGTGTATGGGTCGACCAGATTGCTGACGGTCAGGGCGGTGAGGATTATCCCGATAATCATCATCACAAACATGACCGCAATCGTGCGACCGCGCCCTTTTTCACCGGAGATTTCAGAAGCCAGCGAGAGGTAACACACTGCTGAAAAGTTATATCCCATCCCCCACGCGCCAAATACGAGAATCCCGACCAGCGTCCCGAAGAGACGGTTGTCTTCCAATAAAAAGGCAACTTGGGGGCTAGCGGCGACACCGAGGACGCACAGCAACAGACCGAACAAGATATAAGGGGTGCGCCGGTAGCCGGCAATGGGATGACGATCCGATGTGGAGCCTATCCACACCTGAATCGGCGAAAACAAGTAGGGCAAGATAGCTAAGATGGCAACCAACGTGGCAGAGATTGCCATTTCCTTGATCAAGACGCGATTTAATGTGCTGTTGATCGGCACCAAGGTGATCGCCACGGCGACATGGATCAACCCTAATTGCAGGCGTTTTCGCAACATTGCACACTCCTTATACCAGGGCTAAAATTCCGCCCTACTGTATCAGAAATCTTAATCCTTTGTCAATGTAGATTTATGTAGATTTTTTATAAGAGTTGTGTTGGAGAGATGAGACTTTTGGGGGATAAGCGATAGATCAGATTACCCTTGATGTTTTTCCGCTTGCGAATTCAACACCGACTCAAGACTTGCCCTGAATTGGTTTTCGTCTTCGTTGTTGTAGAACGGTACGCCAATCAAACGATACTTCTTATCTTCAAACGTCAACGGTTTACCGCCGAACTCAGATGTGATTTCTTTTAGAAATGTCTCCTTCCAACGGTCATGCTCTTTGAGGTGCCTTCCCTTTGGTTCAATGAAGAGTTGGTAGAGGAGCAAATTGCCGCCTTTCTCACGCAGGAACATTACAAAATCGGGTTGGAAGGCTTGACCATCCTTATAGTTGTAGATAGCAAAATGCCCTTCGTTGCGCAGCAGGTAGATTTGCTCGTATTGGCCTTGTAATTTTTGCATTTGCCTATCCAGCATACGCACAAAGGCTTTTTCTTCGCCTGTGCCATAGATGGTGTTGAAGGCAAACCAATCTTTGTCGGACACAAAATGTTCAAATTGGGCGTCGTCTTGGGCGCGCGGATTTTTGGCGTCGAATTTCAGGACCTTATCCTTGAAGACCATCCGCACCCAATCGCGCCGAAAGTCTCGTGTGCCTTCGTGGTCAGCGACATTTGCGCGGATTTCAGCTTCTATTTGATTCAACAAACCCAACACAGCAGCGAGTTTTTCGGCGCGGTTCTCGTCCAGTCCATAGACATTCCCTTGAAAGGTGATTTCCAACCCGCCAAGATAATCTTCAGAGGCGATAAACTCACGGATTGACGATAGATGGGGGAAGTAACGTTTGAGCGACGCAAAAGAGAAGAACGGGTTGCGGGCAATAGCTGATTCAACAATGTTGCGCTCGATGTCCCGTACCTTCACGTCCTGGCGGGTTTCGTCTTTTACCACTCCTCCTTTTGTCCCGTCCTCCAGCGCAACCGTCGCGCCGCCGCGACCTGTGGCGATGAAATGGACATAGTTCCGTTTTGTCACGCCTAGATCGGCAAAGGAGCGGATGCGCTGATAATCTTTGGGGCGGCGGTCGTTGAGCCAAACAATCCCATACTTGTAAAACGGCGTTTTTTTGAAAGAGTCCTTGAGTTTCAGTTCACGGGTCACTTCGCGCTCGTCCAACATGCCCTGCTCAATGAGCGCCTGGCGGATTTCGGCAATGTAGCGCGAGTCGTTGATACTGTGATAATGCAATTCTTCCAGCACGCGCAGTTCGTGTTCTAGGTCGCCATCGAATTTACGGCGGAAGCGGTCATCATTTGTTGGCAAAACAAACGGAAAATAACGCGCCCCGCGTCCAATGAGTTGTGCTTCGGAAAGTGTGGTCGCGCCGATTTTCCCTTTACCCGAGTCGCGCGTCTCATAGCAACGCACGATATCGAAGAGATTCAGCACGTCCCAGCCTTCGTTGAGTTTCTGCACGGCGAAGATGGCGCGGATGCGGTTGCGCGGGTCTTCCAGCGTGTTGACGAGAATCTGGTAGTTCTCCTTTTCCTGCTCATCGTTCACCGAGAGACAAAAATCCAGGTGAAATTCCCGCTTCAATCGCTCAACCAATTGTTCATCGCCGATGCCGTTTGTGTCGAAGAATCGGAAGGCACGCTGCACAAGTGGGATATTCGACTTGCGAATGCGGGCGATTTGCTTTGCCGTGAGACCGTCAATCAGTTTGTGAAATTCGGCTTTGACCTGTTTCGATTGTTCGATGGTGCGCTGGGCTTTGAATAAAATCACGGGCTTGAGGTTGATGCGATATTTTGCCGCCACTTCTTGCTTATACTGATTGAGAATCAGGGCTTGCAGGATGCGCTCGTGCTGGTCGAAATCCGATTGAACGATCACCACATCCTTTGAAAAACGTTCGTTGCGGAATTGGAGCAGGTCGTAACGAATGATCACCTTATTGCGGTATTTCTCGACCATCGCAGGCGTGGCGTAATCGTGCGTGGCGGTGAATTCCAACAGAAGATTGTCTTCGTTCTGATTGAAGATGCGCTCGACGGTGTTTTCCCAACTCTCGAACAGTTCGCCCTGCGCTTTGGTCTTGACGTTCATGTGATGGGCTTCGTCGGCAATTAGAACGACTTTGTGCTTGCGGAAGTCCTCAAAGGTCAGGGCGTTCTCCTTTTCGCTGGTCAGGTCGGAGTGGAGTTTCTGAATCGTTGTAAAGCAGATGTTGATATCATCAGGATTGACAGCTTCGAAGTTCTCCACTGGCGAAATGCGCACGCGGCGGTTGCCGATGTGAAGATCCTGATTGAACAGGTATTTGATGCTGGCAGGGTTGAGAAAATTGTCTTTGGTCTTTTCGATAATGTTGGTGGAATTGACAAAGAAGAGGAAATTGCGATAACCCTGCTCGTAGAGATAGAGTATCAAGCCCGCCATGATGAGCGTCTTACCGCTCCCCGTTGCCATGTTAAAGAGGAAATGCAGCGGATATGCTTTATGGGGAAAGTCGTTTTGGTAGCAATGGAAAAAGCGTACAAAGGCCTCTTTTTGATAGGGACGCAGTTCGTATTTGGGGTTCAGGTTTTGCGCGACGCTATCAGGGACTTCCTCTTTCAGGAATCCCATGCTCGATGCCGCGTTAAGAAGTTCGTATAGGAATTGCTCAGGCATAGGTCGTTTCCACTGGTTTCTGGTAGAACACAACCCCCACCCGCTGAATATGGTTGATTAGATCAGGGTCGCTGATGTTGTTGAATATGGACAGGTCAACCGTATAGGGCAGGAGCAATTCATCGAGATCGTCCATAATGCGGTAAAGCACCTTGAGGGTTAAATCATCCCCGCCCAAGAGCGTCAGGTCAATGTCAGAACCGTTTTTGAAGTTGCCCTTGGCGCGCGATCCATACAGGATTGCCTGTTCGACCTGCGGATAGCGCGCAAAGACCGAGCAGATTTTTTGGATGGTGCTTTCTTTCAAGCCAAAGTGAGTCATCGCT
>FWWL01009513.1_pt1 | contig 11728 bp, 13 predicted proteins | sample 2228331 | NCBI WGS metagenome assembly FWWL01 (sample SAMEA103939775, study PRJEB20133) | metagenome
TTTTATTTTCGATATCGGGGTTTATCTGGCAGTCATTGGAGTCTGCCTGCACATCCTGCTGAACCTTGCGGAGGATGAACAATGAACGTTCTACTTGCCATCACAGCCGGGGTGTTGTTTGGAGGGGGACTGTTCATGATGCTCAGGCGCAGTCTGGTGCGGGTGCTGATTGGACTTTTGATGATCAGCAATGCCGTCAACCTGATCATCTTTACCGCCGGCAGACTGGTGCCTGCGCGCCCCCCTCTGATTCCTGCCGGTGAATCCGCTCTGCAAACCCCTTATGCAGATCCTGTGCCTCAAGCCCTCATCCTCACCGCCATTGTCATCAGTTTCGGGGTCACCGCATTTGCCATTGTACTGATGCAGCAAACCTACCGCTCACTGGGAAATGCCGATATGAACGAAATGCGCAGCACCGACACACCCGTGGAAGATGAGGAGGACATCACAGCATGAATGCATGGAGCATTGCCCCCATTGTTCTGGCGCTGGCTTGGGGAATTTTGGGATTGATTTTCTGGCAACGCATCCGTCTGTTGCGCTGGCTGGGTGTGCTGGGAAGTACTTCATTTGTGGCGCTTTCGATTGGACTGCTGGTGCTGGTACAGCAAGAGAAATTCCTCGTCCTTCAGGTGGGAGCATGGCGAGCCCCCTTTGGGATCACCATTGCCATTGACCTGTTCGGGGCATTGATGGTCGCCATGGCAAGCGTTCTTTCATGGTTTATTGCTCTTTACAGCCTCAGCGAAGTGGATGAAGCCCAGGTGCGGTATGGCTTTTACCCGCTTTTCTTCCTGTTGCTGATGGGGGTGTTTGGCGCCTTTACCACTGGCGATTTATTCAACCTCTACGTCTGGTTCGAGGTGATGCTGATGGCTTCCTTTGTCCTGATGGCTCTGGGCGGTCACCGCGCTCAGTTGGAAGGCGCCATCAAGTACGTCCTTCTGAATCTGATCGGCTCGACGTTCTTCCTGATCGCCGCCGGGCTGACATACAGCCTGACCGGAACCCTGAACATGGCAGACCTGTCAGTGCAGATTCGGGAAATGGAGAATTCATCTCTGCCTCTGGTGCTTTCTGCCATCTTTCTGATCGCGTTCGGCATCAAAGCCGCCATCTTCCCCCTGTTCTTCTGGCTGCCCGCCTCTTACCACACCCCGCCTGTGGCGGTGACCGCGCTCTTCTCGGGATTGCTGACCAAAGTCGGTGTGTATGCAATGGTACGGGTGTTCACCCTGATTTTCCCCTTCAACGGAACCATCCTGCAGCCCATCCTGCTCATTCTGGCGGGGTTCACCATGGTTACCGGAGTGCTCGGTGCCGCCGCACAATGGGACCTGCGCCGTCTGCTCTCGTTCCACATCATCAGCCAGATTGGATACCTCATCATGGGATTGGGGCTGTTCACTCCACTGGCGCTGGCGGGGACGATTTTCTTCACCCTGCACGTGGTGATTGCCAAAGCGGCGCTCTTCCTCGTTTCGGGGATGATTCAGCGGTTGAGTGGAACCTTCAATCTCAAGCCCTTGGGCAATCTCGCACAGACTCAACCCGCCATGGCACTGCTCTTCGCTTTCCCCGCGCTCTCACTGGCTGGATTACCGCCGTTTTCCGGCTTCTTTGCCAAACTGATTCTGGTGCGCGCCGGTCTGGAGGCTCAGCAGGGAGCCATCGTAGCGGTCTCGCTGGTTGTGAGTCTGCTGACCCTGTTTTCGATGAGCAAAATCTGGCAGGAAGCCTTCTGGAAACCCGCCAGACGCGAGGGAAAGGGCACGCTTCCTGCCCACCTGTGGGGAGCAGTGGGCGGCATCGTCCTCGTAGGTGTATTGCTGGGGCTGCTTGCCAATCCCATCATGGCGTTGAGTCTGGAAGCCGCAGAACAACTGCTCCAGCCTACCCTGTATATTCAGATGGTCCTTGGAGGACAGCCATGAACATTTTTTTGCTCAACGTGCTGTTAGCCATGGTCTGGGGAGCGTTGACGGGCAACTTTGCGCCCGAAAACCTGATCGGGGGCTTCCTGATCGGGTACTTAATCCTCTGGCTGATCTTCTCTTCCTCTCCCCGAATCAAATACTTTCATCGTGTTCCGCGCGCCATTGAATTGATCCTGTTTTTCCTCTGGGAAATTTTCCTCTCCAATCTTCGGGTTGCCGCCACGGTTTTATCCCCCCGTCCGAACCTGCGCCCGGGCGTGGTAGGAATTCCACTCTCTCTGAAAAGCCGGGCTGAAATTGCCGTGCTGATGAGCCTGATCACCCTCACGCCGGGAACGCTCTCGCTGGATGTTTCCACCGACCGGAAGATCCTTTTCGTGCATACCCTGTGGCTAGAGAACACCGACGAATTCATCCGGAAAATCAAAGATAAATTTGAGCGGCGCATACAGGAGGTATTTGAATGAACATAGACTGGGGCTGGAATCTCGTTTTCGGATTGCTGGGACTGGCGTTCATTCTCGCCGTGATCCGCTTGATTCGCGGTCCGCGCCTGCCCGATCGGGTGGTATCGCTGGATCTAATCACAGCGGAAATCATTGCGGTCATCTCCGTGGCGGCGATACGCTCCAATCAGCCTGCCTTTCTGGATGTCGCCATCATTCTGGCGCTGATTTCCTTTCTGGGAACCGTGGCGTTCGCTTATTACATCGAACAGCGCGTGTGAGGAGGGAAAGATGACCGCAATCATTTTGATCCTGGCTGTCCTGGGAGCATTCCTGATTTGTCTGGCTGCTGTGGGCATCCTGCGCATGCCCGATTTATTCCTGCGCATGTCAGCAACTGCCAAAGCAGGGACACTGGGTGTAGGGTTAATGCTGTTTGCCGCCATCCTTCACTTTCAGAATTTTGTCATCACCAGCCGGGCGCTGGCAATCATCGTGTTTTTGTTCCTCACCGCACCGGTAGCCGCCCACATGATTGCCCGTGCGGCGTACTTTGATGGAACTCCTCTTTGGGAAGGAACCGTACGGGATGATTTGAAATATCACTATCAACTTGCCACCCACGCACTGGACAGTCAGGTACATCCTGTTGAAGAAACCCCCAGCGTTGCGACCGTTGAGGGGGATGACTTTACCGAAGAAGGATAGTCGGCAATCCTACCAAGATGTTTTTTGCCGGGATGCCGGGAAGGAGGGAAACATGCGCAACTTATTGAGCCGTATCACCGGAATCACCCTGATCGCCATGGCGATTCTGGGGGTACTTTTCAGCATCACGGCAATCGTTTTAACCAACCGGTTTCTGGATGAAGCCCGCACTGCCATCATTGCCGCTGGCGATCTGAGCGAGCGCGCCCTGCTCAATACCGCCGAAGGACTGCACACCGCCCGCACCTCGCTTGAAGAAGCCCAAACCACCCTCTCTGCCATCCACCAGACGCTGGATGGAGTCACCGCCACAGTAGAAGGATTTTCTCCGGCGCTGGAAGCATTTCACACGCTGCTGGGGGAATCTCTGCCCGCTGCCATCCGCACCACTCAGGTGACTTTACAAGCCGCCCAAACCGCCGCGCAGACGCTGGACATTTTCCTGTACGGATTGAGTCAGGTGCCCATTTTGAGTACCTTTGTTCGTCCGCCTGAGGTTGCCCTGCACACCGCCATCGGCGAAGTCAACAGCAGTCTGGATAACATTCCTGCCGCTCTACAGGATGCGCAGACAGGCGTGCAAACCGCCAGCATCGAGAACGAAAAAATGGAAAGCGGTTTGGAGACCATCAGCGGACAGATGAGCGGGATCGAGGAAGTCGTTCTGAACATGAAAAACGTGGTGGACGAATACCTGCTTCTGGTCGAAGACCTGCAGATGAAACTGCTCCATCTGGAAAAGCGACTGCTCACCTGGTTGACCATCTTCCGCGTGCTGATGACCTTCATTCTGGTATGGCTGGGGCTGGCACAAATCAGTCTGCTCCTGCAGGGATGGGAACTGCTGGCTCATGGCTTCCCCAAAAGGGAAAGACCGCCCGAATCGGTGGGTGATATGGAGACCTTAAAACCCTCAAAAAATACCCCCTGAAGGGCTTGACTTTTACAGGCGAACTTGCTATAAAATAACCAACATGTGAACCAAGCAAAGGCTGTGAAGGGAAAGAGTACCCTTCGCCAAGACGGTACAGAGAGCAGGGGAAAGGTGAAAGCCCTGCCCGTTCCGCGAAGGGGAATGGTTCCCAGAGCCGCAGGGTGAAAGGCAAATGCCGAGTATCCCGCGCCGGAGTTGCCGCCGTTATCCAGGCAAAGGGTATAACCGGTTCATCCCGAACCGCCGTACCCCATGAGTGAGGCTGGCTTTTCTTCCCGTCGTCGTCACGACGGGAATTTTGATTAAACCCCTTTTCCAGCCTAAATTGGGTGGCACCGCGAGAAACCTCTCTCGTCCCAATGGACAGAGAGGTTTTTTGATTAACGAACAAGGAGAGAAATGATGGCAAAAGCGATGAATAACCCTCTTTTATCTGTATCCGAACGGGAAAATCCCACTCCACTGGTTCGCACACTGCCTGCGGATCTGGAAACCCCCGTTTCCATCTACCTGAAACTGGCAAACGGCTCCCCATCTTTCCTGCTGGAGTCCGTCACCGGCGGGGAACAGGTTGCCCGTTATTCGTTCATCGGCGTAAACCCCCGCCGGGTATACCGCATCGCAGGAGACCATCTGCTCGTGCAGGCGGCAGACGGCACTGAGGAACAGTTTACCGGTAATCCCTTTCAACGGTTGGAGGACATCTTCAGCGCTCAAAAGCGCCCCGCCCTGCTGGGGTTGCCGCGTTTCTGCGGCGGTCTGGTGGGATATCTGGGCTACGAAATGGTGCGCCACTTTGAGCCCGGCGTCGGCGCGCTCCCCGTTCAACCGGAGTACCCCGATGCCCTCTTTCTGGAAATCGACACGCTGGCGGCGTTCGATCACGCTTTTGGCAAGATCATCCTCATCGCCCACCCCGACCCCAATCTCAACCGCGAAGAAGGCAACCGGGAAGCCGAAAATCGGCTGAACGAGTTGCAAGCCAGACTTAAAAAACCGCTGGAGTTACCCCTCGCTCACTCCCCGCGCTCAGAGATCACCCCAATGAATGCCAACATGCCGCGGGAGCATTTCTTCCATGCTGTGGAACAGGCAAAAGAAGCCATCCGCGCAGGCGAAATTTTTCAGGTGGTGCTTTCCCAGCGCTTCAACCGAAGCACCAGCGCCCATCCATTTGAAATTTACCGCGCCCTGCGCCGCCTGAACCCCTCGCCGTATATGTTCTTCTTTGATTTTACGGGTGGTGTGTCTGGAGAGCCTCTCTTCCTCATCGGCGCCTCGCCGGAGATGCACGTCCGCTTGAGCGGAGACCGGGCAACCATCCGCCCAATCGCCGGAACCCGTCCACGCGGCGCAACCCCGGAAGAAGATCAGCGGTTGGAACAGGATTTACTGGCAGACCCCAAAGAACGCGCGGAACACGTCATGCTGGTGGATCTGGCGCGCAATGACCTTGGACGAGTATGCACCTACGGCAGTGTGCAGGTGCGCGAACAAATGACCATCGAGCGGTATTCCCATGTGATGCACATCGTCTCTCAAGTGGAAGGCACACTCCGCCCGGAACTCAATGCCTTTGATCTGATGCGGGCTACCTTCCCCGCCGGAACCGTCAGCGGTGCCCCTAAAGTGCGCGCCATGCAGATCATCCGGGATCTCGAACCGGAGCCCCGCGGGGTGTACGCGGGTGCAGTGGGGTATTTTGCCTATGACGGCAGTATGGATACCTGCATCACCATCCGCACACTGGTCATGCGGGGGAACACCATTTCGGTTCAAGCCGGTGCAGGCATTGTCGCCGATTCGGACCCCGAACGGGAATATCAGGAAACCCTCAACAAAACCCGGGCATTAGCCCAGGCAATTGAAATGGCAGAACAACCGGAGGATCACCATGTTGCTTATTCTGGATAACTACGACTCATTTACCTACAATCTGGCACAGATTTTTGGCGCATTAGGAGAAGAGGTTCAGGTCTTTCGCAACGACCAGATCACCGTGGAAGAAATCCGTGCCTTGCAACCGGAGCGCATCGTCATCTCTCCGGGACCGGGAGGACCGGAGGACGCCGGCATTTCCATCGAGATCATCCGGCAGTTGGGCACGGACATCCCCATCCTCGGGGTGTGCCTTGGACATCAGTGCATCGCCGCCGCTTTTGGCGGCAGGGTGATCCGTGCGTCGCGCCTGATGCACGGGAAAACCTCTCCGGTTTATCACTACGGGGAAGGACTGTTCACCGGTATTCCCAGCCCCTTTGAAGCCACCCGCTACCATTCTCTCATCGTTGCCGAACCCCTCCCCCCAGAGTTGACTGCCACGGCTTTTACTTCAGCCGGTGAACTGATGGGACTGCGTCACCGCCAGTATCCCATCTTTGGAGTGCAGTTCCACCCTGAATCTATCCTCACTCCGTTTGGAAAACAACTGTTGAAAAATTTTCTCGAAGTGCGCATTCCCGCACTGCGACCGCATTAAACGAAAGGAGAAGTTGCCATGCTTAAACCCTATCTTGCCAGAGTCATGAATTTTCAATCACTTTCGGCTCAAGAAGCCGAAGAAGCCATGAACATCATCATGAACGGCGAAGCCACCCCCGCGCAAATTGGCGGGTATCTGGTTGCCCTGCGTATGAAAGGCGAAACCGTGGAAGAGATTACAGGGAGCGCCCGCGCCATGCGTGCCCATGCCAGCCGGGTACAGGTCCAATGCAATCCCTTACTGGATACCGCCGGTACCGGCGGAGACGGCGCACACACCTTTAATATTTCCACTGCCGCGGCGTTCGTCATTGCCGGAACAGGCAGGAAGGTCGCCAAACACGGGAACCGCGCGGCTTCATCGCGGTGCGGCAGCGCCGATGTGCTGGATGCGTTAGGGGTGCGCATTAACCTCACTCCCGAACAGGTTGCCCGCTGTATCGAGGATGTGGGCATTGGCTTCCTGTTTGCTCCCAGTTTTCACCCGGCGATGAAACACGCAGTGGCGCCGCGCCGGGAACTGGGTCAGCGCACTCTCTTCAACCTGCTGGGACCCCTGACGAACCCGGCAGGAGCCACCCATCAACTCATCGGCGTTTATGATGGAAAACTGACCCCGATGCTGGCTGAGGTGCTGGGAGAATTGGGCGTGCGAGGCGCATTCGTCGTACACGGTCACGGTGGGCTGGATGAACTCTCCACCAGCGGTCCCAACCGCATCAGCCGACTGCACAACGGAAAAGTGGAGAATGAAGAACTGGATGCGCGCGATTTCGGTCTGCGGCAGGCAAAACCAGAAGACCTGCGCGGCGGCGAGCCTGCCGAGAACGCCGCCATCCTGCGCGCCATCCTTGAAAACCGCGATGACAGCCCACGTCGCGATGTGGTTCTCCTCAACAGCGCCGCCGCCATTGCCGCAGAAAGCGGCGACCTGAGCCGGGCGCTGGCAGAAGCCGAACATTCCCTTTCCAGCGGCGCCGCCTTACAAAAACTGGAAGCGCTGATCGCATACTCTCAGCAGGTGGCGGTATGAACCGACTGGAAACCATTCTGGCGTATAAACAGAAAGAGATCGAGGAGCGCCTGAAAACGGTATCCCGGGAGCGTCTGGAGCAGGACATTCTCCGCACCCCGCCCCCACCTGATTTCCGGGAAGCCCTGCGCCGCCCCGCCGGCGCTCCTGTACGGTTGATTGCCGAAATCAAACGGTCTTCGCCTTCTCGCGGGCACATGGCACCCATTCCCCATCCCGTCGAACTGGCGCGCTGTTACCAGCAAAATGGCGCTTCGGCGATCAGCGTACTGACCGATGCCCGGTTTTTCTCCGGAAGTCTCGAGGATTTACGTGCGCTTGCTGACTTACCCCATCACCCCCCGCTGTTGCGCAAGGACTTCATTCTCCATCCCATACAGGTGCTGGAAGCCCGCGCCGCCGGGGCTTCCGCGGTACTGCTGATTGCCGCCTGTCTGTCTCCGGCTTCACTCCACCACCTGATGACCTACGCCAGTGAACTGGGGATGAGCGCGCTGGTGGAAGTCCACAGCGAAGAAGAACTGGAGGGGGTTCTCCCCTTCCAGCCGGAGGTGATTGGGATCAACAATCGCGACCTGCACACCTTCGAAATCCACCCGGATACGGCTTTACGGCTTCTCCCGCTCATCCCGACTTCAACGGTCCGGGTTGCCGAGAGCGGCATCCATACCTGCGAGGATGCGCGCCGCCTTGCCGATGCCGGATTTGACGCCTTGCTGGTCGGTGAGGCGCTGGTTACGGCAGAAAAACCCGGTGAGAAGATCAAAGAATTGATTGGAGCCATCCCATGATCGTCAAGATTTGCGGACTGACCTCAAAAGAGGATGCCCTCATCGCCACCGAAGCAGGAGCAGACTTTCTGGGCTTTGTTTTCTATCAAGGCAGTCCCCGCTTTGTGCACCCCGAAACCTGCATGCGGATTGTCGAAGCCCTCAAAGGCTACCCGGTGCAGTGCATTGGGGTGTTTGTCAATCATCCCGTGGAAGAAATGCAAACCATCCTGCAATCCTGTGGGCTGGCGCTGGCACAACTTTCTGGAGACGAACCGCCGGAAAGCCTCGAATGCATGGCGGGGAAAGCCTTCAAAGCCATCCGTCCAGCCAGCATGCAGGCGCTGGAAGACACCTTACGGCTCTATCCCCCTCATCATCCTGCACCGGCATTTCTGCTGGATGCTTATCAGCCGGGCGCTTATGGCGGTACAGGCGCTTCAGCCAATCTGGAGATTGCCCGCCGGCTGGCGATGCGCTTGCCTGTTTTGCTGGCGGGCGGGTTGACCCCCGAGAACGTCGCCGAACGCATTGCTCACGTGCGCCCATGGGGCGTGGATGTCTCGTCCGGGGTTGAGGCATCTCCCGGAAAGAAGGACGCTGAACGGATTCGCCGATTCATCCATGCCGTACGCGCATGCGAACGCATTATGGAATTTTCTTAAATTCAACATTCAACGAGGAGTTCACCATGGAAACTTTATCTTACACAATCACACAATCCACCGAGGGACGATTTGGGATTTTTGGCGGGCAGTACATCCCTGAAGTGCTCATGCCCGCCGTGCAGGAACTGGAAGAAACCTACCGGCAAGCCCAAAACGACCCGGAATTTCAGGAAATCTATGCGCATTTATTAAAGACCTACGTAGGACGCCCCACTCCATTGACTTTTGCCGAACATCTGACCAAAGAACTTGGCGGGGCGCGCATTTACCTGAAGCGGGAAGACCTGACCCACACCGGCGCCCATAAGATCAACAATGCGTTGGGGCAAGCCCTGCTGGCAAAGCGCATGGGCAAGCGCCGTCTGGTGGCAGAGACCGGCGCCGGACAACACGGTGTGGCAACTGCCACCGTCGCCGCCCTGCTGGACATGGAATGTATGGTGTACATGGGCAGCGTGGATATTGCCCGGCAACAGCCCAACGTCCAGCGCATGAAACTGCTGGGCGCTGAGGTCAGAGCCGTGGAGAGCGGTACCCGCACCCTGAAGGACGCCGTGAACGAAGCCATCCGCGACTGGGTGAGCAATGTGCACACCACCCACTACCTGCTCGGTTCGGCGCTTGGACCACATCCCTATCCCACCATCGTGCGGGACTTCCAGGCGGTGATTGGACGAGAAGCCCGCGCGCAGATTCTGGAAGCCGAAGGGCGTCTGCCTGACGTTTGTATTGCCTGCGTGGGTGGCGGATCGAACGCCATCGGGCTGTTCACCGCCTTTCTGGACGACGAGTCCGTGGCTCTGATCGGCGTGGAAGCCGGGGGAGAGGGCATTGTCAGCGGCAGACACGCTGCTCGATTTGCCGACCCGCTCCGTGGAAGACCGGGCGTCCTGCACGGCACATACACTTACCTGCTACAGGACGGGGATGGGCAGGTCCTTCCCACCCATTCCATCTCCGCTGGACTGGATTACCCTGCAGTCGGTCCAGAACATGCCTACCTGCGTGAAATCGGACGATCAGAATATACCAGCGTGACCGATCAAGAAGCCCTGCATGCCTTCCAGACCCTTGCCCGTACAGAAGGCATTTTGCCTGCGCTGGAGTCTTCCCATGCGCTGGCAGAAGCCATGCGCCGCGCTCCCACCATGCCCAACGACAGCATCTTGCTGGTGAACCTCTCCGGGCGCGGGGATAAAGATCTGGAAACCGTTTTGAAAGCCTTGAATCGGAGCCGCGAATGAACGGGATTGAACGCATCACCCAAGCCTTTGAAAAAGCCCAATCTCAACACCGGGCGGCACTGATTTTGTATTACCCGGCAGGGTATCCGGATGAACAGACCTCGCTGACTGTGCTTGAAACGCTGGCGCAAAACGGCGCCGACCTGCTGGAAATCGGTATGCCCTTCTCCGATCCACTGGCAGATGGACCGACCATCCAGCATGCCACTCAGGTGGCGCTGACTCAGGGGATGAACACCCAGCGGTGTCTGGAAACGGTGCACCATCTGCGCCGCCGGGGGGTCAACCAACCCATTGTGTTGATGGGTTACTTAAATCCGGTGCTGGCTTATGGCATGGAGCGCTTCGTTCGTGATTGCCGGGACGCTGGTGCAGATGGGGTCATCCTGCCGGACTTTCCACCGGAAGAAAGCGCCGGTTTCCGTGCTTTGTGCGACGCTGAGGGACTGGCTTTCATTTCGCTGGTTTCACCCGCCACCTCAACTGAAAGAGCGCGCAGGATTGCCGAAAACACGCGGGGATTTCTTTATCTGGTCTCGCTCACCGGCGTGACCGGGGCAAGAGATGCACTGCCAGCGGATCTGGAAGCATTTGTGGACAGGATGAAGACCGTTGCCCACACTCCACTGGCAGTCGGGTTTGGGGTGAGTACTCCTGAACAAGCCCGTCGCGTCAGCCACGTTGCCGATGGAGTGATCATCGGCTCGGCGCTGATTTCGAGGATGGGGTCAGCGGTAAATCCAGTTCAAGATGCCGCCGCATTCGTCTCCCAAATGCTCACGGCGCTGGGTAAAGTGGAATTGCCACGTTCTGAATCTCTTGCAGCATGACCTGATGCAGTGCCGGGTTGGCGCACAGCACATTACAGGGCGGGCGAAGGTAGTCGGGGTCTCCATCCATGCGGGTCACGCGCGCGCCAGCCTCTTCTGCCACCAACCCGCCCGCCGCCAGATCCCACGGATTCACCGAGACTTCCCAGTAGCCATCGGCGCGGTTGGCGGCAACGTAGCACAAATCCAGCGCCGCCGCACCTAACCGTCGCACCCCTTCACAGCGGCGGTGGAAATGGGCAAAAAATTTCAGGTTCGTCTCAATGACCCAGTTTTCGTAGGCAAAACCGGTAATGAGCAAACTGTGGATTAGATCCTCAGAACCTTCAACGGTCAAACGACGATCACCCAACCAGGCGCCCTGTCCGCGCTCGGCACAGAAGAGATCCTCCTGATAGGGATCGTAAACCACTCCCAGTTGTACCTGCCCCCGGTAAGCGTAGGCAATCGAAACCGCAAAGATGGGCATACCGTGGGCAAAATTGGTGGTGCCGTCCAGCGGATCAATGATCCACAAATGGTCTTTCTGTCCGTCCTGATGCCCGTTTTCCTCCCCCAGTATGGCATGGTGAGGAAAACGGGAGCGAATCAGGCGTGTCAACAGGTCTTCCGAACGGCGGTCATACTCGGTGACGGGATTGATGCGGGCTTTGTACTCTACCGCCATTTTGCTT
>FWWL01009514.1_pt1 | contig 11727 bp, 10 predicted proteins | sample 2228331 | NCBI WGS metagenome assembly FWWL01 (sample SAMEA103939775, study PRJEB20133) | metagenome
ACGAAGCGATCCTGATCGCGCGGATGCAGCCAGTATGGTGTATAGATAACCGGGTGGGTCTGGGAGACGTAGCCGATATTGAGCAGGTCTACCTCTTCCCGGTAGCCCGCCGTGCGCCGCACAGGGCACTTCTCCAACCTGATTCTGGCTCCTGTACCGAGACACCTGGCACACCAGTAACCGGGCTCAGCGCTGTACCGCTCGTAGCACTCGCACCTGGTGCCAGGTAACCTCCTGACAAGCAGGAACCACATCGGTTCCTTGAGGATGAACCTCTCCACATTGGAACGTATTCGTCTGCCCATGGCACACCACGTATCAGGAGAACGGGGACAGGATATCTCTCAACACATCAAACGAGCGCACGTTGTCGGACCAGTTCACCTCACCCTGAAGGATGTCGTTGGCGTTGTTGCGTACCGCATTGATCGTGTTCCTGGCATCCAGCACATAGGTACCGAGCCCAAAAAGGGTGAGGCCAATACCGAGCATGGCCGCCCCGCGCCTACCACGACGAAGCTGCCATGCACCGTAGGCTAAACCGATACCGTTAATCGCCAGACCAACGGGGTCATGGCGCATAAGAGCTAGACCACCAGCAACTCCACCGAGAGTATAGCCAACACGGCTGGAGTCCCAGGGGCCAGAACCGGTCAGCGGACCGATTTCATCCACACCCATCGAGCCGACCCTGTTTTTGAACTGCGCCTGGGCCAACAACGCCTGCGCTGTTCTTCGTGGATCAAAAGCGGCGTCGGCCTTCATCTGACGTACTCTGCGGGCCATCAGGAAGATCTCGTTAGCCTTCTGGACGTTACCAAAACCTTCCAGTAGACCCTCGACAAACCGATCGAACACACACCCCACCTCGTCAACAGGTCACCGATATCCCCGGCGCTGCCTCCGGCATTGAAAATACGACCCCGTGTGCCCCAATGACCCTGCACAGGTTACTTAAGACGCGGTACCCCCAGGTTGGTTGAGAACGGACTGTGCACGCTGGCGCACGTCGTTGATATAACGGTAGTTCCTGAGTACCGCAGATCCCGTCACCCACCAGCCAAGGCCCAGTTGTAAAGCAGACAGCACATAACGCTTTCTGCGCAGGTTAGACAGACCGGCATATCCCAGATAGATGCCGGGAATACCGAACAGGTCCATAGATGACAGCGTGGCCCCAAGAGCATATCCTGACCTGCCGACGTCCCAATCGCCATAACCAAACATGGGGTCCAGTAGAGACGCCATACGTACAAATGACGGGTCCTGCATGGCATCCAGACCGGAAAGGCGCTTCACTGCTTCCTCTCTGGAAACCCGTTTACCAAGAACTGCGTTACCCCATCCTGAACGGAAGTTGTAGAGGAACCCACCGTTCATCGCCGTCAATAAGTCATCCCGTTAATCTGCTGTCGCACCGCCGGTAGTCCAGAAGCATCGGAAGAGACGTCTTCATTTTGCCCGTTACTGGATGCCGCCAGGTACATATCGACCGCATGATTGTACGCACGCATGGCTTTCCAGGCGCCGATCACATCGACCGCAGGTATTCCCAGAGCAAGACCGAGCGCCAGACCACCCGACAACCAGCGTTTCCTGCGCAGACGCACAATGGCTTCACCCAAGCTCAGCGCGGCGTACAAAGCTCTTGCACCGACAAGGGATTCACCGGCAACATACTGCTTGATCGCTTCCGGTGTATCAAAAGGGTCTTCGGTTGGCAGTATCCCCAGGAGCCGAGCGGACGCAGCAAAAACCTCGCGCGGAGACATCGACGCCACCTGCTGAGGGTCAAGACCTCCGCGCTCTACCAGCTGCTGACCCAGCCACATAGCCCTGGCGCCAAGCTGTACGTGAGACAGCGCTCCTTCTTGAGCAGACGGCCGACCGTACAGACGGTCCGGACGTGTAGACCATCTGGGCGCCATGAGAAACCCATAGAGATTGATCGCTGCGTCGTAATAGCCAGCCTGGAAGAAGACAGCATTCACCGGCACTCACCTGCAGCAGCCTGCGCCTGCGAACTGCAGAAGGCCTCGGGCGTGCATCGCCGCTATCTGCCACCGAGCCCAACCCGAACCGCCCCAAGGGACGGGTTCATCCTGGACGCCGCATAGAACAGGCCGCCGTACAGGGCAGCACCTAAAGCCAGCTGGAGGCCCGATCGCAGATATCGTCCACGCCGGAGGTTGGAAAGACCGCTAAACACAGCTGCACCGGCAAGTAATGGGGACGCCATCCCGAATGCTCCACCGGCAGCAAAGCCGATACGCGGAATGTCCCATCTACCATATCCAAAAGGATTGGTACCCGGGTTTGTCCACCTGTGAAGAAGCAACTCCCGCGCTCTGGCTAACCCGTCCGCGCTGATGCCACCTGCAGCTTCAAAACCCGCAGATATATCGTCTGGCGCTCTGCTGTAAAGCCAGGCCGCGTTTGCATAACCTGCCGCCATTCCGGTGCCAAGAGCGCCCGCACCACCGGCTATCCCGCTGAAAGCACTGACAACGTTATCCCACCAGCCAGGCATCTAATTTACCTCCCGTAGTAGTTTGCGTACACCAGCCCTCCAACAAGAGCAGTACCGGCCAAAAGATTAAGTAACGCCCTGCCATAACTCCCACGTCTGAGGTTGGAGACCCCGCTGTAAATAGCGCTACCGGCCAGCAAAACACCTGCCCCGGCTGCACCCATACCTGCATAGAACCCGGCTCGTCCGGCGGGGTCGGAGGGTGGCGAGTATTCGTTGCGCGTCCATGCACCAAAGGCGCCAAGCCCGCGGGAGAACCCGGAACCAAAGCCATGGATATTATCCATCACACCGCGGAAAAACCCGCTGCCGGAGGGCTCATTCGGATGAATAACGGGCGGGGGCTCCACACCGGAAGCAGAAGCCGCAGCCTCAACAGGACGGAATGTATAGCCCACAGGCCTGTTCGCTGCCCTGGATACAGCAATGCGCGCAGAGACCCTGTCTATGGGCGCAGTGAGGAAGTTGCCCACACGACCGGCAAGGTCCATCGTCCGTAAATATGCCATGCCCATCAGGTCGTTAAGGCGGGAATAGGCTCTGCCGACAGGTCGAGCAACGGCGTTCCATGCCTGCTGAGCCAGTATCTCTGCACTGAGAAGAGGGCCCCTTACCGCACGGCGAATAGCGTCAACGTCCAGGGATATGCTCGGCCGACCAAAAGACAAAATCCTGTCTCTCAGCTCCCTGGCAGAATCGGCCACAGCTTCCCAGTCGGCCAGGTTGTTCCAGACCGTTCTGCCAAGATCTGACGCCACATACCCCAGCCCGCCCAGTACCGAACGAACCGAACGCTCTATCCCTTCATAGCCCGCAGCCAGGGCATCGCCTGTGCGATCCATAACCCTCGTAAGGCGGTCAAAAGCGCTCATTCCACCGCCGTCAACCGCGCCACCAGGTGGAAAGATTCGTCGTGGCCCGCGAGGGACACCACGAGGAGACCGCACCCACGCAACGTACTGACCGTTCAAGGTACGCGGGTTGCTAGGAGACCACCATCCCCCAACATGACCAAAAGCCGAGCGTGCCCATCTACCGGTAGCGCCTGCGGCGTAGGTCAGAAGGCCCATATCGGTGCCCGGATTGTTCACCTTGCCAAACCGTGAGTAGACGTCCACACGGCACCATCTCCCAACACATCAAAGTACCGAGCAACCGCAGCATGACGCCAGCGGTCAAGACCCCTTAGATGCCCTCACTTCTGACGCCTCCCACTGCACGGCCTCAGTGCTGACGCCAGTCTCTGGGCTTAATGTCCCGCTCGTTCAAACGCACCGCATCCATCTGATAAGGCCGGAACTGACCGGGTATGCCCTGCATCACCACACCACGCATCCTGCTGAACTCCGCCAGCCACATCTCTGCCTGACCAAGCAGCTCCCTGTGCAGTTTGCGCAGCTCGGCCAGCGCATAGCCTTCGTTCTGCTCGGAATAATCCCCCAACCGTCGTGTCTGACCGGCCACACCTGCCAGATGTGCCATTCTGCGCCGCAACAGGTCGCACGCACTGATGAGCTCCACCCAGCGACTGACTGCGTAGTAGTTGCCGATGCGCAGGCTCCTGACGTGCTCCTCGTGAGGACCGGCCACACCGTAACTGCTCGGCGAGAGTATCCACCGAATATAGTGGCGGTTGGCGTCCAGCGACCGCTTGTAGATGATGAAGTTCAAATCGTGCAGGTCCACCTCGGTCTCTTCCACCAGCCCGCGCGTCTGAGATAACACCGACTCCACGCTGGCATAGAATGGGTCATAGTAACTCACAAAATCCAGCTCGTATCGCTTACCACCGTCGCGGATACGAACCGTATACACGCTGTTGGGCAGGAACGGATCGGAAGGTGTGATCACCATCTTGTCCGGACTGCCCGCGGTCAGAGTAAAGGTAAAATTAACAGGATAAGACTGCCAGGCAGGAAACCCATCCACCGTCCTTCTCGTCAGTTCCACCTGAGCGGCCGAGGTGATATCGCCGTAGAACTCCAGAGGGGGCCACATGGAACTGACGTTCTCACGGTAATCGTCCAGACTGGAAGAGGAGATGAACTGGTCGGGCTGCGCGGAGATGATCTGGTTGAGCACCAGCTCGTCGCTGGGCACATCCGCCAGCGCCACGAAGTAGAAGCCGCGCACCTCGCTCCAATCGCTGACGTCTGCACCGCGAACGGCCCGCACGCGCCAGTAGTGATACGCCCTGCTCACCAGACTGGCCGCAGGCACCGTCACCTGCGTTACGGTCACGGTGCTGCTCCATACGATGTTGGTATCGAACCCGCGGTCCAGACAGACCTGCACCTCGTAGCCGGTGGCAGTGGCAACGGCGTTCCAGCTGAGCTCCAGCGGTTCCGTGTGCTGCGTGTTGTCGCCTGGCTCCAGCAACGTCGGCGCCTGTAAAATGCTCGCCGCCGATACGGTGGAAAACCGGAGATGACGCGTAACCCCAGCCTTGCGCCCCGTAAAGGCAGGAAGGTCCGGTAGAACGGTCAACAGGTAGCGCCTGCCGGGCTGAAGCGGCGCCGTGAACCGCACCACATCGGTCTGCACAGGAGAAGAGGGATAAGTGAGCGTCAACCGAACAGGAACATCCGTCTCCTCATCGGTGATAATGATGTACCTGTCCAGGTCCGTAGGGGTGCACACGGAAGGATGCAGCGCCACGCTGAACTTGAGCTCAAACTCCTGGTTCAGAGGAACGTCCTCCGCACCATCTGCCGGGGTGGATTGAACAAGAGTAGGAAGATAGCGTGAGAGATCCATGGCACCGCTCCCATCCGCACCTCAAAATGACGGGGACAGAGCCCGCCAACGCCGTTGTTGACGGGCCCTCCCAACCGCGCAGCTCCTTAAGGAGTTGCGATGGTGCGCACCGTAAAGATAGGCGCGTCGTTGATGTCCAGTCGGATGTTCTTGATGGCAGCGATCGCACGTCCCTGGTTGAGCGCGGCGATACCGTAGCGCTCGCGGAACTTCATCATGCGGGTGTCGCGACGGAAGTCCTCGAACTCCTCCATGTTCATCGGCTCGCGCTGCAGGATAAGCAACGCGTTGTTGCGGTCCACGATCAGCACGTCGGTCACGTTAACGACCGGCAGAGTGCTCGGATCGGGATACATACCACCGTCGCCACTGTGACCGCTGATGGTGGTGCGCAGCCGGATGGGCATGAAGGGCGACACCACGTAGTTGATGTTCCAGGGCACGTTCACCGACTGGTCGAACTGCGGCATCGTCGACCACACGCTCTGACCGATCTGACCGCCGGTCAGGAACTGTGCACGCAGGATGGGGTCCTTGGCGAACACGGTCCACGCCAGCGGATGCATCACGATGTCGGTCGGCACATACTCGTGTGCCACCAGCGCACCGAGCGCATCGATCAGGTCATCGAAGTGCAGCGTGTAGTTGTACGAGCCGTTACGCATGCCGTGCGTCCAGAAGTTCGGGTCGTTCACCGAGTTGTCGAACACCGGGTGACCCTTGGCCAGCGCCTCGTTGAAGAGCTTCTGCTCCTTATGGCGCATGAGCGCATAGCCGGCGGCCTCGATCATGTAGCCCAGAATGTCCCACATCGAATCCTCGATGATCTCATGGGACACACCAAAGGCCAGACCCGACTTGGTCACCTTGATCTCGATGAACATGCGGGTGAAGGCCGGGCTCTGCTCGGGGTACTCTTCCGTCTCCGCCACGTCAAAAGCACGCAGCGCCCCGACCGACGGGAACTCAATGCTGCGCGCCTGCGGCGCCTGGATGGTCTTGGCCAGCACGGTCTGCCCGATCATCATCGGCTCCCGACCGCGCATCATGATGTCCGAGATGGCGCGCGGGAACAGGATGGAGGCGTCGGCAGACTGCAGCGCCTCGGCGATGGAGATATCAGGCATCTGCTGGGAGCGGTACCCGTAGGTGAGCAGCTCCTTCAGAACCTCCACCTGCTTCTGATAGTGCTTGAGGTTGGCTTCGCTCACCTCCAGACCGGCCTTCTTGAGGTCTCGGGCCATCTCGGAGATGAACTGCTCGTGACTATCTCGCAGGATCTCTTCAAAGGTCTTCATATTCATCACGCGCGTGTAGCGCTAGACACCTCCTCCTAATAGATGATCACCCTGAGCGCACCCACAAAGCCGGGCACGTCCAGATGCGGCGGCAGACCGACAATACCGCTCGGCCCAGACCCGTCGGTCAGGCCCTGCATACCGGAAGCCCAGAGCCGACCGTCACGATAGCTGGTCTCGTAGCTGTACGAGACGCGCACCGCCGTCACGCTCACGTTGGCAGCAAAGGACAGAATACCCGTCCACGGGTCGATGCTGTGGTACTTGCCGATGGTCCAGTTCTGAACCCACTCGGTACCCAGAGGCATCTCCAGCCAGCCCGCACCGGAGCTGACGACCTGACCGGACTCGTTGATGTACGAACCCTGGATCTCCACCTTGATGGGCTTCCAGAACGCTACCGGTCGGTTGAGCAACCGATAAACGTTCGGAGACACCAGAGTGGGAGTCTCGTTGGTCACATCGCTCACGGGCACGCGAACAGCCAGCGGAGCGTAGTCCCACTGCGCATAGTTGTCCGTGACCCACTCGAGCCAGCCCTGCATCAGGTGCTCCTGGTCCACCTTCTGGATGCGCACCACTTCTCCAGCAATCTGGTCCGGACCCTGACCGAACTCGAACACCACCGTCGCCACGTTGGCAGCACCGGCACCGGAGAAGGTCACCTCCCACGCCGTGCCGTTCCAGTTGTAGGCGGTGCTCAGACCGGTGATGAGCGCACCGCTACCGTCATAAGCCAGCAGCACCCGCGGCTGGAACGCAGGCAGGTTCGCCGCCGACAGCACGTGGGTAGCACCGGCAGAACCTGTCTGTGTATGAATCGACCTGGGCACCCACTTCACGATACGACCCCTGTCCATCGGGTTCGGCGTGGTGCTGGTAACCGACCCGAAGTACGCAGTGATCCGGTCGCCAGCACGCAACTGCCCGTACAGGTCGTTAACCGACGCCACGTAAGGCACCTCGATCAGCTCCTGACGTGCTGCAAGTGGCAGATACTGGATCATCTGCGGGTTCTCGCGAAGCAGGTTCGTCGGAGCATACCCAACAGGCCTGTTGCTCACGCCATCGGCGATGGTCAGCACCGTACGGTCGCCGAAGTCCGCCAGGTCCGGACGAACCGCCAGCAACCGACCGCGCGGGATAACGATCAGATCCGTGGTCGGATAGCGCGGGTCGACCCCCAGCGGAGGCAACGACGGGTCCAGCATCCACTGCTCCGCCGGAGCGTTCATGCCGCTAATCTTGATCTGAGGAGCCCAACGACGATCCCTAAGTGGCTGATAACCAAAGTTTGGCATAGCCGTGCAGACGCCTTAGAGTCTGCCATTCACCTCCTCGTTATCGTTACTTGAAGTACAGGCGAACGATGCTATCTTCATCGTCGTCCTCATCCTGCACCCTGAGATCGGGCCTTTTGCCCTTGCGATACAGCTCCAGCCACTCGTCCAGAGTGCCAGGAGCTGCCTCCTCGCCGGTGGATTCGAGATGAGCATGCTCCGAAGGAAGACCCGCAGGGGCGGAGACGTCAATACCCTCGACAGGGTTCTGCACGTCGGTAGGGGCCTCTGCCCAGGAGACCCTCATCTGGATACCGGGCTTCAGGTCCTCCACCAGCATCGACAGCTGCTCATCCGTGCGGTGAGATAGCACGCTTACCAGCTCGTCCCAGCTTCTACCCTGAGCCAGCGGATAGCCGCACTCCACGCACAGCCTGGCCGCCTGCTCGACCAACGCCTGGTGCCGAACGCTGACAAGCTCCTCACGCACCTTTTGCAGCTCGTCGGTCAAACGCTCCATCTCCAGCTGCAGGCGCTCGTTCTCCTCACGCAACGCGCTCAACTCGTCCTGCAACCGCAGATAGTGCTCGTTCGAGGGCGTCTGCTCCACCTGCGCGACCGCCTCCTCTTGCGAGACCTCGACGTCAACCGACCGGGAGACCGAAGCATCATCCTGCACCACGCCGCCGGACGCAGAATCCACAGGGCGCTCCTCATTAACCGCCACCTCGACCTGAGCGGCGTCTGCACAGGCACCCTCGGCCGACGCAGAAACCTCCTGCTCCGGTACGGCGTCTCCGACCTGCTGGTCCGTGCCGGAAGACGCCCCATGTTCGGACTGACCCAGCAGTCCCTTCAGGTCCTCCATCATCGTATCACTCATCTCCACAAGTAAAGTACCGTTATGCGAGAGAATGGTCTCAAAATCCATTCCCTGCGCCACGGCCACAAACTCAGGCAGACTGAACTCCAGATGCTCGCACCTGCCCTGCGGCACGACCCACACGACGAACTCCTTATCGTCGCCGGTCTTCATGCCCAGCGCCTTCGCCTTGCGTAACAGACAGGCCCGAACACGCGCCTTCTGCGCAGGCGACAGTTTGGCGCGACCAAGGAGCCTCAGTCCTGCCAGCACGTGAGCCCTGTCATGCGCTGGAAACGACCGGTTTGGACCACAGAAGGCACTGTCCGGCAACCGCTTGCGCTGAGCCGCGGTCAACTTCGCCTCAGGCCAATCCGGGGCATCTCCCTCCAGCGCATACAGCTCCTGAAGGCTGACCTCGTCCATTATCGCCTCCTCGTTCCCGGCGCCATTGACGCCTCTGTAACGTGCACCGACAACCCCGTCGGGATACGGCACTGGCGCCTGCTCTAGCCGTTCGCGAACCTGTGCATCGTGATACTCCAGCACCTGCGCGAACTGACCCATCTCGCTGCTGCGTGCAAACAAGGGACCCACCTGGATGGTATCGGGCTCCGCCGAGATGACTCGCGCGTCGCTGTCCGATGGCACGTTCACAAACGACACCTCGATGAACTGGATATCATGCATGATGTGGTAGCACTGACGCTTCTCACCGTCCACGTCGTACCACGCACCACGCTCGTGCTCTTCTCTGCACGTCCAGCCCTGCACTTCACCGCCACAAACCGAACACTCCACACGGCCAGGAACCTGCCCGATGGACACCGTCAGGAACCGCCCGTCCAGGATCCACTCGATGGCCTGACGGTCCACGATCAGCGCCTCCATCTCCAGATAGGGCCGGTCACCGCCAACCACCTTCGCACCAACCACACGTCCGACAGGGATGGGCATCTCCCCACCACCCATGAAGCCCGCACCGGTCGTGCGATGGTCGGTCATCACCGGAATGGGATAGGGCACCGTGGCAGAAACGGCACCGTAACGCTCACCGTCGCCCTTGAGCGTCTTCAGAGGATAGAAAGTGTAGTTGCGCGTCACCTTATCCGCCGAGATGGCACGCAACCTCACCCGCAGCCCCATCCTGGTGTCCATCGCATCGGACTCACGCACCGTGCGCAAGAACTCCAGCCGCTCCACATCCTCGAGCGACATGGAAGCGGTTACGCTCTCATAAACCACATCCATCAACGTCCACCTCACTGTTCTTTAGGCGGTCTCCCACGCGGACGAGAGGGCTCGCCCCCACCAGAGGATGCACCGGCAGACCCACCGCCGCGCAAACCGAGCTGCGCCTGCAACCGGATAGGCTCCAGCACCCTCGGCAACTGCACGTTCCACAGATAGGAATCCGCAACGTCCAGAGACTCGTCCATACCCATCATCCTGCGTGCCTCTCTCAAACTGATCACGTTTTGAGAGTACAGGTTGGCAATAATGGTGTGCAGTCTCAGCGTATGACGAGGATCGACATCCCCTGCCACCAGCTCCACCTGACCCCTGTTGAAACCGGCATCCTTGAGCAGGGGCAACACGATCTTCTGCATCAGCTCGCGCAGGAAATGCTGCTGCGCCATCTGAAGCTGGGAGCGTAAGCCAACATCCAGAATGTCGGCATCGTCGGCAGCAGGCACATGACCTGCAACCACATCGTTCATCCATAAACCCGATAGACTGCGCCGCTGGAAGTACTTGAGATAGGGCTCAGCACGCAACGCAAAACTCTCGGCGCCGATGACCTTCACCTCCTGACCAGGCATGGTCACCAGCACCGCATCACTCGACATCGTGTTGATGGCCTCCACCAGCTGCTGCATGTCCGGCCGTACCCCGGCACCGGTACCGGTGATATCCGGCATCGATATGTGCAACTTGGGGTTCACAAACCTGTTCACCATGCGCAGCACGTCCTCTTCAATCTGACGCAAACTGCGCACGTCTTCCACAGCGCCCAGAATGACGGGCACACCCCACACACTGTCCTCAGGCTTGCGATAGGCCAGATGCACCACGTCCCGCACTGAAAAGTAGCGACTTACGGTGCGGTGTGACCCGTCCAGCGCCTTCGCCGTCAGTTTCCATCCCTGTAACTCCGTGCCCTCACGGTTAAGAACAGGCGTCATTGCACGCGCAGGCACAGGATACCACGCTGCCACGATCCTGCCCGGCATCTGCTTACCATAAATGGCAGAGACCTGGGAAGTGTAAGACTTCACCAGAAAGACGTTGCCAAACAACACAAAATCGAACGCCATGCGCCACAGCAACTCTTCCCAACCGTAACCGTTTACCGCACGCGCTATCTCAAACCGCGCCTGCAAATAGTTATCCAGCACACGCGACGTCGTGCTCCACACAATGCCGCTGCGACACATGATGGAGACCATGAGGTCCACCGCCCGTTGCACATACCCATCCGCCAGATACGCCTTCCACAGGTCCTCCAGGTCTATATCGGGCTTGAACCGGAAAACGTTACCCTGAGTAAACCTGTCCGTACCGAGCATGTAGATACCCGAGCGAGACTGACGGATGCCGTCCACCACAGGCAAACCGGTCAAACCGATACGATAGGAGGTACCTATATTGATCGACTCATTCATCAGGCTTCACCAAACACTGCAGCCAGCGACTCGGGTCGACTGCACAACACCACCGGAATACGGTAGACCGAAGCGCGCTGAAGAATAACCTCCAGTGCAGGGCTATCTCCATCATCTATAAGTACCAGCGGTAAGTAAGGGTACACAATGACATTGCGAGTGTCCGGTACCTGCGAGGACAGCTCATCCTGGAACCACCGCCAGACCCCACCATAAACCCAGGGCGTATCCGGAAACCGTGCCATGACGCGAGAGTGAAGATGCAACAGCTGCGCAGAAGGATGAGCGTTTCTGCGCGCAGTGAAAAGACGCAACCATCTAAACATCGCGCAAA
>FWWL01009520.1_pt1 | contig 11719 bp, 12 predicted proteins | sample 2228331 | NCBI WGS metagenome assembly FWWL01 (sample SAMEA103939775, study PRJEB20133) | metagenome
GAAACCAATGAGCCCAAAATAGATACCGATTGCTACACTCATTATGGTCTTCGACCTTGCCCTGCTGAAAAAGGGATAGAAACGGGGAGCGTCCCCAGAACTTCTACCAGCGGGTCGTCCTTGTCTTCGACCTTGCCCTGCTGAAAAAGGGATAGAAACTTTCTTTCGAGAAGAAGATACCCATTAACCTCAACCGAATCAGTCTTCGACCTTGCCCTGCTGAAAAAGGGATAGAAACTTTTAGGTGAACAAGCAATACAAAATTTGTGTAGCAACGGTCTTCGACCTTGCCCTGCTGAAAAAGGGATAGAAAGCCTATGCAGGCAGGCTTCAATAACCCCCTCTAACCTTGCCCGCATGGCTAATGCCCCTGCTGAAAAAGGGATAGAAAGCCTATGCAGGCAGGCTTCAATAACCTCCTCTAACCTTGCCTGCATGGCTAATGCTCATCTAACAACAGACTTGTATTAACGAAGGAGAAGATGGGCACATCAAATTATCTCCACCCCAAACATTACCCAACCTTGCCTGCACGGCAAGTGCCCATGGTGAAAAAGAATTTGTAGGGGCAATTCATGAATTGCCCCTACACCTCTGCATAGAAGAAATAGAACCTTATGCACGGGGATAATCCAGGACAAAAGATAAGAAATATTGTAGGGGCGTATAAACATACGCCCCTACATTTTTTTCACAAACAAAGGATAGAGGGATTACCTGAAATACAAGTGTTAAATCTAAAACACTGGCGTTTTATATTTTTTTGGGCGAAAGATTTTTCGCCCCTACACGCACCGAATTACGGTAATAAGCCAATAGAAAAAGTATGAGAAACATCCTTGGGATAGGTGCAATTTTTGGGATACATTCCATCTGTAATGCGATTACAATGCTCCACTAATAAATGAGATAGGAAATATTGTATGGGCGTATTGTTATACGCCCCTATATTTTTTGACAAAAATAAAAGACAGAGGACATACCTAAATATTAGCGTTAAATCGGAAACACTGATGATAATTTTTTAGGGCGAATATTTATTCTCCCATATATGCACCGAAATACGCTACTAACCTAACAGGAATAGGATGGAACATATTTCAGGTAGGTGTGAATTTTTGCATTCAATCTATCCACAAGGAGATATCATTTCCGAGAAAATAGATAGGAGAAATGGCGTATAGTTGTATAATTATATGTCTATACATGTCAGCGAAGGAAAGGATTATATTCCTTTTCTATTTTTATAGAGGTGGCGGGACCGTGGCCAGTGAAGACAATCGTTTCTTCGGGCAGGGTGAGGATGTTTTTTCGTATGTGTTCAACCTGCTGTTGTGCGTTGAACGAACTGACAGTTCCGCCGACGGAGCCTGCGAACAAGGCGTCACCCGTAAAGACGACTTTCCCGATATGCAGACCTGCACTTTCCGGCGTGTGCCCTGGCAGGGATAAAATTTTTCCTGTCCAGTTCCCCACTTTGATGGTGTTATATCTTTCATCATCGGGATTATGGAAAAATTCCTTTTTTGGATAGCGGGCTATTCCGGGGTATGCTTTGCATAACTCACCATAGCCGGAGGTATGGTCATAATGGTCGTGTGTGATGAAAACGCCAACCAATTTTGCCTGATGTTCCATCAGTACCTTTTGCATGGTTTCTGTCCATGCTGGCACATCTATGAGCAACGCTTCTTTACTGTGTTCATCAATCAGCAGGTATGCATTTGCCTCATTTACGATAGTGCAGAAGTGATACACAATCATGAGATTATCCCCTCCATTTTCGTTCGGTCTAATATCGGATTGCCCCGTGCATTGGTCAACTTTGCACCGCTCAAATCGGCACATCGCAGAATAGCCCGTTCTAAATTTGCACCGCTCAAATCCGCCTTCTTGATATTCGCACAGGTCAGCCGTGCATAATACAGGTCAACATTTTTCAAACTTGCACCTTCCAGATTCGCACCGATTAGATTGGCACGGCGGAGATTTGCCCCATCTAACTTACAATTTTGAAGATTACACGCACTTAGCACTGCAAACTCAAAGCATGCTTCTGTTAAATCTGCTCCGGAAAAATCTATCCCTTCCAGCCAGACGCCTTTTAAATCCATACCGTGCAAATCTACTCCCTTCAAACTGCCACTTTGAATTCGTTTTTTCAAATCCTCACTAATCGTTAGTGGCAATTGTATCGCTCTGCCTGTATTTTCGGGAGAAGAATCTATCTCATACCTGATAACTGCATGCTCGCTCATTACCCATTAATCCTTTTTTAACTATAATTAACTCAAAAAGTGCTTTAACTATTTCCCGGATTTCTCGTAAGCAGATTCGCCAGTAAAAATGGCTCTTACCCGGTTAAGGTCAAACTTCGGCTGACGGTCATAAGTATAGATTCCGTTCTGTTCCTGTTCTATATTCGTTAATTGTGTATAGCAGAACCCGAAAATGTATGGATTGCCTAAAATAGCGTCGGTTAAACCTTTCAACCGTTCATAAAATTCATCCAGTGTCTTCGGATTGTTCCCATAACCCCAACCACCTTGCTCTGTATTCCAGCCAATTCCGCCGTATTCACTGATGAAGAACGGTATTTCCTGTTTTGGCAAATTATCATTTAGTGTTCCCCACTTCTCTTTGAACTTTACCGGGTCCTGCTCGTAGTCGTGTGCATCCAGCAACATTGGGAACGGATACGCGTGTGTCCAGCCACTTGCCTCTAATACAGGTCTTGTTGGGTCTAATACTCGCGTATATTCCAGCACCACCTTCTGCAAAAATACTGCTTCCTTCGGTGTCTCATTAAACGGACACCAGCCAATGATAGAAGGATGATTGAAATCCCGTTCTACAATTTCGCGCCACTCATTAACGAAATACAAATGTCCCTCCGGATTTTTATGATTCAGTCCCCAATCGGGAAATTCGCCCCACACAATATAGCCTAACTTATCTGCCCAATATAAAAATCTCGGTTCAAAGACCTTCTGATGAAGTCGTGCCCCATTAAATCCTGCCCGCATAGCTCGCTCAATATCCGCCTTGAGTTCCGCATCACTCGGTGCGGTCCAGATACCCGTCGGATAGAATCCCTGGTCTAATACCAACCGCTGGAAAACAGGCTTTCCATTAATAAGGAATTTTCTCCCTTCCAGACGGATAGAGCGGATTCCAAAATAGGAATTTACCGTATCTACAACCTTACCTCCCTGCTTCAAAGTCAGTTTCAAATCATACAATTTTGGATTTCCCGGCTCCCATAAATGCACAAACTTCGGAGGTATCATTAAAGCGGCTATACTCATAAATCGTTTATCCAAGACCCCCGTAGGCACCGCTATACTCGTAGTGCTACCCATTACAGGCACAGTCGTATTGCAGACCCTTGTGCCTTCAAAAGATACTTCTACATCTAAAGTAAGGTCTGGCGTTATATCCCCGCGACAGTTCACCTGAATCAAAACTTTATGATGGTCTTTTATCGCAGGATTCAGCAAGGTATCAAGTATTTTACCTACAACACCGAAAGACGGCACATTTTCCATATCTGGATAGACACGAGTCTTTTCAATATATGTTTTCCCTACGCACTCCAGCCATACGGTCTGCCAGATACCCGTTGTCCGTGTATAGACGCATCCATAACTCTCCGGTTTCGTGGATTGCTTTCCGCCTGCCTGAATACCTGTCCGCACATCGTCATACGCATGGATTACCGTAACATTCTCGCCATCTTTCAGTGCGGAGGTTATATCGCAGGTTATCGGAGCACTACCGCCATAATGTTCCCCGCAGAGTTGACCATTGACCCATACGCGTGTCCGCCAATCACACGCACCGATATGTAATAATACCCTCTTCTCCCGCCATTCCGCAGGAACAATAAATGCTCTACGATACCAGACATTCCGCACAAAATGCTTCCGTTTCAATCCCGATAATTCACTCTCACGACAGAACGGCACGATAATTCGGTCAGGATATACCGCATTAGGCTCTAAATATGAAGCATTGTCGTCATCCGTCTCCACAAATTCCCAGACACCGTTCATATTTATCCAATCATCCCTTTGCATATCTGGTCTCGGATGTTCAGGTCGCGGAATATCCTCCGCCATAGCGGAAATTGCAAAACATAACACTGTCATAGCACTTATCAGGAGAAGCATTTTCATAGTACTATCCTTTCCGTTAGAAGTTTTACTTCAAACTGTCGGATAGTATTATTAAAAAAGAACGGGTTGCTATTGCAACCCGTTCTTAGTTTGACCCGTCTGACCTGTCTATCTTCTTCACTTTGCCTTTTGCAGTTTCAACCGTTGCAGGGCACTCTTTATCATATATGGCAGTAATTCCTTCCGAATAATTCGGTTCAACTCCAAATTCTGCCCCCGTGCCATTTCCAGAGCAGTCTGCATAGCCATTTCAAACGCCTTCCTTCTCTCCTCCGGTGTCAACTTTCCGTCCTCACGCGACTTCTTTATCTCGCGGGTGTAAGTGTCATAAGTCTTCTGCACTGCACTTTCAATAATCATCAATGCAAGGCGATACTTAGAGTTCCGTATCTGCTGGTAAACCTCATAAGCCCGCATTCCAAGCCATGCCATCCCGAACAGTGCAAACAGAAAGTAAAAGATAAACTGGTCTAACATAGGTATATTTGTGATAATCATATTTTCCCCTCCTATCATTTACACTTTATTCCTATTATCCGCGTGGATATGTCCATCTTTATAATGCGCCTTCACAAAATCAAAATACTTCCTGCAAATCGTTTCTATCTCCTTCCCCGGTATCCTTTGCTTATTCCGTTTCAACCTTGCATAGAAATCCACCGCGATACCTCCGTATCGTTCCAGATGCCTCGAGTCTCGTGCGACTATCCCTCTTTCATCCGTCCAGCCTAACCTTTTACCAAGTTCTTCATTCTCCTGTGGTGTCCGTGTAGAATCGGTGATGATAATTTCCACCTCTTCACCGAACATCTTCTCCAACTCCTCACGAAGTCCTGTGAGCGAAACCATCACCGAACGATGTATCATTACCCATCCATTCTTATTTTCAAACTCCTTCATCCGGAAATGGGTAACGACCCATTGCCCGTTCCGTTCAATCGCTAACCGTATATTATTCCTGTCCTTCATATTTCTTCCTTCGCCGGAGCTTGCAGGAACAATACCCGCAAGCCCCGGCTCCTCCCATTTCCCCGGTAAGATTAACTCCAGTCATTCCGCACGATGACGCGTGCCTTCTGATAGATAATTGCGAAGTCCGTTACCACAGTTAGATAACTACGGTCCCATTGTTGATTTATCAGTCGGTCACTTTCTACGAGCACATCCTGCTCCGTCAATTTCTGCACTGCATACCGCGAGTCCAGAAGTGTAAAGCAATTTGCAGGATGGTCAGGCATAGGCACCAACTTCACCCCTAACGGCGTTGGCAAATTCCCCGACTTCGCAAAATCAAACAGTGCGGAGTCTGTTATCTCTGGTAGTGACAATATCTGCTCCATCGTATCGGAATTTGCTATTAAGTGTGTCGGGTTAAAGAAATTCTTCGTGGTCAAATGCAGGAAAGCACGGACAAGGTCTGTGTATTTCCATGTCCCTGCCGTTTGCGAATTCAATACCTCTGGAGCGGTGAGTCCGGAAGTATCGCCATACACAAGGATATATGCGAGCCGTTTATCAATATTCCTACCGAGACACTCCCCAATCCTGCGTAAATGCACCCTCAGCATATCCACAGACATCCGACGAATCACCTCATACGAAGCCAGTATTCCTCGCCCGAGCTTTTCCAGCCGTATAATCCGATTTCCATATTTAATTTGCGACTCCGGTATCACTGCTCCTTCACTCACACTGCGCAACTCTTCCTCCTCTTCCGACTCTTCCACATACGGCACATCATACACCGCACTATCTATCCGCTCATCCCGGATTATCAACTGCGAATACACAGGTTTCCCGGTCATCCCTGCCACCACTGATTCCCGCACCATGTCCGGAAACAACCACTTTGCATTCGGGTCGGTCTGAAAGAACCGTTCCACTGTAACCTGATTCAAGTCTATTCCGAACTCACGCGCACAGTATTCCTCTATATCCATTCCAATGGCACGAAAATATTGCGTATGCGTTAGCCCCAAAGCATTAAGCGTTTCATACAACTCTTTGCCCCGCAACGCTAACAATTTTTCTCGTGGCTGAGATAAAAATCGCATCTGTTCTGTTAGTTTTGTTTGTGTAGATACCATATACTTACCCTCCTTTCCTGTTACAGCAATACATGCACACGATTGGTGGATGGTTCTACTTTTACCACCCTGCCAAAACCATTACCACTTGCAGGAACTTTCACCTTACCCGGACTAGTAGAACCTACAACGCCCTGTAATCCATTTGCCGTTGGAGGCAAACCCTGATACTCAAAAATACAGATGCCCCGAACCTTTACAGGAATAGCAGTATCATTTGTATTGCAATCCTTCATTGCCTGTCCGAAGATTACATCCTCGCCGGTAAACATATTACTCACCTCATACCCGCCTACCAATTTCACCGCATCACCTCGTCGGATATCTACCACTCCTGTTGCAGGTGTGCTACAGGTAATAATCAATTCCGTATAGGTTCCGCCAATATCTCCAAATGCCATAAACATATCCTCCTTTCATTTTTAATGTTATTGTTTCTGTCCACGAACCAATTTCAGCAAGTTCTGGCTGTTCTGTGTTCCTGATTTCTCCACCCAGGATTCATCCACCCTTTCCGGCTTTGAGAACGGTGTCGGCGGAGATTGCCTCTCCAGTCGGGATTCCCATCTCCGCAAACTCGCATAAATCTCATCTAAGGAACAATGCGACAACACCTTCTCCCATTGAGCACTGTCAAAATTATCCCCTTCTAAAAATTTTCCCAGTCCACATATCTTCCGGATAGCCTGATTCCGAGCGTTAATCCCATCCTCAATCAGAGACAACACTTCCAGTGGAGATATTTGCCACTTACGCATACATTGATACAATGCCCTCTGGAAACGAATAGAAAAACCTCCCCAGCGCTCCACACGATAAGTCAATTGCGAATTGTCCTTCATCCGCAACACCAGATAGCCATTCCCATCTCCGCGACTGAACCAGCGGTAATCTCCCACATACTTCGTATCCTCAGTATTGTCTTTGTCCAGCCACGAATTGTCATGCGGAAGTTTCTCCGTCCCCCAGAGTTCACTGCGGAACTCCGTATCCTCTATCCGCCAGCCTAATAGATAACCCTTCTGCTCAATACGCAAATCCAGATGTGAACCTTGCCTATCCCTGTGCAAATGCACCACAAACCGACCCTCTGAATGAAATGGCACATCCACAGGAATCTCCCCCTGATGTTCTACCATTCTACAAAACATACAATCACCTCCTTTCATTAGTGGTTTAAAAATATCCCCTGCTGGATTAGTGAAAATACCACTCCCAACAGGTTTGCCAGCAATAACCATAACCCGCGAAATAGCGATTGCTCCAATCGCGAGATGCGCTCCCGCAATTCCCTTACATCCTCACAAAGACTATGGATAGCGTCATAACTACTTCTCCGCTTCGGTATAGTGGTTCCGTTCATAAATATCCCTCCCTTCTCATATACATCTTCTATTCGTTACACCATACCTTACCTTTTGTCAATTGCCAGCCCCGTTGAACCGCATACAACCCCTTTTCACCAAGCCATTCCCATCCCAGTGAACGCCTATCCGTCACAAATGAAGTCCCCTGCGAACCACACGCGACAACAGACCCTTCTAACACATCCTGAACCCCTCGCATACGATAAAAACACATTGCCCTGTCATAAACTTCCCCCGGCAGATGTACACAACGCCGTATATCCCGACCACACACCGAACACTCCGGAAAAGTAAACGAGAACCCAATAGATGTCTCCCGATACACTCCCCCTTCAATATTCGCTATAAAATTCCGATTCTCCTCCAACCTCAAAACATACACCTTCGGACGAACCGTAACCACTTCTCCCTGCCGATGAACAACCGAACGGAAAAAAGTCCCACGAGGTAACGACCCCTGCAAATCATGTCGCTCCATCAACGGTCTACCCGGCACCTTACGATTTATCACCTCCAACTCCTCCTCCGGAAAACAACTAAAATGACGGTCAATCTGATTGTGACACAAATCCAGCGCAAACACCACATATTCCTCCGGCGAAAGCGGTCGCAATGTAAACCGATTGACTTCCGCCACCTCCGTTTCCTTATTCTGCTCATCAGAAAAATTCTCAGCGGAAATCGGAACTACCTCGCCCCATCGCTCACCAAAACAAAGTCTTTCTAAAATACTCATACACACCCTCCTTTACAATAAATTAACCCAGAATATCTACCAGTGCCTTACGCACCTCATCTCTTGAAACAACCCCTTGCTCTAACAATTTCAGTAGCGAATTCACACGACGGGATTCCATCAACGATTTCTTCAACGAATCCGCCGTACTATTAGAATTAGGCTGGACTGTAAATTCTGCCTGTATCCCATGCATAGCCAGTTCTAACCGATAAATCCGTTCCAGAACCCTCGCAATAGACTGATTTATCGTATCCACCTGACGATTGATAATCTCATACTGCACCGTCCCATAAGTCTCTGTCGTCCCATAATTCCTCCCCAACAAAATCGGCATCAAGTGCGAACCCGTAATTACCTGCTCCTCAATCGCCCGCTGACTCTCATAATACGCCGGAAACCGTTGTGCCCCCTGCACGACGGATATGCCCACATTATCAAAAGTTACCACATTCTGGTCCACTCCCAAATTCGCCATCTGCGACCGTATCTCCTCCAGATTCGCCTCCATCCGATTCTGATACTCCTCCTCTGTCTCATCACTTCCCCGTGGGTCTGGCTTATATTGAACATGCAGACGTGCCCAGCCCGCATTATGCATCGCGCGACTCATATCCTCCATCAACCGCTGTTGAATTTGCACTACATACGGCAAAGACCGCAACAACGAACGCCCATACGGATTGGTCCCATCCCTGTCCAGAGCGATATACACAAACCGTTCACGGGGGAGCCGAATCGTCTCTTCCGCAAGCACCTGATATGCCTGCCAATCCCCATCCTCCCAGCGAAACCGAACCGTCCAGACATCCACCGGCACCACATCATAAATCTGGCTCCCCCGTGGAGAGAACACCATCTCCATCGCCCCCGCCCCATAAGTAAACAGCGATGTATAAAGGATGTCCAACAGATTCGTCAACCCTCCATCCCCGTGATTCACCCGCCGATTCAACTGTCCAATCACTTCCTCCGCCTGTTTCCGTATATACTCTGAAAGTGCCTCCGACCAGATTATTCGGAACCCTGTATTACTCAACCGCTTCCAGGTCCAGACCACATCCGAAAGGTCCGGCACATTATCCCGCAAATAACGATACACCTCCAACATTTGAAAAGGAACATTATCCGGTAGAGCCACAAAACTCCGAAAATACGAGTCATTTGTATTAAACACCAGAGAACTGCGTGAAACACGCTTTACCTTTGACTTCCCACCATCCCTTTTAGCAAACTGTGACCGAAACCATCCCAACCACCAACCACTACGATTATTCCTTTCCATAACCCAACCCTTACGATTCATCACATTAACAACCACCAATTTCACTTTCACAATCCCAAAAACAAATCAATAACCCTCTATAAATAAAGCACCCCCTTTGCCCTCCCCTTGCCTAACCCTCTGACATTCAACAAATAATAAGAGTATTTCATTTGCACATAATTAAATCTTTTCATAACTAATATTATGGATTGTCTATCAAAATTACTTATAGGTGAAATGGGAAAGAATTAGGGAAATGAAAAGGGTACTTGTTGGTGCCTGCAGCGTTCACCGACCAGGGCCAAGAAGGAAATGAAAAGGGAATGAAAGCATAGTTGTGCAAAAATTATTGGAAACCCGAAATAAATACTTTCTATTTTCGTTTCGTGTATAATAAGCGGGAAAATTTTTTAAAATAGATGGCGATAAATGGAACAAAGAAATCACAATACTTATGTAGATATAATCGTCCTTATTCTCTGGGCACTGGTTATCTTCGGTGTAAATATCTGGGGTTATGATTTGTGGTCGCCGGATGAACCGCGGTACGCTGAAGTTGCCCGTGAAATGCATGTGACGGGTAATTATCTTGTCCCGCAGGTTAATGGCAAACCGTATCTGGAAAAACCACCTTTGTTAATGTGGTTGATGGTGATTTGTTCTTATCCTTTCGGGGATATTACCGAGTTATCTGCACGATTGCCGTCTGTATTAAGCGGTGTAATATGTGTTTTGTTAACCTACTATCTTGCGAGAAGGCTTGCAGGTGGTGAGATAGCCTGGCTTTCCGCACTGATATTCATGACCATGCAAAGGGTATGGTGGCAGGCAAGGTTCGGGCAGATAGATATGTTGCTTACCACATTGCTGTTAGGTGCCCTGTGCTGTTTCCATGTATGGTATTACTCTGAAAAAAAATATAGAATATTTTTGTTAATTATGTATGTGTGTATTTTAGGGGCACTATTTGCAAAAGGGCCAGGGACATTGGTTTTTCCTGTTTTGTTCTTTATGATTTTTTACTGGAAGGAGAAGAAAAGGGTCTTTGAAATTTATCCTATTACAGGGTTCACAGTAATCATTTTTATTTATGGCATCTGGTATGCATACGCACGGTGGGCAGGTTCAATACAGTTACAGGAAGAGGCAAGTAAGGTTGTAGGGTCGGACTTGTTCAAACAGACATTAGGTAGATTTATCTATGGAGTTTCACATCCACAACCACCCTGGTATTATTTTATTACCCTGCCTGTGGATATGTTCCCCTGGTCTTTATTTTTGTTATGGATAATTCCCTGGGTATGGAAAAACCAAAATGAAAATGAAAAAATCCGATTCCTTTTGATGTGGATTATACCGGCTTTCATCTTCTTTTCTATTGCGGTCGGGAAAAGAGCAATCTATTTGTTACCTATTTTTCCTGCGATAGCTATCCTTTCCGCGATAAGTCTGAAATCTTTTGAGGAAATATCTACCTTGCGATGGAAAAAAGGTATACGGATTTTATGGGCAATCGTTTTGGTCTGTATGGCTATAGTTCCTTTTATCGTGCTTGCAACACAATTTTCTGAAATATGGAATGTGTATTGGATAATTCTTACTGTTGTTGCACTTATAGCGATTGTGGATACGCTATATGATTTCTTTAAGCCCTCTTCTATTCGTTCCTTATTAAATCAGATACCGCAACATGTATCTCTATATTTATTTTTTATCGCTCTTATTGTTTTTCCCTCGGTCAATACTGTCAAATCTGTTCGCAGTTTCTGTGAACCCATGCGTAATATGAGCCAAAAACAAATAGAATATGAAGCATATAGTTTTGGCTTTGAAGATGAAGAGTACACTTTCTATGCCAAACATTTTATTAATGTGTTCTTTGATGAAAAAGAAATAGAGCAAATTGTTATTTCATATCCTCAACCATACGAATTACAGAAATATATTTCTGAAATCCATAAGCAATACACAAAACAGGCGAGAAAAATAAAATTTGGCAAATTACTTACCCCTACGCAGGAAGAAATAGAACAAATCCATAAATCTATGGAAAAAATAAAGGAGGAGGCAGAAAAACAGGGGAA
>FWWL01009521.1_pt1 | contig 11717 bp, 11 predicted proteins | sample 2228331 | NCBI WGS metagenome assembly FWWL01 (sample SAMEA103939775, study PRJEB20133) | metagenome
CTTTCCCTGAACTTCCGCTCTTCTGCACTTCCGAACTTCCGCACTTCCGCTCTTCCGCACTGATAAAACAAGACCTCATTTAGAAGGGATTGCGAAAATGTAGGGGTGCAGGATTTTAAACCCCTGCTTCCTCATGCCAGATGGTTCATTTTCTTATACAACCGAAGCCTGTTCTATCAACCTGCAAGGCCTGTGGATTAACAATGAGAGGATTTAGTGAATTAAAGTCCGAGAGGGAGAATGTGTGAAAGACGAGATGGTGTGGCAGAATATTTGAGTTTATTTTTTCTTAGTAAGTTTAATGCGTTAATGAAAAAAGTTATATCTCTTCAAAATATGTGAGATCATATGAACGAACCTTTTTGTCTATTGTGCTCACATATTGAAATTTTCTTCCTCTTGCAAGGGTTGCCATCGCACCTGCAATGCTGGTTGTTTTCTGACCTCCTGTAATATCAACAATTATCTCCGATGGTTTGATATTTTGTGTGGTTTTATTATAAAGTTCATCAACCGTGTGAAAAACCTCCTTCACATCCTCAAAATTTATACCCTTCTCTGTAAATTCTATTATCTCTATGTGTGGAAAAAGGCTGGATACAATCTCTCTGAAGACCTGAAACTGGGCATGGCTTCCACCACCATCACCTGCCGATGTAATCACATAAATGGTTTTGAGTTCTGGATAATGGTATTTAATTCCTGTAACCGGCATTTCCCATGATGTGCCAGCAAGGTCATTTTCTGAAATGGTTGAATCCCTGAGTTTGTTCTCAAGTTCTTTGAACTTTTTCTCTCCTAAAAAACTTAAAAATATACTCATAACCTTCACCCGAGGATGCTCTTCTTCTGAAAGAACTTCAAGTCTTATTTCATGCTGGAGGGCTCTTTTAATTTGAAAGATTATAAATATGATTATTAATAGTGCAAAAATGAGTTTCCACATGCCTGTTATACCTGTCAGTGATGCAAGTCCATCTGGAAACCAGTTCAGTGCAGTAAATACAAGAATGGCATAAACTACTGCCCAGAGATTGAAATTCTTATTGCCAACTATTGTGGAGACGAGTCTCTTTATAGCCTCCACCTGTATTCTCTGTTGAACAGGATTGTATCCTCTAAACTTCATGCCCTTCATCTTTTTATTTAATAAATCTTTTATGTATCATGGTTATTCCAGTCGTCATCCCATCCTGTGGTCCAATCATCAAATAGTCTTCTGGTGTCGTCCCATCCTGTGTGCCAGTCATCCCACCATCTCGATAAATCATCAGATTTAAGAGAGTTATTATACCAGTCATCCCATGTGCTTTCTGTATAGTTATCATCTTCTGTACTGTTAGTATAATGGTGGTAGTGGTAATGCCAGTCATTCCACAGAAGACTGTTATCGTTAAAGTTCTGACTCCCCTCTTCATGGTGGTGATAAAGTGTGTCCTGCCAGGACGGCTGAGCTGCCATATATTCTTTGTAATCTCTGTACCACTTTATCCACATGGGAATGGCGATCGGAAAAAATATCAGTGTCAGGGGCACTAAATATAATAGTTTCCATAATGGATTATCTCTGTTTTTTGTGTCACCCTTATATTCTGTCATTTGAATTCCTCATGATGTTTCCTGTTTATGCCATTTTTAATATTTTATTATTTTACAAAATCTACAGGAAAATACTCCTCCTGCACAGAGTTGTCTTAATATCTCTTTTTAAAGGTTCTTCCAGGAATTCCCTGAGGATACAGGTATATATCATCATTTTCTAAAGTCCATAACCTTCCACAATTAATACACACAAGCATTTCTGAAAAATATCTCATGGGTCTTTTACCGTTCACCATATATTCAGGCCTGGCTGGATAGTCGTATTTTTTTGCATTGTAAAGGAATCCCTCACATCCTGGACACCTTTGTGAAGGTTCATATACTGTGTCTTTGGGCATAAGTACCTCCATTAAATATTCTCAGGGAGATATATTCCCTTCTTTAAAGGACTGAGATTTTTTATTCTTTTCACCTCGAGATGAGCCGGTATGAAGATGCATCATTTATCTGTGAAACATGCCACTCTTAAAACTCCTTGGATTATTTTTAACATAGAAAATCTTTTTGTGTGAAATAAAGAAATATTTCAAAAACATTTTTTTTATTATTGTTGAAATGCCTTGTGGTGTAAAATTCTAAATAAGGATGGGTTAAATTAGTATAAAAATCCTAGTATTTCATAAGATGGCACTTAGAAGAAAAATAAATTGAAATTTTATAAAGAGTATCTTAAAATTTAATAGGGTGTTTAAATGATAGACATATCTTATATCTGGATAATTGCTGGAATGATTCTTATCATTGTTGAGATCTTCACTCCCACAAAATTTGTTTTTCTCAGTATGGGTGCCGGAATGCTTTGTGCCGGACTTATCGCATATTCAGGTGCATCATTCTTTATTCAGATAATTATATTTACAGTTGTATGTTCTGTTACCCTTCTCTTGATAAGAAATTTTTTGAAAAAGAGAGAGAAGAAAGAGATTATATTCGGTGCTCCCGGTCTTATCGGAAAAGTGGGTTTGGTTACAAGAAGGATTGATGGTCTTCATGGAGGATTGGTCAAGATCGAAGGTGAAACATGGCGGGCGATCGAGATGGAGAACAAAATCGTTGATGAAGGCAGGAGTGTCAGGGTTGAGAATATTGAGGGCACAAAATTAATCGTAAAAGAGATAGAAAATCGTAAAAACAAGGAGGATAAAGGATGAATATATTGACATTGTTCATTTTTGGAGGTTTGTTTTTAATCTTTATTATTTATCTCATCAAAGCCATATATATCATCAGGCCATATGAAGTGGGTGTTATAGAAAGGCTTGGTAAATATCGCACAACCCTTTTACCTGGACTCAGGTTTATTATTCCCTTCATAGATGTTCTCAAAAGGGTAGATATGCGTGAACTGGTCATGGATGTTGCCCCTCAGGAGGTGATAACAAAGGACAATGTTGTGGTTACTGTAGATGGAATCATATATTTTCAGGTCGTTGAGGCACCAAAGGCTCTCTATAATGTTGTTAATTTTACCTATGCAATTATCAATCTTGCTCAGACTACACTCAGAAACATTATAGGAGAACTTGACCTCGACCAGACCCTTTCAAGTAGAGAGGTGATCAATGCGAGATTAAGGGAAATACTTGATGAAGCCACTGAAAAATGGGGAGTTAAGGTCACGAGGGTAGAACTGAGAAGGATCGATCCTCCAAAGGATGTCACAGAAGCGATGCACAGGCAGATGAAGGCTGAAAGAGAAAGAAGGGCTGCCATACTCGAGGCTGAGGGTGTTAAACAGTCAGAGATACTCAAGGCAGAGGGTGAGAGACAGTCAAAGATACTTAAAGCAGAGGGTGAAGCCCAGGCGATCAAGCAGATTGCAGATGCTGAAAGGTACAGAAGAATTGCAGAGGCAGAGGGTGAGGCACAGGCGATTGTAAATATATTTAAAGGCATTCACACAGGTGAACCCACAAAGGAGATAATTGCGCTCAGGTATTTTGAGGCATTAAAAGCCATAGCCGATGGAAAGGCGAATAAGATATTCATACCAGTTGAATTGAGTAGTATTGCATCACTGGCTGGTATCCTGACCGAGGTCCTTAAGAAAGAGAAACAAAATTCTTGAGGAGTTTTGACCTTTCAGTTGAGATTTGTTAGCGGAGGCTGATTTTGAGAGAGATTCTTATATTTGTTGCTGGTGCCACGCCCCAGATCATTACAGAGACCATTTATGCACTCGCGCACTTAAACCCGCCTGTTTATCCTGATGAGGTCTATATAATCACGACGACCAAGGGTAAAAAAATTATTGAGGATACGATAATCAAAAGAGGGATACTCAATGAGATGGCAGGTGAATTCAACATCCCTGCTATAACTATTAATGAGGATTCCTTTGTGGTTATAAAGGATGCTTATGGAAATGAACTCGACGATATAAGAAGTAAAGAAGATAATGAGGCTGTGGGCGACATAATCACATCATTTATAAGAGAGAAGGCAAAAGATATGAATACCCGTCTTCACTGCTCCCTTGCAGGTGGAAGAAAGACCATGAGTTTTTATATTGGTTCTGCACTTCAACTTTTTGGCAGACCGTGGGATAAACTCTATCATGTCCTTGTTACGCCTGAGTATGAATCAAACATGGATTTCTTTTATAGACCCAGGGAAAACATGGTCATCGAATGCAGGATGAGTGATGGCAGTATTAAGAGACTGAACACAGACGATGCAAGGATTGAACTTGCAGAACTCCCTTTTATTAGACTCGGTAACAGGATATCTATTCATGGTAAGGGTTTCAGGGAACTTGTGGAGGATGGGCAGAGAGAGATAGATACAGCCACAATGCAACCTGAGATTACTATCAATCTTATGGATAGAACCATATATATAGGAGAGAGGCTCATAGAGATGGTGCCTGTAGCACTCATGATATATACTGCCTTTCTCAGGCAGAAAACTCTGCACTGTAAGTGTCCTGAAAGGCAGTACTGCCTTGAGTGTTCAGAATGTTTTCTGACCCTTGTTGATATGTCTTCCCGTTCCTCTGCTGAGGAGATGGCTAAGGATTACCGGAGGATATACAGAGAGCATCCCCTGAAATCAAATGAGTTTCTCAGGAGATGGGCAGAAGGAGTCGATATTGATATAATCAGACAGAATATAAGCAAGATAAACAGAACCCTGAAAGAAGAGTTAAATGATGAAACCCTTCTTCCATTCTATTCCATAACAGTTCTGAAAAAATACGGGAGCAGTCGCTATGGCGTGAGGGTGGAGAAGAGAAAGATCAGGATTGAGTGAATTTGTTCTAAGCACATTCTTTAAGATTGTAAAGAATTGTATATGGTCAAAAGGAGTAAGATAAATAAACACTATTGAGGAAGTCCATGCAGACAGATTGTCATAAAAGAAAGGATAAATTCATTTTTTAATAAAGGCTGATTCTCCTCGGCATGATAAATACTGCGAGGAAAGCTGACATATTTATAAGGATAAGATTTTGAAATAGAGATATTTTCGAAATAATTTTTTTGTTAAAAACAGGATGGAATTTGATAAAATCTATTGTATAATAATTAAAGTTTAATAATACGGAGAAAAGAGATGACCGATGATTTTTTACAACTTGTTAAGGGTGCTCTTTTACATGATATAGGAAAGTTGATTCAGAGATCTGAGAGTAATCCATTTGAAAAAACACACGGTCAATGGGGATATGAATGGTTAGTGAAAAACAAATTTTTTGAGGATGATCTTGCCATTAATGCAACAATTACTCATCACTCAAAAGATGATGGTGTCTTTAAGTCAAACTATGGGCTTATCTGGTATGAGGCAGACAATCTGGCATCTTCAGAAAGGAAACAGGAAGAAGGTCAGGAAAAAGGCAGATGGGATATGTTCACGCCTCTTGTATCACCCTTTTTTAGGGTCAGAAATCCGAATAATTTAACAGAGGCTGTAACAAACATTCCATATCTTGAGTTAAAAAAATCGACAGAAATAGAGACTGTTAGCTTTGAAAAGCCTCATATAAACATCGAAACATATAAGGCAGTAAGAGAAGATTTAGAGAGAGACTTAAAAATCACTGAAAAATATAAGCCATACAGCATAAATTTACTCTTAATGCTATTTGAAAAACATTTGAGTAATGTCCCTTCAATCACACTTGAAATATTCAAAGAAAAAAAAGAAGAATTACAAAAACATCCTGATATCTCACTTTTTAATCACTCCAGATTAACTGCTGCCATAACAGGCTGCATGTATCATTACTTAAGAGAGACTTATCCTGATAAGTGGTATAAAAATGAACTGCTTAAAGATGAAATACTTAATCCTTCACCCGAGGAAGATCCCTATTTGCTTATAGGTGGAGATATCTCTGGAGTGCAGAAGTTTATTTACACTATTACATCCAGAGGGGCACTCAAGTCCTTAAAAGGCAGGTCTTTTTACCTTGAACTTCTTGCTGAACATGCAGTCTCTGAGTTGCTTAATGCCCTGAAACTTACCCGATGCAATATTATATTTTCAGGCGGAGGACATTTTTACATTCTTTCTCATAATACACAGATGGCATTAGATGCCATATCAGATGTTAAATCGAGGATGGATAATTTCTTGTTTGAGGAATTTAAGGGGGCTCTCCAGCTTAATATTGCCCATGTTTCTTTTAAAAGAGATGGCTTTAAAAATGCTGTGCCAGTATGGAGAGAACTTTCAACCAGACTTGAACTACTGAAAAGGAAAAAATGGGAGAACAGGCTCTATGCTGTATTGAGTGTCGAGGGTCAACATGATGACTGTCTGACGGAGTCCTGTGAGGTCTGTTTTCGTGAAGATTTACCGCTGGTTGATTTGCAAAGAACAGATGATACTATCAAGGTCTGCAGACCATGTTATGACCAGTATCAATTAGGGAGTGCTTTATCAATGATTTCACAGAGTGAACATCCTGTTATCTACAGAATGTATGAGAAACCAGAGGGAGAATCTATCAAGATATCTGACTGTTACTATCAGATTAAAAAAGGCTGGAACGAGGAATTGCACAAAAATGCAGATGCTGTTTACAGGTTAAATGATTACAATGCCAGACACTACTCTCATCATAATGCCATTTATATTCCAGTTGGTGTTTATCAGCACGAAGAGATTTCGGAGCTTTCCGATATGGTGTCTTCTTATGGCATTAACAGAATTGCTGTGCTCAGAATGGATGTTGATAACCTTGGCAGGATCTTTTCCTCTGCTGTCCCTGATGATGATAGAACCTTTTCCCGCATGGCATCAATCTCAAAAGGACTTAATCAGTTTTTTAAATATCATTTGAATACCATTGCTCAGGGAAAGGTTATAGAACCATGTGATATTGCCAGTAGAAATGTAAGACATAAGGGCAGGAAACTCTCTGTTGTCTATTCAGGAGGTGATGACCTTTTTATAATCGGGCACTGGCTTGATGTCCTTGAGTCTGCCTTTGATATAAAAAGATACTTTGAGAAATATACAGGAAATGGATTTATGACCATATCAGGCGGTATCGCTATGGGCAGTGAACATTATCCAGTTTATCAATTTGCCCGTGATGCAGCAGAACTGGAAGAGATAGCGAAGGGAGGCGGTAAAAATGCATTGGCGCTATTTGCTGGTAAACGATTAGAGTGGGAATTGTTTGATAAGGTTATTGATAGAATTAATCTCTTCAGGAACTTTTTAAAGGTTGAAAGAGACCATTTTGTTGTTGATGAGGATAAGCTCCCCAAGACCTTCTTTTACCGGCTGCTCTCCCTTGCAAGACGGTTTAATGAAGATGGTTTACTGATTCTACCAAAAGCAGCCTATCTCATATCAAGGGCAAGATTTAAAAACAGCAATCCAGAAGATATATTAAAACTTAAGGAGGTCGTCATGAATTCCAATGAAAAGGAATGGCGTATTACAGAAACAGCAACATTAATAACATTAATGCTTATGAGAAAAGGAGGTGTTCAGAATGCCTGATTATAGACATCAGCAGAGACAACAAAATCCTCAACAGAGAGAACATCGCTCAACCGATGTGGCAGGTTTGAAAGAAAAGATAAAGAGATATCAAAGGCTTAAAGATTTACAGGCTGATGAACTTGTATCCATTGCCGAGGAGTTAGGTAGACATCTAAAAAATATAGGTCTAAAGACCTCTCAGATCAGGAGATTTCTGGATGGTATAAGAAGGATTGATGTTCAGTTCAATAAAGGCAGATCGTTTAATAGGGATAGCGTTATTCTCCTTAAACCCAAGCTTGCCTATGTAGCAGGACTACAGGAGAGTGTAAAGCCATTAATGGAGGTTTTAGAGCCTGCTATCACTGCTGGAGCTGAATCCTATGAGAGCTTCAAAAAACTGCTTGCCCTGGTAGAGGGTGTTATTTCATATCACAAATATTATGGTGGAGGTGACTAAAAATGAATAGACACATACTTGGCAAGGTTCAGATAAGTGGAAAGATCAAATGCCTCACGGGGCTTCACATTGGAGCCTCAAAGGAAAATATCGAGATCGGTGCAATAGACTCGCCTGTGGTAAGAGACCCGGTTACGCGTGAACCTTACATCCCTGGTAGTTCAATAAAAGGCAAGATGCGCGCATTACTTGAAAAGGCGCTTGCTGTTGAGTTAGGAATTGTTGGAACTACAAAAAGGCGTAATATTGGTACAAGGAATAATGAGGTATGGATTCATGTTTGTGATGATGCTACAGAAGCAGTAGAATGTAGCATCTGTAGAATCTTTGGTTCAACAAGTAAGGGTGAAGGTAAGAAGAACTTTCCTGCCCGTTTACTTGTAAGAGATGCTTATTTAACAAAGGATAGCATAGAGAAGCTTTCAGATATTGACACAGGTCTTCAGTACACAGAGTGGAAGTTTGAGAATGCTATTGACAGGGTAACATCAGCAGCCAACCCGAGACAACTCGAGAGAGTGCCAAGGGGAGCAGAGTTTGAGTTTGAACTGATTTATAATGTTGAAGATACCGATAGCCTTTCAAAAGACATGGAAAACCTCAACCTTGCTATTGAACTACTGAAACTTGATGCCCTTGGTGGACATGGTTCAAGGGGATATGGAAAGGTTGAGATAAGCATTGACTGTATTAAGGGCATGCCTGTGGATGTTCTTAAAGGAAAAGGTGAGGTTACCGAGGTAGCAGACTTGAGAGACATTAATGTTATAATTAATGCGTTCAGAAGCAGAATTGTAGGCACATAAAATGGATGTTTATATTTATAGACTCATGTTTAAAAGTCCTGTGCATTTTGGAGACACAGGCATAGACCTTGAAAATGTTCAGGAGTATGTAGGCTCAGATACCCTTTTTTCTGCCCTGATAAATGTGGTAAATATTTATTATGGTTCTGATGAGGCAGGAAATCTAATCGACAGATTTCTTGACACTCCACCTTTTATTCTGACATCTCTTTTTATTTATAGTGATGATCTGCATTTTCTACCAAGACCAATGGATGACTCATTTATTCCTGAAGAGATTAAAAGGGCAAAAGGAAAAGATTTGAAAAAACTCAAATGGCTCGAAAAAAGAGATTTTCTTAAATGGCAGAGACAGGAGGAATTGACCTCTGAGGATATCGATGAAATGTTAAAAAAACAGGGTGAATACAAAAATGCCTTTGTCAAAGAAATAAGACCACGCGTTGTCCTCGATAGAATAACCCAGCAGAGTTCTATTTACCACTGCGGATATATTCACTTCAGGCAAAATGCAGGCTTATATGGCATTGTAGCCTTCAGAGATAGCAGTTTTGTTGAGAAATTTAAAACCATCATCTCACTCCTTGGACAAACAGGTATTGGAGGTGAGAAGACTTATGGTTGTGGCATGTTTGAAGTAACCTTTGAACCTGTAAGTGATATATTTTTAGATATTTTGAATGCAGAAAGAGATAAACATATCCTTCTGTCTCTCTATCATCCATCAGACAATGAGAAACACACTCTAAAATATGATCTGATCTCTTATGATATAATCAGAAAAAAGGGATGGATCACTACTGGCAGGAATGCACTTCCTCTAAAAAGAAAATCTGCTGGTTTTATAACAGAAGGAAGTGTGATTAAAAAAACATTAAAAGGCTGTCTAATTGATGTGACTCCTGATAATCCACCTCCTGATATTTTGAGTCATAAGATTTATCGATATGGCTATGCCTTCACTGCACCTTTAGGGAGGCATCAATGAGAGATATTTTTGAAAAAAAGAAAATAAGGCTTACCATTAAATCTCCTGTCCACATTGGTAGTGTCGAGCAGAAGATAACGAGATTTGAATTCATACATCATGGACAATATATCTATCCAATCTCAGAAGAGAGACTCTCTTTGTTTCTGCAAAGGAAGAATCTTATCTCTTCTTATGTGAGTACCGTAGAGAGAGAAGGCAGTAGATTTAGTCTCGCTGAGTTTTTTAAGAGTAAAAACATTTCTCTTAAAACAGAGGACCTGACCACATTGTCAAATGGCAGACAGATTAAGGTTCTGGGTGATGCCTCACGGATGCAGGACTTTAAGCCATTCATAAGGGATGGTTTCGGTAATATATATATTCCTGGTACATCTTTAAAAGGCGTTGTAAGAACCGCATTGCTCTACAATGTCTTGAAGAATTTTAAAACAACAAATCCTCAAGAGTTTACAAGACGGGTGGAAGAAAGAATTAAAGATGATATTAACAACAGGGTCAATAAAAAAAGATTATTTCAGTGGGGTAATGAAAAATGGCTTGAAGGATTTGTACTTGGAAATAAAAAGGAATCGCCCAATACTGACTGGCTCAGGATGCTTCATATTACAGATGCTTATCCACTGGGAAATCTCGAGACTGTTCTTATACCTGCCAATGTATTAAAAAAAGAAAATACAGGCTGGATATACAAAAAAGAGAATTCTGGACAAAATACCACCATATGGGTTGAGTGTGTGCCAGAGAATACAGTCTTTGAATTTGAAGTTGTGTGGGATAGAGGTCTTCTTGAGGATTTCAGAAGATATAACAGAAATATTCAACTTCCTGATAATCTAAGTTCTGTGTTTGATAATCTAAATAAGTGGTCAGGTGATGTCTTTGATTTTGAAAAAATTTTTTCAAGGGGACATGCTCTTGAGAACTGGTATAAAAATAATACCTCCAATTTCAGGATTGGTTTTGGTTCAGGAATGGTATCTACCACCATAACATTACTTCTAAATGAAGACATGAGAAAAAAGATTCGTAACTATGCAGGTCTTAATAGAGGCAATGATATCGCGCCTAAATCAAGAAGAATCTGGCTGAAAAATAATATCCCGCTTCCCTTTGGCTGGGCGGTGGTTGAGGTTATAAAATAAAAATATGGTCGATAAGAAAAAAGACCCTGTCTGCAGGTACTTATATACCCGTAAAGAATTTTAAGACCCTTGAAGAGACTGATATGAAGGAAGGTCAAAATCAATTCACTGAGGCGATCATTTATCAGATAGGCAGGCTCGAAAAGGGTGTTTTCGATAAGGTAAGGTTCTCTATTGAAAGTGACATATTCGAGACATCTCTGTCATCTTTTGCGATACGGGATTATCTAAAAAATAATGGAATAAACTCAGATGTCATATTACTCTATCCAGTGAGTCTTCCTTTTAATAAATCCATTTTAGAGGACTCCTCTTTCAGGGAAAAGTGCAGTACTGAGTGTTTTAAATTGCTTGAGAATATATTCCAGAATCCTGTGGAGTATCTCAAAAATCCATATCTTTTTTTTAAGTATCATCCACATTCAAGAGAGGCGAATGATTTTGTTGTAATACATTCCATCGGAAAATATAAAATAAATAATACTGAAATCACATTTGAGACTTATTATAATGATATTGTTCTTCTAATACTATCGGATATGATTATGAGATATTTAAAAGACCAGAATAGTATTAAAAGAATCATAATCGATATATCGAGTGGACTCAATATCTATATCAATGCCCTTGTCGAGGCATTAAGATATATGGCAGTGTGGCTGAAGTTATATAACTGGGGTAAAGATGGTCCTGTAATAGACATTGCTTTTTCAGAACCCATTATAATAAAAGGACTAACATACAGGATTTATTTCGAGAGGCAATCAATAAAG
>FWWL01006530.1_pt1 | contig 11710 bp, 11 predicted proteins | sample 2228331 | NCBI WGS metagenome assembly FWWL01 (sample SAMEA103939775, study PRJEB20133) | metagenome
CATAGCCACCGTGAAGTTGTACTGCATGGTTTGCACACCTCCCCATTACCTCAGAGCAATACAGCTTTGCCATTGCCGCCTCTTTAGCAAAGGGCTTATTGTTGTCCCTAAGCCAGCAGGCCTTGTAGAGCAAGAGCCTTGCACACTCTATCTCCAAGGCCATGTCTGCCAATTTAAAGGCATTCACTTGAAAGGTGGAGATAGGCTTGCCGAACTGTATCCTTTGTTTAGCATACTTAAGGGCCATTTCAAAGCAGCCCTGGGCTCCACCAAGGCCCATTGCACCAATGGAAAGCCTACCTCCGTCCAAGGTCTGCATCATTTGATAAAAACCCCTGCCTCTTTCCCCAAGGAGGTTCTCCTTTGGGACCTTGCAGTCTTCAAAATAGAGCTCACTGGTATTGGATGCCCGCCACATCATCTTGCCCTTCATTACCCTTGCCTCATACCCAGGGGTTCCTGTTTCCACTAAGATGCAGGAGAGCTCTGGTCTGCCGTCAGGCCTGGTGCCTGTCCTGCACAGTGCTGTGACACCCTTGCTGATCTTGGTGGAGGCATTGGTAATAAATATCTTGCTGCCATTTATAATCCAGTGGTCCCCATCTAGAATGGCAGTGGTACGGCTATTAGAGGCGTCAGAACCTGCATTGGGCTCAGTGAGACCAAAAGCCCATAAAGTTTCGCCTTTACACAGAGAAGGCAGGTACTTTCTTTTCTGCTCCTCATTGCCAAAGTAATACAATGGACCAATACCCAAGGAGTTCCCTGCAGCTACAGTGGCAGCATGGGAACCGTCCACCCTTGCCAGCTCTTCCACTGCTATGATGTAGGCAAGGTAATCCATTCCCTGGCCGCCATATTCCTCTGAGACAAACATGCCAAACAGCCCCAGATCAGCCATCTTGGCCATGGTCTCATAGGAGAACTCTTCCTTTTCATCCAATTCCCTTGCCACTGGTCTTATTTCATTTTCTGCAAAATCTCTCACAGTCTTTCTTAAGATCTCGTGTTCCATGGAAAGGCTAAAGTCCATTGCTGCTCCTTGTTGTGGGGATTTGCTGCAAAATGGTTATAGGATTTGTAGGTGATGGTGTCAATGCCATACTGCTACTGAGAGGTGGCAAATATCCTGGGCCAATAACCCAATAAAGTGTCCTTACTGAAATAGTCTTTAGAGTATGGGAAAAAGGCAGTCTCAAAATAAGAAGACCTTATACAATTATATTAGCTGCGGTTTTAAAAGCTGTGAGAAAAACAAGAAAGGCAATTTTAGCCTTTGAAAAAACCAGGATATTAGTAAGAGAAGGAGAATTTGTACTTTTAGGGGTGATCAAAGATGGAGAAATACATTGGCTGGAACCTGTTCCAATATCTTGAGCCTCGGGCTGATGCTTTGTAATGGTCTTCACCCTTTCTTTTATAATAATTCTGTAGCCAACCCTTAAAATTATTTTGGTTAAAGTTATGTTTGGCATTAATAATGGCTGGTAAAGCTGGGAATAACGGCGTTAATACTTGAGATCCAATGGTAAGTCAGATATTGGGAGAATCTTTTGAAAAGTAGTGCTTGATAAGTTCAAAGACGATGATGTTAGACTTAAATTTTAGTTTCTGTAAGGCGTATCTACAATAACTTTAAAGAATAGCTCTCCAGTTTTACCAGGTGGTATTTGCTTTTTAACTACCCACATAATATTTGTAATAGCTTCATGTTCCTTGTTAGATTCATCCAAAAGAGTATCAGCATTGTTTACTGGTTTTTGATAAACTGCCTTCTTGTAGCTCTTGCCACCATCATTACTTAACCCCACTTCTGCCCCTTCACCCCCTGCACTGTTGGGTTCATATTTTGTTCCTTTAGGTATCTCGTACACAATCACCACATTATAGGCCACTGTGTTGCTTTTGTTTGTATATAGTATCTTGTACAAAAGTTTGTCTCCTGCCTTTACTTCCGCTACTGGTTCGTAATAAGGCTCAACTCTTCCATCCCTTCTTACCTCTACCTCTTTGTATATCTGAACATCAACCTCAACCTCAGGCCTTTTAGCCTGTGCCAATAAAAATGAAGGCATCAGTAGAAATATGTAAAAAATTAACAAGAGAACTACAAACCAGCATCTCTTTTTCATGGCCGTCTTCCTTTTTTGCGATGATGATACACCACGGCTTCCCGCACAAGGGTCAAGTTTAAGTAATTGTATTATACACTATTGTATAGATTTTTTCACATTCCACAATGGAGTTTAATGAAATTATCTGAGCAGGTCACAGTGAGATTTTTCCTTATGCTGGTATTCTCATTGAGGCATCTCATGTTGCTCTATTGACCATTCCTTGGGCCTTGTGATCTCCTCATTTTTGCCCGTCCTTTCTAATATTTAGTTTGTATAGACTGTTCAATAAAAAAGCAACTTTATCAGATTTTGATTAAAAATACTATAACTTTCGCAAATTTTTTATCACAATGGCCGAGGATCTAAAGATAAAAAACCGCAATCCCTCAAAAGATTTCTCCTCACTTCGTTCGTCGAAATGACAGGTGGGCTGGCTGCCCGTTGTTGTGATAAGGCCCTTGTCTCCGCTATTATCTCCAGCGCACCCCCTGTCAGTTCCAACGCACCGCCTGCCATTTCGCCCCTTACCATCTCATTTTGACCCATCCCCTCTCATTGCGCCCCCACCCCCTCTGTCATTTCAACCACCCATTTGTCATTTCCACCACCCCTCTGTCATTTCGACCCCCTTCCTGTCATTTCCAGCGAAGCGAGAAATCCGCCGTTTCGAGTGAAGCGAGAAATCTTGCAGTTTTCACCGCAGCTAAGATAATTCTGGTGGGTCTTTACACTTCAAATTTAAAACTTGCACTCCTATAAGATTTCTCCTCACTTCGTTCGTCCAAATGACAGCCTTTTTTCATTGCTCAGCTCTAACTCCTCCCTGTCATTTCAAGGAAAGCGAGAAATCCTGTGTTTCGAGCGTAGCATTAAATCTTCCGCCATTCTGTTTTTATTTTCGTATACTCTGCGCCCCAGCTCCTTCGTTATACCGATATACCTAACTTTTTGGGTTACACTATTTTTAGTTGAAGCCGGAAACAGTGGCTTCTTTAAAAGATTAATATAATAGAGCAAATCATGGTTAAACAGGAGGGGTACAGATGAAATAAACCAGAAGAGATAATAAAAAGTCAATATAAGCAATCAAGGAATCAGGAGGATGGAATGGTATTGGAAAAATTTTATTAGATATTAACAACAGGAAAGAAATTTGATGCACTAATGATGGAAATAGGCAGGTGGTAGCAGGAAAATTGATAGCTGCCAGGGAGCAAAGGAGGTTGAAAGTTATAAAGGGAATTAACTGGCTAATAGATACACAGCCTTGCACAATACAATAAAGACAGAACATTTCAAGCAAAGGGTTTAAAGGACAAACACCTTTTACTCTCAAAGATTACTCAGACCCTTCTCTTTTGATGGGTTCATCAGATTGCCCTTTTGTGATGAGCTATGAAGGAGCAGTGATCTGGGGGAGATCAAAGGGACTTTGGTTTTGGAAGGCAGGTATTCGATTTTTGAAGGCGTGGAACTGGGTGTGGAAATATGATAGAGGAGGCAAGAGATAAAAAGGAGTAGCTTTTTAGGAGGTGGGTAACTGTGTCAAAAAACAGGGATAGAAAAAAAGGCTTAGAAGTATGGTTCCTTGCCATAAGGCCCCGTACCTTACCAGCTGCCATATCCCCTGTGCTGGTGGCCAGTAGCCTAGCACATTATCACAATGGCCTTCATCTCCCAGCAGCCAGCATGTGTTGCTTAATTGCCCTTTTTCTACAGATAGGGGCCAACCTGGCCAATGATGTATTTGATTACAAGAAAGGGGTGGATGTGCCTGAAAGGCTTGGGCCGGTAAGGGTAACCAGTGCTGGATTGTTGAGCCCCAGAAAAATGTACATAGGAGTGACCATTGCCATATCCCTGGCCATGCTTGCATCTTTGTATCTTGTCTGGCTTAGGGGGCTACCTGTGGTGATATTAGGGCTAGGGCTAATCCTTGCTTCCCTACTATATACAGGGGGCCCATTCCCCTACGGGTACCATGCCCTGGGAGAGGTATTTGTGTTCCTCACCTTTGGAGTAGCTGCAGTGGTTGGAACTTACTATGTGCAGACAGGAGAGATCAATAGTATTGCCCTCTTGACTTCAATAAGTCCAGGCCTACTCATAGTTAACATACTGATAGTTAATAATACAAGGGACATTCCCACAGATAGCAAAACAAACAAGATAACCTTGGCCGTGCTCTTAGGAAAGAGTGCAATGGTAAGGCTATTTAAAGTGAATTGTATAATTGCCTACATAGTTCCATTGATAATGTTGTTATTTCATAAATTCCCAAATGGTGTATTAATTACGCTAACTTCGGTTCCCTTTGCCTTTTTTGTAAGCAAACAGTTTCAAAATAAGCAAGGTAGAGAGCTTAATAAAGTACTGTTTTATACGGCAATTCTCTCGTTAGCCCATTCAGTTCTTATAAGTATTGGCTTGGTAATCGGCTGAATTACTTTACAAACTTCCAGGGACACATTCTTTTTTCTGCCCAGTCTATGATCAAGTATAAACCAAGCCCCAAGAATCCCATAAGCAGGACCCCACCATACATGGCAGGATAGTCGAGCATTGTACTACCAGTGAGGTAGATGTAATATCCAAGCCCTTTGGTAGTCACAAAGAGCTCAGCCACATAGAGCACTGCCACAGAGGTGCCTATACCCTGCCTTAATCCTGTTAATATACCTGGCAACACAGCAGGGAGATAAACAAACCTCTGGAGGGAAATTAGTGAGGCCCCAAGGCTCCTTACCGACCTGACCAGCTGGGGATTTACAGCAGATGCCAGATCCCGCACCAGGACCAATGTCTGAAAGAAGAGGATGAGGGAGATGATGAGTATCTTGGATAGGTCCCCTGGACCAAAAAAGAGGATGATAATGGGGAGGAACACCACCTTGGGTATGGGATAAAGGATGTAGATCACCGGAGAAAAGGCTTTGTCAGCCCTTTCAGATTGGCCTAAGATGAGGCCAATGGGAACAGCAGTTAATACTGCCAAGGCAGTGCCTGCCAGGACCCTATAGAGGCTCCACAGGAAATGTCCCAGCACCTCTCCTGTGGCCATTTCCCTAAACAGGGCTAAAGATACTTCTTTAGGAGATGGCAATATAGGCCTATTGATCATGATGGATAGGAGCCACCACAGGAACACCATCCCCAACAGAGAATATAACACCGCTAAGCCCCTCAGCTTGCCCACCGCCTTGGTCATGGAAATTACCTCAGTTTCTCACCAATGGCCCTGATCCTTTCAGTGAGTATCTCTTTTCCTTTGAGATCAAGCCTTGTACCAACAGGATTTTCAATGATCTCTGCCTTGGTCAAGGGTGTCTCCTTAAATAGCAAGATATTTTTTCCCATTAACACTGCTTCTTCCACTGAGTGGGTAACAAAGATCAGGGTAAGGCCATCTTCACAAACCAGTCTAAGGGTTATTTCCTGGAGGTACTCCCTGGTGGAGACATCCAGTGAGGAAAAAGGTTCGTCCATCAATAAGAGGCTAGGTTTTAATATCAGGGTCCTTGCTATTGCGACCAGTTGCCGCTGGCCACCAGAAAGCTGCCCAGGGTAATTCTTTCTAACAGAACCAAGCCCCAATTTCTCTATCCATTCACCTATGGCCTTCTTTACTCCCTGATCCTTGATCTTGGCCTTGCTGTTAATTCTTAGGCCCAAACTTATGTTTTCTTCCACAGTGGCCCATGGCAATAGCCCTTGGTCTTGCAGTATCAGGCCAATTCTTGGGGTCGGTCTGGTTATCTCTTTGTTGTTAATTAATATACGACCTTGCTGAGGCCTCAGCAGCCCTGAGAGCAGATACAAAAGGGTGGTCTTTCCACACCCAGTAGGCCCCAGGATCACCCAGGTATCACCCCTTTGCGCCTCCCAGGAAAAATCTACAAAAATAGGCCTTTCTTTGTAGCCAAATGTGACCTTTTCCAAATGTACCATTTCTTACTATTACCAGAAGATCAGACTCAAGGAAGAAAGGCTCCTGTTACACAGTGGCTGTAAGGTATGGGCGAGGCAAGGAGTCCTTTTTGCCTTGCCCAAGTAAGAACCTCTAAGAAGTCCTTTTCTTTTGGAACATCTGCCTTTGGAAACCTTGATATCTTATAGGATGCTTTAAGGGATTGGGGAATAAGCCTACGTTCCACTAAAAGGTCAAGGTACTTATCAGGATAATTATTAATCAAACTAACAGCTTCTTCAATGGCAAGCAAAAATTTTTTAATATCCTCCTGCCTGTTATTAAGAATCTCATCCATAAAAGATATTACACTTGCACCTATTGTGGGGTGATTTTTGTCATCAATAATTATGCTGCATCCCTTTTGTGTGGCCACAAATCCAAGGGGATCTGGGAGCACTGCTGTATCCAGCTGACCAGATATCAAGAGTGCCATCCTATCACTGATCTTTGGCACATTTATATATTGTATGGAAGATGGGTCTATGCCATGTGCCAATAGCAATTTGTCCGTTACGTATTCTATTATTGTTCCCTTTGCTATCCCCACTTGTTTTTTCTTGTCCTTTATATCCTTAGGAGTCTTAATGGAACTATTTGGTGAAGCAAGTAGAAAAAAGTGTGCAGAATCTTGGTTTGCCATGTGTCCTGCCCTGATAACCCTGAGCTTCCATTGATTTTTATTAAAAAACAGCACTGACAATAGCTCGTTTACGCAGCCATCTGCAGCCCCTGATTGCAAGAGTTGATCCCTTTCTGGGGCAGATGCCACAGGGATCAAGGTGACCTTTATCCCATGCTTGATATATAGCCCTTCCACCTCTGCCACATGCATGGGCAGAGTATCCAGAATAGGCAAGGTGGCAATCCTTATGGGGTTTGTCTCCTTGGCATAAAGGCCTTGGTTGATTAGCATTGTGCAAAACAAAAGGGCAAGGTATACCTTTTTCATTTTCTCAAGGATCCTCCTCGTATGTGTAAATATAGCCCAAGGGCCTCAATTACCCTTTTTACGAAACACGATGAAACATCTCCATCAGTTTACCCTGGCCTCAGAAAGGACCACGGCCACCACATCCTCCATTTTAGAGAGACTCTCCACTAGGGCATACCATGGCTCATCCTCTTTCCCTAGCAAAAAATAGATATATCTGATTACCTTATCCTCCATACCCACCCTATAAGACCTCCACTGGATTTTTGCCTTCACAATGCCCAATATCTCTTTGTCTAATAAATCTGGATCCTTCTTCGCTCCCCTAACCAAGATTTCTAACTTAACATACTTGTCTCTACGGATGAAGGTCTTGCTTTGTCTCAAAATGTACAACACTAGGTAACTTAGGACAGTAACCAGCATGGCTGAAAAATAACATCCTGCACCCACGGCAAGACCAATCCCTGTGGTAAGCCACATACCAGCAGCAGTGGTAAGCCCCCTTACTGAACCCCTCCCAGTGATGATAGCACCTGCGCCTAAAAAACCCATGCCAGCCAAGACATAGGAGGCAATCCTCCCTGGGTCCACTCTGATAGTGCTATCTGCACCTGGACCTCTGTACAAATCAGCCACATGCAAGGAGACCAGCATCATTAAACAGGAAGAGACAGATACCAGTAGAAAGGTCCTCAATCCCGCTGCTTGGCCATGGGATTCTCTTTCAAGTCCAATAACTGTTCCAAGAAAGGCAGAGAGTAGTATCTTGAAGAGGGTTTCTGCCCAAGGATGGTCACTCAGTAATATCAATAGCTCCATGGAATTCCCTCTCTTTTTAGTTTTTTCATGGGAAACCTAACATTGCACTTATATTGGACTTTATTTTTTTCAGGCCTGCCCGTGCAAGGGCTGTTTGACCATATTCTTTTTTGAAGGTAATTTCATCCATCTGGATGAAATAATCTATTGGTGGAAGGCTTACAAGGCCATTATCTGGCTTGGGATTATGAGGACAAGCCTCTTGACATAGATCGCATCCATAAAAACATCTATCCATGTTCCTACCTAATTTCTTATCTATTTCTCTTTTGTCTTCAATGGTAAGGTAGGAAAGGCAAAGTCTAGGATCCAAGCAATACGGTTTTATCAATGCCTGCTGTTTGCAAATATTAAGGCAATTTTCACAGCTCCCACAAGTAGTGTCCAATGGTGGGTCTGATTCAAAATAGATATCAGCAGTAGTTAATATCTCAGCCAGGAAAAAATAGGAACCATACCCTGGTATTATTAGACTTGTATTTTTACCAAAAAAGCCAAGACCTGCCATATTGGCTAGACTCCGTTCCATTATTGGTGCTGAGTCTACACATATCCTAAATCTTTCGCCCTTTTGATATCTGGAAATGAGTTCCACTATTTTTTTACACAATTCCTTGATTCTAATATGGTAGTCTTTTTTATGAGGTTCACTGAACCTTGAGACAGTATATCCTTCGGGAGTTGAGGGCTTTTCTTTCATATATGGATATGCAAGGCAGATTATTGTTTTACAATTTGAAAGTACCATTGTGGGGTCTTGTCTTATGGGAGCAGAGCGATGGAGCCATTCCATCCCCTCATAAAATCCAGAGGAGCACCTTTTAATAAGTTCATCCCAGTAAATAGGCCTGGTGGATCTTATAAAACCTATTTTTATAAACCCCAGTTCAAGGGCGAGGGAACAAATCCTTTCATAGAGTTCGTACTTTGGCCACATAAGCCCAGTTAGAGGTTATAAGGTGTAAGGCTTTTGTAACCCTCTTCTGTAACAAGAACCGTTTGCTCAAACTGGGCAGAGAGCTTGCCATCCTCAGTTACTGCAGTCCAGCCATCTGAGAGGATCTTTAGTCTGTGGGTGCCTAGATTTATCATGGGCTCAATGGTAAATACCATCCCTGGTACCAGCACAATACCATGGCCTTTTGTCCCATAATGGGGCACCTGCGGTGGCTCGTGAAAGGCAAAGCCGATTCCATGGCCCACAAATTCCCTTACCACAGAGCAGCCCTGAGATTCAGCATAGGTCTGTATGGCATGGCCTATATCCCCTATTGTATTGCCAGGCCTTACCACCTCCATGCCTAATTTTAAGCATGTCCTTGCAACCTCCACAATCTTCCTGGCATCTGCGCCTGGGGTTCCTACAAAAAATGTCTTGTTAGCATCCGCATAATAGCCTTCCAGTACAGGTGTGACATCCACATTTACTATGTCCCCTTCCTTTAATACCCTTGGGCCTGGTATGCCATGGCAGATTTCCTCATTTACTGATGTGCACACGCTTTTGGGAAAACCCTTGTAATTTAACGGAGCTGGGTAAGCTCCGGCTTCCACAGTAAGCCTATGGACTAATGTATTTATCTCTTCTGTTGTTATGCCAGGTAATATAATCTTCTCCACTTCATCCAGGATAAGTACAGCTAAGCTTCCTGCCTTTTCAATCTTTTCGATATCTTTTTCTGATTTAAGCCTTATGCCGTATTTTGCAAAATACAATTCATTTTGAGCCATTTCTTCTTTATTTAAGCAGCACCTTTTATATTTGAGCCCACTTCCACATGGGCATGGATCATTCCTACTTATCTTGGGAAACCTTATCTTCAAATCCTCTTCACCTACCAATCTTTTTTAATTGCATTAATTCTTGAAATTTTCTTATGATATTGCTTAGTTCTCTTAACTCATCCTCACTCAATTTATATAAGAAGTTTACTCTGTCAATTGCATCTAACATAGCTTCAATATCTTTCACAATTAGCGTCTTTTCATCCGTTTTAAGGGGAGCTATTATTCCTCTTTTGCAATCCATAAGCTCCCTTGTACAGTTATCAATGTTTTCCAAGAGCATGGCACAGCTGTCCTCTATGTCCTCCAATTGAGCTTTAAGCCTATTATTCTCTTGCTCCAGCCTTAGACAATCCGCCCATGCCAAATTCTTTATAATACAAATTACAAAAATTACTTGAATCACATTCAAGGATACTACTACTTTCATTTTGACCACCCTTATTTTATAATCTTGTGTATACTGAGCTAAGATTACAATTCTGTTTATGGAAAATCAAGGAGACAGTACCCCAATGTCTTATGAAGTGGTAGATACAGGCATATTAGCAGGCGTAGATGGAATTAGAGGTGGCTGGCTAGCAATCTACAAGGACCTAAAATCAGGGACTTTGTGGTATGGCATTCACCAAAGTGCCCATGATATCTTTTTTTGTAAGCCCCACCTTGTGGCCATGGATATCCCTGTAGGCCTGGAAGAGGACAGACCCAGGGAGTGTGATCTCTTGGCCAGGAAAATATTGGGAAGGGCGAGAGGTGCCAGCATATTCCCAGCACCTGTAAGGGTTGTCTTAAAATGTACCAGATATAAGCATGCCTCAGACCTTCAATTCAAGATCTTGGGCAAGAGGCTATCCAAACAGAGTTGGAATATCGTGGGAAAGATAAAAGAAGTTGATGAAATGATTGGGAAAAATCCATCCCTTGGTGAGGTAATAAGGGAGATCCACCCAGAGTTAAGCTTTTTCTTCCTAAACAACCAAAGTCCCTTGGCACATAGTAAGAAAACAAGGCCTGGGTATCAGGAACGCTATAGCCTCTTAAAACCCATATTTGGCAAGTTTTTAGATTATACTTTGTATGAGGCCAGGAAGGCTGGTTGCAGGCCAGATGACATACTAGATGCCGTAGTTGCCCTCTGGAGCGCGGAAAGGGTCTTAACTGGAGAAGCTGTACAAATCCCTTCCCCAGCGCCAATAAACAATTTAGGAGTAAAAATCGCCATCAATGCCTGAAGGGATTACTATTTTTCCACTTCGTAAGTGTAACACTTCGTAAGTGTAAAATCAGAAGGGAAGGTTGTGTGAGGAGCTATTCCTCCCTAGGGGAACCTATTATCCCACGGCGGATAGCAGGATTTTTGTGTGTGATGGACACCGGCCGGCGCCGCAACATCTGCTTAATGGCGTTGACACCTTGTGTAGCTTCTCCACTTCGTAAGTGTATCACTTCGTAAGTGTAACAAAACATGGTTAGTTGGTGGTTCATGATGCCAATGCAAGTGAAAGGTGGGGCGTAAGATGTGGCACTTAAATCCAATGTTGAATGTTGAATGGCAACAGCCAAGTGACAAGGTCATTGTTCAGAATCTAGGAATAATGGCTAGCAACAAAAGCAAAAGCAATGCCACCCCGGTCAAAAACAGGCTGTCATTTCGACGAACGAAGTGAGGAGAAATCTTTAACAGTGCAGGTTTCAAGTCTTAAGTTCAAAGACTCGCCAAAAGAATCTTAAGTGGGCTGGAGACTGCAGGATTTCTCGCTACGCTCGAAATGACAGGCCGGGGCGGAGAAATTGAAAAGGCTCAGCTACAAATGACTCAAAAGCAATGAAGCAGAGCTCAATAAAGCAATGTCATTTCGACGAACGAAGTGAGGAGAAATCTTATAACAGTGCAGGTTTCAAGTTAAAAGTTCCAAATCTAAAGACCTACCAAAAGTCTCCTAACTGCCGTGGCTACTACATGATCTCTTGTTGGGCTCGAAACAAGGGATTCCTCGCTTCGCTGGGGACTGCAAGATTTCTCACTTCGCTCGAAACCGCGGATTTCTCGCTGCGCTCGAAATGACAGAAGGGTTGGTCGAA
>FWWL01009531.1_pt1 | contig 11705 bp, 11 predicted proteins | sample 2228331 | NCBI WGS metagenome assembly FWWL01 (sample SAMEA103939775, study PRJEB20133) | metagenome
CAGATCGGAGGGAGGTTCGATCCAATGCCTGCTGCCAGCCCCCTGATGGCAACCCGTATCCTTGCGCTCCTGCTGCTCGTGCCCGCCCCCGCTTTCGCGGCGGATGCGGCCGACGAAGCGGGCGAGATGCCGCCGGCCGGCGAGCGCGACGCGCCGACCGAAGGCGCGCAGGTGTTCGAGCCGACCTATTTCACCCAGTTCGCCCCGCGCACCGCGCTCGACATGGTGTCCCGCATCCCCGGCTTCACCATCAACGACGGCAACCAGGGCCAGCGCGGGCTAGGCCAGGCCAACCAGAACGTGCTGGTCAACGGCGAGCGCTTCTCCAGCAAGTCCGACAGCCTGCGCGACCAGCTGCAGCGCATCCCGGCAGGCGACGTGATCCGCATCGAGATCCTCGACGGGACCGCGCTCGACATCCCCGGCCTCAGCGGACAGGTCGCCAACGTCGTCTACAAGAGCACGCGCACCTCGGGCCAGTTCCGCTGGCGTTCCGGCTTCAGGGCCCACAACACCGAGGCGCAGCTGTTCGGCGGCGACGTCTCGGTGACCGGCACCAGCGGCGCGCTGGGCTACACCGTCTCCCTGTCCAACCCGAACGACCGCTTCGGCGCCGATGGCCCGACCATCGTCACCGACGGCACCGGCGCATTGATCGAGGAGCAGTACAGCAAGTTTTCGGGCAAGTACGACAATCCCAAGCTGGCGACCAACTTCACCTACGACTTCGGCGGCGACACCAAGGCCAATCTCAACCTCAGTTACGGCGAGGACTTCCTCCACATCGAGGAACCCGAAACCGGCCGCAGCCCGAACGGCCTCGTCCGCACGCGCGCGCTCTCGACCCGCGAGGACGGCCCCGAATACGAGATCGGAGGCGACATCCAGTTTCCGCTCGGACCAGGCAGCCTCAAGCTGATCGGGCTGGAGCGCTTCGAACGCGACAATTTCTCCAGCACGCTGGTCGACCGCTTCAGCGACAGTCGCACGCCGACCGGTTTCCGCTTCGAGCAGACCAGCGAGATCGGCGAACGCATCGGGCGCTTCGAATACGGCTGGAAGATGATGGCCGCGGAATGGCAGCTGTCGGGCGAGGCCGCCTTCAATCGCCTCGGCCGCGCCTCGCGCCTGTTCGAACTCGATCCGGGCGGCAGCTTCGTCGAACTGCCCTTCCCCGCCGGCACCGGCGGCGTGACCGAGGATCGGTACGAAGGCATCCTCAGCTTCAGCAAGCAGCTGACGCCCAAGCTGTCGCTGCAGCTGACCGGCGGGGCGGAATATTCCCGGCTCGAACAGACCGGGTCGGCCGCCAATGCCCGCAGTTTCCAGCGGCCCAAGGGTTCGCTCTCGCTGACGTGGAAGCCGAAGGACGATCTCGACATGACGCTGGAGGTGCGGCGCCGCGTGGGCCAGCTCTCCTTCGGCGACTTCCTCGCCAGCGTCTCGCTCAACAACGAGAACGAGAGCGGGGGCAACAACGAACTGCAGCCCGACCAGAGCTGGAACGTGGACTTCGAACTCAACAAGGGCCTCGGCGCGTGGGGTTCGGCCAAGCTGCAACTGAAGCAGGCGTGGTTCGAAGACTTCGTCGACTTCTTCCCGCTGCCGGGCGGCGGCGAGGCTCGCGGCAATATCGGCAATGCGAGGCGCTTCCATGCCGAGCTCAACGCCACGCTCAAGGGCGAACCGATCGGGTTCGACGGGGCCCGTCTCGAAGTGAAGGCGGTGAAGCGGTGGATGGACGTGACCGACCCGTTCACGGGCGTCAGCCGGCCCTTCTCGTTCGATCTCGACAACCTGCTCGAAGTGGATTTCCGTCACGATGTGCCCGGCACCGACTGGGCCTGGGGCAGCGGCCTGTTCACGGCCGAAAACGTCGCCTATTCGCGGCGGCGCGAGGAAGGACGCGACTGGGAAGGGCCGACCTTCATGAACCTGTTCATCGAGAACAAGGACGTCTTCGGCCTGACTGTCCAGGCGCTGGTCGGCAATGTCCTGGGCGCGCGCAACAGGTTCGAACGCACGGTCTATGCCGCCGATCGCCCCGGCGCGCCGATCCTGTTCACGGAGGACCGCAACCGGCGGATCGGGCCGATCTTCCGCTTCACGGTCAGTGGGAGCTTCTAAAGCGCTTGCATCTGGTCGCGCGGGTGGCAGTCTGCGCGGCATGAGATTGCTCCCCTCGCTGATTGCGCTCGCGATTGCCGTCCCGGCGTCCGCCCAGGACCAACCCATGTCGGCCGCGGAAGCGGCGGCGAGCCAGCTGCGCCGCATCGCCGCGCTCGACGATGCCGGGCCCGAGCTCAATGCGGTGATCGCGGTCAATCCCGGCGCGCCGGAGCAAGCGGCCGAGGCCTTTGCGGCGGGCCTGCCGCTGGCCGGGCGCACCGTGCTGGTGAAGGACAATATCGAGACGCGCGAGATGCCGACGACGGCGGGCAGCCTTGCGCTCGCCGGCAATGCAACCGGCCGCGACGCGCCGCTGGTCGCCCGGCTGCGCGCCATGGGCGGCGTGATACTGGGCAAGACCAACCTCAGCGAATGGGCCAACATCCGCAGCGATTCCTCGACCAGCGGGTGGAGCGCAGTGGGCGGGCTGACCCGCAATCCCTATGCCATCGACCGTAACACCTGCGGCTCCTCCTCGGGCAGCGGTGCCGCGATCGCGGCGGGTTTCGCCTGGGCGGCGATCGGGACGGAGACCAACGGGTCGATCACCTGCCCGGCCTCGATCAACGGCTTGGTGGGGCTCAAGCCCACCGTCGGCTTCGTCAGCCGCACGCATGTGGTGCCGATTTCCAGCACGCAGGATACCCCCGGTCCGATGACACGCACGGTCGCCGACGCGGCCATGCTGATGAACGCCATCGCCGGCAGCGACCCGGCCGACGCAGCCACGCAAGAAGCCGACGCGCGCAGGACGGATTTCGCTGCCGGGCTCGACGGCAAGGGGCTGCAGGGGGTGCGCATCGGGGTCATGCGCAAGCAGATCGGCAACCGCGCCGATGTCGCCGCCGCATTCGAGCAGGCGCTGCGCGACATGCAGGCCGCCGGCGCGGAGCTGGTCGACATCGACTTCGAGCCGGACAATGCGATGTACCGCGACAGCTACACCGTGCTTCTCTTCGAACTGCGCGAGGAGATGGGGAAGTATCTCGCCAGCCTGCCGGGCGAGGGAATGCCGCGCACGCTCGCCGACCTGATCGCCTTCAACAAGGCCAATGCGGCGACGGAAATGCGCTGGTTCGGGCAGGAAATCTTCGAGCAGGCCGAGGCGACGACCGACCGCGAGGCTTACGAGAAAGCGCGCGAGAACGCGGTGCGGATCGCCGGGGCGGAGACGATCGACCGCCTGCTGGCCGACTTCAAGGTCAGCTTCCTCGTCTTTCCGACGCGCGGTCCGGCCTGGACCAGCGATCTCGTCAACGGCGACAATTACAACGGCTCGATCGGTTTCGGCAGCCCCGCCGCCATCGCCGGCTACCCGCACCTGACCGTGCCGATGGGCGCGGTCGAAGGGCTGCCCGTGGGCGTATCCTTCGTCGGCGCGAAATGGAACGACCATGCCGTGCTGAAGGCGGGCGATGCCTATGAAAAGGCCCGGACAGCGGTGCTGCCCGGGCCTTCCTTCGAACCATGGCAACCGGCGGAGACCGGCGCGAGCGAGTGACCCGCGCCCGGCCGCCGCAGGCCGGTTACTTCTTTGCCGGAGCCTTCTTGGCGGCAGGCTTCTTGGCAGGTGCCTTCTTTTCGGCCGCGTCCTTTTTCGGAGCGTCGTCCTTCTTGGCCGCAGCCTTCTTGGCCGGAGCCTTGTCGGCGGCTTCCTTGGGGGCAGCGTCCTTCTTCGCAGCCGCCTTCTTGGGCGCGGGCTTGTCGCCCTCGTCCTTCTTGGCGGCTTCCTTCTTGGCAGGAGCCTTTTTCGCCGCAGCCTTCTTGGCCGGCTTCTTGTCTTCCTCGGTGTCCGCTTCGATCGCGGCTTCGAGTTCCTCGCGCGTCACTTCGCGGTCGGTGATCTCGGCCTTGTCGAACAGGAAGTCGACGACCTTGTCTTCATACAGCGGCGCGCGCAGCTGGGCGGCGGCCATCGGGTCGTTGCGGATGAATTCGATGAACCGTTCGCGATCTTCCTGGCGGTACTGCTGGGCCGCCTGGGTCATCAGCATGGTCATTTCCTGCTGGCTGATCTGAACGTTGTTGGCCTGGCCGATTTCCGACAGCAGCAGGCCGAGCCGCACGCGGCGTTCGGCGATCGAACGGTAATCGTCCTTCTCGGCCTCGATTTCCTTCATCGCGGCAGCGGGGTCTTCCTCGCGCGCGGCTTCCTGTTCGAGCTGGTTCCAGATCTGCTGGAATTCGGCATCGACCATGCCCTGCGGCACGGCGAAGTCGTGGCCCGAAGCGAGCTGGTCGAGCAGCGAGCGCTTCATGGCAGTGCGGGTCAGGCCGCCCGTTTCCTGCTCCAGCTGGCCGCGGATCAGTTCCTTGAGCTTGTCGAGGCTTTCGAGGCCGAGGTTGGTCGCGAACTCGTCGTCGATGACGGTGTCGGTTTCGACCTTCACCTGCTTCACGACGATGGCGAACTGCGCATCCTTGCCGGCCAGGTGGTCGGCCTGGTAGTTTTCGGGGAAGGTCACGGTGATGGTCTTCTCGTCACCGGTCTTCACGCCCACCAGCTGCTCTTCGAAGCCGGGGATGAAGGTGCCCGAACCCAGCACCAGCGGCGCGTCTTCGGCCTTGCCGCCGTCGAATTCGACACCGTCGATCGAGCCGGTGAAGTCGATGATCAGCTGGTCGCCGTCGGCTGCCTTCCTGGTCTTGGGCGCATCCTTGTAGCTCTTGTTGTTGCCGGCGATGCGGGTGATGGTTTCCATCACCGCCTCGTCCGACACCGGCACGGTCAACCGCTCGAGCTTGAGGCCGTCGACGCTCGGCGCCTCGATCTCGGGAAGGACTTCGAGGTCGATCGTGACCTTGGCGTCCTTGCCCTGCTCGTAATCGTCGTTGAGCGCGATCGACGGCTGCATCGCGGGGCGCAGCTTGTTGTCGGCCATGACCTTGTCGACCGATTCGCGGATCACATCGTTGATGACCTGCGCGTGCAGCTGTTCGCCATGCATCTTGCGCACGAGGTTGGCAGGCACCTTGCCGGGGCGGAAGCCGGGCATGCGCACTTGCGGTGCGATCTTCTTCACCTCGGCTTCGATCTTTGCATCGATGTCCTTGGCGGTCAGCGTCAGCTCGTAGCCGCGCTTGAGGCCCTCGTTGGTGGTCTCTTTGGTCTGCATGGGGATGTCTTTGTGCCTTATCGAATAATGCTATGCGCGAGAGGCCAGCCAGGGGCGGATTGGTGCGGGCGAAGGGACTCGAACCCCCACATCTTTCGATACTGGTACCTAAAACCAGCGCGTCTACCAATTCCGCCACGCCCGCTAACCCGAACGAAGCCGCGCGGCCCGCCGGGGGCGAACCGCGTTGAAGGCGCGCCTCTAATGGCTGGCGCGGCAAAGGGCAAGCGCCGGATGGGCCAATCGCCCGCGCCCGTCGCCAGAGTGCTTGCGGAGCCGCGCGCGCCCGACTATCGGCGCGGCCCATGAGCGACAAAAACACCCCCGAGAACGCACCCGCCGAGAGCCCCAAGGCAGCAGGCGCCGACACCCCGCCCGATCACCTGTCGGTCAATCCGCGCAGCCCGCATTTCGATGCCGACCTGCTGCGCCGCGGCGTCGGCATTCGCTTCAAGGGCCGCCAGCGGACCGATATCGAGGAATATTCGATTTCCGAAGGCTGGGTCCGGGTGCAGGCGGGCAAGACGCTCGACCGCAAGGGCCAGCCGCTGACGCTCAAGCTCAATGGCGAAGTCGAAGCCTGGTTCGAAGACCTGGGCGACGATGCCCCGGTGGCGAAGAAGGGCTGATTACCCGGAGGCGGACGCCGCGGGCGTCAGTCGTATTTCGCCAGTACCGCCGCAAACGGATCGTCCCGGCCGGGCGCAGGCTTGGCCTGTCGCTGGATCGGCGGCAGTGCCACCCGCGATGCCTTGGCCGAGGCCGCAGCCTGCGCCGGACGCGGGATCGGCGGCGGGCTGGCCGCCTTGTCGAGACCTGCGAAGGCCGCGCTGAAATCGCGCGACGGTCCGCCGCGGATCACGGCCGGTGCGGGCGCCGTGTCGGCGGGCCTCTTGCCGTCGCCGTAGATGAACCCTGCAACCGGCCACCGTGTCGTTCCCAAATCCTGCAGCGGCGCGTACCAGACGCGCACCTCGCTCCAGTCGTTGGCGGGCGAAACATCGACCGCCTTCACCCCGCGCTCGATCTGGCCGCGGCGGCCGTCGATCGGCGACCAGTTGGCGTGGTCGAGCAGCACGGTGCGCCGGTCGATGACCCGCGCCACCGTGGCGACATGGCCGAGCTGCATCTGCTGCGTCGGAACGAAGGTCATCACCGCGCCCACCCTGGGCACATTGCCGCGGGCGTAGCGCCCCTCGGCCTGTTCCCACCAGGTACGCGCGTCGCCGAAGATCTGCACCCCGCTCGTCTCGCGGGCATAGGGCACGCACTGGAGATAGGCGGGCAGCTCGGCCGCCGAGCCGGGTGCCGCATCGACGCTGCGCGCCTGCGCGGGGCCAGCGAGGACGCCGCACAGGGCGGCCAGTCCGGCGAGGCTGCTACGGATGCGGGGCGCGTGTGTCATGCCGCCTTCCTGCCCGATTATCCTTACCGCCGGACTGTGCGACACGGTAAACGCGGCTTTTACATCTCGTGACATTCGGCACCGGCGAGGCAGGCGCATTCGACTGCACGCTTGCCAATCGGCCCGCGAGGGGCCACCTGCGACGCGCTATGTCCGCCCGCAAACCCACCGTAATCATCATCGGCCGCCCCAATGTCGGCAAGTCCACCCTGTTCAACCGGCTGGTGGGCAAGAAGCTGGCGCTGGTCGATGACCAGCCCGGGGTGACCCGCGACCGCCGCATGGGCGATGCCGAGCTTGCCGGGATGGAGTTCACCGTGGTCGACACCGCCGGGTGGGAAGACGAGGATGCACATACCCTGCCCGGCCGGATGCGCGCGCAGACGCAGGTCAGCCTCGAAGGGGCGGACGCTGCGCTGTTCGTGATCGACGCGCGGGCCGGCGTGACCCCGCTGGACGAGGAAATCGCCCGCTGGCTGCGCACCGTCAGCGTGCCGGTGGTGCTCGTCGCCAACAAGGCCGAGGGCAAGGCGGGCGACGCCGGGCTCTACGAGGCCTATGCGCTGGGCCTGGGCGATCCTGCCCCGATCTCCGCCGAACATGGCGAGGGCGTGGCCGACCTGTTCGACGGGCTGTGGCCCGTCATCGGCCATTTCGAGAAGGAAGCCGAAGCGGCGGCCGAAGCGCGTGCCGAGGCAGGCGAAGAGGAAGAGGACGAGGACGCCCCGCTCGGCCCGCTCAAGCTCGCCATCGTCGGCCGGCCCAACGCGGGCAAGTCCACCCTGATCAACCGCCTGCTGGGCGAAGACCGGCTGCTGACCGGCCCCGAGGCCGGGATCACCCGCGATTCGATCGCCGTCGACTGGCAATGGACCGATCCCAAGAGCGGCGAGACCCGCGACATCCGCCTGATCGACACTGCCGGGATGCGCAAGCGCGCCAAGGTGGTCGAGAAGCTGGAAAAACTGTCGGTCGCCGACGCCCTGCGCGCGGTCGATTTCGCCGAAGTCGTCGTGCTGCTGCTCGACGCGACGCAGGGGCTCGAACACCAGGATCTCAAGATCGCCAGCAAGGTGCTCGAGGAAGGGCGCGCACTGATGGTCGCGATCAACAAGTGGGACGTCGCCGGCGTGAACGCGTCGGAAGACGCCTCATCGCTCTTCAACGGCATCAAGGGCGCCCTCGACGAAGGCCTGTCGCAGGTCCGCGGCCTGCCGGTGATGGCGGTCAGCGCCAAGACCGGCAAGGGGCTCGACGACATGCTGCGCGCCGCCTTCGTCCTGCGCGAGGCGTGGAGTCGCCGGGTTCCGACCGCCGCGCTCAACCGCTGGTTCGACGACGCGATGGAGGCCAACCCGCCCCCCGCGCCCGGCGGCAAGCGGATCAAGCTTCGCTATATCACCCAGGCCACCACCCGCCCGCCGCGTTTCGTCGTGTTCGGCACGCGGCTGGAACTGCTGCCCAAGAGCTACGAACGGTATCTCGTCAACGGCATCCGCAAGAACCTCGGCTTCGATGCGGTGCCGGTGCGGGTGGTGCTGAAGAGTTCGAAGAATCCCTTCGCCAAGGATTGATCCCATGTTCGACCTGCTGGTCCATTCCGGCAATATCGCCACCGAACTGGTCGAGCGGACGTCCAGCACGCTGATCGTGCAGGAAATCGTGCGCCTCAGCCTTGCCCCGGCCTTTCTCCTCGCCGCCATCGGCGCGGTGATGAACGTGATGATGAGCCGCCTGATATGGGTCGCCAACCGCATACACCGGCTGGAGGAGCGGATGGAAAACGAGCATACGCCCAAGGAACGGCGGGAGCTCGCGCGGTTGCGGCGTAGAAGGCGACTGGCGCAGCGGGCGATGATGTTCAGCACCGGCGCGGCGTTGACGATCTCCCTCGTGATCCTGCTGCTGTTCGTCAGCGCCTTCATCACACCGCAGATCGGCACGCTGACCGCAGTCGCCTGGATCACGACCATGCTGTTCCTCATCATCGGTCTGGTGCTCTTCGCGGCCGAAACCGTCGTGGCTTCGGTCGGGCAACGCCAACAGGGACCTGACGAGGGCAGCTGATCACACTCGTTTCGCCGCTGCTGGGGAACAACCGCGGGATTTCGGCTCTCCAGCCTGTCGTCCCGTCGCCGCGCCGCGACCCGGTAAATCTGCCCGCAAGCTTGAGCCGGCGAAATCATCCCTGCGCAGGAATTGCGAAGGAGAGTGTCATGAAAACGCTGGACATTACCTTGACCGAGGCGAGCGGGACGCAGACGCGGCTGGCAGCGCCCGACGTCGCGACAGCCCTGACGGTCGCCGCGATCAATGCCGACGACGGCGAGGTCGAGATCAGCAAAGGCGATCGTCCGCTCGCCAGATTGCGCAAGGGCAGGTCGGGCGAAGGCGAATTCTGGGAAGTGAACCCCTAGCCTTCCTCGGCCGGCTTGCTCTGCAACTGGACGTAGTTCTGCAGGCCCATGCGTTCGATCATGTCGAACTGGGTTTCGAGGAAGTCGACATGCTCCTCCTCGCTTTCGAGGATACGGGCGAAGATTTCGCGGGTGACGTAGTCGCGCACCTTCTCGCAATGTTCTATGGCGTCGCGCAGCAGCGGGATCGCCTCGTGCTCCATCGCGAGATCGGCGCGGAGGATTTCCTCGACCGTCTCGCCGACCTTGAGCCTGTGGATGGCCTGGAAATTGGGCAACCCGCCGAGGAACAGCACCCGTTCGGCCAGCACGTCGGCGTGCTTCATCTCGTCGATCGATTCATGGCGCTCGTATTCGGCCAGCTTGTGGACGCCCCAGTCGGCCAGCACGCGGTAGTGCAGCCAGTACTGGTTGATCGCGGTCAGTTCGTTGGTGAGCGCCTTGTTGAGGAAGTCGATGACGGTCGGGTCGCCCTTCATGGTCCGGTTCCTTGCATGGGGGTTTGCTGGCGCAGCTTAGGCCGTATGCCCGGCAAAGGGCAAGGCGCATGGCGCCCGAAAATGGCGGAATTCCGCCATTTGCGAGCGATTGGCAATAGCGTGTCTTGCGGTCAGGCTGCGACGCGTTTGCAGCACAGCTGGCGCTCGTCATCGAGCACTTCGTCGGCCTCGCACAGGCACTGCCCGCACTGCGGCGTCTTGCCGAGCGCCGCGTAGGCCGCCACCGCATCGCCGTTGGTCCGAAGCGCCACGGTGCGCAGCTCGCTTTCGCGGATGGCATTGCAGATGCACACATACATCGCGGCAAGAACTCCTGCGAGTGATTCGCAGGAAGCAAGATATGCGAATTATTCGCAATAGCAAGTGGCGAGCTGCCGTATCGTGCAGTCCCATCCGCTCCGGGCGGGCGGTCGCTCGTGCGACCCCGAAGCCGGGCCCGTCCTATCGCCTGAGCGCGAACACCTTGCCGTAAGTGAGGCAGCGCCAGAGCCACTCGAGCGGGCCATAGCGGTAGCGCTCCAGCCAGGGCTTCGACCACGCCAGCATGACGATCCAGGCCAGCAGCACCACCAGATAGAGCTGCGGGCGATTGAGCGCCCCGAACAACCCCAATGCCCAGCCGTGGAAGACCAGCATCATCGCGACCGACGTCCCGAGGTAATTGGTGAATGCCGCCCTGCCCGCAGCCGAGATACGTTGCCCCAGCCAGCCGGTCGCGCGGGGCGCATAGAGCGACAGCAGCGCCGCCAGCCCCAGCACCATGGCGAGCCGCGGCAGGACGGTCATGCCCATCATCGCCGCCAGCGTGCTGAAATAGGTGAACCCGGCCGCCTTGACCCACAGGCCGATCGCCAGGTGCGCCGCCCCTCCGGTCAGCACGCCGACCCAGCCCCAGAACCGCATCCGCCCGGGGTCGAGCCCGCCGTTGAACAGCCCGAAGCGGTAGAGCGCTATCCCGATCAGCATCAGCGGGAAGGTCTCGAGGAAGAACATGATGATCCCGACCAGCGGATCGGACAGGTGCACGTCGAAGCGGTGGGCGATCAGCCCGGCGTAATTGCCTGCGACCTTCAGTCCGGTGTCGATGCGGTCGTCGGCCAGCGCATGCGCCTTCTGCTCCATCGCCCCTTCACGGACCTGTGCGAAGGCCGGAGTGTCGCCCGCCGGCGTCTCCGCCGCGAAATACATCGGCACCAGCATCGCCCCCAGCATCAGGGCCCCGGCAAGGTAGCCGAGCAGGCCGACGACCAGCTGCGTCCTTGCCGCCCAGCGCAGGCACAGCAGCGTCGCCATGCCGATCAGCGCGTAATAGGTCAGGATGTCGCCGCGCCAGATGAAGTAGTAGTGGATCAGCCCGAACAGCAGCAGCCAGCACAGCCGGCGGAACTGAAGCCGCCGATCTTCGCCCTTGGCCCAGGCCTTTTCCATGAACAGCATCATTCCCGCCCCGAACAGCAGCGAGAACAGCCCGCGCATCTTGCCGTCGATCAGCACGAGCTGGGCGATCCACATCCAGCCGCCGGGATCGCCGGCCGGCACCAGGAAGCTTTCCGGGAACATGTAGGCCGAAAACGGCTGGCCGAAGGCGACGATATTGGCCGCAAGGATGCCCATCACCGCGATGCCGCGAATGAAATCGAGGCTGGAAAGCCTGCCGTCCGATCCGGCCGCGACGGGCGCTACCGCCTCGTCGTCCGGTGTTGCCGCACTAGCCATTTCTACCCCGCCCCGTTGATCCCGGACGCGGGCGTAGCATCCCCCGGCGCATGATCAAAGCGGGGATGGCGTCAACGCGTGACGATGCAGGCCTGTCCGCTTCGCTTGAGGGCGCCGCAGGCGCTCTCGGCTGCGCCGCGATCCTCGAAACCGGCCGCCAGGAGCCGGGTGAGATTGCCCGACGGCAGCAGCAGCTTCGTCGAACCGGCCAGCTCGCTCCGGCCCGCAAGCTGCGACCACAGGCGGTCGGCATTGGCCTTGACCGAGAACGCCCCGAGCTGGAGCTTCCACGGCCCGGTGCCCGCGGCGGAGGCCGCGACCTTGGGCGGGCTGGCCGGCGCCTTGGGCGGGATCGCGGCGGGGACCGGGGCGCTCGCAGCGA